>Ga0182004_10000146_pt1 | contig 32628 bp, 27 predicted proteins | sample Sormic07211540_1_FD_120479 | JGI IMG/M metagenome (GOLD analysis project Ga0182004, IMG submission 120479) | Endophyte microbial communities from Sorghum bicolor roots, Mead, Nebraska, USA - 072115-40_1 MetaG | ecosystem: Host-associated > Plants > Roots > Unclassified | place: USA: Nebraska...
GGACCTGCAGCCTCCAGGTGGGGTAGAGGCTAGAGAGTAGGTGACCTTGCAGTTGCAGCAGAAGGGGCCAAGGGGGAGGAAGAAGCAGGCAGCAGGGAAGAGGGAGGAGGAAGCAAGCAGCAATGGGCTGCTTGGATTGGAGCTGGAAGGGGGAGGAAGAAGCAGGCAGCAGGGAAGAGGGAGGAGGAAGCAGCAAGCAGCACGAGCAGGAGCAGCAGCTCAGTAGCTGACGGCTGGAGTGGGAGTGAAGTTATAAGGGAAACCCTAATGGGCCTGACCCAATTAAATATATCCCAGGCCAAAAGCAGCCCATAACTCTGATCGGTCAGGAGCCTGATCGGACGATTAATCGTGATTAATCGTGATTAATCGATGATTAATCGACGATCAGGTTTCTGATCGCTCTAATCGAATCGAAGGTCCTAATCGAGTGCTACAGACCGATAAGGATGATTAATCGCGATTAATCGGACGATCAGAAAACACTGCCTGTGTGACCATATGTGCAGGAACAACGGAACCAAAAGATGCACCATGTTCTCTTTTTTTTCATTGCTCCTATGGTTTTCTAAGGTTTACATTAGAAAAATAAATAGCTGAAAGTTTTGAACATCGTATAAATGGCAGACCTGAAGTACTTCTAGAAGATTTTCCTCCGGAGCCATTCGTAGACCACCTTTTCCCAACCCAAGACGTTGAGAAAGAACTAGAAGTTTAAGGAAAACAAGATTAATTAACAGAAAACAAGTAACAATAAGATGTAATCATAGCGAAGCTACCTACTTTTCATGTCAACTTTGGTGCCAGCAAGGGCAGAAATAACATATAACCGATGCTTCTTGTCCTGAAATTCAGAATTCAGAAACATTAGCATGACGGCAAGTGCTCCAGTCAGAACTACATTCCACCAGTTGCCACAGATATACCTTCAGGAGTAAATTTTTACTCAAAGCACCTCCTAAATGGCCAACATGTTTGGCCTGGCATAGCCAAATAAGAAGTAAATTAGTACTCATGATAATTGATAAGTCAATGGAGACCATTGCAGAACAAAGTATATACTCCTTGGTGGGTTGGTCCACTCACCTGTTCCTCCACTGTCAGTACAACAGGATGGTCGTAGCACGTGAAATCAATCTTAAGCTCCTGCACAAGATAAGAGCACCAAATTGAGCCCTGGTTAGCAAGTTCCATAATGATGCTAGGAAGCAAAGTGTGCTCGGGATGCAACATCCCGAACCCAGACATTTAGGTACAAGTATTCGCACTTCAATTTATGCACATCTACGGAGAAACCCTTGTTCCTTCAATAAGACCGCGCGAGTAAATTTCGATGCAACCACGCCTTTTAACGCTAGGATAGGATTTACAACAACCCAAATCCTGACAAAAACAAGCGCGACGGAAGCATCTCGATGGTGCCACAGGCAAGGGCGCTGGCGTGGCCGACGGCGCCAATCTAGTCGATCTCCAAGGCACGGCAGCGAGGAAGCAAATCCGAGAAGGCTGGTAGCTAGAGAAGGATGGTGCCGAGCTGCAGAGGTGGTAGAGAGTGGTGGTACTGACCTGGAGGCGCGCTAGAAGCTGGTCCTTCGTGTACCCCATGGCTGGCGAGTGGCGACGTCGGGCGGCGGCGGCGGCGGCGGCGGTGGACGAGCTGGGAAGGGACGTCGGGGTTGAAGCCACAGGCGTGCAATCGGCTGAATCGACCGTACGCCAAATCCAACGGTTCTCGACGCGGATGTGGATGCGAGGGACGAGTTGTTGTACCTTGTATTGTGTATGTTGTTTAGCCCGTTCACAAACCGGCCCGATCCGAACTGTTTTTTTTTTTTCATTTCTTTTCTTGTGATTTCCCGATCCGAACTGTGTTTGGCTCGTGGCCTGGGGTCCGGTATCCAGGCAACTCGCAATCCTAGGCGCAGCAAATCGAAAGGCTGAGGATGCTGCCTGGCCCAGGCAAGTTAGCCAGGTTAGCATTCAAATAGGCGTGTTTCAGTTCATATTTCTTTCTCGGAAGAAAATGACTGACTTACTTCACCCTCAAGTTCAAGATATCTGTTTGCACACCGATCACTGATTTCCATAAATCTGGCAAGTAGCAACATATATGTAAATTTCATGCTTGCTACAACCTCGAGTTGAGAGCATAGCAGCCATGTTTCTATCCCCATTTCTAGAACAAAAACAAACACAAAATGAAAACGCAGATCATGTTTCTGAAAACCAAAATGTTCGTATAACGTGGAACATAAGAATGAAAACGCAGATCATGTTTTCGTTTCCAAATTGCTAAGGTTAAGAGATGAAACATCTTTAGCTTGTCTTCTCCTCTGAATCCACAACTGTTTTATATCCTTCCAATATCTCCGCAATAAATACAGGACTCATATCAAATAATTATATTTGAAGGCACTCAAAATAATGCTCCACCTAGAATCTAAAGAAGCTTACGTAATTGAGAAGCCATGTCAAGGAACACTTGAAGCTTGAGAGTTAGCTCGTGACTGTAATAATAGTAATATCTGCGCGCGTAACTTCCTGCGGGCTAGAAAGAGGAAGAAGAGTCTGGTGGGCTACATACCGCTTTAGTCGTTGTTGGTGTTAACATAGCGGGCTGTGGTGGATAATGTGCTATGCTTGTTCGTTTGAGCTTATCTACTGAATCTACCAGTCATTCACCAATATTTTTTTCTTCTCACAACAAATTAACGAACACTACTTTTAGTCATGGCCTATCAGCCAAGCAAACAAGTTGGGCCTTGTTTACTTGCATTTTTTTTGCAAAATGTGAATAGTAGCACTTTCGTTTGTATTTGACAAATATTGTCCAATCATAGGCTAAGTAGGCTCAAAAGTTTCGTCTCGCAAATTACATGCAAACTATGTAATTAGTTATATTTTTTATCTATATTTAATGCTTCATATATGTGCCGCAAGATTTGATGTGACGGAGAATCTGAAAAAATTTATAATTTTTTTAAACTAAACAAGGCCCTGATGTGCTATGCTTGCGGTCGCAAATGCTTATATAATGTACTTGTATGGCTTTCCGCGGGTGGTGTTTTTACATTGTTTTTTTATTTCCTCTCCATGACTCTCTCTGTCTCAAAATAGGTGGTATTATATGATTTAAATTTTACCTTAAAATAATTGATCTTCTCACTTTCTAATATATATTTCTCTCTTTCACATATACTTTTATTTTTTCCAATATAATCCCTATCTCTACTCCTTGAGAGGTATTTGGTTTTTTTGCCTTCTATGTTGGTCTTTATGAAAATTTCTAAAACATCACATAATATAGAACAAAAGACGTTCATGTTTATATAAACACGGGTGTGAAGAAATTGGACAAATAATTGGATCGTCATCATTTGGTCTGATCCCCTCCCACTGATCTACAGTGGAATAAAAGAGGCGAGCTTTATTAAGGTTAAAGAAAACTAGGAGGATTTCCCACACATTGTCGCGGGTATAAAGAAAGAATATAAATATGTTAAAGTGTTAATCACTAAGAACCTATATGTATAATGTTGGTAATGCAGCAATATATGTAAATAAATGATGTGGTTTGCTAATATGAATAGCTTAAATAAAGACATAATGACATGTGTTAGTTGAATGTGTTAGTGAATATGTGGACACTTTGTATAGTGAGATATTTAAATATGCTAGTAGGATGTTCTAGTGACCGCTGATATGAACATTTTGCATGGCATGAAAATAGTTAGTAGAGTTTATCTTTATAAGAGATATATATAGATGCCTAAGTATTAGAGTACAGGACATGTACATGTCATTTCTTAACTCATTTCTTCATGTCCGCTGACTACTCTGATTTATCCAACAGTGTTTTTTTATTTTTTATACTGGAGGCCTGCTGTTTTAATTTAAAACGAGTAACCTTGTTTAGTTCACATCTAAAAACTTTTCACATTATCCTATAGAATGTTTGAACACATACATAGAACATTAAATATAGATAAAAAAAATTAATTGTACAGTCTACATGTATTTTGCGAAATGAATCTTTATTTTTTTGCTCGTTCTGATTGAAGTCCATTAGCAACCTTTGTTTTCTTGGATCCTACGTACTAGAGTAGTTGAACATGGCAAGAACCTTTGCCTCTGTAAATCTAGTGATGAACTGATAGTAGCGATTTTTGCAGTGCAACCTGAACTTTCACAACCCATGCAGAACCCTGATTTTGTTTCATTTCTTTTCCTATCCAGAAATATTTTTTCTAGTAGGTAGGAACAAATCATGTTCTTCTCCCTCTTTAACACTGAGGGAAAAAACTATTTGTTTCTTTTGCGGCCGAGGGAGCAATAAGTCCTTGAACTGATGTGGCAGCAGCTCAATAGGCATTAGCTAGGAAAAAAAATCTCACATTTGAGGTCCAGGTTTAATAAGAGAATGAGAGGTCTGTCACTGTGTATTGGTAAGCACAAATAAAGGCATATGGCAGTCATATATGGCCCACACAAAAATTTTCAGTCACAAAGATCCCAGAAATCCTGCATCTACTTAGATACTAGACTAGAGTAGTATAATATCGTCCCATGACTGAAAAAATAGAAAAGGGATGATGCTTTGGACACAAGTAGGAGTACATCATCATAATTCATTACTTGCACTTGCAGAAAACACAGCTTCAATTCGTTCTACACATATAGCATGGCATGCAACTGAGAGGAGGTTGACTCCATGGAAAGCTGCCTTAAAACATGTAGCTCCATGAGAGCTCCCCCACATTGCACAATTAGCCTAGCACTAGTAGTATATAGTAGTACAATAATTAACTAATAGTAAGAATAAAATAATCCTTAATCGCGTATATATATAATGCTTATTTATACCGTGACCAATTCTTGATCACGTATAGGCTGCAGTCGTAATTAATCAGTCAGTGTTGGGTTGATGATGAATGATGATCACTTGAGGGCGAGGCTTGACCTCCGAACTGATGTCTGGTGGAGGAGCTGATGACGGATCGATCAGTTGAGGGATGAGAAACTCCAGAGGTTGATCTCACCTTCCTCCTCCCACTCGTTGGCCGCGTCCGTCGCCATGGGCGCTGGTGCGAAGAACGTGCTGCATGGGTCCATCATGCCGTACTCCATGCACTTGGGCGACTGGAAGAAGGCCTCGATGTCCGCGAGCGCGGCGAAGTCGGCGTCGCCCGCCATGTCCATGCCGTCGTGGCACAGGTCAGCGTTCCCGGTCTCCGGGGAGCTCACGCCCGACGACGCGTCGCCGTAGTAGCTGCACGGAGGGGTGGCGCCGTCGTTGACGGCCGTGGAGGCCGAGTAGGGCGCCGCCGCGGCGGGCAGCGGGCTGCAGGTGGCATTGGCGGCGGCCGCGGCGGCGACGCGCTGGATGGACTTGGGCGACATGGCGGCGGCGGGGATGTGGAACGGGAGGTGCACGGGGAAGTTGAGGTCGGCGGCGGAGCCCTTGAGGCAGAGCAGCGCGGCGTCGTAGGCGCGCGCGGCGGCCTCGGCGGTGGAGTAGGAGCCGAGCCATATCCGGGTCTTCTGGTTGGGCGCCCGGATCTCCGATACCCAGGAGCCCCAGCTCCGCATCCGCACGCCCTTGTACTGCCTCTTGCCGCCGCCGCTGCCGTAGCCCGCCGGGGCGCCGGCGCCCTGCTGCCTCGCCGCCACCGCATTGCCAGCGGCGCCGTCGACCGCCGTGTCCTGAAGCTGCGCGCTCTTCACCATGTCGCGAACCTGTCGTGCGCCGCCGCGCCCGCGCTGCTCCTGGCTCTGGTGTCTGGCTGCTAGAAAGTTCAGTTCGATGCGTGATGTCGATGGTTAGGAGTGCAAGAGCTCGATCAAAGAACGCGACTATGCGAGATAGCTGTGGTAGGTCAGTAGTTGTCTTGTGTGTGGCAAGTGGCTACCCGGCTGCTGCGAAGTGCAGCGTCCGATGGCTTATTTATAGGACACAGCCGCATCCGACTGTGCACAGTGCACACAAAATTGTGAGTAGGAGTATTTGTCTGGCCTCATTTAGCTGTACGTGTGATGCGCATTTTTCTAACGATTATACTCCCACATCACGCTTATATTGCCAGCATTTGTTTTTTCGTCCAATACAACATCGATATTCGACCGTACTTCATCAGTACCAGTACTGCAATAATTCAGAGGAATAATACTAAGATATGGATGGAGGGACGAAGGATCCTACTAATTCCGACGTACTCGCTCCTACGCAGCTTGTCAGCGACCATCGAGCAGCGCAGGTCGTTATTGCCCCCGGCGACAGGCTGTATGCTTCAAGTTTACTCGATCGAGCGTACGTGGAAGAGCAGCTGCGCGCAGAGAGCACTGAAGCAGCCCCATCAGCATGCATGCATATACATGATAAGTATAATTAGTGCTGGCGTGCCGTGCAGTGGCTTGCTCGATCGATCATAATACTAACTCATAAGGGAAGAGAATCTCAATCGATCGATCATCATTTTGTGTTGTACACATGTACAAATTGGACTGGACTGGACTGGACATTTTACCGCTATTGTGGTTGTTGGGGGTAATGGTGCCAGACCAAACGTTCGATCGATGTGCTCGAGCTCTACTAGCAGCTAGGTCCCGGAATGATACGGATGAGAAATGTGGTACCATGCTTTTTTATAAGTTTTTTATACCATACGAATGTAATTGTTTCTGAAGCGATGAACGTAATTAAACAAGGAACGTTGGCACGTTTCATGTTCCTTGTTGCTGAGAGAAGTTTCGAAGCTTGATCTGTACACTGCTTTCCTGACAATTTACTGATTCTACACATATAGAAGAAGTGAGAGTAGTACTCACTACAAGGTAGCTAGCCAATACGTCATCACCCCGTCGCACTAACCACGTCCAAATCAATAAAGCACGTTCAACTGGCTAGCTACACACGACACATAGTCGTCGACGTCTGTGTACATGGCCAGGCCAGCTAGCTATACGCAAGACAATGCAACCTGAGGAAAAAGTCTACACACCTTGCATTCTAGTAGTAGCGCACACCCCCATCATGCCATCACGCACCCAGGGTCTTAGTTAACCATGTGCTAATTACTTTCGACGGTGAACCAACAGCCGGCGAGTTGACCACGCACAGGAACGCGCACTGTGCACCGCCCATCCCTCCCCGTTCCAGTGTCGTTCCACACAAAAGGATAGGCGGCCACAGGCAGAGGCAGGCACATGCACATGCACCCCCAAACCCCAAATAATATTCGGCAAAACGAAACAATGGACATGCCAAATTCCACCACCAAGCAGAGCTCCATCGCGCGCGCGCGAGCTCCGAGTCGTCCCCGTCCGTACGACACGAGCTCGCAAGGCTGCAACGGCACGGGCACGCGCTCGCGCCCGACGACCAGTGTCCCCGCGCGCAGTTGCCGGCAGTCCGGGCGGTCGGTCCGCGCGCACGGCCACGCGACAGACCGACGAGCTGCACCACGCACGCAGCAGGGTACAGTAGTGAGAAACCACGCCGATCGAGCGGAGCCGGTTGCCAGGTGGAGCGCGTACCAGGTGCCGCGCCACCGTACCCTGCCAGTAACATGCGCGCGCGGGGGGGTGCCGCCGCGCCTTCGCACGCAGCTTCGCCCGAGATGCAGCCAGCCAGCGGCACGGTGGGGGCGGGGGCCGGGGCCGGGGCCGGGGCGTGACGGCGACTCGATCGCTTCGCTTGGACGTAGCGACGGAGCGGGCGGGATCGGAGGACGCATGCGTGCGTTGCGCGGCGTCAGCAGACGGAGGAGCTAGAGGGGCGTTCTGGCGTGACCAGGGGCAGGCACAAGCACAACAACCAACCAACCAACCGGCGCCGTACGGAGGTGGGCCGTGGGGGTGTCAGGGGGTGCGCTCTGTGCTGGTGGGTTCCGCTAGCGTTTTGGCCTCTGGTCAGCCGCGCGGCAGGCAGGGGGTGAGGGGAGCGACGAGAGCGAGCGTGCCTGCTTGCTAGCTGGAGTCGAACTGGCCTCCGACCGCCAAACCGCGTCGAGCTGATGCGGACGGACGGAGAGATCAGATGACCAAGACAGACGGTGAGAGGGATATGGCCTCGAGATAGATCAGCATGTCCATGGGCGCGACTAGGCCCCCATGGGTGTTGTTGGGCGTGGTGGCCTGCTGTGCAGCCTGTGCTGGTGGGATTCCGGGATAGCGACGCTTCCATGCTTTGGTTCCCGCTGCTGACGTTGCTCTGCGTAGGACGGACATGGACTATCTGGGCCTCCGTGGGGGGCCATCGTTCAGTACGTGATCGGCTGGCACTGGCAGCCGTGGGATCGATCTGTACGACGTGAGACTCGCGCACATGTTTACCGTACCATCAGACTTCATGCGTTGCATCCACGGACGGATCGGCCCGGGACGACAAGAATGTGCCGCTGTTGCAGAGCACCGGTTCGTACAGCCGACGGTGGATGTGTGGTGTACGTGTCTCCTGCCAGTGCCAGCGTAAAAGCTTTTGGTTGAGACAAGATGCTTGAAAAGCTCGATCAGCCTGTGTGTTTGTACGCAAAACTATCGTCGATCACATTCACAAGTATTCTCGCCGCTCAGAATTCAAACACAAGTATTCACGTACTGATGCGATGCAACAAACAATGGATGAGCTCACAGCCGCGCATTGAACCTCGGCTACCAATCAGAAACTTGAATGATCCAATCCATGACCATCAGCTGCATCGCAACGTGAAAACTGCTAACCAAGGTCCTGACGCTCCAGATTACCAATAAGCATAATTCCAGTATTCCACACACGGTGCCAGCCAGCAGGCATTCAGTCAGTGGTCCTACAGTAACCCCGTACCTTAAGGATAAACAAATGGTCATTTTAGTCCAGATCGAAAAGCGTGGTTAATTGGTCGGTTAGTCCAACTCCGGGGCCCTCCCCGGCAAGGCATGCAGCCGCCGCCGCCGCCCAGTTCCAGGCCAGCTAGCTGCCGCCCCTCCCGATCCCAAACCCACCGCGTGCACGATCTTGACTTGGGGTGTCCTCTCCATGTCCTCTGTCCTTCCCGGCTTCCCCTTCCTCCGTACACACTGCGCATGCCATGCCTGATGCCATCATGCCCTCGAGCGGCCCTGCTCGACCGGATTCCGGCTGCCATGCATGCTGCTGCTGCCATTGTCGTCGGCGTTGAACTGAACCTAGCAGCCAGCTCGAATCAGGCAGGCATGGCAGCAGCCACAGAGCACGCATAAAATCCCATGCTATAGCTAGCTGGTCTCCGGCCGTGTGCCTATGTCATGTGATTGGTGGTCTAAGGAAGCTACCGCTGCACTACTTGATTCTAAGGCGTTGTTTAGATGCGAAATTTTTTTGGATTTCGCAGCTGTAGCAATTTTCGTTTGTTTGTGGCAAATATTATTCAATTATGGACTAACTAGGATTAAAAGATTCGTCTCGCCATTTACAGTTAAACTGTGCAATTAGTTTTTATTTTTGTTTATATTTAATGCTTCACGCATATGCCGAAAGATTCGATGTGACGGGGAATCTTGAAAACTTTTTGGTTTTCAGGGTGAACTAAACAAGGCCTAATTCTAGTACTACTAGTAGTAAAACAATATTGGTTTCCCCATGACCTGCTCGGGATGAGCTTGTTTATTGAACGGTGAGAAGAGAAGAGAAGAGATCCGGTACCTTGCGGCGATTCATTGGGCTGGGGTTCTGTTGGTCCAGGGGGCAGGTAGATAGGGCATGCCTGCAGGAGGTTTCTTTCATAATTATTAGGACACTGGAGTAGAGTATATCTAATTACCGACCAGGGCATTAGTTAGTCAAAGTAGGATGCATAGGGCCGTGGCTTTTTTTCTTTCTTTCTTTCTTTCTTGGCATCTATGATACTACTAGAAGGAAAGAAAAGGCTGAGCAAATGGCGTCCAGGCATGGTTGTAATAAAGATTGTGCGGTCTCGCTCTCAAGTCAGTGAAGGCTAGTTCGGTGCTTGTTTATATAGCTAACTTTCACATTAATTACGATGTTTCGTATATAAGCTAATGCTAAAAATAATAGCACACAGATTATAAATTGGCGAAGAAAGCTAAATATCGTCTTCTGAAAGGTTCCCCATCTGTTTACTCCCTCCGTTCCGAATTACAGTTCATTTTAGTTTTGTAATGATGATTATATGGCTGCAGTAGTTGTCCTGAGTCAGTTTTCTATAACTCTGAACATGTTTTGTTCTAATTATGCTCACATGAGATGTTTGAAATAAAGGCAGCACCTATAAATGGGGTAAGAAAGCTCAAAATTATGATCTCAGGATATTGCCTTCTCAAAATAATCCCAACCTGAAACTAATACTGTTGTAGCATTATTTATGGTAATATCGTTCTAGCTAGTATATGAACCAGCTCCCACTCAGTTTTCTAAGATGACTGTCGTGCACCAGTCTTACTCTCTTTGGTGCACATTGTGTGAAAGGCACAACCTGCCGACGGATATATAACCCTTGGCATATCAAATTCAGTGCTACCACTTTCAGCTATCAAGGGCAAAAAAGATTCAGTGAACATGCTGCTTACGATGATGTCATGATCCAGCTTGACCATGACCATTCTGTAGTTTAGTGCCAGTAATGTTCAGCTACCTGTTTGCCACGGTATATATACTCCTAATAAAAAGGGAGAGAAAAAGACGGTCTTCTGTAACTCCGATGGACAAACCTGAAATTCAGGAGGGTCAAAAAGACAGGAAGGCAAGCTAGCGACCAAAACCCCGCCCCCCAATTTTCAAACGATATTAACATCACATCGTGATCAGATACTATACTCGATCGCTAGCACTACATTAATTTGGACAACATTGCTTTCAGATCTCCCTCCCCTTATCTCGCTAGAAACGCAGCAGACGTCCACCTCAGACAGGTGTCCAGCCGAGAGGAGGATGAAGAACAGGTCTTCTGAGAGGTCATCAAACTGCTCATAAATAAGCGCAACAAGCCAACGGATCAGCTGCCGTCACAGGCCCACGGCGACGCGGTTTAACAGCCTAGCTCGCAGAAGAAGGAGAAGAAGAAAATGCCCCCCCGATATGATGCGATCACTTTAGGAGCCATCCGTCCATCTATCAGCTCGTGTTTTTTCTTTTTCTTTTTCTTTTTGGGGGTTCGTCGGAATGGAAATGGATTGTCAAAGAGGAGGGAAATGGACAGCAGGAGTGGTTAACTGACCCCTTGCAGTGCAGGCGTATCTTTCAGGCCTCGCGGCAAGGAGCTGGACTGCATTAGGAGCAGGGGACAGCAATGGGCACGGCGGAAGCTTCCTGTTACGTGCGAGCGAGTGTGCAAGATGATTCGCGTCTTGCCTTTTGGCCGATCGGTTTTTTCTATTGCGCATGTGAGGGGAGGAGGGAGGGTGTTCAGTGTTAACCTGGCTAGCTAAAGTGGCAGAGATAATTCTGCCGGCTGGAGGACTTGCAGGGTATCAGTTACCTACTTGCTTGCCTAACAGTTGGGATCCCTGGAGCTGGAGCAAGCCAGGCGTTGCGTTTTTGTAGCTTCGTTTTGGTTTCAGATATCCTGCCCAACTTTGTAAAGTTACTATTTCCAGATATGTATGTGTTGTTGGTAGTTCCTACTTGCTGTTAGGATGTTGGGGGAAAAAAAATCTTCTGTTTACTTCTTCAGAAAAGAGTTATGCCAGAAAAAGATTGCAACTCTTCTTGCTCCAGAAATGTATGTGTTGTAGTTGCTGTTGGTATTGCACATATTTCTTCCACATGTGTGTGTGCTCTACTGCTCTCTGTGACCAATGGTCAGCGATAAATTTTGCCAAAGAGGAGCAGGCATTTTGCTGGAGTCAAGATTCAATTGATCATCATTTACATCACCCATCTCGATCCAGAATCTGGGACGCTGGAATTTCAGTTCTTTTGTACTGTAGAGCCTAATAAGTCACATCAACCGACAACAGTATGCGAGACCATTTCAAAGGCCTTACAGACAATTAAACAAGGCTATGTTTCAAGACGAATTAAAAATAGATAATGAATATGGGCTGCAAACTTTCAGGAATTAGCGACAGCTATCCTGCAAAAACTTTTTACATAAAGTGATTCCAACTAGTACCTACTTTTACAATCAAACTGCCTAGAATTAGTGCTTGCAATTATCACATGAGTGGTATGACTTTTTACGGTCACTAGATACTGGGGCTAACGAGTCTCCATCTCCACCATGATATGGGTCACAGAACTACAACCCATGGGCACAGATCAAGCTACCTATTAGTCTAGTATTTCTAACTTTTTTCCTTAGATATTCCATGATGAACGACAGATCAAGCTACCTATTAGTCTAGTATTTCTAACCTTTTTCCTTAGATATTCCATGATGAATGAATTTATTCGAAATATGACTATACTGTAAACTTGTACTAAAACCGAACAGTTTAGAAAACCTCATGGTGTAAGGTTACAATATAGTATTGCCCAGATATTCTGGTAAAAGAGGGTCTTACATATAAGTAAGGATGTGATACTGGTACCTGCATATTTTTTTATCTGGAGCAGTAGAGCTCCTCTGCAGCTATCCGCCTATCCCCGCCATGGTGCGTTGATAGTGCTTAACAGCAAATGGATTGCTGCAAGTATATATTCTGCAATCTCCAAAATATAGTGAAAAGTAACACTGCATTCATACCTTTAACTGAATGATATAGACAGTTTTAATTAAAAAAACTATAAGATAATACTATATGGTCCATACTATATTTACTAAGAGAAGCTTCAATAACTTGACTAAAATTAGTAGTTAAATTCCATAGTTTAGTCATTTTGTATAGAAAAACTTCTAAAAAAAGAAGAGGTCTATAACATACTTGACTTTATATGGCCACCAAAAATCAAAGGAATAGTCAACTTCCTATTTTACAAAGTTAAATTACGCATAAGCTTACTTTTATATAAATTCTAAAATAGCCTTTAAAACAAAAAATAGCTGAGCTATTTGAGTTGTTCTAATTCATATAGACACTACGTATATATAGAAATCATACTTCTAATTCAAAATAATTTTTTGGTCCAATAATGTATCTTTTTTTTTTGAGGAAAAATAATGTATCTTCTCTCTCTTAACATGTACCTATGCTAGTACTATGATATAGCAACTGTTGACTCGTAAAAAAAAATAAGTGACAAAATAAGATACATGTTGTTTCGTTAAAAGAATATGAAACATACTGCAAACGTTTTAACACGCTAAACCAAATACCCCTTAGCGACTTGGCGGCCCATGGAGTTGCGGTCGCGTGGAGTTTGAGGAAAAAAATCCACCTTTTTCTCTCTTAACTTCTGTGAAAGTTTATTTTTTATTTCTGAATTTTAAAACCAGCCAAATCACCTTTATTAACTTTTAAAACCATGTATTTTACCTTCTTCGCCTGGTTATAAACTGAAATAAAAGAAAAAGACAAAATCGCATTAAAAACTTTTTATAACTAAGTTAAAGATGTAAAATGCAGGGTTTTAAAAGTTGAGAGAAATAATTTGCTTGGTTTTAACTTTTAAGGTTCGGAGAGAAAAAAAACGAACTTTGACAAAAGTCTAGGGAGGACAACTTTTTCCTGAGTTTGGAACGACGGAATGGAGTTTGGAATCGCAAACGGGCCAAATGACTGGGCCGCGGAGCCCATATGCAACCGTGTACTCTTCTGTCTTGCAAGCGTTTGGGTCACGGCGCCCGCGGGCCCCCATACGAGCAAATCTAACCCCACCTGACCCGCGCCGCCGTGCCTCAACAGCTTCCGCGGACGGCCAACAGTCTTCCAGGCTGCCCCGTCGCCGTCGGCGATAATCCGCCGCCGAGCAAAGCAGCCGAGCCGAGCCGAGCCGATGGCGGCGGCGCTGGCCGCGCTCCCCCGTGGCGCTTCCCGCCTCGCGCCTCGTGTCCGCCAGCCTCCCTTCCGCGCTCTCTGCGCCGCAGCTGCGGCCGGCGAGGCCTCGAAGCGGAGGCTGGTACTGTACAGCAAGCCGGGGTGCTGCCTCTGCGATGGACTCAAGGAGAAACTCCACGCCGCGTCGCTGCTCGCTGGCACGCCCTACTCCCTCGCGTCCCTCGAGCTCCAGGCAAGCCACTCTGCTGGCCCTACTGTTTTGCATTCCAGTATCTTGCTCGTTCCGAGATGGATGGATGGATGGATGGATGGATGGATGCTTGACTTGGATTTTGGGTGTGGATTAGGAGAGGGACATCACGACGAATCCGGAGTGGGAGCGGCTCTACCAGTACGAGATCCCAGTGTTGGCCAAGGTGCTCCCCGACGGGACCGAGGTATCATCATCGCTTACGCTCTTATTCGATTTGCTCATCGCTAGCTCTTTCAATTCAGAATTTCACTCACTATTTGTGCCAGCTAAGAAGCTTTCCAAGCATTCTTCGAAATATTACTTCGACTCGTGAAGCTCCTCCCTGAGTTTTTTTTTGTCCTCCCACACTCATGTTGCAGGAAATACTTCCCAGGTTATCGCCACGTCTAAGTGTTGAGCTCGTACAAAAGAAAATTTATTCTGCGTTTGATCAGTAAGGAGACCTTTTCTGGGGGGCAATGGCAATTTTATTTAATTAATAGCTCCAGCTGTAAGATGTCAGTTGTAATACTTTCTTGATTGACACATGGATTTCAATTTGCTTGACTTGTGTTCTGTAAGGATTTTTTATAGATTTGTTCATTGCTTTGATGAAATGTAATTATATGGAGTGACATCCAAATACTTATGTTGCTTCTTAAGAATTTATATGTCACACATGATGGTCAATGATGTCACAATGAAACATGGATAGCCGACAGAAATACCTTGCGGAGTCACAAGTGCTACTTTTTTTTTCTTTTCTTTTCTCTTGTAAAGAAGTGAAATCTAAGCAACCAAAGTAGGGCAAAAACAGAATAAAAATAGAAAATTCAATGCAGGAACAAGTTATACCAGTAAACCAACATGCATGTGGCTCTTGGAAATTTTGTTAGAATGACATTCTTCATGGAGATGCATGAGTTGGGAAAATCATCATAATTAACAGATGGCCAGCCATTTCTTTAGCTGTTGCCATACTATTATACATGGAGTCGGGAGTTATCCAGCTTTCTGGCTACTAACTTCCCATTTTCTACTTACACTTGACTGAGATTTCTTACAACTTTAGCCTAGGCACACACAGCTACTTCATACGCACCTTGGTGTAACTAGACACATCAACGGGTCACACTAGATAAACACGCCTTGCAGGGTTTTGGAAACTTTGAGGCACCTAGAGACCAAGGCACTGCGGAAATAATTAAGGCATGCAATCAATACACATGTATTCAAAGCCCTGTATCCATTTCATGCAGTCTATTCCAATTTTGAGGTAAACTCAACCTTCATACTTGCTACAATGCTAAGGTATGCATTTCCATTAAATTAACCTTATAACAAAGATTGCATAACTTTGAGGAGTGTCTAGAAAAAAAACCCTAAACAACTTACTTCACTTTGGGTTGGGTGCTGGTGCAGTGAATGTTGTTGCTGCCACTGCAATACTGTTTTTCTTGCCCTCAGATTTGTACTTCCTGTGAAACTGTGTTGACAATTGTGGAGAAATCGTCTTGGACGATACACGCATTAGTCTGCGATGTTGAGTGGTTTCATTTTGAATTTTAACCAAAGGAGGGCATGAAATTCCCCCGTAAGGATAGGTTTGTGGGTGCTCAAATATTGGAGGCCAGAGCAGGGATGGCGTTGATGTTGGAGACAAGCTAGGAGCACAGGATGGGACAAAGGCTTGTAGGAGTGGAGACAACGTCAAATCCATAATATTGCCAAAAATTGAGGTATTTAGGCCAAGGTTCCTTGCACTCCATTCTGTGATGATTATGGCTAGTTGTTTCAGCCTGGAAGTTCCTAGATAAATGCTGTGGTCAATGGGGGAAATGGAAACTTGAACTATAACTGGTGTTGCAACAGTTGAGCCATTCATATTTGTTAACTCGACATATAATTCCTGCATGTGCATACATAAGTTGTGACTTCATGTCTTTTAAAGAGAAAAAAAAGTCAATGTACGAGTGATTTCAGTGAATGAGAAGAGAGTCGGGTAACCTCATCTGGTGTTTGCTCCAAAGTGGATCCAAGCTCAATCTTCATCTTCTTAAGAAATCCCCTTATTTCATGAATGGTTGAGTTGAGCGTGATGTTGAAGAGAGGTATTCTTGAGTCAGCATGTGAAGCATTATGTGGAAGCAATACCGTAATCCCTCCTGGGAACCCTAAAATCTCCAAGCAAAATGTGTCTCCAAAAACAGATGGTGTCAAAGATAAATTCAGCTGGTGTAGTGTAAGTTTTATCAAAGATGCTCTCAGTGCATTGATGGATTGTGTGCTCATGGAGGTATTTCTTGGGGCTGGAAGAACACCAAACTTCACATAAGTGGTATCTGTATATATGTATGGTTGCATAGAAACTGAAACCTGCACGATTGTTAGCCAATATTCAGGTGCCTGTTTGCTTTGAGTGCTTGAGAATTTTTTTTTGTTTTGTTTTTTTACTGAAGTAGAGTTAAGACCATACCGTACTATTGGGGACACCTATTTGGGTATATATCTCATTTTCGAGCATTCCAACTTGTGAAGCTACCTGTGAGTGTGGTACTGACAAAATGAAGCCTGCCTCGATTTCTGCAGGAGAAATGAATGTTTCAATGTTAAAGAAGGCTAGAAAGAATTGGAAAAACAAAAAAAATGCTTATGTTATGTGTTTGGATCAACTAAAGCTAATTGTTAGGCGCAGCTAAAATTTGCCGATGTGTGTTTGGATCCCTAGCTAATAGATGAATATATACATAGGAATGGACAGTTAGCTCTTGTTAGCTGGTTGTATCTGGCTATGGGCTAACAATTAGCCAGGGGCTTTGATAATTTTAGGCTTGGTATCATCTAGGGCTAATTTTTATCACCTATAACAATTGGCATCTGGTATCCAAATAGACCCTTATGCCGGCCTGAATCTCTGATGGCTGATATGGCTATCTGCTAGAACTTTTGAATTAATTCTTCAACATGAGAGGAGGCCTCTCTCTGGTCTTACCGGCGAGTATGCCAGGATCATCAGGGATGTCTCCTGATGCCCGGAGATGAAGCAGGAGGAAGAAGGCCGAGAGGAATCCGCTGACTGCCAGGAACACCAAAGAGACGCACTTCCCGTTGACTACCTTTTCAACGACTGCGCCACACCGGCAGCGGCAGGACCTGGTTGCCGGCGCAGAGTTGGGGAAGGAGGCCTGCTCAACGCGACCGGCCTTGCCCATGGTGAGTGCATCTGTCACTACTCACTAATCTCTCTTAAACTCGTCAGTGGAGACATAATCACATAGCTGGAGCCTGTAGGCTGTGGGCGGCGGCTGCGTTGCGTTGGGGGGCAACTGGAGAGCTGGCGCCACGGCTCGCTGCCGTTGCCGCAACGGCGACGGGAATGGGGATGGGTTTTGGGTGTTAGGAGCGGTGGAGGGGAATGTTCACAACGATACAACATAAGGCCGGCTGTCCATGGTTGTTGGTTTAGTTTTGAACGTAGAAAAAGTTTTTTTTTAGCTCCGGTTGTTCTGACTTCCTGTCTTACGGTTTTTTCATGTACTAGCAGTAACCAGCCCCAGAAGTGATTGCTGCAGCGACGATGCGACTGCCACTGCAGTAACCACTCCTACATTTACCCTTTTTGTATGAAGAAAACAAGCAATTTGGAACAAAGGGAGTACATCACAAGATTCACAACGCTGTACACATTCCCAATAGTCGCTAAGAAATCAGATCGCTTGCTAGTTTTACACCTGTGCTTTGTAATTGTACACCTCATAGGCATATCGGTTCACTATGATACGGATAGTACTATGATGTTAACCAGTACAAGACTAGTTCTTTTACGAAGATTACAATTCGTTTAGATCGTAATAACCGAGGGATAACATCGACAAGACCGATTGGAAGGCAACAAGTACATATGTATCCACAATTTTGCTGCCAAGATGAGTTCACAGCCAGATTCTACAACATGCCTTGATAGAATATCACCTGGTTATACTTATACGTAAGTGTTTAAGCCTAAATATAAGCAAAATTTTCCTGAAATATTGATATTCGATTCAATCGTAGTTAAACTACATACAGTACAAGTTGCCTATAGGTCATCACTGGTGTGAAATGTTCCAAGCAAGGCAAAATTGTCCCTTTCCAAGGTGAACAGCATTTGAACCACAGTGCAACATCAAACAGAGACAATCTAAATGAGCTTCTTCTTTCTGAAGAACCCTTGAAGATGCCACACTTGCAAAACTGATACCGCAATGCAGACCCATAGTGCCAGAGTACTGAACCAGACAACCCTTGCATTTGTTGCCTCACTCACAGTTCGCATCTCTGCTTCCCTGCATGGGCAGATCAAAGCAATTATTAGCAATGCCGCTACACAAAAAATCCTGTAGGGCAATAAATCTCTGGGCTTCCGGATACTTTGTATTTCCGTTATCAGTAATGGAAATGGGATAACCCCTAGTTTGGAAAAAAAAAATCTCTGGGCTTCCATCTCAGATCATCACACATAGTCAAAGAACACTGAAGCTAGTGAATTCACTAGTAAAAGATCTTCCAAACAAAAGTGAACCAACCCCTCTGCTGCACAGCAGGTTGGAAGTATGAAAAACAACACAACTGATCTTTCCTGGACACAACCACCTACAATACATACATGCCAACTTTTGTTTTGAAATAGAGAAGACTCAATTGGCAAAAACACATTTAACTACAAAAGATGTTCCATAGACTGGTGGAATAGATGACTTGCCTTTCTTTGAGGTATATCAAGTTCTGATGAATGGCCTGTACTGCCACTTCAAGTTTCCGAAGTTCTAGTTCTACACCCTGCAGAAAAAGATATTCAATTAACAAATGCCAAATATTGCATTGAATTTGTGATCAACACTTAGAACTGTAGCTCGGCACAACAATTCACATTCCAACCTCAATTTTTTCCTTCTTAGCAATAGCATCCCAATCTTTTGTTGCAATCCCAATCTTCCAGTCAAGATTCACAGATACTCCTGATCCTTTCTCTGCACTGTCTATCCAGAAGCATGCAAGGTAGTTTCCAGCTTCTGCAGTTGTGAATGCAAATTGACCAACTGTAGCATTCTCACTGTGATGCAAGGTGTTCCCATATGGTGAAGTAACCTGCATAGAGCATTGGATTTTATCAAATGATTTGGCATTTTGCTCGTACTATAAAGTTTAACTCTGAAATAGTTTTCACTATATTAGCAACTCGTACTGTATGTTTTCAACCAACATAATAATCATGTATTCAGGAAAGAGTTTTCACTGTGATGCAAGGTGTTCCCACAGGAAAGAGTTTTCACTATATTAGCAACTCGTACTGTATGTTTTCAACCAACATAATAATCATATCTGCAAACTCGATCGGAACAATTTGGCATTTTGCTCCTCTACTGCAAAGTTTAACTCTGAAATATATTTGTAATTGAAAACCATGTCATTCATATCTCTAAATGAATGCAGGCGCTGCTCAACGTAACAAAACATGTATTCAGTACCTAGATGTTGCATTGGTGATGCACATTAAATCTGAGGTGAGAAATAAAGTTGATTCTTAACTAGATATGATGGGGGATGACATAGCAAATATAAGTCTAGAAACTTTGCCAATTTACAAGATCTAAACCGTAGCAAAAGTTTCTTAGCATTCATTTTTTACTGTTACCTTAGCCTTTTACCAAAGCAATGTTAAAACAGTAGAGCTAAACGGTGTTTAGATTTAGAATATTGAAAGGTTTTTTAAAAAAGATGAGCTGTGAGCTCTCACTGGCTCGCTTTAGTGCCCTAACTTATTTCAATTCGCCCCCTTTTTTGAATACTACATCTTATTCCATAGGATGATTTGATTATCATTTACTTATTAACCTCATGGAACTTTTAAGTAGTTCACTGGAAGAGAAATCGGCAAATCCCATAAGATGAATAACCTAGTATTCTGTGATTCTATCCCAACTCATGGGTCATAGGTGACATCCTAGTTGGAAACCACCATTACTTAGACAGAAGGAACCAGCATAGTTTCAGAATCACCTGTGTCATGAACTGATCCATAAAAATCTAGTCAAAGCAGCAGGGCGACATTCAGATTCAGATTTTCTACAGTTTCCTAATGCTCTGGTGTCACCATATTGCTCGATAATAACAGTTCTCAATAGAATGCTAGAGCATACAGAAATACAATTTCCTCGTTATTTAGTACTCCTATTTACCCTGAATAACAGGTCATAAGACATTAAGAATATACTCTTACAATACCATGAAGACACTCGAGAGGAGGCACTAATTTCTGCCTTACTCAAGCACAACATCACCCCAAGGCAGTTCCGTAACTTCAATTAACCCAATAAATTTGTGGTATCCGACAGAAACAGAACAAAAAAAGAATCTTTACATTGCTCGGCTCCATTTGATAATAAACAGAAGTACCATGGAATTAAAATCTATCGCCCAGACTAAACGTAATCGGAATGCATACCAAGGCTCGCAGCACTGAATCAGCGGAAGGAGAACACAATTGCGGGAAGCGATACCTTGACGGCGATGGTGGGATGCGAGTGGGGGTGGGACTCGAACATGATGGAATAGTCGGCGAGCACCACCACGTTGGACTGGATCTCCTCAGACACGCACTTGGTCCCCGACTGTGGCACGTCCAGCCACACCGCCTCCGCGTGGAGCGACGCGACGGCAAGCGCCACCGCGAGGGCCAGCGCCACCGCCATCTCGGCCGCCGTCCTAGGGATCTCCGCCTCGAGGGATCGGGCAGGAGGGGAAGGATGCCGGTCAGGTACTCAGGTGGAGAGGAGTATGGCGTCGGCAGATGAGACGACGACTGAGGAAGTCGGGTAGCGGTTTGGAGTACAAGGGGTGCACGTGACGTTGTCACGTGATGCTGGTCTTGTCGCGATGGGTCATGATGAGTGGGCTCGCAATGACGTGTCGTGTCAATATGATGATATACCATACTCCATCCGTGTGTGAAATAAATCAATTTCTAGATTTATTCTAAGTTAAATTCATTTTATCATTAACTATATATACGTCTAGGGTCCCATATTTTTTACCACAACTATAGCTACGCATATGGCTTGTGGTTCGACAAACATATTAAAAAAATTATAAATCTAATTATCTAGAAAAGCTCATTTCATGATCTTTATCACCTATATCGTGTAGATCTAGTTTACAGACACCTATTTTTTATACTTTTTTTATTACTTTTGTGATTTATCTTTACACCTAAAAATATGAAAGAAAATTGGTAAATTTAAATTATAATGAAATTGAAATATATACAAATTACTTAGTAACAAAACTGACAAGTAGTCAGTGCAAAGATCAACTGCGAAGCATAAGAACATTTGCCTGATAAATTTAACGTAAAAAAAGATTTAATAGTTTGTTATCATAAATCTTGACATTTTTCCTATAAATTCAGTTAAATTTAAATAGTTTGATTTTAAACAACTCTAGGAGTTGATTTGGTTAAAAACATAGCAACTCTATAAATTCAGTCTTGTCATCTGAAACCTACAACAGTTAAAGTTACTGGATTTTCTATTTCAGATTTAATTGGCTTGTGTTAATGTCATTTTAATTAAATAAAAAAATCACAGCCTATAATAAATGATATATGTAATAAAGGATTAATGCTGCATGGAAAACTGACTAGCGATTTACTTTGCACATGTTGTATGGCCACTCAGAATTAATGATGGTTTTTATCTTTATTAAATGAGATAGCACGTAAGTAAAAAATTGACATGACAGCCTAATTAACGAGAAAAGAGGGTGGAAATGCTAGAAACAGTTTCTTCTAAGACTAGTCTTAATAAAGGATTTCATGTCATAGATTTCAACATGTCCTATTTTGAAAATAGTACGGAAGAATTTTATTCTCATAAAACTCTCTATGTTCTTATATAACTTTTATTATCTTACTTTTCATTAATATGATGTCATATCAACATATTTAATGCTTATGAAATTATGATGAAATTCTATTGAAACTAACCTAAAGGAAACGGCGTCGGCTCTTGTTTCAAGGTACAAAGAAACTACAAGTTAGGCGTTGGGAGGAAACCACCAATTTCTATAGGCGGGGGGCCGCGACGGTGCTCGGCGACTGTCGCTTCTGCTCGCTTGTGCTGCAGCTACGTGCGCTCGTCGTGCGCTCGCCGGCTGCTACGCCACAGTCACCTGTACCGCGTACTCGTTGGCCGTCGCATCCGTGCGCTCGCTGGTCATTCGCACACTGTCGTCCACCCAGGCCACGCAGCGCGTGCTCGCTGAAGGCACCGCCGCAGCAAGCGCTCACGTTGCTGGTCCCACGCTCACTGGCCGCCGCCGCCGCCGCCGCGGCGTGCTAGCTCCACAGGCCTCGTGCTCGCAGGCCGTCCCGCTGGGCATGCTAGCTCCGCGCCGCGCTCATCGGCCACGGCCGCTGCACGCTACCTCTATTGAACCACACGAATTTTTGGGCATTACAGAAGTGTAGCCAAATGAATTATTCTAACTATAAACTATTGTACTTGACGATATATTGTCTCTTTGCACATGACGATGGAAGTTTCGTATGCATTCTGTGTATGTATGTGAGGCTTGGAGAGAAACAGAGAGAACGCGAGGAGAGAGAGAGAGGAAGGGATAAGGGAGAGAGAAAAAGTCCTATATTTATTGGACGAAGACTCTAGCATTGTATGAGGTAGTTTCTATAAATTATTTTTACTGGTATGATCTTCTTAGATATCGTGCATAGTTTTTATCATTGGGACTTAACAAACATGGAAGACGAGCCACACGCTCCCACGCGTAATAAGCCAAGACACACTCAGACTCAGCCATTTAGGATACGACATGATGAATGGTGTGGTGCAACGAAGGTTTTGTATCTCTAAATTGTAAATAAAGTCATATTGAAGAGGGATAGAGTCTATTTTTATTGACCCGTGGATTGAGATTGGAAGAAGATAGATATTAGTAAGGGACGATGAACAAACACCATGCCCTAGGTCACAGACTCTCGTTGTTATCTATGTTTGTCATTTGTAAAAACTATAATCAAAGAGGATTTGAGGGTTAGAGGTGAGAACAATGAGGAAGTCAGCTGTGGAGAGAAGGAATGGGCCTTGGGTAGTGCCGAAGCTAGAGTAAATTGAAGAGTGGTGCACTTGTCTTATGGGTGCATATACTTGTAAGAAATGGTGCATATATGATGAAATTTAAATCAAAACTACTGTTTTTAAAAATTTGGGGTGGTGCATTTGCACCCAGTACTGACATTGTACCTTCGCCCTTGGCCTTGGGTCTTCGCACGTGCATTCTTAACTTGGGCCTGTGATGTCTTGTTTTTGTTTGTCTAGTATCTGCTCGCATTTGACTATTTTTTATATTTTAATATCAAAATAGATGACCTCCCCTAGCATATGCATATTTCTCTATGATCTTGGAACAAAACACCAACAACTTCCCTCTGTCTCTTCTCTTTTGTATCGATGCGTCTCTATCTCTTCCACCACAAATTACAGGCATTGTTTAGTTCCTCTCCGTAAAGTTTACTCTCTATCTCATTAGATGTTTGGACATATCTATGGAGTATTAAATATAGACTAAAAATAACTAATTGCACAGATTGCTGCGACTATTTTGCGAGATAAATCTTTTAAGTCTAATTGGTCTGTGATTTGACAATATGGTGTTACAGTAAAGCTACATTAAACATATGCTAATGATAAATTAATTAGACTTAATAAACTCATCTTTCTTTTATTATTACTAGCAAACACTCCTATGTGACACCCTAATATAACAGCCGATGTGACACCCCAAAACTTTACACTTAGATTTAAAACAAGACCCACCAATCGTCTTCATCTCTAAAGTCGCTCCATCCCTATCGTCCTTCACCATGGCTGGGTGTCAATGCCACCATTGAGATCAATACCCGTGAGGCGTGACCTATGAAGCCTGCTGATACACTACGTGCCTTCTCCCTTCCCATCTCGAGTACCTTCTTCTTCCCAATCTCACAAAGGTACACCACCGACCACTGCATAATCTCGCCTTGGATTAGCCCTTCGGAGGAAGAAGGCATACAAGCTGACAAAGCTAGAGGAAAGAGGAACTTTGTCCCTGTCGGGCTATTTGTGTACTTTCTCCATCCTAAATTAACTCTTGTTGTTAGTGTGCATACTACAAGTTTAACTCTATTTGTAGAAAATATGTATAATATTTATATCTTTAAATAAATTTATTAAAAAACTAGTTTCAAAGATCTTTCTAGTGATACTAATTATGTAACATAAATATTAATATTTTTTAATATATATTTAATTAAGGTTGTTTTAATGACAATTATTTTAGAACAGAGGAAGTAAATCTCAATTGAGCTAGAAATCCTAGGCGTTGAGCTAGTGTTGTTGTCTTCTCTGTTTGCTATGGCGCTCACCATGCTCATTTGACCTCAATATGCTTACTGACCTCTGCACGAGCTTCCAATATTCTTTACCTTTCCGCCTTCACCATAAACCATATATTTCTACACGTCCTGTGGGATCATGTTTAGTCATATTTGACTCCATTTGTTTTGTTGATTTTTTCCTTTGTGGTGTAATGGGTGATTGAGAGAGCATGTCACCATATCAGTGAGCGATTGAGCGCTATCCGAATCTAATTATCTGGTATTCTGGTATGGTTAGTTGGCTCTATGTTTTTCTATCGTGCAATTTATGCCCGCATCCATAAATGATAGGGACATAAGTATTCTTGTTCCATGTGTAATCATGCGATATTTGTATTTTCTACGTTATATTCCGTAGGTTGCAGGATATTTGTGTTACCTGGTCTAAAAGCTCACGATGATGTCTTCTCTTTATTGTTTTATCACTATGCACATAATAATGAGGAACCACAAATCTTTGCAAGATTTAGGTATAGGGATGCAAGGGGCTTGTTCGCAAACCTCAAATAAACTTAAATTTTATGGGTTTTATGAAAGTAGCAAAAAATAAACCTATTTGTGAGTTCGCAGATTAGCCCATTTATATCTTAATTTAGGTACTGATGGATCTATATTTATACAAGTTTTTTTTTGATTCTTTTTCTAGTGAATATGCATGTCTTCTAAAATTTTGCAAGCCCTGTCAAGCATTATCTAGTTCAGACCTTGTTTAGTTCACGAAAATTTTTGACTTTGGCTAGTGTGATGTAGAAGATGGCTACATGGAAATTGAAAAGTCAACGGCCCGTCCACTCTCTAGCTAGCGTCAAAACAGTGTGGAGTGCCTTGTTTAGATACATCCAAAAACCCAAAACTTTACAAGATTCTCCGTCACATCGAATCTTGTGGCACATGCATGAAGTATTAAATATAGATAAAAATAATAACTAATTACACAGTTTACCTGTAAATCACGAGACGAATCTTTTAAGCCTAGTTACTTTATAATTAAATAATGTTTATCAAATAAAAACGAAAATGCTATGTCAAAATCTAAAAACTTTTTGCATCTAAACAAGGCCGACTATCCACTGTGTGTCTTTTCACCGATGTCAAGAAAAAAAAAGAGTAACAAAGCATCGAGGTGAAATGTACCGATGCTCAAACAAAAAACACATGACTCGGATAGTCTTTGTTCCTAGATGCTTGGTTAAATAAAAAAAGTTTTTTTTTCAAGCCGGCCATTGATTGTCACGATGGTAACAAACTTTTTTTAAAAATAAATGATGGTACCTTACATACATAAATGCTAAACAACATCTATGTGTTTTTTTAGCATTTCAACGCATGAATTTTTCTGTATCTATGATTTTAGGACCCACATCTCATTCCTCCTTCACTCTCTTTCTCTTCCTCCCCTCCCTTCCTCCCGACGCCTGCCCCACCCTCGACGCACGCCCCCACGGCTGTGCCCGTGCCTTCTTCCCTGACGTGCCTCCCTCAGCGTAGCCCTCGACAGCGTTCGGCGACCGCACCCTCGCGCCTGCGCCTGCACTGACCATGTCGGTGACGCCGCAGGGTAGGTCTCTCCTCCTGATCTATAATCTGTGGTTACATATGTCCTTCTATAGAAAAAAATTATTTTCTATAATATGTGATTGTGTTTTTATAGAAAAAACTGTGCTCTATCTTTCCATAGAAAAAATATTTTTTGTGATCTATAATCTGTGATATGTGATTGTGGCTGGAGGAAAAAGAAAATTGAAGGTTGTTGGATCTTTATGGCTAAAAAAATTTCGTGTGTTGAAATGCTTAAAAAAACACATGGTTGGTATTTTCTCACGCAAAGGAGGTTCTAACCACTCGGGTTCCACGTACACTCCGAGGTCCGAGCCTCGATGAGCTACGCGTGTAGTTTTTGGCATCGAGATAAGGTGGCATCTAGAGATTTTTTTCAGCATTAGATACACTGTGCTAAGTCTTATATATCTACGCATGAGCTCATATGATATCTAGAGTGTCAGCAGATACGCATCTCCGGCCTCCTGCATTTTTAAAACAATGTTTGACAGTGTCGTCCAGGCATCCCAGCACTACTAACCACAGAACATCAGCAGAACAATACTAAAGCAGAAAATGACCGGAATCAACGTACGTGTGTGTGACATCCTCAAAGCGAGAGCACATTTGGGTTCCATGTCGATTCAGGCATCAATTTAACAAGAAAAAGCTCGCAATTAGTGGATGCACCAAGGGAGCAGGCAAATCAAAACGGACCATCAATTTAAATGCGAAGCTGATCACATCAATCGTCGTCTCTGTAATCGCATTAAGCAAATGCGCGAGAGGCATGTATGAGCACTGATGGAGTAATATAATTAATTCCCAGCTCTACGTAAGCAGCAGAGCTGATGCTTTGTTTACTGATTGATTAAGCAACCCATAACGTCATGGCCTTATCCGTTAATACAAGGTATAAGGATCATCTGTGTCTCCTCTCTCGTGCACTCTCTTACAAGAATTTCAAGGCGAAATTAACAAAAACGGAAGAAGAAGAAATAAAAAATCGCACACGTACTTAATTATGTGCTTCAACTCGATCGACCAGGCCATAGCCTGCAGGATGCATGCTGCATGTCTAGCTAGAACTGACGGGCAGGTTGCTTGCTTTAGGTTTAGGAGTACTGCTAGCTATAGCTACTAGTAATGGCCGTTGGCCGCCGGCGTCTCGACATCGAAGACGACGCCGCGGCCGCTGCCAAGCTCGTGCTTGCCGTTGCCGTTGGGCTGCGCCAAGGTGATGGGCAGCTCGCCACCCTTGGAGCCGCAGCCGCCTGATGCTGAGACGTCGGCCACCTGGTTCACCTCGTCCTTGCTCTTGCCCCAGATGAGCGCGTACAGGCCTAACACGATGATCGCAGCGCCAATCACACTGAAAGAACAAAATAAGGAGACGCCAGTGGCATTATCAGCACTACTATCCACTACTGGATTTTCTATACACAGGAGTATATAGTACATCTTTATGAAAATATCTGGATATATGTTATATATATAAATGCTGGGGGAGATATATATATATATTATCATATCCACGTGGATATATTGCAGGTTAATTTTTGTACCTTCCGCGAGTGATCTCTTCTTTGAGTATGATGGAGCCCATGATGGCGGTTATGATCATGCAGAGAGGATTGAAGGCCGTGACGAACACCGGGCCTCGTTGCCTCGACACGATACCTTGCACGTAGTATGCCACGCCGGAGCACACTATACCCTGTATAGTGTACGCGTTCATCATATACATGCATGTATATATATGGGGGTCAAGATTATTGATGATCAAGTACTACTAGACTAAGCTAGTGGCTTACGGCGTAGGCGCAGGTGAAGAGGCGGGTGTCGAAGCCGATGACCCAGGCCTGGGTGTTGTTGCGCTCGGCGACGAGCGCGACGGAGCCGCTCATCAGCGAGCCCATGAGGCAGATGAGCGTGGTCAGCGACAGCTCCGCGGGGTAGCTCTTGAGCGTGTTGGCCTGGAGGACGAAGAAGGCCGACCAGCAGACGCAGGCGACGATGATGGTGATGATCCCGGTGAGGAAGCTGCCGCTTGAGGCGGCGCCCTGGGCGCCGGCGTCATGGTGGTGCCCCTTGGACCACGGGAACTGCACCACGGGGCCGTGGTACAGGATCATGAGCACCGCGCCGGCGACGGTGAGGACCGTGCCGACGATCTTGGCCTGGCTGTGCACGCTCCGCAGCCGCACTTTCTCCATCCGTAGGACGAGGGCCATGACGAATGTGACGGCCGGGAGGATGTTTATCAGCGCCGACGCGAAGCCCGCCGAGGTCAGGTTGGCACCCATGAAGTAGAGGTTCTGATCCAGCACGGGTCTGCATGCGGATGCGGGCACGAATTAACGCCATCAGATCTCGACCAGCTATTGCTGATGCCATGCATATATATGTGCGATAAGTAGTCTAATTAAGACGATTAATTTGTACGTACTCGAGTAAAGTGAGCCCCATTATCTTGAGGAAGATTTTGATGGTCATCCTTGGCCTCGATTTCCTGCATCACGTGTTGAATTGGAGAGCCAAATTAAACAGAGATGATCAGCTAGCTAGTTTGTGCCTTGTCAGCTGTACGTGCACGGGCATGCAGGCAACATCGTATCAGACTGATGGCTTGATGGGACTATTGTTGTTGTGTCTACTCTAAAACATGTGTGGATGGTGGTACGGTGAAGTGACCTCCCCACCAGTGCCCAATGCAATCAGGGGCTTTTGCAAAAATATAGAGTGGAGATTTAATTTGCATTATGTGGAGGATTAAGCATGAATTTTGAATTGATTTAACAACTAACAGATGATGACAACGAAAGCTGCTAAAGACTACACCTTTTCTTGCTCAAGATGCAGAGGTATAGACGTCCTACTTTTCCAGATTAGGATCTTAAGTGCTGGTCGTGGAGCCTGCACCATCTGAAAGCGACTACGAAAATGCTACGTCGTGGCTTTGCAGACAGAATGGATGAAACTGATCAAAGTGTACTCTTAGGCTGCTGGCTCTTAGGTAGATTCGATGAGTGACGACTGATGGGCTGATGGCAAGTTGGGCATCATCTTGTACTGGATGAACATATACTGAATGCAAGTGCATGAATATTGTCACAAAATTTTCCTCCTGGTGCACTTGCATATGCATGCCATGATGTATACATGCATGATGCATGCATATATAGCTTCATCGATCATCAGTTCCACCATGGAACCGTCGTCGATGATCATGCTTGTGCGTGCAGTATCATGTGTGTGCCTATATATGAATCACGTCCAGCACGATGATGTGGAGTACGTACGTACCAAGTCTTAATACACTAGCGAGCTAGGCAAAGGATATGGAGCACACGCATGATACGCACGGAGCGTGGGAGAGAGATTGAGCGACATGGTGATCGTCCTTACCTCTCGAACCAGAGCGCGAAGGGCGCCATGACGGCGGTGGCGAAGAGGTTACGGTAGACTACGAGGACGAAGTGGCTCATCCCGCGCTTGAGCGATGCCACGGCGACGATGTACATCCCGGCGAACCCTACCTGCAGCAGGATCATGGCCAGGTACGGCTTCACATCGTTCAGAGCTTTTCCCACACCCATTCTATCTATCTATCTATCTATCTGCCCGGCCGGTCTATATATATATAATAACAGCAGCAGTCTCTCTGATCAAAGCTCCTCGCGATCCTCAGCTAAACTCCAACAAGCCTTCTTCTTCTTCCTCTCGCACCTCTATGGCTAGCTACTAGCTCGAATGAGGTCTTCAGCTATGGGAGTGAGGAGGCAGCCGAGGTCATCGAGCCATTTATATAGCCGCGCCCCTCGTCGCACTGTTTGCTGCTGTGGGCACAGTATACGTACAGCAGCGAGGCGTAGCTATCGTAGTTGGATGTTGGATCAGCCGAGATGCCAAGTGCAGCCATTGATGGATCCGAGTCACCGGCACCCGGCTGTGTCTGTGTTGCACGCAGTGCTGGCTTAGCTAATTATATTGCTTCTTCCTTGTTTAATATATATATTCCACTTCCGGCAAAAGGAGAAGCTGCTCCATCGGCCTCTCTCTCCTCCGCCCTATACTTCCTTCAGCTTTCCCCCGTTTGCCTAGCTTTTCCCGGGAAATGCAGAGCGCACGCAGAGCCTACAAACTTGCGGCAGGGAGTGGATCAGAACCGTCAGGTCAAGCCTTGTGGGAGTTTAGCTGGCCCGGACCTCTGCCTGGCGCGGACACGGACCCTAGCTGTGTTGCATGGCTAAGTGCTTGTCGACGACAGCAATGTGCATGGAACATGTTAAGAATCATATGAAAAGATGTGGCATCGATACTGGGTATGCCATATTCTCTTGGGGTCGTCGAGTTAAGTCGTGAAAAGCCGAAGGTTCTGCTTCTGCCGAAAGAAAGCAATGAACAATGCAAATATCTGATGCTATATATGCGAAGAGGGTACAAGGTAGTCACATATATATGACACATGGGAACAGTTACAATTAGCATTATCAATTTATCATCGCTCTTGTGTGTCACCTCTGTTCCTCCAAATTAAATCATCTTTGGCAGAACCAGAGATCACCTTCGGTTCCCCTGTGTAGATGTTCCTTTTTTGGTTGAGTCCACCACTAGTAAGGCTTTTCACTCTGTTTGTCCACATCCACTAAACTGTGCCTCATTGACTCCAGTAGCCAAACACACTATCTCCGGCTCCTCCTCGAAGCAACCGGCAAGCTCTCCATTGATACTGTACTATGCATGCTGTTGCCCTCTAGTTTATCAAGTCTTGTCACCACCGTAACCGTAACCACAAATGAAAATTCACTTCCTAAATCACCAATTCACCATGCTTATGCATCCTCACCTTGTCGCCTCACATTTGATGTCGTACCAGTGTTAAGTTAGGCTGCAATTTGGCTAGTTTTTTTTGGTTTTTGAAGATACTGCTTTCTTTTTTGAAACAAAGGCTCACAGCTTTATTACGTCACATTGGATCCGTGGAAATCATGAAACGCCAAAGTATTTACCTTTCTACCATGCATGAAACCCCGCGGTTGTGGTCGCCGTTCTACTCATGACAATCATAGTTCTAAACTTCCAATAGGCATTCTTGTGGTGCTTGTCCTTGTCGCCATCCATTTCATATTGCCACCATCACCACATTTACCAAGAGGGTTTATAAATTACTACATAGAATTGTGGGGTAAAAGTGTGGTTTACCATAATTGTGTTAAAGAACCAAAACAACTATCATAGAAAGTTTAGCAGACCATCACAAAAGTGTGATAGTGAGCCAAATAGGCCCTTACAATTTAAATTTACAAGAGGGCAAAGAAACTTAACAACTTATCAACGGTTTTATTGGACAATAGTTTCATAGAGTAATGGAGCTCACCAAGAGAAAACAAAAAGCTATCTATAACCTCTCAAATAGACTCTTGAAATTAAAATTTACAATACACTACTGGAATCACGCGCTTTGCCTAGTGTCTACGACACTCGGCAAACGGCAAAAAACACTCGGCAAAGGAGGCTTTGCCGAGTGTCATTTATCGAGCACTCGGCAAAGGCTTTGCCGAATGCTTATTTGACACTCGGCAAACAAAAGTAGCCGTCACGGCCTAACAGACGGCGTGAGGCGGTTTGCCGAGTGTCCTAGCAGGGACACTAGGCAAAGTATCAAGTTTGCCTAGTGTCCTGGGCTGGACACTCGGGAAAGCCATCAGGTTTGCCTAGTGTCCTAGCGTGGACACTCGGCAAAGTACCCAGTTTGTCTAGTGTCCTGGCTTAGACACTCGGCAAAGCCTGCTTCCCTGATACCCAGAAAGGCACTTTGCCGAGTGTTATGGCCAAAACACTAGGCAAAGTGACAAAAAAACATCATTTTTATTTGTTTTTTGTATTCCATCTAAACAAACAGAGAATATATATAATAGGCATCACATATATGCCATCAACAACACATATATATTACAGACATCACGTACATATCACAAACGTCATTGTACCACCATCATCCTACCACCAACACATGCATCCTAAGTTATTCATGTATATCCATGTTATATGCTATGTAACATTGTAGTATCTAGGCTCAACAGCTCAACAATACATGTTCAGAAGACAAAAGACAGCTAAGACATAAGTTGTTCAAAAAGACAAGTCGTTGCCGTCCATGTATTCTCGTTGTCCATGCCGTCACCATAGATGTCCTCACTAACATGAGATGAACTAGCTGTAAAAACAGATAGTATATTGTAAGTATGAGTTCGACTACAAAATTTCTATAGATTAAAAGGGTAACCTACTCATTATTTTAAAAAAGGGTAACCTACTTATTATCTTAAAAAAAAGGTAACCTACTCATTCTATTCCATTGCATGGAATTGTTCTCCAACTGTTTTGTACGAACTGAGTCTTATGTATTTGAGTGATTCTCCATCTAGTAAAAAAGTTTGAAATATTACTAAATGAACTGATTATAGAGAAGGATAAAGAGCAAATACATGAGTATGTTTTTCATTCTTACTAATCCTAGTGTTCTGTACAATAC
>Ga0182004_10000147_pt1 | contig 32521 bp, 30 predicted proteins | sample Sormic07211540_1_FD_120479 | JGI IMG/M metagenome (GOLD analysis project Ga0182004, IMG submission 120479) | Endophyte microbial communities from Sorghum bicolor roots, Mead, Nebraska, USA - 072115-40_1 MetaG | ecosystem: Host-associated > Plants > Roots > Unclassified | place: USA: Nebraska...
TAAGTAGGCATGTACGTCCCTGTTCATCGAGTACCTATTACCATGACCTCACTAATGACTTTGCCTCTGCAAAACACACGTTAGTCATAGTAATCAACATTGTCATTAATCACCGAAATCATTCGGGGCCTAGATGCTCTTTCAGAGTGTCACATCGGATTTTTCGGAAGGATGTCGGGAGGGATTTTTAAAAACTAATAAAAAACAAATTATATAGCTTGTCAGAAAACTGCAAGACAAATCTATTAAGCATAATTAATCTATCATTAGCACATGTGGGTTACTGTAGCACTTAAGGCTAATTATGGAGTAACTAGGCTTAAAAGATCCGTCTCGTGATTTTTAACCAAATTATATAATTAGTTTATTTTTTTATCTATTGTTCCATACATATGTTTAAAAATTCGGTTGGACGTAGAAAAATTTTGCGAACTAAGGCCCTGTTTAGTTTGCCCCCAAAATTTTTTTCATCCATCCCATCGAATCTTTAGACACATACATAGAACATTAAATGTACATAAAAAAATAAACTAATTACACAGTTTGGTTGAAAATCGCGAGACGAATCTTTTAAGCCTAGTTACTCCATGATTAGCCTTAAGTGTTACAGTAACCCACATGTGCTAATGACAGCTTAATTATGCTTAATAGATTTGTCTTGCAGTTTCATGACGAGCTATGTAATTTATTTTTTTATTCGTTTCTAAAAACCCCTCCTGACATCCTTCCGACATATCCGATGTGACATCAAAAATTTTTTTATCAGCAATCTAAACAGGGCCTAAACCCTTACTCTATTCTTTTGCCTTGTTGCTGACGGTGCCGCGAGCAATTCCATAGTACCCTCTGTACACGTTGCACTGCTTCTGGACCCGGCTGACCAGCGAGCCCGCTGTCCACCACCCCACTGCTGCCTGTCCCCGACCTCGGGTTCCGCGCAGAGGGAGGAATCCACTCCCAAACCCGCAGAAAACCCTCGTCGTCTTCCTCCAAATCACTCACTCGATTGATCTCTCCCCTCCGAACCCGGGAACCCCTCGAGCTAGGGTTCCAGCGACCCAATGGCGGACGGCGGCGACGAGTACAAGCGCGAGGAGTCGGTGACCCTGCTGGTCATCGTCTCCCTCGCCGCGCTCTCGCTCCTCTCCCTCATCGCCGCCTTCGCCTACTACTGCTACATCACGCGCAAGGTCTCCCGCCGCCTCCACTCGCTCCATCTCCCGAAGCGTTCCAGCTCCCCTCCTCCGCCTCCTGCCCGGGCCCCGCCGCGGCAGCAGCAGCAGGGGAAGGACAGCCCGTCCAGCAACTCCGCCAGCGACGGGGCCGGGGCGACGGCGGCGGCGATGTCGGTGGTGGTTGCTGGGGAGAGGGGCGTGCAGGTGTTCGGCTACCGGCAGCTCCACGCGGCCACGGGCGGGTTCGGCCGGGCGCACATGGTTGGGCAGGGCAGCTTCGGGGCCGTGTACCGCGGGGTGCTCCCCGACGGGAGGAAGGTCGCGGTCAAGCTCATGGACCGCCCAGGGAAGCAGGGCGAAGAGGAGTTCGAGATGGAGGTAAAAACAATTACTGACATTTGCGCATTTGGATCCTTGCTACTCAGCGCCGAATGCGGGTGTTTCCATGTGCTGGGTTTGGGGCTGGGACAGCAGTCACCGCGTCCTGTAGCGTGTTCCCCCTAGTTGGTAACTACTGGATCTGGCCATTGCGGCTTGGGCTTGCTGAAGCTCTGCGGTCCAAGCGGAGACATTTCTGGGTTGCGTGAGTGCAAATGGGGTCACTGTGCGTTGGGGGTTTCCGTGGTTGTTCGCTTACTTAAAGATCATATCCTCTTTCTAAAAATGGAGCAGTCACTTTGTGTGATGATAAGTGCGAAGTTCTCTACAGTTTACTAATTGTAAAATTTGGTCTCCACAAAATTTCGAGGTGAGGTTTATGTTTTTTAACTTCGGCTGGATTGTGAGTTTGTGACTGTCAGCTCTTTGGGGGTGTTTATTTAGTTGTAGTAATAGTAATGGTTGGTAAGCAACTAAAGCATATATGTGAAGCACTTAGTTCTTATTAGTTCATGGATAACTTTGTAGTCTTTTTCTGGCATGAGGGTAGTGTGACCATTTTGAGTGGACTGGGTGAAATTTAACTTCCCATTCCTGCTTCCGTCAATGCTCTGTTGGATGTAACTGCACAGTTATTTCGATATCCTCATGTATGCAGTATACTAGACATGTAGACAGGTAGTTAGTTAAGTGGAAATAGGAACACAAGCAGCCACTCAGTTCCACTAATACTTCACATATCCCCAATTTAGCCATGGGGATAGCAACAAATCAACAGCTAGAAAACAATTATCTTGCTGTAGGGATAGGCAACAGGCTTGGCATCTGATAAGAATTACCAGATTTGGCAACAGGTAGCGTGTTTGAACTCAGTAACCAGCAAGTAAGACATGCCGAGCTGTGAGACGAACACAATTTTTATGTGTTAGGTTAGCAGCTACTCCTGTGCTGGCTATAGGAATGGAAGTATATGCAGAAAATTGACATAAAGAGAAAATTGATGACTGAACTCTGTTGTTTTATCAGCAGCGGCTTGAGCTGCAGCTTTTGATTTTTTAGCTTCTGCTTGTTGATTTTTTGCTATTGACTTATGTAATAATTATTTAGCTTCTCAGAACACCAGAAGCCAGAAGAAACTCCTCAGCATGCTTTTCAGCTTTTAGTTCATTTCCTCATAAGCCAGCTTTTGAATAGGCAGTTCAATAGCTAGGCTGTTTGTTTTAGCTTCTGGTTGGTAGAAGCCAGCAAAAAGCTGACACAAACCGTTCCTGACTTGGTAATAGAGCGATAGGAACTTCTGGGTATAACTAAAATCTAATTTCATTAATTCTCCCATTCTTGATGGTTCACACAGTGTGAATGGACTGAAAATTTCGCCTGCAACTTTTTTAGTGTTTCTGAACACGTGATGTTTTGTAGGTGGAGTTGCTGAGTAGGCTCCGATCGCCGTATTTATTGGGCCTGATTGGCCATTGTTCGGAAGGTGGACACCGTCTACTGGTATATGAGTTCATGGCCAATGGGGGTCTCCAGGAGCATCTCTATCCAAACAGAGGTATACCATTTTGTATTGTCCAAATCTATTGTTGTTTTCTTTTTGCATTTATTTTGTGCATGTCATTTTTTAGGTAAATGCTTCACTCCTTTTCAATCGATAAATGCTCCAGACTTTACCTCACTGATAATGCCCAAAAGCATCAGCGTGTGCTTTAACCGTCTGATAGAAGATATGAGCAATAGAAGGTTATGTACTTTTAGTATGTTGATGTGCTTGTTGCAAATTTGCTAATATACAAAGTGAAAAGTAAAAAGTCTACATAACCTCCCAAACTATCTAGGGTAGAATACTTCATCCCCCAAACTATAAAACTGGATATTCTACCCCCTGAACTTTCAAAACCGGTCAAATAACCCCCTCGAGTGGTTTTAGAGGGTGGTTTTGTCTTTTTCTTTTTTATTTATTATTTATTTCCGCTGAAACTTTGAAAAATCATAATAAATCACAGAAAAATCATAAAATAAAAAATTCAATTTTGTTGGATTCCTGATGAGTAGATCTACACAGTGAATATATAATATGGTTTACTTTAGTACAAAGTTTTTGTTGTAGCTTTAAATCTATGTTTTTCTGTAATTAATTCGAATAATTCATATATGTAGTTCCTATGGTCCAATTGTGGTAAAAGTTTTATGGTAGGCTCATTATTGTATGCTTGAACTATGGTAAAAATTTCATTCTTATTGGATCACATATAACTTAGTTATAGATAAAGCATAGATTTAACAAGAATATAGCTAAATAAATCTATAACTAAGTTATACATGATCCAATGGATACGAAACTTTTACCATAGTTCAAGCATACAATAATGAGCACACCATAAAAAATTTACCACAATTGAACCATAGGAACTACATATGTGAATTATTCTTATCAATTGTAGAAAAATATAGATTTAAAGATACAACAAAAACTTTGTACTAAAGTATACCATATTATATATTAATTGTGTAGATCTACTCATCAGGAGTCCAACAAAATTGATTTTTTCATTTTATGATTTTTTCTGTGATTTATTATGATTTTTCAAAGATTCAGCAGAGATAAATAAAAAAGAAAAAGACAAAACCACCCTCTAAAACCACTCTAGGGGGTTATTTGACCGGTTTTGAAAGTTTAGGGGGTAGAATATCCGGTTTTATAGTTTGGGGATGAAGTATTCCACCCTAGATAGTTTGGGGGGTTATGTAGACTTTTTCCAAGTGAAAATTACCAGTATAGATACTAAGCTTACTGGTAGTTGGCATATTATAAAAAGTGAATCTGGAGAATTGCCACATTCAAGTATGGAAGTAAATAACCTTTTTTAGGTTGATATGTAAACATGAAGTTGGCTGAAATGTCTTCCTACCACTTAACACAGTGGGTAACTTGGGTATTGACACTATTTTTAAGACATTGTTTTTGCCAATTGATAGTTGTAAAACATTGTTCTAGGTTCCTGTGGTGGAATCTCAAAATTGGACTGGGACACAAGAATGAGAATTGCACTTGAAGCAGCCAAAGGTTTGGAATATCTTCATGAGCGTGTTAATCCACCTGTTATACACAGAGACTTCAAGAGTAGCAATATTCTCCTGGACAAAGATTTCCATGCAAGAGTTTCAGACTTTGGTCTAGCCAAACTTGGATCTGATAGAGCTGGTGGTCATGTCTCAACTCGAGTTTTGGGCACACAAGGCTATGTTGCACCAGAGTAAGATCAGGCTAATGTTCATTTATTACTTTTTATAGACTTGACTACTTACTGAATCCATTGTGCAATGTCATAAGTTGATATTGGCTTGTCATTTGCTCAATCACTTTTTGTGCTCTAAAGAACTGATTATACTGTCTCTAATATGATGCACATACTATAAATCTGTGTAGATACGCGTTGACTGGGCATTTGACTACCAAATCAGATGTGTACAGTTACGGTGTTGTGCTTTTGGAATTGCTTACTGGCAGAGTACCAGTTGATATGAAGAGGCCACCCGGAGAAGGCGTTTTAGTCAACTGGGTAAGTCGAAAGTTACTGATTAATATAGCTTTGCTTTGAGCTGTTTTCTTCTGCTAGCATGAATTATAACGTTAATGAATGTGTTTAGTTGTTAATATAAAGTTAGTATTGACTATAGGACATTGTCTCCTTCAACTGCAAAAGGTTTGGGTGATAACCACAAAAAAGTTTAGGTGATTATGATGAGCAAATTGGATATTTGCATGTTCTTCAGCTCTTCAAAGAGAACATGTACTTCAGTTCCTTTCTGTCGTAGAACTTCAATTGTCTTTGCTCGTATATACTTTGATTTTTCATGTACAAAGTCATGACATGTATTAATTAGAATGGACCTGCTTCTCTTCCTTGTACTTGGATGGAAAACATCAGCTTGTGTTGTGATAGTTGAACATTGCATATGTATAACCTGTCACTTGTTGAATTACTGCAGGCATTGCCTATGCTCACTGACCGAGAAAAAGTTGTGCGGATCTTGGATCCAGCATTGGAAGGTCAATATTCCTTGAAAGATGCTGTCCAAGTGGCTGCTATTGCTGCCATGTGTGTTCAACCAGAGGCTGACTATAGGCCATTAATGGCTGATGTTGTCCAATCGCTGGTTCCACTTGTCAAGAACCGTTCTAATCAGAAAGCTTCCAACCCCAACGTGCAATCATCGAAGCCACTTGACTAGGAAAGCATGTGTTTGATCTGCAGTCTTTGCCCGTCTTTCTGGAACCCTTTGTCATCTATAACTAACTACTGCCGAGGCAGATATTCACATCTTAACAATGATTGTCTGCTGGTGCGCTCCTGATTTTGTAGGGTGTGTTGTAAGCAGGTAGCCAGGTAGGTTGCAAATTTAAAGGGAATCTGGTTGAACGGTCCTGAGAGCTTATTTGAGTTTGAAGGGAAGTTTCTGTCATGTACAATTAGCTGCCATGGTGATGGTGGGTAGCTGCCTAGTTGGGATTAGTACTTGTTGTGGGGAGTTCGTCATTAGATGGTAGGTTTGGTATGAGCTGGCAGAACTGTTTGTAGAGTACTGCACTAATTTCCTTTTGGCTTATTTATGTTAGGGAAGTAGCTTAGAAGATCGTTGTGCACTTGTACAGGGTCTTAACTTTTAAGCTGCTAAGTGTTGTGTATCCTTGTCAGTAGCGGGTGTTGTCCTTGTATTTTAGTATTACTAATTACTAATGTATAGCACGTTTCTGAATTGGTTTTGGTTTCATTGCTGTTTGAGCAACGTACCTTCTTTTTACCTTGTTCTGTTGATTTTTTGTTAATCTTTCAACTGGTTCAGAAAATGGAACATATTACAACAAAAAGGTGAAAAAAGTCTGAAACAAGAGGACATCACAAATTCACAATGTCGTTCAGGTTGCCAGGATTCGATGTGTTCAGTCACCAAACGTTCATGACAGGACTTGTTTGCACATGATTAATGTGGTTGATGACTTTCAAGCCAAATGGTTGATGGTGAATCACCGAATCACGTTTCTTGGTGTTCCTGCAAGTGTCATCAGGCATTTCAACAAATGGTTGGTCCGTTATAACGACCAGCTGAGGACTGCATTAGGAACAGAACAAGCATTCCAAAAGATTGTGCAGGCCGCATCAGCAAAAATGGCTAACAAGACCTGCATGTCAAAATGTCGGATGAGTTTTGAAGTGTAAATAATGCCTAAAACGTGAGCTTCGCTGGTTTTCTGCACCGACGCTGCGGGTGGCCAACAAGTCCGCCATCTCTCTGATCAAGAACATAGTGCACCACGACCGGAACAACCATATCGACGTTCAGTTCCAGTTCACGCGTGAGAGAGGGGAGCGAGCTCGCCGGCGACTTGATCCCGGCTATTCTCTGACAGTCTGGGTGGGTCTGTGCGCCACCTTCCCCACTGCTGGTGCACACACTAGCCACCCAGCGTGGAGCCGATGCTGCTCGACGCTCAGTCCACCGTAGCCGTATCAGAGTAAAGAACGGGAGCAAAATTAGCAGGTCAGCTCTAGCCCCTGAGGATTTTGTTTTCCTATCTGGGTGAAATCAAATGCTGCTCTTTTAGGGCTTGTTCGGTTACTCCAAATTGAGTGCCTGGAATCGTTCCTGGTTGGATTGATTCACTAATTTATATAGCGTTGATGATCAACTGGAATAGTTCTAAGGTCTAATCCAGACCAAACGAAAAGGGCTTTGGATCTTTTTGTGTAGCGCAAAACAATTCTTTGTGAAGGTTTTTTCCCCCTTTTTCACGAATTTATTTGGGATATTTTTGTGTTGCACACCACTTTATAGGTCCTGGTATCAGTAGTGGTTTGGTGATAGAAAGACATTAACCTTCAAAGTGTTTAGTAATTTAGTAAATTTCTGATCTTAGCATTTCTTCCTTTAGTAAAAGCAGCAAACTGGAAGATGGCAGCAAAGTACCTATATGGATCTCTGTTCGCTTTGAATCTGCCAACCATCCAACAATGTTTTTGTCTAAAAAAAAAAATCAGCGAACAGTACTTTCAAACATGACTTTTCAAATAAGCGAACATGCTCATTTTGTAGCCAAGGTTTGTGCTGCTCAATTCCTCGATTCTTAGGACACTCACAATGCAAGACTCTATCATAGAGTCCAAGACAATTAATTATATATTATTTATGGTATTTTGCTGATGTGACAACATATTTATTGAAGAGAGAGGTAGAAAAAATAAGACTCTAAGTCTTATTTAGACTCTAAGTCCACATTGTTCGAGGTAATAAATAACTTTAGACTCTATGATAAAGTCTGCATTGTGAGTGCCCTTATGTGATTGTGTACTGCATAGTTCTTGTCCATATATAACTTGTTCCGTGCAAGCTAAAATAAAAGCGCGCACCCCGCCCGGCTTCAGCCTGCACCCTCTCTCTCTCTCTCTCTCTCTCTCTCTCTCTCTCTCTCTCTCGGCGACCATGGTGGCGACATGACGGATCCGTGGCCGGCGAGCTCCGGTGGCCTACATTTGCGTCCCACCGCCTCCCCAGCGCGTGGCCATGGCGGATGCAGTGGTGGCGGTGCTACTGGATTCAGTGGCAGATCCGCTAAATCCTGCGGCGGCACATCGGATCCACTACGAGGTAGCCTGCCTCCTCCTCGTCCTCCTCGTCCTCTTCCTCTTGGATCTGCTATCTAGGGTTTTGACGAGCTCTACCCCTCTCTTCCCCAACTCTAGTGGGCTTAGAAAGGGAAAGGGATTTGAGGAGAAAGGTAGGCCAGACAGTGGGGATGGTTGATGGGCGGTTTAGAGATGCTAGCGATGGTAGGGGCGGTCAGGCCAAGTAGGGACAGGGGAGGCTCGCTGGAGCTAGAGATGATGGCAGCTGGCGAGCTCGTCGGAGCTGAAGAAGAGGTGGCGATCGGGAAGAGGAAGAGGGTGGCCACCACAAGCACTAGGGTTCACCGGAGCTTTGGCGAACCCTAGTGCCCACGGCGGAGCAGTGGCCGGCGGCGGAGGTAAGGGCACCGGAGTCGGGGAATAAAGATATGGTCTATTTTTTTTCCTTTTTTGGCAAGCAAAATTATTTGTTTTCCAAATTGGAGTGTGCAGGCGGAAAGCGCATTTCCGTGCATGCGGTAGTAACTCCCTTAATGAAAATGCCTCCTCTTTTGCTAACATCTTGGTACTTGTGTCAAACCTGCAGAAAAGTAGCTACATGGCAGAGCTAGTTGTGGTCAGTGTCTCATTTGGCTTCGTCTTCCATGTGAATGATCAGTTAGGAACTCCTTAGTTTTATCTTCTTTATGCTTAACGAGCTTGTCTTATATGTCGGCCAAGTGCTTGGAAACTGGAGAAACGGTGTCAATCAAGAAGGTGTTGCAGGACCAATGTTATAAGAATCGTGAACTTCAGCTTATGTGCTCGATGGACCAGGACCACCCAACGTCATCCTCTTGAGCGACTGTTTCTTCTTGATTACAAGTAGGGACGAGCTGTTTCCTAAACCTTGTCATGGAGTTTGTCCCTGATTTCTATCGTGTGCCCAAGCACTACATCAATGCAATCAGCGGATGCCAATTATCTATGTCAAGCTTTACATGTATCAGGTTTGTGGATTGTGATTGCAAAATCAATTAATATTCTAAAATTCCTGCCTTATTTTGTAGTGATATGTTGTGCCTTAGAGCATCTCCAAGAGATTAGCTAAAAACATTAGCCAAATTTACTGATTTAGCTACTCTCTAAAATAGATTTGACAAAAAAATATTAGAGTACTCCAACAGATTCTGTAAAAGATGGCTAGTGAGGTAGGCTATCCAAAATTAGAGAGCCAATAAGGTGGTATAGAGAGCTACTAAATTTGAAGAGTCATTTACAGAGTCTGTTGGAATCGTTTTTCATTTAACAATAGCTAAATTTACCTTTAGAAAATGATTTAGCTAATTTCTTGGAGATGCTCTTATGACTTCTTAATTTATCTTCCTGCTCACATAGTGTGCTCTCATTTTTTATGTTTATAACTACATTCTAAAATATCTTTAAATATCTTATAATATTGTTTGATAATATTCATTTATTGTTAATATGGATTTGAACTATATTGCAGCAAGCACAGAACTACTCAACACTGAGTTTAGGGAAGACTAAAACAGACAATATTTCCTTATCCCTAATCTTTCATCATTGATTATTTGCCTTATGTTATTTATTTGTTTTTCAAAGTTAATTCAGAGATTGGAGGATTGCACTTCTGGCAGGATTTCACTAAGTGAGGAACTAACCTCCTACCACCAAGAACATGTTGAGTCTTTCCAAGGTTTGTCACAATGTGCATCCCTCAAGTTGTTTGACGTAATGACTTGCAGCCTTGGTTGATTCATACATTGTGATTGTCATATATTGTCTGCCTTCGTTTCCTTTTGCTTTAGTACATGCTCCCTAATTTCTATTTTCCAATGGCAATTAAACAAATATGCTTATTAAATTTTACAACTTTTCTTTTGCTTAACTAGGTTCATGAAAAGATGCTGGTATTTTCAGCATTACTTCACTAGCTATACTGGCTTTCCTATTTATATGTTTTTTAGAGTTGAAGGGCCATGCCCAGCCTTAGCATTAACCAAGACAAAATGTTTACAACATTTATCTCGTTTAACAGAGACACAGCTCATCATCCAGCGCTAGCAGAAACACACACCAACCCCAGCTCATGAGCCAAGTCGAATTGAATTCAGCCAAACTAAACCACTTGTTGTCATAAGCCTTTACAACCATTTGAATACAGGTAGAAGATGAGGCCTTGTGACAATATTTCTCAGCTTCTCCAGTTTCTGATTGTACTCCAGGATCTTTTCCTTGGGACAGAGCAGTTTCCAATTCTGGAGCATATTGGCAACACGCTCGATTAGAATTTTCATATCTTTCCAAAGACAACCCTGAAAGCATAAACTATTTCTAAGCTTCCATAGCCCCCACAGGCCAGCAACACAAAACATATTGTCAACTAAAAATCTCTTATTGCTTAACCACATAGTGCCAATAAATTCAAAGGATCTACCTACATATCTACCACTCACCTCAGCTAGACAAACCCACATTTGACTAGCAACCACACAATCAAAAAAGAGGTGATGGACAGATTCAAACTCAACACAGAACAGGCAGGACTTGTCTTCTACTTTCCTTCTTAAACTTAGATTATCTCTGGTTAACAACTTGTTTTTGGACAAAAGCCAAAGAAAGAAGTGTACTCTAGGGAGCATTTTCAGATTCCACACAGCAGGAACATGGACCAATAAAATACCTCTGAAATTAACTATGTTATATAAAGACTGTGAAGAATATACCCCATTAGAAGTGAACCTCCAGATCAAAGCATCCTCATGATTACTAAAGCTAATTGTACAATTTCTAACCAGATATCCATTAACCTAATGTCACAACATTTTCTGAAAGTGCGCTTGAGACCAACACCATCCCACAGATTAGCTACTGTTTCAGACTTTTCTTTGAGTAAGATATACACCTCCCACTCCTAGTATTGAATAGTGGAGGGACCTAGCCAATTATCCTCCCAAAACATCACCTTCCTACCATTCCCTATTTTCCAGGTGTAACCCATCTTGGCAGCTGAGGCTGCCCAGATCATACCTCTAAAAAATTGAGAACTACCAACAGTTGGACTATAAAAAATGTTAGCCTTACTAGTTGCATATTTATGATCAATAAGCTCCCTCCAGGTTCTTTTCCAATTTATATGTAACTGTTAGATATGTTCAACTTTCAAATTTGTAGCATCTGCATGGTATCTTTTCCTTGGCTTCAAATTTTAGACAAAGGACGTGTACTTCAGTAATGCCTGGTCTAAGTCACTTTCCTATGAAGTGGATATTACTGGAATTAATCTATGTGACCACTAAACTTTTACTAAAGTCAATGAACATGACCAAACAACCCAATAAGAATCTAGGTGCTTTTTCTTGACAGTTACAAATGGTTCGACTGTATGTTACCGACCACCTAACCATACTAGTTGCAAACAAATCTCTTTCATTTCTCGATATATAGGAACTCAACAATGGAAGGGGCCACTCATTCAAGAGGCCAAATAAAAGACGAGGTTCTATATTCAGGTACCATTTATCCTTACCCAAAGTGATCCTAGGCATTGTTTTATTATTTGCTACTTGCCCAAGCCTATGCTACACTATGGCTTTTGTACTTTATTCTATCTGATGATGGATGATGTTTAACATATTTCTACATTCTTTTTAGATGATATGTAGGCTCATATAGTGCAGATATAAATTAGTTTGTCCCACTAACTTTACAAACAACCATTATTCCATTGTCCTGTCCACAACTTTACTTCTATGTGATTAAATTCAAACACAATAAATCCATACAGTCGTATCACTCTCAACTTTGTTTCTTTATCCAACCAATACTCATCCATACAGTTCTGCAAGTTATGAAACCAATTTGTGTAATATAATCCCCATCCTATTCAGTTTTGTTGATTTTGGTAAATATAATGTTTATTTACTGTGCTACCTCATATCTTCATGCAATCTAGTGTTCAATCATGAAGCATTTGTCATTTATAAATGTTTTCTCAGCCTTATAATACATCCTAGGCCAGATACCTTGCCATGATGTGCAGCAAACTAAAACTATTTACTTTTCACTCATTTGGAGGTGACCTTCCAACAATATATTGCTATTTTCCACATTTATACCTGCTCTTTTTTCCCACAAAAGAGACCTTCGTGCGATGCTAGGTGACCATGCTAACAATATTTATGCCTATTATGTTCTTTTGCTTCATACACCAAGATTATCTCGCTTTTCATAGCTAAATCATTAGCACCAAAACTAAAGAATAGGCTAATCAATTAGCTAACATTTGATTATGTTATGTTCTCCTTACTACTACAACTGCTCCTTGATGAAATGAATGAGAACAAGGTGAACACAGTGTTGGCCTCAAATCACCATTGGAAGACACCATTTCAAGACTAATATATGTACATGCGAAACATTAGTTTCTATAGGTTGTCCTATTTTTATCCTTCCTTTAATATATACAATTAAAACAAAATGTAACTGAATCTTTTATGATCTTTTCCCATCTTAATCGACAACAACGACAACTGTTATCAGAAATTGCTATTATCGCTCCTAGCCGCGCATCAAGTCAAGCTTTGTGATTTTGGAAGTGCAAAAGTTATGGTACGTTGACTTGCAATGAAAGCTATAGTAATACATATTGGGGGGTAGTGATAGTGTAATACCCATACGGGGATACCACTTTGAGTACCACTTTGGGAAGCCATGGCCCAGCTGCTGCCACCTAGCTGGCTAGCCTGCTTCCACCTAGATGGCTAGCCTACTAATAGTTAACACGCCGACACTAAAAATTATTAAGCAGGTCTTTTCTTTGCTAGGTTAAGATTTTTTACATTTCTTAAAGAACTTGAATATTCATGATATGCATATTCGAGTTCAAACTAAAATATGGTAACAATGCTATCCGGATTTTATTTCACACGTATTCAACAAAATCCATCCATAGTGTTGGACCTTATAGTGCATTCTATCTTCGAGAGCAATTTATTATAGTATTCACAAAACAATATTTCTATATGTTGTTTCTATGATAAATATATACAAAGTTATGCTAAAGTACCTATTTATCTCTTAAGAGTATCAATAGAAGTACACAAAAATCATATTAGAAGCATGTAATTGTAAGTAATAAAAACCATTAACAATTATAGGGACAGAACATGTTTCGTTCACGATATGAAAACACATCACATGGATGAGAAAGATTGCAACTAATGTAGGTTGTGAAAAATATTGGCAACTATGTTAACATAACATAAATTGTGATTTTTTTTGCAACCTCTATTAGTTGCCAATCTTTCTCAACTAAGTGACACATTTTCTTATCATGCATGTAACATATTTTGTCCCTATAAGGTTATACCATTTTGACATGGTTATACACATTCCACTTTCAACTATAGTAGTAGGTATGTGGAGATACCACTTTGAGTTGTATATATTAATATCTTTTATTCTTTCTCTCCATCTGCCACAATGCTTTAGCTACTTAAAATTTTTGTCTTCACCATATCTTTTTTGAGTAGTCTTCATAATACTATACTATGGCTGCTGGTGGGCCCATTATATCATACATATGCTCACATTATTACCGTGCTCCAATCTCATATTCAGTGCAACTAAGTATACAAATCAATAAATATATGATCAACTGGATGTGTTCTTGTAGTACTTCTTGGTAAGGTGGGTTTTTGTATTTGTTTTGTAGATTTTGGTGGTTTTGAGGTTTCTTTGCTTAACCGCGACACCATTGCTATTGTTTTAATTCTCTTCCATGTATGTTTGCAAACATTGTTCCTAGGTTAGAGTGTAGTTGAATTTGTAGAGATAATCTAGGTACTACGCATGTCACATTTCTCTCTCCTTTTACTTATACCATGAAATTGCCAAAATTGATGTGATCCTCTTGTAGGTTCTTAGTACATATGCCCACCCGTTAGGATATATGATGCATGAACCCAAACTATAGAGTTTAGATTTCCACAGATAAAAGGGCCACACTTGGCACAAGGTATGCATGTTATCTAATGAAGAAAATGCTTGTTCATATATGAAACATCTTTTATGCATAGCCATATGATCAATTAACATATTTTTGTTGTAGTCTTAGTTTCTAATAGGTTATAATAATTCCATTGTTGTTAATATTATGTAGTTTCTCATTTATGTCATAGCAATACACATATGAAACAGGGTGAGGGCGCACACTCATCATGTGGAAACTAAGTTCCCGCCCTATGTGGCACACATGGTTGCACACTTTGCACTTGTGCAGAACACTCTGCAAGTCTAGCTTAGCCTTGCCCTTCTTCTCCATGATCTTGTGACGAGTAATGTGGCCTCTCTACCCCTAGGGTGTAGTGAAGAAGGTGTTCTTACAATCAGGGCAATTGTACACCTTGCCACAAGCTTTGTTGCCATCACCTCTAGTGGTAGTAGATGTGTTGTAGGTGTGGCTACCACTGCTACACCAAACAAGACTTTTGCCTCCATAGCCGACATCGATGTAGCCAGCAACACATTTTCCATAGTCAACATTGCCATAGCCGGTGATAGATGTGCCACAATCGTTGTTGTACCTAGCAACAACTTTACCATTGCCACCATATCTAGCTAGCTTCACTAGAGCTGTTGTTCCCCTTCACTGGGTGATCAGGTGCAATTTGAGTGGCCACACTCACAGAAGTGGTGAGAGGAGCTCTTATGATGGTCACCATTGCCACAGAAGTAGGAGGTGGTGGAATGGTCAGAGCCACCGTTGATGCAACAAGAGGAGCTCCTCCAATGTTCATAGATTCCACGAACACATGAGGTGTAGCTGGTGTAGGAGTTGCCATGGCCACTGCAGGAAGAAATGCCACTGCATTAGGAGCTAGGCTAGGAGCTCCATGAGACCTCATGAGGGCTAATAGGATTTGCGAAAATTATCATCGCTGCAGTGGTCGTTCTCTATGTCCTTGTTGCTATCATGCATGACAACTATTGTGTTGCAAACAGTGACATTATACTAAGATCTAGAAAATTTTACCTCCATGTTCTCATCAATAGGTGAGACAACAACATTGGCCACCCAAAGATGTCTCCATCAGGTCACATTGGATCGACATGACCAATGACCTATCCAGCTATTCTTGACCAAGGGCGTCTCTAGGACTCCTGTTGCAGCATGCAACATTGGCCCATGTTGCCTCTAGTGGTTTCACGGTCCTCAACTTTGAATTCTGCTTCTTGCTTGTCCTCTTTGGTTTGGGTGCATCATCCTTAGACTTGAAGGTGAGGTGGATGTGCTTGTGAGAGCTAATGTAACCACTGCCCACACAATGGTGTCTCCTAACCAAAGGTCATGGAGCAGTCAATGAAAGCCTAAGGCCGATCGTCCATCACAACAATGGTGCCAAGACCAGCTAATCTGAGCATAGCCACCTCACGCGAGTGCCACAACGGCAAACCATGCTGCTCAACAGCTGCCTAGTCCCTACCAGGACAGTCCATGAAAGATCCACACATTGTATACAACTAATATAGGTTGTCAAAAATCACACTTTATGTTATATTATATATTAATATAACATAAAGTCTGATTTTCCCAACCTCTATTAGTTTCCAATCTTTCTCATGCAAGTGATGAATTTTCTTATCGTGCATGTAACATGTTTTGTCCCTATGTGGTTATACTATTTTGATATGGTTATACATGTGTGGGCATTCCACTTTCAGTTATAGTAGTAGGTATGTGGAGATACCACTTTTGAGTTGTATATATTAATGTCTTTTGTCCTTTATCTCTACCTACCACATTGCTTTAGCTACTTTACATTTTTGTCTATGCAATATCTTTTTTGCAGGTAGTCTTCATAATACTATACTACGATTGCTGGTGAGCCCATTATATCATATATATACTCATGCTATTACCATGCTTCTATCTCATATTCGATGCAACTGAGTATACAACATGAGTAAATATATGGTGAACTGGATTTATTCTTGTAGTACTTCTTGGTGAGGTGGGTTTCTGTATTTGTTTGTAGATTTTGGTGGTTTTAGGTTTCCTTGCTTAACCATGAGGCCACTGCTGTTGTTTTGATTCTCTTGCATGTATTTTTATAGCCATTGTTCTTAGGTTAGAGCATAGGTGAAGTCATAGAGATAATCTAGGTAGTGCACACATCGCATTTCTCTCTCCTTTTACTTCTGCCATGAAATTGCCTAATTTGATGTGATCCTCTCGTAGGTTCTTGGTACATATGCCCACCAACCAGGATATATAATGCATGAACCCAAACTATAGAGTTTAGATTTCCACAAATAATAGGCCCATGCTTGGCACAAGGTATGCATGTTATCTAACAAAGAAAATGCTTGTTCATATGAAACATCTTTTTTTTGCAGAGCTATATGATAAATTAACATATTTTTCCCATAGCCTTAGTTTCTAATAGGTTATAATATTTCCATTATTGTTAATATTATGCGGTTTCTTATTTATGCCATAGTTATATACAAGTGTACTAGGGTGAGGGTGCACAATCATCATGTGGAAATTGAGTTTCGGCCCTGTCTGGTACACATGTTTGCACACTTTGCACTTGTGCGGAACACTCTGCAAGTCTAGCTTTGCCTTGCTCTTCTTCTATATGATCCTGTGATGACGAGTAATGTGGCCTCCCTATGCCTGGGGTGTGCCGAAGAATGTGTTCTTACACTCCGGGCAACTGTACACCTTTGCACAACCTTTGTTGCTCTCTCCTTTAGTGGTAGTAGATGTGTTGTAGGTGTGGCTACCACTGCTACCCCTAGCAAGACCTTTGCCTCCATAGCCGACATCACTATATCGAGCAAAACCTTTCCATGATCGATATTGCCATAGCTAGTGAGAGATTTGCCACAATCATTGTTGTATATAGCTAGAACTTTACCATTGCCACCATATCTATAGCGAGCACTAGCTTCACCAAAGCCATTGTTCTCCTTCATGGGTGATCAGGTGCAATTTGAGTGGCCACACAGTACTGGCAAGAGGAGCTCTTTTGATGGTTCCCACTATCATAGAAGCAAGAGGTTGTGGAATTGTCAGTGCCACCATTGATGAGCAAGAGGAACTCCTCCAATGTTCATAGATTCTAGAGACACATGAGGTGCAGGTGGCATAGGAGTTGCCACGACCACCACAGGAAGAGTTGCCACTGCATTATGAGCTAGGCCAGGAGCTCCATTGTGTTGTCATCATCGTCATTGCTTTGGTCGCTCTCTATAACCTTGTTGCTATCGTGCATGGCAACCGCTATGTTGGGAACAGTGACATTAGACTAAGATCCAAAAACTTTTACCTCTAGGTTCTCATTAGTAGCTGAGATGATAGCATTAGCCACCCCAAGATGTGTCACCATCAAGTCATGTTGGATCTACATGACTAGTGTCATGTTTGGTTGTTCTTCATCAAGGGCATCTCTAGGGGCCCCATTGTGGTGTGCGGCATTACCCATGTTGCCTCTAGTGGTTTCATGGTCTGCAACTTTGACTTTTACTTTTTTCCTTCTCCACTTTGGTGTGGGTTCATTGCCCTCAAACATAGAGGAGAGATGATTGTGCTTGTCAGACCTCTTGTGCCCACTACCCACACAATGTCATCTCCTGACCAAAGGTCTTGGAGAAATCGGCGCAAGCATAAGGCCAGTCGTCTATCACAACAATGGTTCCAAGACTAGGTAGTTTGAGCATAGCCACCTCACATGAGTGCTGCAATGGCAAACCACGTTACTCAGCAGTTCCCAAGTCGAAACCAAGACTGCCCACCAAAGATCCACACATGTATACAACTAATATTAATATAACATAAATTGTGATTTTTTGCCAACCTCTATTAGTTGCCAATCTTTATCATGCAAGTAATGCATTTTCTTATTGTGCATGTAATGTGTTTTGTCCATACGTGATTATACCATTTTGAGATGATTATACATGTGTGGGCATTCCACTTTCAGTTATAGTAGTAGGTATGTGGAAATACCACTTTGAGTTGTATATATTAATGTCTTTTGTCCTTTCTCCTCATCTACCACATTGCTTTAACTAAATAACATTTTTGTCTTTGCATATCATTTTTCGCTGGTTGTCTTTGTAATACTTTACCATGGTTGCTGGTGAGCTCATTATATCATACATATGCTCACATTATTACCGTGCTCCATTCTCATATTTGGTGCAAATGAATATATAATGTCAATAAATATATGGTCAATTGGATGTATTCTTGCAGTACTTATTGGTCATGTGAGTTTCTATATTTTTTTTTGTAGATTTTGATGGTTTTATGTTTCTTTGCTTAACCATGATGCCATGACTATTGTTTTAGTTCTCTTGCATGTATATTTGCAGCCATTGTTCCTAGCTTAGAGTGCAGTTGAAGTTGTAGAGATAATCTAGGTACTACACACATCATTTCTCTCTCCTTTTACTTCTACCATGAAATTGCCTAAATTTATGCGACCGTCTTGTAGATTCTTGGTACATATGCCCACCTATTAGGATATATGATGCATTAGCCTGAACTATAGAGTTTAGATTTCCACTGATAAAAGGCCCATGCTTGGCATAGGGTATGCATGTTATCTAACAAAGAAAATGCTTGTTCATATGATACATCTTTTATGCATAGCTGTATGATCAATTAACATATTTTTGTTGTACTATTAGTTTCGAATAGGTTATAATATTTCCATTCTTGTTAATATTATGCAATTTCTCATTGATGTCATAGTAATACACATGTGTACTAGGGTGAGGGTGCACACTCATGATGTGGAAACTAAGTTCTTGTCCTATGTGGCACACATGGTTGCACACTTTGCACTTGTGTGGAACACTATTCATGTCTAGCTTTGCCTTCCCCTTCTTCTACATGATTCTATGACATTGAGTAATGTGGCCTCCCTATGCCTAGGGTGTGATGAAGAACATGTTCTTACACTCAGGGCAACTGTACACCTTGCCACAACCTTTGTTGCTCTCACCTTTAGCGGAGGTAGATGTGTTGTACGTGTGGCAGCCACTGCTACACCTAGCACCTTTGCCTCCATAGCTGACATTGCTATAGCCAACCACACATTTTCCATAGTTGACACTGCCATAGCCGGTGAGAGATTTTCCGCAGCCATAGTTGTACATAGCAACAACTTTACCATTGCCACCATATCTATAGCGAGCACTAGTGTCTCTAGAGCCATTGTTCCCCTTCACTGGGTTTAGGTGTATTTTGAGTGTCCACACTCATAGCAATGGTGAGAGGAGCTCTTGTGATGGTTGCGCTGCCATAGAAGCAGGAGGTGGTGGGATTGTCAGAGCCGTTGTTGATGCAACAAGAGGAACTCTTGTGATGGTCACTACTACCACACAAGCAGGAGGTGGTGGGATTGTTAGAGCTGCTATTGATGTAGCAAGAGGAGCTCCTCCAATGTTCATAGATTCTATAGACTTTTGAGGTGTAGGGGATGCAAAAAATTCCTCAACCACCACAAGAATAGCTATCGCCGCATCAAGAGCTAGGCGAGGAGCTCCATGACACCCCGCAATGTCGATGAGATTATTTGTGTTGTCATCATCATCACAACATTGCCGCTCCGATCATTATCTATGACCTTGTTGCTATCATGTATGGTGATTGCTATGTTACGAATAGTGACATTAGACTAAGATCCTGAAACTTTTACCTCTAGGTTCTCATCAGTAGGTGAGATGATAGCGTCAGCCACCCCAAGATGTGCCGCCATCAGGTTGTGTGGGTTCTACCTGACCAGCGACCTGTCTGACTGTTCTTCACCAAGGGCATCTCTAGGGTTCCAGTTGTAGCATGCAACATTGCCCCAATGTCACCTCTAATAGCTTCACGGTCCTTACTTTGACTTCCACTTCTTCCTTCACCTCTTTGATGTGGGTGCATCGTCCTCAAACTTGGAGGAGAGGGGGTCACGCTTGTGAGACCTCTTGTGCCCACTCCCCACACGATGTCGTCTCCTAAACAAAGGTCATCGAGCAAGTGGCATAAGCTAAGGCCGGTCGTTCATCACAACAATGTTGCCAAGACTAGCTAATCTAAGCCTAGCCACCTCACGTGAGTGCCGAGGTGGCAAAACATGCTGCTCAGTAGTTGCCTGGTTCCTACCAAGATAGCCCACCAAAGATCAACACATGTATAAAACTAACTTAGGTTGGGAAAAATCACACTTTATGTTATATTATATATTAATATAATATAAAGTGTGATTTTTTCACAACCTCTATTAGTTCCCAATCTTTCTCTTGCAAGGGATGCATTTTCTTATGCTGCATGTAATGTGTTTTGTCCCTATGTGGTTATACCATTTTGAGATGGTAATACATGTGTGGGCATTCCACTATCAGTTATTGTTGTAGGTATGTGGAGATATCAGTTTAAGTTATATATATTAATATCTTTTGTCTTTTCTATCCATTGGCCACATTACTTTAGCTACTTAATATTTTTGTCTTTGCAATATCCTTATTTATGCAGGCAGTCTTTGTAATACTATACTATGGTTGTTGTCATGCCCATTATATCATACATACGCTCTCGTTATTACAGTGCTCCAACCTAATATTTGGTGCAACTGATTATACAACTGCAATAGATATGTGGTCAGTTGGATGCATTCTTGGAGTACTTCTTGGTCAGGTGGGTTTCTGCATTTGTTTTGTAGATTTCAGTGCTTTAAGGTTTCATTACTGAATCATGATGGCACTGTTTTTTTAATTGTCTTGCATGTATGTTTGCAACCATTGTTCCTAGGTTAGAGTGCAGTTGAAGTTGTAGAGATAATCCAGGCACTACACACATTACATTTCTCTCATTTTACTTTTGCCATGAAATTGCCTAAATTGATGTGATCCTCTCATAGGTTCTTGGTACATATGCCCACCTGTCAGGATATATAATGCACGAACTCAAACTATAGAGTTTAGATTTCCACGGATAAAAGGATCACACCTAACACATAGTATGCATGTTCTCTAATCAAGAAAATGCTTGTTCATATGAGGAATCTTTTTATGGATATCCATATGATCTATTAACATATTTTATTGTAGTATTAGTTTCTTCAAATATGTTATAATAATTCAGTTGTTGTTAATATTATGTGGTTTCTCATCTATGTTATAGCAATACACAAGTGTAGTAGGGTGATGGTTCACACTCATCATGTGGAAACTGAGTTCGTGCCCCACCTAGCGCACATGGTTGCACACATTTCACTTGTGCGAAACACTGCTAGTCTAGCTGTGCGTTGCCCTTCTTCTCCATGATCTTGTGATGATGAGTAATGTGGCCTGTCTACCCGAGGGTGTGGTGAAGAAGGTGTTCTTACACTTTGGGCAACTGTACACCTTGCCACAAGCTTTGTTGCCATCACCTCTAGTGGCAGTAGATGTGTTGTAGGTGTGGCTACCACTGCTACACCGAACAAGACTTTTGCCTCCATAGCTGACATCGCTATAGCCAGCAACACCTTTTCCATAGTCAACATTGCCATAGCCAGTGATAGATTTGCCACAACAATTGTTGTACCTTGCAACAACTTTACTGTTGCCATGATATCTATTGCGAGCACTAGCTTCACCAGAGCCATTGTTCCCCTTCACCGAGTGGTCAAGTGTAGTTTGAGTGGCCACACACATAGTAGTGGAAAGAGGAGCTCTTGTGATGTTTGTCGCTACCATAGAAGCAGGAGGTGGTGGAATTGTTAGAGCCACTATTGATGCAGCAAGAGGAGCTCCTCCAATGTTCATAGATTTGGCAGATGCATGAATTGTAGGTGGCGTAGGAGTTGGCACAACCACTGCAAGAAGAGTTGCCGTTACATCAGGAGCTAGGCCATGAGCTCCACAAGACCCCATCATGGTGATGAGAGGATTTGTGTAATCATCATCATCATCATCATCATCATCATCAATGATGATCACCAAATTATGATCGTTGCTATGGTCATTCTCTGTGAACTGGTTGTTGTCGTGCATGGCAACTACTATGTTGTGAATAGTGACATTAGACTACGATCTAGAAATTTTTACCTCCAGGTTCTCATCAGTAGGTGACACGTTAGCATCAGCCATCCCATGATGTGTCAGCATTAGGTGATGTTAGATCTACTTGATCAGTGACCTGTCCAGCTACTCTTCATCAAGGGCGTCTCTAGGGCATCCTTTGTGGCATACAACATTGCCTTATGTTGCCTCTAGTTTCTTCACGGTCCTCACGTTTGAATTTTGCTTCTTCCTTCTCCTCTTTGATGTGGGTGCATCATCATCAGACTCAGAGGAAAGGTGGTCATGCTTGTGAGACCTCATGTGCCCACTACCCAAACAATGTTGTCACTTGACCAAAGATCATGGGGCAATCAATGCAAGCCTAATGCCAGTCATCCATTACAACAATGGTGCCAAGACCAGCTAATCTAAGCCTAGCCACCTCATGTGAGTGCCACGGCGGCAAACCACGTTGCTCAGTAGTTTCCTCGTCCCTACTAGGACAGCCCACCAAAGATCCACATGATTTTTCCAAACATATATTAGTTGCCAATCTTTCTTAGGCAAGTGACACATTTTCTTATCGTGCATGTAACATGTTTTGTCCCTATGTCACTATACCATTTTGAGATGGTTATACAAGTGTGGGCTTTCCACTTTCAGTTATGGTAGTAGGTTTGTGGAGATACCACTTTAGGTTGTACATGTTAATGTCTTTTCTCCTTTATCTCCATCTACCACTTGCTTTTGCTTTTTATTGGTAGTCTTCATAATACTATACTACGGTTTCTAGTGAGACAATTATATCATACATATGCTCAGAATATTACCGTGCTCCAATCTCATATTCGGTGCAATTAAGTATAAAACATCAATATTAGATATATTCATGCAGTACTTCATGGTCAGGTGGCTTTCTATATTTGTTTTATAGATTTTGGTGGTTTTAGGTTTCTTTGCTTAACCATGATGCCATTGTTGTAGTTTTAATTCTCTTCCATGTATGTTTGCATCCATTGTTCCTAGGTTAGAGTGTAGTTGAAGTTGTAGAGATAATATAGGTACTACACATGTCACATTTCTCTCTCCTTTTACTTATACCATGAAATTGCCAAAATTGATGTGATCCTCTTGTAGGTTCTTAGTACATATGCCCACCCGTCAGGATATATGATGCATGAACCCAAACCATAGAGTTTAGATTTCCATGGAAAGAAGGCCCACACTTGGCACAAGGTATGCATGTTATCTAACGAAAAAAATGCTTGTCCATAAATGAAACATCTATTTATGAATTGCCATATGATAAATTAACATATTCTTGTTGTAGTATTAGTTTCTAATAGGTTACAATAATTCCATTGTTCTTAATATTATGTGGTTTCTCATTTATGTCATAGTAATACACATGTGTACCATGGTGAGGGTGCACACACATCATGTGGAAACTAAGTTCCTGCCCTATCTGGCACACATGATTGCACACTTTGCACTTGTGTTGAACACTCTGCAAGTCTAGCTTTGCCATGTCCTTCTTCTCCATGATCCTGTGACGACGAGTAATGTGGCCTCCCTATAACTAGGGTGTGGTGAAGAACTTGTTCTTACATTCAGGGAAACTGTACACCTTTCCACAACCTTTGTTCTTCTCACCTTCAGTGGAAGTAGATGTGTTGTAGGTGTGGCTGCCTCAATAGCCAACATTGCTATAGCCAGCAACACATTTTCCATAGTCGACGTTGTCGTAGTCGGTGAGAGATTTGCTAGAACCGTTGTTGTACCTAGCAACAATGTTACCATGGCCACCATATCTATAGTGAGCACCAACTTCACTAGAGCCATTGTACCCCTTCACCAGGTGATCTACAGGTGTAGTTTGAGTGGCCACACTCACAACAGTGGCGAGAGGAGCTGTTGTGATGGTCACCTTTGACATAGAAGCAGGAGGTGGTGGGATTGTCATAGCCGTTGTTGATACAGCAAGAGGAGCTCATCCAATGTTCATAGATTCTATGGACGCATGAGGTGTAGGTGGTGCAGGAGTTGCCTCCTACTCCATGAGACCCCACGATGGCGATGAGAGGATTCGTGTCGTCATCGTCATCATCGATGATCATGAAATTATCACCACCCCTATGGTCATCCTTGTGACCTTGTTGCTATCATGCATGGCAACCAATATGTTGCAAATAGTGATATTGGACTAAAATCAAGAAACTTTTACCTCTAGGTTCTCATTAGCAGGTGAGACGATAGCGTCGGCTACCCCAAGATGTGTCACCATGTGGTCACCTTGGATCTACATGACCAGCGGCCTGTCCAGTTGTTCTTCACCAATGATGTCTCTAGGGCTCCTGTTGCGACGTGCGGCATTGCACGATGTTGCCTTTAGTGGCTTCATGGTTGTCAGCTTTGACTTCTGCTTCTTCTCTCTGGTGTGGGTGCATCGTCCTTAGACTTGGAGGAGAGGTGGTCGTGCTTGTGAGACCTGAGGTGCCCACTGCCCACACAACATTGTCTCCTGATGTCTGTGCATTTATTTTGTATAGATGTCATTTTTAGTGTCAACAAGATGATAAACCCTTCACTACTTTTCAATTGATAAATGCTCTAGACTTACCTGCTGATAATGCTCAAAAGCGTCAGTGTGGGCTTTAACCGACTGAGAGAAGATATGAGGAATTGAAGGTTATGTACTTCTATTGCGTTGATGTGCTTCTTGTTGCTAATATACAAAGTGAAAATAATTACCAGTGTAAATACTAAGCTTACAGGTAGTTCCATATTATAAAAGTGAATCTGGAGAACTACCACATTCAATTATGGATGTATATAGCCTTTTAGGTCGTAAATGTGAAGGCTGCAATGTCTTCCTACCACTTAACACAACGGGTAACTTGGGTATTGACACTATTTTTAAGACATTGTTTTTTCCAATTGATAGTTCTAAAACATATTGTTCTGCCAGCAAAAATGCTTAGGTGGTGATTTGTTAGGCTGTATAGTTGGCGTGTGGTGTACACTACTGGAATCGCGCGCTTTGCTTAGTGTCTATGGCACTCGGCAAATGGCAAAAAACACTCGGCAAACCATTTCCCGAGTGCCACACTCGACAAAGCCGGGACGGCAAAAAAGTTGATGGCAAAGTAGGCTTTGCCGAGTGTCTTTTATCGAGCACTTGGCAAAGCCCCCGTTTGACACTCGTCAAACAAAAGTATGCGTCATGACCAAACTAATGGTGTAAGGTGGTTTGCCGAGTGTCCCGAGCACAACACTCGGCAAAGGCATTTTTTTAAAAAATAAAATTTCTAGGTTTGAGAAGTGTCCCGTCTTGGACACTAGGCAAAGTACCAAATTTTCCTATTGTCCTAGACAGGACACTCGGCAAAGCCATAAGGTTTGCCTAGTGTCCTAGCCTAGACACTCGGAGGGGTGCCATTTTGCCGAGTGTTGTGGCTAAGACACTCGGCAAAAAGTGTCTTCGCCGAGTGCAACACTCAGCAATGTAGATAGCTCTTTGTTTGTTTTCTATTTCTCTATCCCAAGTTATAAGATATTTTGGCATTTCAAGATTCATAACTTCTATTACATATCTAGACATACCATATATGCATAGCAAAAGTTACGAACCTAGAAATACCAAAGTGTCTTATAATTTGGGATGGAGGGAGTATATCTTATAATTTGGGAGGAGGGACTATATGTTTAAACATTCAGTAGCACTCTTTCAGGGCAGCCGAGCAAACTACAGTCGCGTGCCGTGCACATTCATCGCAGCACATCCCAGCGTTGTGGGATGACACTTCATGAGCACGAGCGTGCCATGTTTATCTTGGTCACCATGGTCCTATATTGCTCTTTATATCCATGGTCATGTATTGCTCTTTATATTCCACAACTTAACAATGAATAAGCTGCTAGTTAACAGCACCAAAATTCTAGTGTTCACTATTCTTCCAGTTCACGTGTGAGTGAGAGAGCGAGCTCACCGGCGACTTGATCCCGGCAATTCTCTGACAGTGGGTGGGTCCATGTGCCACCTTCCCCTCTGCTGGACTGCAGTGTGGTGCACACACTAGCCACATGAAGCACCCGATGCGGGAGCCGATGCTGCTCGACACTCAGTCGTGACTGCCACCATAGCCGCATCAGAGTAAAGAATGGGAGCAAAAGCAGGTGAGCTGAGAAAATGACTAGTCCCTGAGGTTTTTTGATTTCCTATTCTGGGTGAAATCAAATGATGCTCTTTTAGTGGATCCTTTTGTGGATTGAATTCATGGCATGTTCTTGGTTTAGGTATGGCAGACATGGCAACTTGTGTGTAGCACAAAACAGTTCTATGCAAAGTTTTTCTTTTTTTTGTGAATTATTTTGGGACATTTGTGTGTTGCACACAACTTTATAGGTCCTAGTACCAGTAGTGGTTTGGTGATGGAAAGACATTGACCTTCAGAGTGTCTTATAATTTTATAAATTTATGATCTAATTTAGCATTTCTTCATTCAGTAAAAGTAGCAAACTGGAAGATGGCAGCAAGGTTTGTTGTGTTCAATTCCTCAATTCTTATGTAATTGTGTACTACAGAGTTCTTGTCCACATATAGCCTGTTTAGTGCCAATTTTTGCAATTTTAGGGGAACTTTTTGTTGGTTTAATTAAAGGGAAAAGCTAAAATAAAAACGTGCACCCTGCCCGACCTCAGCCCGCACTCTCTCTATCTCTCTGGGGACCATGGCGGCGGCGCAACGGATCCATGCCTGGCGAGCTTCAGTGGCCCGAACCTGCACCCACCGCCTCCCATGCGTGCGGCCTTAGCGGATGCGGTAGTAGTGGATCCGCTAGATCTGGCTGTAGCAGTGCTATATCTGGTGGCGGTGGTGGGTTGGCAGCGGTGTCATTGGATTCGATGGTGGCAATGGTGGATCTACCGAATCTAGCAACAGCACCACCGGATCTAGTGGAAGCGGCGGTGGATCCATTAGATCCGATAGCAGTAGCACCGGATCAGCCGCCAGGTAGGCCTCATCGTCGTCGTCGTCGTCGTCGTTTTCCTCCATCTCCTCTTGGATCTACTATATAGGGTTTAGGAAGATCTCCTGTACTCTTCCCCAACTCTAGTGGGCTTAGAAAGGCAAGGGGGTTTGAGGAGGAAGGTAGGCCAGGCAGTAGGGATTGTCGATGGGCGGTTTAGGGGAGCTAGTGGTGGCAAGGGTGGGGGAGGCTCACCGGAGTTGGAGAAGATGATGGTAGTGGGGGAGGGGAAGAGGGCGCCCGTGGCAGGGCTATGGCTAGCAGCGGGGATGAGAACAACTGAGTCAGGTAATAAAAGATCTGGTCTATTTTTCCTTTTTTGGCAACCAAAATTATTTGTTTCCCAAATTGGAGTGTGCAGGCGGAAAGCACATTTCCTGCATGTGCATGCTGTAGTAACTCCCTTAATTAAAATATCCCCTCTTTTGCTAACATCTTGGTAACTTGTGTCCTACCTACAGACGATTAGCTACATGGTGGAGCTATAGTCGTGGGCAGTGGCTCATTTGGTATCCTCTTCTAGGTGAATGATCATTTAGGAACTCCTTAGTTTTATTTTCTTTATGCTTATTGCTTAACGAACTTGTCTAATATGCAGGCCAAGTGCTTGGAAACTGGAGAAATGGTGGCAATTAAGGTGTTGCAGGACCGATGTTACAAGAACCGTACTACAGCTTGTGTGCTCAATGGACTAGTCCACCCAATGTCATCCCCTTGAGGCACTACTTCTTGATTACAAGTAGGGATGGCTATTCCTGAACCTTGAGCCCATTGTGTACCCAAGCATTACAACAATGCCAATCAGCGGATGCCAATTATCTATGTCAAGCCTTACATCTATCAGGTTTGTGGATTATGCTTGTGAAATCAAACTTCTGAAATTCCTGCCTAATTTTATGTACACTCATGTTCAATTTTGTGTTGGTGATAATGGCTATTGAGGGCCACCCAGCGTGGAGCCGATGCTGCTCGACACTCAATCCACCATAGCCGTATCAGAGTAAGGAATGAGAGCAAAAGCAGGCCAGCTCGAGCCCATGCGGATTTTGTTTTCCTATTCAAGGTGAAATCAAATGCTGCTCTTTTAGGGCTTGTTCGGTTACTCCAAATTGAGTGCTTGGAATCATTCCTAGTTGGATTGGTTCACTAATTTATATAGCATTGATGATCAACCATAATAGTTCCAAGGTCTAATCCAGACCAAATGAATAGGGCTTTGGATCTTTTTGTGTAGCGCAAAACAATTCTTTGTCAAGTTCTTTTTCCTTTTTTCATGAATTTATTTGGGACATTTGTGTGTTGCACACCACTTTATAGGACCTGGTATCAGTAGTGGTTTGGTGATGAAAATACATTGACCTTCAAAGTGTTTGGTAAGTTAGTAAATTTCTGACTGATTTAGCATTTCTTCCTTGAGTAAAAGCAGCAAACTAGAAGATGGCAGCAAAGTACCTTATAGGGATCCCTGATCGCTTCGAATCTGCCAGCCATTCAATAGTGTTTTTCTCTCACAAAAAAGTGAACAATACTTTCAGTCATGACTTTGCAAATATGCGAATACGCTCATTTTGTAGCCACGGTTTGTGGTGCTCAATTCCTCAATTATTATGTAATTGTGTACTGCAGAGTTCTTGTCTATAAATAACTTGTTCTGTGCCGACGTTTGTTAATTTTAGGAGAACATTTTGTTGGTTTAATTAAAGGAAAAAGCTAGAATAAAAACACGCACCCCGCCCGCACCTCTCTCTCTCTCTCTCTCCCTCTCTCTCTCTCTCTCTCTCTCTCTCTCTCTCTCTCTCTCTCTCGCAGGCGACCAGCGACCATGGTGGCGGCATGACAGATCCGTGCCCGACGAGCTTCGGTGGCCTGCATTTGTGTCCCACCGCCTCCCCTGCGCGCGACCATGGCAGATGTGGTGGCGGCGGTGCCGCTGGATTCAGTGGCAGATCTGCTAGATCCTATGGGGGCAACATCGGATCCACTACGAGGTAGCCCTCCTCGTCCTTCACATTGTCGTTGTCCTTCTCCTCCTCTTGGATCTACTATCTAGGGTTTTGATGAGCTCTCTCCCTCTCTTCCCCAACTCCAGCAGGCTTAGAAAGGGAAAGGGATTTGGGGAGAAATGTAGGCCAGACAGTGGGGATGATTGATGGGCGGTTTAGGGAAGCTAGCGGTGGTAGGGGCGGTCAGGCCAAGTAGGGATAGGGGAGGCTCGCCGGAGCTAGAGATGATGGCAGCTGGCGAGCTCGTCGGGGGAGAGGGGAAGAGGGTGGCCACCACAGGCACTAGGGTTTGCTGGAGCTCTGCGAACACTAGTGCCCATGGCGGAGCAATGGCCGGCGGCGGGGTAAGGGCACCGGAGTCGGGGAATAAAGATATGGTCTGTTTTTTCCTTTTTTGGCAACCAAAAATATTTGTTTCGCAAATTGGAGTATGCAGGCAGAAAGCGCATTTCCTGCACGCGCATGCGGTAGTAACTCCCTTAAGTAAAATGCCTCCTCTTTTGCTAACATCTTGGTATCTTGTGTCAAACCTGCAGATGAGTAGCTACATGGCAGAGCTAGTTGTGGGAAGTGGCTCATTTGGCATCGTCTTCTAGGTGAATGATTAGTTAGGAACTCCATAGTTTTATCTTCTTTATGCTCAACGAGCTTGTCTTATATGTCAGCCAAGTGTTTGGAAACTAGAGAAACGGTGTCAATCAAGAAGGTGTTGCAGGACCAATGTTACAAGAACCGTGAAGTGCAACTTATGTGCTTGATGGACCAGGACCACCCAACATCATCCCCTTGAGGCACTGCTTCTTCTTGATTACAAGTAGGGATGAGCTGTTCCTGAACCTTGTCATAGAGTTTGTCCCTGATTCTATCGTGTGCCCAAGCACTACATCTATGCAATCAGCGGATGCCAATGATCTGTATCAAGCTTTACATGTATGAGGTTTGTGGATTGTGATTGCGAAATCAATTAATATTCCGAAATTCCTGCCTTATTTTGTAGTGATATGTTGTGCCTTATGCCTTCTTAATTTATCTACCTGCTCACATAGTGTGCTCTCATTTTTTATGTTTATAACTACATTCTAAAATATCTTTTATCTATTATTAAATATCTTATAATATTGTTTGCTAATCTTCATTTTTATTATTAATATGGATTTCAACTATATTGTAGCAAGCATAGAACTACTCATCGATAAAACATATTATAAGTTGCTAGCTTCCATAGCCCCCACAGGGCAGCAGCATAAAACATATTATCAACTAAAAATCTCTAATCACTTAACCTATAGTGCCAATAAATTCGAAGGATCTACCTACATTTCTACCACTCACCTCAGCTAGACAACCACACAATCAAATTAAAAAAGAGGGATGGTGTAACACCCAAAATTTTTGCTCATTTTAAAAATATGTGAAAACGATTTATTTATGTATTTTTGTGCTCATGAAACATAGAAAAATAATATTTTTCATTAAATTAAAATTTATTATAGGTTTTAGCAACATGTTTATGCATTCATGCTGAAGCATATTTAATTTTGTACTGTGTGTATTGTTTAATCTCTGAGAATGTTTTAAAATTCCTTTTGGAAAAGCTTAGGAAAAGAAGAAAAAAAAGAAGCAATCCCCAGCCAGCCCCCCTGGCTTTCCCCTCTCGGCCTAGTCCAGCCCGGCTAGCCCACTACGTGCGGCCCAGCAAGCAGCCAGCGCGGTCCCCGGCCCAAGCACGTGCGCCCTGTCCCTTTCTTCAGCTGACGCCCGAACCCCACCATCTCCTCCCACCGACAGCTCAGGCCCGCGTGTCAGTCTCCCCTCCCACCCTTCCTTTCTTCTCCCTCGAGTTCACACCGACCCCGGGCTCTCGGTGGAAACCGAATCCCGCTCAGGCCGGGATTTTGCGCGTTAGGAGATCTTCTCTAGGTCAATAAAGCCCTGTGCTCTCTCTCTCGATCCTCTCTTCCGTTTTACGCGACGTGAAGCCGCCCCAGCAGCTCTCTCGCCTCGGTTCAGATCTCTCCGATGAACGAATTCGCCGCCGTCGTGGGTTTCGCCACCTGCTGCGTCTAGAGCACCGAAAACCACTTGGAGAGCTTCGGGTTGAGGTGAAGAAGATGCTGAGCCCTTCCTTTTACTCTCTAGCGTGATCTATTTCTCTTAAACCTTCGCCGAACTGTCTGCAGAGCACCCGAGCGCCACATCGCGTCGAACATCCTTTTCCGAGCCATCCCTGATCGCGAAGAGGCCCTAGGTGAGCTCGCATCGACCTCCGCTTCGTTTCCATGATCTCGGATTTGAGTTTGGCACACCATAGCGAGATTTCTCGAACTCCGGCGAGGGTCGCTAATGGCGCCGCCGCGGGGAGCACTGCTCCAGCGAGGTGGCCAGCCATTTTCTTCCCTGCGATCTCAGCCGTAGGATTAGAAACCGAGCGCCCAGATTAGAAGATACCTTTTCGTGGCAATTTTCCTAAAGAGTCCCTGCGATCTTTACAAATCAACCCGCTGTCCAAAGCGCATAGATGGAATACGCCTTTCAGTTTTGAAAACGTAACTCGGTTTGATTCAAAATACGCTTTCTGGTATTTATAAAATTGCCACTGAGTTTGTTTTACTCATAAAATATTTATTTTAACTCCGTTTTTGTCCATTCAAATTGTGTTGGTTTTGTATTCAAAAGATCTACATGTTAATAACACTGTTTTCTCAGTTTGAAACTTTTAATTCCGTGATCCAAATTAATTAATTGTTTTTTAAAGAAAATCTTAGAAAATTCATAACTCCTACGTTTTAAATCTGATTTTCGTGAACTTTACGTTTGTGTGATCGTGACGCTGCGTAGAATATTTTGATAAACTTTTATATTTGTTTTACCACTGTTTGGTGTATTGTTCTAATTGTATCTTGTTTGCTTTGTGTATGATTGTCTACATTGGATTCTGTGTTGTTGATTGATGTTTGGGAATAGACGGTGAGCCGTACGTTGTTGATCAAGACCAAGCCTTTGAAGACTAGCAGGCTCAGGAGAGCTTTGATCAAGGCAAGTATAACTGGAGATTATCCTTGTTACCTATACACAATTAATACAATATTTATCATATGCATGTGTCCACCTTGATGACCTTAGCAAAATCATAAATGATTGTTATCCTGAATTCCTTGTTACCTATTTGGATATGCATTTGGGTAGTTCTTGCTAGTGCTTGATTAATAATCCATGATCTTGTAACATGAATGTTTGGATATACAATAAACAATAAA
>Ga0182004_10000148_pt1 | contig 32350 bp, 13 predicted proteins | sample Sormic07211540_1_FD_120479 | JGI IMG/M metagenome (GOLD analysis project Ga0182004, IMG submission 120479) | Endophyte microbial communities from Sorghum bicolor roots, Mead, Nebraska, USA - 072115-40_1 MetaG | ecosystem: Host-associated > Plants > Roots > Unclassified | place: USA: Nebraska...
GATTTTTTTTTTTTTTTTGTTTTGGAATTTTGTGTTTTTTTTTTTTTTTTTTGTTGGGGTGGGGAGGGAATGAGGAAATGGGGGTGGGGGGGGGGGGGGGGGGGGGGGGGGGGGGGGGGGGGGGGGGGGCTTTCTTTTCATCACAAAAACAACAAAAAAAAAAGAATAAAGCTATCAACCACGCACAAATCTGTATTGCTGGCTACTCTTACATTCTGTTCTGGCAATAACACTGAGTAGTGTCATCCTATTTAACACTGAATTCCTATTTTCTGTTTTTTTTTCTTTTCAGCAACATCATCGGTAGCCTGTTTTATAGTTCTTTCTCTAATGGTGGCAACTGCACTTTACCTTTCACTGAAATCAAAGTATAATGAAGAGATACATTTAAAGGTTGAAATGTTTCTTCGGACACATGGAACATCGAAACCAACAAGGTACACTTTCTCTGAAGTTAAGAAGATAGCGAGGCGGTTCAAAGAAAAATTAGGCCAAGGTGGATTTGGAAGTGTATACAAAGGTCAGCTGCCAAATGGAGTACCAGTGGCAGTCAAGATGCTAGAGAACTCTACAGGCGAGGGAGAAGAATTCATTAATGAAGTCGCAACCATCGGGAGAATCCATCATACAAACATTGTACGTCTATTGGGCTTCTTCTCAGAAGGCACAAGAAGAGCTCTTATTTATGAATTCATGCCAAATGAGTCACTGGAGAAATATATATTCTCATCTGATTTTAATTCTCCTCAAAGGCTTCTGGCACCAAACAAAATGTTAGCTATTGCTTTAGGTATTGCCCGAGGAATGGAGTACCTACATCAAGGATGCAACCAGCGCATCCTCCATTTTGACATCAAGCCTCATAATATCTTACTGGACTACAACTTCAATCCAAAGATTTCAGACTTTGGCCTTGCAAAACAGTGTGCGAGGGACCAGAGCATTGTTACATTGACTGCAGCAAGGGGCACAATGGGCTATATTGCACCAGAAATATATTCACGGAATTTTGGGGGCATATCATACAAGTCAGATGTTTATAGCTTTGGCATGCTGGTGCTAGAGATGGTGAGTGGAAAGAGGAACTCAGATCCAAGTATTGATAACCAAAATGAGATCTACTTCCCAGAGTGGATCCATGACCAAGTAAGCATTGGGCAGGACCTCGTAACTAACAGGGAAACAACAGAAGATGAAAAAGAAATGGTGAGGCAGCTGGCCATTGCTGCACTTTGGTGCATCCAGTGGAATCCCAGGAACCGGCCATCGATGACAAAGGTGGTAAACATGTTAACTGGAAGGTTGCAGAATCTGCAGATACCGCCTAAGCCGTTTGTCTCGTCTTTAAGCCATCTTATGCCGTAAATATATTTGGGAGCTATGGTTGCACACATATTGATGCCTATCACTAGTAGTATGTCATGTGTTTTTTATAATTCCAGTGCATTAGCCTCCTAAGGCAAGAGTTGTCAGTGTTTCACCATGTAATACAATTAACTAGAAACATATTGCATCAAAATTGAGTTCGGATTTAGCGTTTCAATTTCTTGACTGTGATCACCAAAAACGTGTTAATATGATTTCTCTCCACCTTTCCATATCTCTGCAGTGTGCTACTAGTAGTTTCACATTTCAGTAAAAATGTTCTCCTTGCCCTTTTGATGGGTCAGGAATCAGGATATAGGCCAATGGCCAAATGTCACATATCTAAACAATGAGGACTGTATAAGGTTACACAAGTTTTGCAATGTGAGTGAATGTGTTGGCGTGAATTTGACAACAATTGCTCTAAACTGAGAAAAGCAAAGGAGAGGATTTACCTTCCTCGGTTCCAGTTCCAGGTAGGAGGCAGAACTGGACGGCATTGTGAACTGCCGTAGGAGGCCCTCACCGGAGCAGAGGGCGGTGGCGAAAAGCACCGTGCCGGTTCGGCATTCGGGAGGCGGTGACAAGGACATTGGACAAGGGCATTACGCTGGGCAATATCACCGGCGGCTAAGTCTGGTGTCTATGGCTTGCTAGGTTGTTCGGAGGCCACAATCAGCGGCAAGCGGTGGTGCGGTTCAGCGCACGGCTCAAACGAGAGGTAGCACGGGCACAGAAAAGATGCGGACCAAGCGCACGGCCGGCGGGGTGTGATCAGCGGAGGCGGTCAGCGGTCGGGGGCCGGGGGTGCGGCTGCTTCGGCAACGGCGACGGCGGCGCGAGGCCACGTTGTGGGCTGGAGGCGGAGAGCGCCAAGGAAATGCCACCCCATGGCCCATGGGCCCGGTTCGGCCCATACAGAGATGTAGCAACTGCAACTCAATCCCCTTGCGCACAGCGGCACAGGCCTGGCACCGCACAGCAGGCTTCCCGGCGTTTCACCGGCCGCGGCGACGGTGGCACGGCGGTCTGACCTCGCGCGACGGCGCGAGCCCCTCTTAGTCTTCGCAGCTCCCTTGCATCACACACAACTAGCCGCTCACCTATTATTTAGGGAAGGGAACCCAATCCACAGCGGAATGTTGCGCGGAAACCATTCCGATTCCCATGCCTCCTCGGCTCCGCTAGTGCACCCGCACATGCGTCCCGGCAGTGCCGGTGCTCCGGCTGCGACAACGATTGCGGGGATCTGGATTTTCTGCCCAAAAGCTTCGCCCACGAGCCCCCACTATGCCGCGGCAGCGGCGCTGGAGGGTTCTGTTTGTCGGCTTCTCGACCGTCCCCACCTTCGACCGTTCGACGCTCTCCTTCTCTGCACTGGTTGAGGTGATTTTTGTCTGTCTTGTTTCTTATCACTCACTCTGCATGTCTTGAGCAACGAGGTGATAATCATAACAAACTGCTTGTGCGGTGGTGCAGGAGTAATTCGTTTAGGATATGTAGCCCCGGTCAAGGTTCGTAATTGGAGTTCAATCTCAAAAACTGCAATCCAGAGTAAGCAGCGACTTCTGCACTACTGAACTGTGAATTTTGTAAGATGCTTGTCATATCTTGTTGAAAGCATTCACTCTCAAAAAATTGAAAAAAAAATCTGGTCAAAGCATTACACGGTTAAAACAAGAAAGCTAAGCCTAGTAGATAATCTATTGCGTGCAAATACTTTAGGGACTATATGCCTCCTGTTTTAATATACGCCTGGCATAATGATGCCAGCGATTTTCAAAAAGAACTTTAGGGACTATGCAAAATGATGTGGTTAAATATACTTTTTTCTTACTTCAGCAGACTGGAGATTGGGAACCCCTCAACCCCCAATTGCGTTAAGCATGTGAGTATTAGCATTCTGAAATGTGCAATTGATTTTAAGAAACTTTAAGAACTTGAAACAGATTTGTTTTACATTAGAAAACCAAACAAAACAATGATATTATCGATAATGAGTTCCTGATCTGGTTTGCACCAAAGTATCTTCGCAACACCGATATTCTGCAAGTAAAACTAATGCAATACATGTAGAGCCTTCAGGTTGTAGTAACATGAAAATCAAAATACAGAAAGAGAAAGTATGGCTTTTCGGAGCAATGCATATCTCCTTCGTAAATCTAGGCTACTAACTACACACAATTATTTCTTTTCACCTGGGTCCAGATAAATCTGAGGCATGTGCTGAGCTCGAGAAACCTATATTTTGTGCAACACCAAACCTTGCTGCACTTGTAGCGACGAAGCTATGATCAATGTTGGTTTCTGCATCCATGCTACCTTCCAGGACTTTGGCCACCTCAGACATTTGAGGCCTTCTTTTGCAATCGATCTGCAAACACCACATTGCTAGCTGCATCACCTGAATTACATTCTGCTTGTGTGCTTGCATGTCAGCATTGTTCTTGTCAATCAAATCTACTAACTGATCACTCTTCACCTTTTCTTCCAGTAAGGTAATAAGATGGATGCTCTCTTCGGATTTTGAAGTGTCAAGGTTCTTTCTACCGCTGATGATTTCCATGACCACAACGCCAAAGCTATAAACATCAGCCTTTTCTATGATTTGCGATGTCAACCACTCAGGAGCTAAATATCCAGGTGTGCCTTCTTTGTTTCCCTAAAAAAAGGGTAATAACACAGCCTTCACATAGGCCCACTCTAATGGCTGAGCTTTAGCGGGCTACTTATTGGGCCATCCATGCATGTGCCATTCCAGCCCACTTGTTATTTCAAGGGTGCCCAGCCCACCTCAACTTTGGGGTGTCTCAGCCCAGTCTGCCTGCGCGGAGACCCTCTTGGATCCAGCCGTCGTCGCTCCGCGTCGGGCATCTCGGCGGCGCCGGTGCCCGGTGCTCCGACTCTCCGACCGATGCGGCCATCTGAAGGGATGGTCTGCTGCTCTCCTAGCATGTGCCGCCGTTACGCATGCCACTAGGGAATCGTTGCTGCCCATCGCGCGCCCGGTACGCCGTCGGTTCTCACCGGATACCAGTACCACCACCCTGTACTGTACATACAGCCTCCTCGTAACATCGCCGCCTGCCTTCTCTGCATTGATTAAGGTTAGTGTCTTCTGCCTATCAATTGCTCACTCTGCGTGGCTTGAGGCCTTGAGCAATGAGGTGTAATTATTCCGTATATGAGTTATTCGTCCCGGATAATGAAGGTTGCAATAATAATGGAGATAACACCCCCCCCCCAGCACACACACACACACACGCACACACACAACAGCAAGGACAGTTAAAACAGGATTCCTAATTTCATTCGAAAGTAGAAAATCCATGGTCTGCAAATGCTTTGGAGAATACACAGTATTACACACTTATGTAGTACAGTATATACTAATGTATATGGCACACATTTTTTTTCGAACATGTAGGACAGCTGCACATCTTTTATATTAGAGAGAAAAAGAAGGGGAAAGGAAAACCCCATACAAGACAACCTATATTCCTCCACTAGGAGATATGATACACTTATGTACTACAAAATGTTGTATAAGTAACAAAAGAGTACACACTAGTCTAGTGGACTAGTGTGTACTCTTTTGTTCACTTATACAATATTTTGTATATTGGGAACCCCTCAACTCGAAATTTTCTTTAGCCTGTGCATACTAGCATTTTCAAATGTGCTATTCGTTTTTAAAAATCTTAACTTCAAAGTTCAAACATATCTGCATTACATTGGGAAACAAATGAAAAGAACAAAACTGTGCTCTTCTCTGATGTTTGATGTAGATCAACCTACATTCACTATGTTGTGACATGATGCAAATAAAACTAAAGCAATATATATTATAAGGCCTTCGGATTGTAGTAACTTGAAAAATAAAATACAACAGATAAGCCTTCCTAGATATACGTATCTTCTGCACAAAATCTAGGCCACTAACTTCTCACAATTACTCCCATGTCACCTGGGGCCTGATAAATCTGAGGCTTGAGGTGGATCTGAGGAACCTGTTTTTCCAGCAGTACCAAACATTATTTGACTTGTTGCGACAAAGTTATGATCAATTCTGCTTTCTATGCTCATGTGACCTTCCAAGACTTTGACGACCTCAGACATTTGAGGCCTTCTTTTAGAATCAATTTGTAAACACCACATTGCAAGTTCCATCATCTCCAGTACTTCTTGCTTGTGTACTTGCATGTCAGCACTGTGTTTGTCAACCAAATCTGCTAACTGATCACTCTTCACCTTTTCTTCCAGTAAGGTAATAAGATGAATGCTCTCTTCGGATCTTGAAGTGTCAAGGTTCTTTCTACTGCTGATGATTTCCATAACCACAATGCCAAAGCTATACACATCCGCTTTTTCTGTGATTTGGGATGTCAACCACTCGGGAGCTAAATACCCAGGTGTGCCTCTCATTCTTGTGATCACTTGGCTCTTATCCCGATCGATGAGCTTGGATAACCCAAAATCAGAAAGTTTAGCATTGAAGTTTTCGTCTAACAGGATATTTTGTGGTTTGACATCCAAGTGAGCAATCCTCTTGGAGCACTCCTCATGTAGATAAGATAGACCCTTCGCAATGTGAGTAATAACTTGGTGTCTAGTTTTCCAATCTAGAGAGGGAGTATCATGCTCATGTGAGTAATAGATCCACCTGTCCAAGGACCCTTTCGGCATATACTCATACACCAAAAGCCTATGTGATTTCTCTGCACAGAAACCTATCAGCCTGACCAGATGGATGTGATGAATGCTGCCAATTGTCTGAACCTCCGCTAAAAATTCTCTCTTACCCTGACCAGATCGCTCCAAACGTTTAACCGCAATTTTTTCTTCACTGTATTGCCCCTCAAAAACAGACCCAAATCCTCCTTCCCCAAGCTTGTATCTGAATTGGTCTGTTGCTTCTTGTAGCTGCTGAAATGTGAACCTTATTGGCATTCCTGGCAGCTCCCTGAACTCTTCAACCCCTTCTTCCATCTCCCAGTGTTGCCTTGCTCTCAGTTTATAGGCGCAGAATGCAATGGATACAATGAGTACAATTAAACTGCCTATGGAACCTATAACAATACCAATAATTTTGTTTGTTGTAAAGGATGAGTGATTTGTATGTGTTGGGCCAGTAACATTAGGTGTAGGAGGATTTGTAGCCGGAGGCGAAGCTGAAATATCGACTGGGGGACAGAAGACGATCTGGTAGTTGGTGCCCGATGGGCAAGTGAAGGTTGTACTGGAGTCATCATCCCTGGAATAGCTGTATGCATCAGGGCACCCCCGCACGAAGAACACGGAGTAGGTAGTGGGTTCACAAGTGCTAGTGTTGTTCCCTGTGCAGCAGTATTTGTCTTGTTTGAACACTGTACACGCACTGTTACAGCCACCGGGTGCCTTCAGATCACTTGGGCACTCGGCTGTGATGTTTCCTACGCAGCGAGGCCCCCTGCTGCACGCTTGCCCTGCCCCTGTGTTTTCTTGCACCGGCAAGAAGTCCATGGGCACGTTGAAGCCGTCGACAAGGGAGATGTCAAAGAAATCTGTACCTCCTCCGATGGAGAACTCAGCAAGAGTAGAGGGCGGCTGACCATAGCCTGTGCAGGCCAGCACGCCGCCACAGTCTCCTGTCTGGCACGACCCGTTGCCGGCGCTGTCAAATGAGCAATTCGTGCGCGGCCACACACGCCCGGTAGTGGTGCTGGCCGGCATGTTGAGGGTCCAGGACTCCCCAGGGTCGAGCTGCTTTCCGCCGCCTGGCACAGCAGCTGGCCATATTGTGTTGGAGCATCGGTTGCTGATGCTCAAGGTGATGGCGCTGCCGATTGGTAGGAGGAGGAAGAGAGGCAGGAGGTGGAGAGTCCTGGAAGAACTCAGCACTGTCATCTTGTCTTGTGTTATGCGTTGTTTCTTGGATTGGATTCTGGGTTGTAGCATGGATCCTGTGGCATAGCAGAAGCAAAAGAAAACTCGAAGGCAACAGCATAAACAAATATAGTGTACCGTTTGCGTGTTGAATCGTTCAAGCATACTCTGTCAATAACGTAACACACTGGACAACTAGAAGACGCCATTGGAAACTTTTTTTTTTCCTTTTTGGCTAATCAGCACAGACGCCATTGGAAACAGTTTTACTTATTTCATCATTAGTCATATGCACATGCGAGTTGTTGAATAATATTTTGTTCCTCAGCGGCAAAATGTTATGAAATTGTGAAGCAAATCATGCCAATATCAGTGTTTATTGCCATGTTAATTAATAATTACTCCTATAACACATCCACGTCAGCAGATGATGTAACTTTTTTCAATCCTCTAAACTGATGCTCTATTCCTTTCAGGGACAATTCAGATCACTTGCCACTCTAGGCAAGCCGACTACTATATATATATATATATATATATATATATATATATATATATTTCAGAGAGCAGCTGGCCATATGGTGTAGGAGCATTGGTTGCTGATGCTGAAGGTGATGGTGTACTGTTGCCGACTGGTAGGAGTAGCAAGATAGGCTGGAGCTGGAGAGTCCTGGAAGAACTCAGCACTTTCATCTTGTGTTGTGCGTTTTGCATTGAGCTACTTGGATTGCATTTTGGGTAGCATGCTTCTTGTGGCAGAGAGGAAGCAAAAGAAAAATCTAAGGAGATAGAGTAAACAAGCGGTGTACAGCAAACCACGTAGCACACTGGACTAGAGAAATAGAAGATGCCACTGGAAACAGTTTGACAAGGCTGGAACTTGCTTGTTCAACTTGTTTACTTGTTTCATCATCAATCATAGATACACAAAACTACTTCACATGCAAATTGTTGAGTACTACCCCTCCATTCCAAATTATAAGACGTTTAACTTTTTTAACCTCAAGTTTGCCACTTATTTTATTCAAAAAAATTATACAAACATAGTTAAATTTAAGTCATTTTTGAAGAAATTTTATTAATAAACCAAGCCACGACCAACAAAAAATTTACACAAATTTTTAAATAATATGAGTGGTCAAACTTGGTGACAGAAATGATCAGTTATTTTACAGTTTGGGATGTATTGAGGATTTGTTTTTCCGTAGACCATGGAACTGTTTTCAATCCTAAACTGCTGCTCTAATCCTTTCAGAGGCTAACTATATTCAGCTCTGTGCCAAGAAGTCTCATTCATCACATAATTTTGGGATTGTGATGTAGATATCTGTTGTTGGGTATGGTTTTCCCTCAGAAATCGGGAACTAGGATATGCACTGTTATCATCTAACTAGATTAAAAGAATGTCTCCTTTCTCTAAAAAAAATGTTCATCCACAAAGTTTTTCTATACCCACATGTATTGCAGAGAGATTTGTGTTTTTAAGGCTTTGTTTAGATTCAAAAACTTTTTTGATTTGAGTACTGTAGCATTTTCGTTTGTATTTGACAATTATTCTTCAACAGGCAATCATGGACTAATTAGACTCAAAAGATTCGTCTCGCAAATTACAGATAAACTGTATAATTAATTATTTTTTATCTATATTTAATGCTCCATGTATATACCGTAAGGTTCGATGTGATGAGAAATTTTGAAAAGTTTTTGGATTTTGTGTGTGACTAAACACAAGGCCTAATAGTTCAAATGCTGCTCCGATCCATTTGACGTCGTTTCAGGCCAGATGCTTTTGTGATTGTGATCCGCAGCGCAGCCCGAGAGCCTCTCGATTCTGTGCGTCATTGGCCATTGCAGGTACGGTACACTGCCGGGCTGCGATCCTAACGCTCAGGCAGTCAGGTTTTTCCTACGAAATGGGGACATGCAAGAATGCATGACAGTGCTGTACATGCTCAATCCCAGGCCGGAGATCGACGGTCGACGCTTGGGGACTTTTGATTTCAGCTAATCAGCTTCTAAGGTTGATTTTTGTTTCCAAGCATTATCTGGCGAGCAAAAGAAAGAGATCTCACTAGCTGCTAGCCTTTTTTTTTTCTTTGAGCTGCAATGTAAAAATATTCGTGTGGTGCACTGTTGCAGGCTTGCAGCATTCCAGTTCGTAGTCGGCCCACTCTGGCCTTTGACTAACTGCAATATATATGCCGTCCTTGTCTTTGACTATGGGCCGAGCCCTACTGATTAGAAGCTGGTCGGCCTCCCTAAAGCCCACGTCAATGCAGTGCACTGCAGTCTGCAGCCCAGACTGATCTGAGAGGTAGGAGATGTCTCCGCATCACCTTCCTCCCACCACCACCGGTGCTACGCCCACTTCGGCGGCGGCGATCTGCCCAATGGCTTCGGCTTCCCAGCGGACCACTGCGATTTCTCGCATGCTGGCGCCCATGGCACGCCATCCGTCCTCACCGGCCATTCTAGAACGCCGAGTGCATCCATGGCATTCGACCTCCGGGCATTGGTACTTCGGTAGAGGTGAGTAGCCTCCCTGAACATTAATCTGCCTGAATTTCTCGTGCAAGGAGGGGTAGCTACCGACAGCTTGTTCATTAGGCAGGAACTCGTCGTTGAGGACCACCAATCCGTCTCAATGCTCACAATTGGAGATAAATCATAAGAACATTAACCTGTCTGCATTTCAATGTAAGCTGTAACTTCTACCGTTCCAGCTACTGATTTTTATGCAGTGTTCTGCTAATGTCATTACATATCCATTAACATGGTTAAACCAGGAATCTGAATGTATGCAATCCAGTGGTTACAGGGAAAAAAAGGTATAATACGAAAAATATGATAGACACAAGGCATCACTGGTACATGTCGATAACTGAATAACTGATAGACACAAACATCTGAATGATTATGATGTGGTCTCTACCTTTTGCTTCATGCTTGCTGGCCAAAGGATGAAACAAATGGTTTAGGGGGCATCTTTAGGCTCTGCAAGCTATCTGTCAGCATGTTCACCACTTTTGTCATTGACGGGCGATTTGCTGGGTTCCACTGAATGCACCACAGCGCTACAATAGCCAGCTTCCTCATTATATCTTTCTCTCCTTGTGTCATTTCCCTGACCAGTTCCAGTTCTTGCCCGGTGACTATTTTCTCATATATCCACTCGGGAATGTAAATATCATTTTGGTTCTCGGTCTCTGGGTATATGCTCCTCCTCTTTCCACTCATCATTTCCAGTACCACCATGCCAAAGCTGTAAACGTCTGACTTGTATGATACTGTCCCAAAGTTCCGAGAATATAATTCTGGTGCAATGTAGCCCATTGTGCCTCTTGCTGCAGTCAGCGTGACAATGCTCTGATCCCTTGCGCACAGCTTCGCGAGTCCAAAATCTGAAATCTTTGGCTTAAAATTGTAGTCTAGTAAAATGTTGGAAGGCTTGATGTCGAAATGGAGTATGCGCTGATTGCAACCTTGGTGCAGGTACTCGATTCCTCTGGCAATTCCTGTTGCTATTTCTAGCATCTTATTAGGTGTCAAATGTTCTTGGCCACTACTGTCAGATTCTTGTGAGAATATATATTTCTCTAGCGATGCATTAGGCATAAATTCATAGATTAGAGCACGCCTTGATCTTTCAGAGCAGAAACCTAGAAGCCGAACGACATTGTCATGGTGGATCGTTCCAATGGTTGCAACTTCGTTGATGAATTCTTCTCCTTCTCCTGTTGAGTTCTCCAACATTTTGACTGCCACAGGCACTCCATTGGATAGCTCACCTTTGTATACGCTTCCAAATCCACCTTGGCCAAGTATGTTATTGAACCGTCTTGTTATCTTCTTAACTTCAGAGAACGTGTATCTTGTTGGTTTTGACGTGCTGTAGGTTTTCAGGAACATTTCGACTTTCATGTGTATCTCTTCATCATATTTAGATTTCAGGGCGAGATATAATGCAGCAGCTGCCATTGCTGAAATAACCAGAAGTGTGGCTACTGGTGTCGTTACTGAACAAACAAGTTGAACAAAATCAGTCTGCCAGATAGAAATCCATTATTCATATGTTTTGTGAATGGGACTTTGAGAGTGCTGTAGTTTTGTTGTAAGAAATAAAAAAGAACTCAAAAGAGCATTAAACCACATACCTGCAATGACTTTGAGATGTGAACCTGCATGGAGGAAAGAGGTGCATTAGATTCTATCAAGGCTTTCTTTTAGGCACAATCTTTTTTTTTTAACGAACGGGCATGATACTGTGCACCATTTCTGTTAATATAGAAGGAACTTTTCGGCAGAATCTTAGGGGGTGTTTGGTTTGGGGTGTTAAAGGTTAACAGGTACTGCAGTTTTGTCTTATTTGACAATTATTATCCAATCATGGACTAATTAGGTTTAAAAGATTCGTCTCTCAAATTACTCTCCAGTTGTGTTTTTAGTTTCGTAAATAGTCTATATTTAGTACTCCATGCATGTGTCCAAACATTCGATGTGATGGGCGGTAAACTTTAACAGGGCAACCCAAACGGGGCATTACTAACTAAACAAAGGTAAATTGCTGTACACCGTGCTGATTAAGAAACCCAAGCAGTCTACGCAAAAGTTTAGGACAGCTTATGTCCAGTGAACAAGAAAATTAGTGCTAAGTGCATGTTCCTCACTTCCATCTTAATACTAGTGCATAGCATATTCAGGCATCATACATGGTGAGAGCAATATGAATATTGTACTATTTTTTATAAAGAACTATATTAATTTAATTGTTTATTAGAGCAAGAGATGGTCTCTAAATGTGGAGACGTCTGAGTTGAGAATGTCACTGTTGTTGCATTCAGAAGTATATTGTGAAAGAGCACTCAACAGTGGTGGAAGTCTTGCAGTGAGGTGCTGTTTCTGGAAAGCACTCTTCTGCCACTAGCTATGCACATTTATTAATTGAGTAATGACAACTTTGGAGAGTAATACTAAAACCAATTTACTTGAATCATTAAAGTTCTGTGTAACAAAAAAATTGTTATGCACACAGGACATGTAACTGTGTGCTACTTAACCCATGGATTGTCATGCCAAAATCAACATAGAATTGCAATAAGTAATATCATAACATATAAAATGCTGTTTGAGATAAGTTCATTGTTGCATGAGTGATTTAGAAACTTACTTTGTTTCTTACTCTTACAGAATGCTTGCCTAGTTTCTGACTTAAATCCACAGAGCCTTCCTTCATCTTCACAGTTTTGGCAAACATTGGTAATGTTAGGAACTGACCATCTTAACATTGTCTCACCAAATGCAATGGTTCGTTTTACAGTTTCGTTGAAGTCCATGTTTATAGAACGGTAAGGTACTGAAATGCTATTTGAAAGAACCATGCAGTCCAATGGAAGAAAATCCATTGATTGAAAAGAAGATACCAAGTAAGTGAACTGGCTAGTATTGTTAAGGCAAAAGATGGGACCGGCAATGTTGGCCTTATCACTTGGTATGAACTCTGCTGAACAACTCACTAAGGTTGCACGTTCCCCATAAGGTCTATATACATCGGTTGATAGATTGGTGGAGATGATCTTCTGAAAAGGGCACTTGGATTCTGCAAGTGGGACAATGATTATAGTACCGACACTATACTCGATGGCAATTACCTTGCATAAGCCAAGATTTGGGTGAACCAGGATGGTATCTGCTTTCGAGCACACTAACTCCATACCAGGTGCACCACATGATAGAGGGCTGGTTACAAGGCGGAATGGAAATCGGATCTCTGGTCCTCCTTCGCTGCAACTGGATGCTAGGCACTTTTGGAAGAAGCTTTCATCACTGCTTGCGGTGGCCATGGTGATTCCATAGTAGAGAGATGAGAGCACCAAAGCTACAGCAAACAAATTAGACATTTGTGTGGCAGAAGAATGCCAGCAGCCAGCAGGCAAAGCAAGGTTGCACCTACAAGATTTAGAAACTTGTTGGAATCAATGACCCTCAATTGTTTGTCGTGATGGTCCCACAACTGTGGTGGAAGAATTCTAGCTTTGCGTCTTGGTGAAGTGGGCTTTCTTGGATATTTCTTGTGTAGTGCTGCACTATAGTCATCCTTTCCACGCTACAGCCATTGACTGGAATGGATTAGTCAACATATAGTTCTATTTTGCCTAGTTGGGACTTATCTCATACACCTTGATATTTTCTATCTACCACTACCACCCACCTGTGTAGATAAGTAAAGCGTCAGACTTGTACTTATCCCACATTTACTACTTATTTGACAAGACAACCATGTTAGACAAATTAGGAAGCCAATTGAAAGCTGGAGCTTTGGTGGGCTGCAAAAGGACTCATCCCAAAGCATCGGCCGGCCAACTCATATAACTGTAAGTTGCCTCAGCAACATGAGTTCCTTACATCTAGGAAGGAAAAAGGAAAAACTCAAGGAGAACTGAGATGAGCAGAGGTTGAAGCATGTTTTCAACGAATGAAGGTATAAGGCAAAGATACGATATATGCCTGCAAAAGTGAGTTCCCTTGTAATTATAGAAGAAAGTCGTTGATAAATCTTCTATGATCATAAAATATTGACACGATTTACACATTACGTAGGTGGAAAAATCTAAATTTTCTTCCTTGCATCGTGTGCATCAGCTTGACTAACAGATAGGATGCCAGGCTTGACTTCTCTTCCTCTTCCCTCCTGTATTGGTCGAGCCACAGATAATTAACCTCCTCCTTTACTCTTGCTTCAACTTTCTTGTCTGATCTTGCCTTTGCTAAGCTTCAATGATTAGCTCTCATGCATTTCTTCTCTCCCTGCATGGATTAGCCATGGTTTCCACACTTATAACAAACACTGAAGGGCAAGCTTTTTGCCCTTCTTTCTCCTGTGGGCATCTTCAAGACATACGATCTCCTTTCCGTATGCAAGGTGATCCACAAGGTTGTGGTTTTCCAGAGTATGAGCTGGTTTGCATTGATAGCAAGGCTATAATTCACATCAACAGTGGAAGATACTTTGTGACTAACATCTCCTACACTGACTCTACTTTCTGGGTTGTTGATGCCAATTTGGATAATAGCAGCTGTCCCATTCCTGCGAGCAACCAACATCCCTATATAAATGGTTTGCAATCCGAAGGCAGCACCTTGCTGGATCCTGATACAGTAACTTGGGCTGCCTTTATCACTTGTTCAGAGATGCTAAGTGATGTTACTTCCTTGTTCAGCAGTTGCTGTAGTGGTATTTACAGGCCTGTCAATTGCCGAAGTACGAAGAATTCTTTTGTTTATGTCTTCACTACCACATTCTTCCCAATGGTTGGATACATCAAGCCGTCATGTAGATACTTGTCCATGATTCCTTTGGGCAGTCGACATGTCAAGCGACCAGATAATGCAAGTTATGAAGATATTGTAAAATTTATGAGGAATGGCTTTTCTGTTGATTTTCCTTATAGCAGTGGATGGACATATCATTGGATCATTAACTTATGCCTGAAAGAGGCAAAGGGGTGAGTATGAGCTCCGTGAACTGCTGATTTCTCTGTGTTTTAATTTCCTTTCAAAATTTAATTTTATTGGGGGTGCTCCGGTGCTCACCCCAATTAATTCTGTTTGATGTGCTGTGACAAAACCTGCAGTTACTACAATGATAAAATATCTAACTCAAGCATTGTGGATCAGACTTTTGCCACCGCTTTTGGGATCGACCTTCATTTCTTAAGATGTGTAAATGATTATTCATACCGAACTAAATTATTTTGGGCTGTGGTCGCCATGATATCTGCTGTGGACATTGTGAAGTTCGTGATAGGTAATGAGAGAATTTCATCATTTTAGATCATTATAGCTGCATCCTTGCATGCATCTTACTTAATCCTGCAATCTTTTATCTGCAGTGTTTGGAATGCTATCGAGGTTTGTGTTTGCACCATTAGCTGTATTGACCTTCCTCGCCTACAAATACTGGAAAACAAGGATATCTATTGATGCAGTTGAGAAGTTTCTCCAAATGCAACAAGCTCTTAGCCCAACAAGGTATGCCTATACCGACATCACTGCAATCACAGGGCACTTCAGAGAGAAGCTTGGCCAAGGAGGCTATGGATCCGTGTACAAAGGCATGCTTCCAGGTGATGTCAATGTTGCTGTCAAAATGTTGGGCAATTCATTGTGCAATGGAGACGAATTTATCAGTGAAGTGTCCACCATCGGAAGTATCCACCATGTCAATGTAGTGCGTCTCGTGGGATTTTGTTCAGAAGAAATGAAGAGGGCTCTCGTCTATGAGTACATGCCTCGTGGATCTCTTGATAAGTACATCTTTTCTTCTGAGCAAAGATTTTCCTGGGATAAGCTCAATGAAATAGCTTTAGGCATTGCCAGAGGAATCAACTACTTGCACCAAGGATGTGAAATGCAGATACTGCACTTTGACATCAAACCACACAACATCCTTTTAGACAATAACTTCACTCCTAAAGTTGCCGACTTCGGGCTAGCCAAATTGTACCCGAGGGACAACAGCTTTGTGCCGGTGAGCGCTGCATGGGGAACTATCGGGTACATAGCTCCCGAGATGATATCCCGTAATTTCGGTGTTGTTTCATGCAAGTCAGATGTTTACAGCTTCGGGATGCTATTGCTGGAGATGGCTGGGGGGCGAAGAAACTTAGACCAACATGCAGAAAGGAGAAGCCAGATGTACTACCCAGCTTGGGTGTATAATCATCTAACTCGGCAAGAGGTAGGCGAGATTTGCGAAGCTTTTGATATCCATGAGGTGGAGAGGAAGCTGTGTGTTGTTGGGTTATGGTGCATTCAGATGAAATCACATGATCGACCAACGATGAGTGAGGTCATTGGGATGCTTGAAGCTGGCGTTGATGGTCTTCAGATGCCTCCCGAGCCATTCTTCTGTGGGGATGAGCAGAATTCCGTAACTGGTACTTTCCGTTTGTCCTCGGAGTTGAGTGCAATCTCAGAGAATGAATGAGGTTACTAATTCCACAAGATGAACCGCCAATGTGTTACAGGTAGCTAGAATCTGAAAATCTATATTCACGGTTGTACTTGGATGATGCTCAATATTCTTTTAGTTGTGTGGTGGCTAGTCAGATGTGGGCTATGCTATCTGATGTACTAGGTGTTCAGCTAGGTAGTTCTGTTGATTCAGTTGGAAAGTATTGGCTTAGTAATAAGAAAAATGGGGTGATCAATGCATTCTCTTCTGCTACCTTGTGGTGCTTATGGAAATTGAGGAATGATCTTTGTTTTCAGAGGATGGAGTGGAAGAGTATGGAGATACTCTATCACAGTATTTCTGGCACGGAGCAAAACTGGAGTATACTTTACACGGAGGACAAACGAGCAGCTATCATGGAGAAAACTGGGGATCTCAGATCGATGGCGTGGAGATGGTTCTGGCTGACACCATGATGTTCCAGATGGCAAGTGGGCGGCCAGTTATGAAGCTGTTGATGGATGATCTTAATTCGGTGTCTGCTGTTTAGATTCCTTTTGCAATAGTCCTGTAGAGTTTTTTGCTTCAGTTCTGTTAAACTCTTTTAGCTGTTGTCGAGGTTGCTCTGGAGTTTGGTCTTTAATCTCGGATGGTATGGGAATTTGTACTTCCATATGCTGCGATCCTGGTTGCCATCCAAACGGAATTCATAAGTTTTGGGAGGAATCAGAACGGCCTTGTGCTGCTTTGCTCTGTTCGAAGTTGATTCACACTCTCTGCCCGGCTTTTATGTGATGTCTCCAAATAGGTGTTCTTATAATCATTCGATTAGTCAAGAATATAGTAGCAATTTTTTGTCTTTCCTTTTTACTTTTTCATAATAATTTACGGATAGTCCACATGTTCCTCATACACAAGTTCATATTTTGTGTTTTAACCCATTCATTGATGCCAGCAACTATCTGATCTCAATAATTTACAGATAGTATTAGTGATCATCGTTGGGGTGCAGGTGCAGTTAGCCGCGTCATTGATGACCAATTTTTTCTGCTACCAAAAGCATTACTCCAATCCAACTCTTTGTTTTTTTGGGGTGGGGGTGGGGGGTATAAGTACTCCAATCCACTTTGACTGCCAGCACCCGCAGGGCCATATGTTTCAAGCAGGCAGTTCACACTTCACACAGTCCTACAGATGGTCCAAAGCTTGTGGCCTTGTTTAGTTCGAAAAAAAAATTGAGTTCGGTTAATATAGTACTTTCGTTTGTATTTGATAATTATTGTCTGACCATGAACTAACTAGACTCAAAAGATTCGTTTTACAAATTACAGACAAATTGTGTAATTAGTTATTTTTTATCTATATTTATTGCTTCATGTATGCGTACAAAGATTCGATGTGATAACAAATCTTCAAAATTTTTGCAAACTAAATAAGACGTGAACCCATTTCGTTCTGTCAAAGCCAGCCATTGTTGACCAAAAAGCATGCTCAGGAAAAAACCGCCACCTCCTCCCAAACAATTAGTCTATTTCGGTGAAGACACTGAAGTCGACAAAGGACAATGGACACAGCTGAGGTATCATTTCCTTGGCTTTTCAAGAATCATTGTACTGCAGGAAAAGTCAATTAAGGCCACAATGATAATGGTGCGGTTGGACGTTGATTGAGTATTCGAGTCTGAGGGTGACAGATCTAGCACTGTCTAACTGGCTGCGTACCTAACATGGCTGGTTTTACAAGGCGAGGACGAGGAGTGGAGGACCCAGCCACGCAGACGCAGGTCTTCCAGAGCTAATCCACGCTCAATCCATCCTCCACTCACTTGAAGCACACCATGCGTGTGGATTGAAAGCCAACCTCATTGAAAGCCCAGCCCAATATATCTTTTCTGGCTTCTTCATAGGAAACCCAATGGTTGGACAGTGTGTTTTGAACTTTTAAGCCCATGTATGAAATGGCCTAGTCAGTTTTCTAAATTAGAAGAACTATTTGAATAGAAATCACACTCTATTTCTTTTCACTCTTCAATAGTTTCTCTATACCTTGTACATACTTTGGAGAGCTAGCCTCGCTCTCCATCTTTGACTAGCGAGAAACTAGGAATGAAAAATATTAATATTTAGAGATATAATTGAAGAAGTTGTTGAATTTCTTTTTCACCAAAATCTCTAATCCTATAAATACAGAAAGATTATTTAGCAATTGGTACTGTTTTTGTATCCTTACTACAATACTCTTGTTTGTAGGTCATAATTGATGCTTATTGAAAAACGTGTCGTTCGGCGTGGTCTCGGAAAAAAAGTCATAATTGAAAAATCAGACTGCCAAGCAAGTTGGAGGATGAAAAATAGACTTTGCTATATAATTCAGTTCAGAGTAAATTCAGTCTCCACTATCCGCTCCAGCATATCTTGATTGTTTGGTTCATTGACAAATAATAATTGCAATAGTTTGCTTCAAAAAGTTACTGCGTAGGAAAAACGGGAAAAAGGTTACATAAAGAATGCAATTACATAAGCGCAAAGGGAGTATCCACTCAGTGATCCTTCTGTAAGAGGAACAAACGCTAGAGAAATTTTGCAATAGAACGGGAACTGGGAAGCAGTCTCTAATCTGAAATCAAAATGATGGAGAAGAGAACTTTGCAGTACACCGAGTTTGTTTACTTAGTTTTCAGTTTTTGGGGAAGATAACTTCTCTTGTAGAACACAACAAACAATGTCGAGATGCCCCACCGGTTCGTCTAGCTTTTGTCTGGTGACAGGGGTTGCATGTCGTGATCCGGAGACCTGGAAGATTGGTGATGGCTAGCATCGGAGATTGGAGGTGGTGGTGGCTCGCCGTGCCCTCGCTTGCCCATGGACGCCGCTGCTGTCAATTCAGTAGAATGTAAGGCGCTATTCAAATATTCACCAGAAACGGATGCTAAAGTAAACTTCAAGGCTTTTGCATAGCAACGGGAGATACTCGCAAATCTGAAAATGATGATGTTGTTAAACTGAATACTACTATCGGTCATTCTTTCTTTGTAAAAATTGGGATGATTACTATAGCAAGTTGGACAGTCGGTTTGGTGTGCGCAAGGTAATGGACAAGTGCAAAACACATCCATGTTGCCACAGGAAATAACTGGGGAGAAGATAAAAAAAACTTTTTTTTTCGAGTTTGAACAGCACAAGGACGTCGAGATGCCACACCGTATGGACTAGTCATTGTCTGGAAAAATAGAAGCTGAATGAGGACTCCCGCTGGAGGTTGGCGCCGGAGGCGACACGCCGTCCACTCTCCCACCCATGTACACCGATACTGTAAGTTCAGCAGAGCGTAAGCTGATGTCTGGCATTTCCCTGGAAAGAATTCCTTCGGGGAAAAAAATTGTTGCTACTTTACAGACAACTACACTACTCTTTCTAATGAATGATCGATGATGCACTGAATACTGATATTATATTACTTGTAATTTCATAAATGGAGACACTGATGTCCACAGTGCAACTGGAAACTGAACAGCATGCTTGGGAATCGAAAATGGCAAGGAGCCAGGACAGTAGTGTTGCTGAAAGTAAAGCGTGAACAAAGAAGCAGATCAGGCGGTAAGAAAGGAGACAGTGTTGTCACCTCCTGTGAGGAAGCCGGTGAGCATCACTGCAAGTATGGCGACAGACATCAGTACCGCGAGCAGCTTATGGCTGAGGAACGAGCACCAGCACTTCTGCTGCTTCATCTCCTATCTGAGCTGTGAGCCCTGTGAATTGATTCTCCTTTCCTTTTGCTATCCAACAAGAGAGCGGTTCATGTACTATTTCAGGTAAGTACATGCAGCAGTTTAGCTTCTGCTGTTGAGGCCTCTCATGAGTCTCATCTTTGCTCCGAGCCCGTTGTGTATGTATGTAATGTAACTAAGCCCAAGATAGCAGTGGTTTGGCTGATTGGTTCTTGGAAATCTGACTAGCTGCCACAGCTCCTGGGATCTTGTGAGCATCTTGGTTTACATAGACAGTGCACGTGTGCCACATTCATGACAGTATCGCACCGAATCCTGATTCAGAGTGGCGTGTCGCTCTGCTGTAACATGTCCCAGTTTCACAGAGCAAACTTAGGTCTTGTTTAGTTCGCAAAAACTTTTGATTTGGGTACTGTAGCACTTTCATTTTTATTTGACAAATATTGTCCAATCGTGGAGTAACTAGACTCAAAAGATTCATCTCGCGGTTTACAGTCAAATGGTGTAATTGGTTTTTATTTTTATCTATATTTAATGCTCTATGCATGCGCCGCGAGATTCGATGTGATGGAGAATCTTGAAAAATTTTGGATTTTTGGGTGAAGTGAACAAGGCCTTATGTTATCGAATCTCAGACTAGGTTAAGTAGTATATGCAAGTCAACTTGGTTAAACCTCACACGACAGGTTCACAACGTTACAGAGGAGGCAGACATGTTAACTAAAAGTAAAATTTAACCATGGACCACGAACCCATTTTGATTCATGCTGCCGCACTGGGTTATTTTATTGTTGTGGTGTATTCTGAAGACAAATGAAACAAGAGTTCTTCTATGATACATACTTGTGGTTGTGGTGACAAATAAGTTGTCTCATACTTGTCTCTAAAATCTCTTCTCTTTTCTATTCCTTCTCACAACACTTGCTATTTGGGCCCACCACTACCTATGCATCCGTGCCCAGCTTGGTGCTTACATAAGAGCCAAGTTATCATCTCTCTCTTATCTTCTTTTCTCCACATCAGCATTAGCTTGGCTATAAGCCCATTATTGTACTTGCTCTTATATTGTCGAATCTCAAACTACAATTAAGTAGTAGATGCAAGTCAACTTATTGGTTAAACCTGACACGACAGGTTCACAACGTTACAGTACAGAGGAGACAGACATGTTAAAAGTACTCCGGCTTATTTCTAGAATTTAACGATGGACCACGAACCCATTTTGATTCAGCCTGTCGTCGCATGGTTTTATTATATTTTTTTTTTGAACGTAACATGGTTTCATTATATTGTGATGGTGTATTCTGGGTTCTTCTACCATGCATACTTGTGGCTGTGGTTCATCATGTATGTGTTGACAAATGGGATGCAATATTCTCCACACCCATTTGAGAAGCAAAGCTTCATTCATGAGGGATGCACACATCTCTCATTTTACTATATGATATTTAAAATTTATCCACATCACCCTCCAAAAATTTTGTGACCGAAGGTGCCACGCTGGTTATCTTTGTTTGATCGATTTATAAAGGCATATATATTAACAAACTATCTCTAAAATAGAGGTGACATGCCCTGTACCAGTCTCAGAAAATCATTTTTGTCCGGACGAGCATATGCATTGGCAAATGAAACCGCAGTCATGCACTTATTCACGTCTTTGGATGTCGGTTTATTTTTAAGACTTAGGCCCATTTGGATCCCAATGCTAAAAATTAGCCCGCCTTATAAAAAATAGATTAAACAGAAGCTAATTATGGACTAACAAGGGCTAAAGAACTCTAACCACTAATTAGCCCTCATTAGTCTATTAGCTCACATTTAGACTTTCTAAGGGCTCGTTCGGTTACTGTGGCCCTAATTGGTATCTAAAAACATGGGCTATTATTAGCTCCAATTTGTTAGCTAAGACAGATGCTTTAGATAGAAAGGCAAAGACGGTTTTGTTGTCATCTCAAGAAGTGGAGCTTAGAAATCATCTCAAAGGGGAATTAACTAAGTTGCTAAGAGAGGAGAAAAATTACTGGATCTGAAGCAACAAAGTTATTACTAGGGGATAATAACACGAAGTACTTCCATATGGTGGCAAATAGTAGACATAGGAAAACAAAAAAATGTACAATTAGTACAGGAAGTGGGAACTATTGTTGGAGATGACAATTTAAAAAATTATATTACTGATTACTATAAAGGACTATTTGGACCTCATACTCAAAATTCTTTCTCAATGGACTAGACTATAAAGTATGATATACCTCAGGTATCGGAGGAGAATGAGATATTGACGGCTCCATTTAGTGAACAGGAGGTTAAAATAGCTGTCTTTGACATGGAACATAACAAGGCTCCTGGTCTAGATGATTTTCCTTCTAAATTTTACTAATCTTTTTGGGAGATTGTGAAGCTGGATTTAACGAAGCTTTTTTATGAATTTCATGCGGGGAGACTACCGATTTGTAGCCTCAATTTTGGAGTAATCACTTTACTACCAAAGGTTGATGATGCGACATAGATACAACAGTATAGCCCTATATGCTTATTAAATGTGAGCTTTAAGATTTTTACGAAGGTGTTAAATAATAGAATATTGAAGGTGGCAGACAAATTGATAGGACCTTCACAGACAATATTTATTCTGGATCGCTATATCATGGAGAGAGTTGTTGTCTTATATGAAACAATTTGTGAATTACATAGGAAAAAGCAGGATGGAGTGTTACTAAAGCTAGAATTTTACCATAAATTAAAGTGGCCTTTTGTGCAACAGGTTCTCAAGATGAAAAGATTCTCACCAATATGGTGCGAATCGATATCAAAAGTTATGACTAGAAGCATTGTAGTTAAGGTCAATGATAATATCGGACATTTCTTCCAAACTAGGAAAGAAGTACGATAGGGGGATCCATTATCTCCGATCCTGTTTAATATAGTGGTTGATATGTTGTCTGTCCTTATTTCACGGGCTAAAGAGTAGGGACAAATCCATGGGATTGTTCCACATTTGGTAGATGAGAGACTCTCAATCCTTTAATATGCAGATGATATTGTAATCTTTATGAATAATAATCTTGAGAGAGCCAAAAACATGAAGCTTTTACTTTGTGCTTTTGAACAGTTATTAGGACTCAAGATCAATTTTTATAAAAGTGAGATATTTTGTTACAGGGCAGCCAGGGATAGACAATCTGAGTTTGCACAAATCTTTCGGTGTGTTTTAGGGTCATACCCCTTTTGTTACCTAAAAATTCCTATGCATCATAAAACATTCTTGAGTAAAGATTGGAAGCATATTGAAGAAAGATTTCAAAAAAAGGTTAAATTATTGGAGAAGTTGTTGTTGGTGGGAGAGGAAGATTGGTTCTGATTAATTCTATTTTGGGTAGTCTCCCTATGTTCATATTCTCCTTTTGTGAAGTAACTAGAGGGGTTCTGAAAAAGCTGGATTACTTCAGATCAAGGGTTTTTTTGGCAAAGTGATGATTGTAGGAAAAAAATATATAAATTAACTAGATTGGAGGTAGCTTCTACTCTAAAAGACCGAGGAGGATTGGGTGTTCTAAATCTAGATGTCCACAACAAATGTCTTCTGACTAAATAGCTTTTCAAGTTGATTAATGGAGGAGTCTGGCAACATATTCTTAAGTATAAATATCTAAAGGACAAAACATTGACACAGGTTCAACACTTGTCTAGAGATTTTTAGTTTTGGATTGGCCTTATGAAGGTCAAGGAGGAGTTTCTCTCGCTTGGCAAGTTTGAGCTAGGTGACGGGTTTCAAGTATGATTTCGGGAGGGCTCATATATCACGTTCACTAAAATCTATCTTTCCTGCAGACCTGCACTATATAATATTGTTAGGAAAAAAGTGCATCCATAAGAACAATGTTATCCATGACACCATTAAATGTAGCTTTCAGGAGATCCCTAATTGGGGTTAATTTACAAGCATGGCACTAGGTGGTTGCAATGGAGATAGACAATGTTATTTTTGCTCTTCTAACGAGTCTATACAATATTTATTCTTTGATTGCCATTTTGTTAAATTTGTGCAGCATATTGTTCATGTTGCCTTTACTTATTACCTTCAACTAGCGTCCACAATATGTTTACAGGCTGGTTAGATGGGATAAATAGGAAACTAAAATCTAAAATCCTAGTAGGGGCAAGTGCAGTTTGTTGGACAATTTGGTTAACTTGGAGTGACATAATTTTGAACAAGGCTGTAACACCATCTTACTTGCAGGTTATCTTAAGATGGACTTACTGGATCAGGTCCTAGTTCCTACTATAGAATAAGGAGGATTGCCAATTCATGAAAATGGGATGCAGTACAATTGAGATAACCGCAACGGAGGTGTTTATGAGACACAATTAGAGATTTAGTAATAAAATTGCGTTTTAAATGTCGAGCTTGGGAACTTTTTCTTTTATTTCTCCAAACCTTCACTTTGCGTTTGTATTTATGTGGAGAAGTTAGATGTTGCCAAAGAAACATTTATTTGGTTGTCACAAAATAAAAAATTGATCTCAATATTGTTATTGAAGATTTTGCATCAAGAAATGTCCGGAGATGGTTTTTTAAAAAGCATCGAAGCACTATATTTCATGTAACCATAATAGTTATTTTACCGTTCTTTTAGCTTCTTCGATGTAGTGACATTTTCTTATGAACTAAATATATGTTGCAAGTTATGTCTTATTAACGGTACTATATATTTCGATCGTCATACTGAAACGTTATATTGCCAGACCCTTAGTTTCTTGCTTGCACAAGGGTCCTAGAAATTATTGAGACGGTGCTGGGCACAACCTAAATATGGGCATCCTCTATCTTGGAAACCCATTTTCAAAAAAGATTCTTTTTAAGTCCTGTTGTTGTTGGAGAAGATATCAAATAAGTATTGAACTCTTTGTCTGTAGCGCTACCCAAATGCTAAATAGGGTCTTGTATTATGAGTGTTATTGTTGGAGATAGTCGTAGGACTACTAGAATCTAGAGAAGTGTATGCACCCTTCACCCACCTTTGTTTCAGGTGGTCAGGCCATCACGCGCCGCCCTCTCTCACTCCCACACCTTGGCAACTCGTGACATCCCCGCTGGTCCCGAGCACAGCTTGCCCGTAGCGCCCTCACCTGCTCACCCGACAAGGCTTATTGGGCACCAGCTGACACCGCACAATGAGCTCGAGGGAGGGACGACAACCTCAAGGGATTCTGCAATTTCAGGTATATTAGGGATACCTGAACCTGAATTAGTGGATACCCAAAATTACGGGTACTATTTTTTTACCAATATCGGGTAACCAGTGCACCTAGCTATTTTGCAAAGTAATCTTGCGACCATAAAGTCGTTCCTTGCCTGGGGGTACATGAAGTATGATGCTCCGTCATCAATCGTCATGGCTCTTAGCATACAACAAGCAATCCTTCGGCCTTCTTGCAAGTATAGATGTCCAACGGGCTGGCCCGGCCCGGTGGGGGTCGGGCCGTCACGGACCGTCGTGCGTCACGGGCCATGCCAAGGCAGGCTTCGTGCCTAACCTATGGCCCAGGCACGACCTGCTGGGCCACCGGATCAGCCCAAAAGCACCCTGCGTGTCAAGCGACCTGCGAGGTGACGAGGAGGCGAGGAGCTAGCAACACCGCCTGCTGGTGAGCGGAGGAGCAGGAGGTGGTGGTGGCCGCGTGCTTGCCCTGGAGGTGCTCTGTCGTGCACTCACTGGCCTTTCCCTAGAGGTGCTCCGCATGCCGTACGTGCGCTTGCCAGCCTCGCGCTGGGTGGGGCCACGCCACTGTCGTGTCTGAGGAGTAAGGGGTGAGAGATAGATAGAGTAACTGAGTGAGAGAGGGGGAGTGGCGAGTGCGGCGGCATGAGGATGGGGGCGCTGCGTAGGAAGGGGAAGGGGCTGCAGCGCTGCGCGGTGAGGCTGTTAGGGAGCCGGGAAAGAGGTTTGGGTTTTGGTGGGGTTGGACTCGACCGTGGAGCAGGCTAATCTCTTCCCTTCCAGGCCATTGGAGGAACATGAGGATGTTAGCAGGCTGGGCCACCTTCGTGCCGGCCATTAGAGCGGGCCATGCCTGGGTGCCCGGCCCGCTACCTCGGGCCATGCCAGCCTAGGCCCGTTGGCCACTGGGCTGGGCCAACGGGCCACGGGCTGCATGGTCGTCTATACTTGCAAGATGACATCAAGGGCGGGTGATCTTGGATGGCTTTGACCGGTACATGCGCAAGGTATTCATTTTGCTGGTAGCCTGGCACCTCTAGAAAGAAACCATTGCAACAAAGGGGGTTTTCAGAGTAGAGGGAGACAATACTGGAGCTTTTTTTTAAGCCAATACTGGAGCTACTGTTTATTGTTAAAGATCAAATTCATCACCGATTTGTGGGTGCAAGCTGGTACAAAGCGCCTTGTTGTCTGTTTAGGGTGTGAGTTATTAGGAGCTTTTGCATGTTTCTTGCACTACAATTGCTGCATGTTTTGTGTTGATTGTGGGGGTGTTGTTGACATTCAACCAGCTTGAGCTAGACTCTGTGGCGTTGTGTAATCGCTATGTAAAAGCATATCCTTTTTAAATCTTAATACAAATACAAAGAGGTGCAGTTAGCTCTCCTGTGTTTTGACAAAAAATAAATCAAATTGAGCAGTCGTCTACTAATAATACATCACTAATTAGTGGATACAATGTTTCTTCTCCTAGCACACTGCACAATATGTGGACTGAGCCAGAGAGGCTAATAAGAGCACGACGCTGATCATATACAAACCGCAACTTCAATCACGCCCACTGGTCAAAATCTACCCTAATCATCCTACCTCCCGTGTTCACCCGGTCCTATATTTGCAATTGGAGACGGAGGTCCTGGCTGCGGCGGCCTCCCTGCACAGCAGATTATGCATATATCACATGCAACGTTTATATTAGCTGAGTAATATATAATGTTAATGTCATGTTTGAACTTCCTAGAATTAAACTATGAGATCAAGGAGGTAGAAATAAAATGGAAATGAGATCTAAATAGGGCCTCCAACATTTGCAACTGGATGGAATATATATAGCCAATCTAATCTAGAAATAATCTATATTCTATATATACCAGCAGCTTGTGAAGCGTGGCTGTGTGAGCCGAACGCATGCAGTACCTACCTTGCGCAGGCTCGACGTGCACGGCGAAAATGACGAGCGCGGCTGCCAATATCGCCAAGCACAGAGCCAGCAACGAGGGACGACGGGCCTTCATTATTCCGCGCTTCTCTCTCTCTCGTCGATCGTCTAGCTTGTTGCTCGACTCTTGTGTCCTCTGGCTGGTGAATGATCTATCGTAACTCGATTATTGGCCAGTGCATTCAGGTTGTTGTGATAACGCTACCTTAATTCTTATATATAGCCGGTCCATGCATGCTGCTTATATCATGGTTCACAGCAAGTGTGTTTAACCAGTAAAGGGGATCAAGCTCAACTGGTCATGTAACTGTAAGGTGCTGTCGGTGCACGACTTGTTAGAAGATGGACGCGGCAGCCTACTTTGCCTGACTTAGTCAACGGACTAGACCGTCTGCCTGCTGGCAGCTGACCACCGCCGGCCGGCGACCAGTTATAAAAAAAAACACGGCCGACGATCTTGACACTAGCTGGGTATGCGCAATCCGTTTCATAGACGACTATATATACTAGAAGCAAAGGACGCGCCCCTTTGGATTGAATCTTACTGGTGTAATTGTCCTAGTCTTTGTTGTTGGCTGATGACTAATCAGATAAGTTTGTTTCCATCATTTCTTGGAGGAAAGCGTGTAGAGAAATTTCTCATATATCGAATTTGAGCATTGCAAGTGAAGATCTTAAGTCATGTTCTCCAACATCTATGTTCACTGGGCAACTGAGATCAATGCTTAGACACCCTCTGTTCCACACTGTAAGTTGTTCTGTCAGTTTTGTTATATATTTAGATACACATATTATGTCTATACATGTCTAAAAAAGCCATAACAACCTACAATTTAATTAGAATGAAAAGAGTAGAATGTATATAGTATATCTGATGCAACAATTTAATATAAAGTTTATCTTGATCGAACCTCATACAAAAAGTTATGATTTTTTTTAAAACTAATCAGTGATAGTTTAAGCCACAAACTGATAATGATGATAGGGCATAGGTGGAGCTAGCATGGTGGCACGTTGTGTCATGGACCACTCACTACTGAAAACAGCAGCTTCGTCTAGTGCCAGAGGCACTGGGCAAAGCCCATTAAACACTAGGCAAATGGTTTGGCGAGTGTAACACTCGGCAAAAAAATAGACGGCAAAGAGCACTTTGCCTAGTGTCATTTGTTTAACATTGGGCAAAGACTTTGCCTAGTGCTGACCCCACACTTAGCAAAGTAAAATTGCTATGACGACCAGCGGGCCGTCAATGGCAGGTTTGCCTAGTGTCGGCGGTCAGACACTCGGCAAACTGGAACCTTTTGCCTAGTGTCTTGGCCTACGGCACTAGGCAAACCGGACCACTTTGCCGAGTGTCATGACCAAGACACTAGGCAAAGATTCAAAGTTTACCTAGTGTCTGGGTCATGACACTAGGAAAACTAAAAATCAGCCTCTTTTTTTTTTGTTTTTTCCATCTCATCCAAGCAAATATCATATAATCACATCACATTTTCACAAACATCTCACATATGTCACCAGCATAATATATATCACAAGTCCATCACAAAATCCATCACAAGTGCATCATAGTTATCCAAAATAAACCACAAGTGCAACCACAACTCCATCACAAGCCCAACATCAAGTCCAACTACAAGTCCAACATCAAGTCCATCATGGAGACTGTAGGTGTTGATGAGACCCAACATTCGATCCCGATGAATCTCTGAGGTTACGATGCACGTAATTCGATGCTACCGATTGATTCTGTACAAAGGAGAACAAATTGCATGTGTGAGAGACTAGGTTTGCCCAGTGTCGAGCACATGACACTAGGCAAAGTCACTGTTTGCCAAGTGTCCGCCGTGTAACACTTGGCAAACTGAAATGGAGGTTTGTGCAAGCTAGGCATTGTCAGTGTTTGCCAAGTGTTCCATGTTTGCCGAGTGTCTAGCACTAGGCAAATTAGAAGTTTGCCTAGTGCAATTCTTTGTCGAGGGTTTGACACTCGGCAAATACTAACTTTGCTTAGTGTGGTCCTTTGCCCAGTGTGGCACTCGGCAAAGCATCTCTTTGCTGAGTGCCCGATATATTACACTGGGTAAATATCTTTGCACTAGGCAAATTAGGCGTTTCGTGTAGTGGCTATAGAATTTGGATTAATGTACTACAATGATGATTGCATTTAGAACACTATTATTTGGCTTATTACATTTTGATGGATCACCCTTGCACGGAACCCTAGCTACGATTGAACCTAGCTACGCCATTGTGATAGGGTGAACCATCATTGTCGATTCACGACTTCAACCAAAAGTACTACTATTACATCTTATTGAAGCCACGAACTGGCAATGATACACCAACAATAATAATGTTTTCTGTGGTAATGGGATATTGTTACCGTGTATTCTCAGTTTTCCATAATGTTTGGGTGAGAGATTGTCATGGAGATCTAGGACGTCTAAACAAGATTCAAAACATTACAAATTTGACGGATTTGGGGGGCTCAAGTTTATTGTCACCAATTAATAACTAGCATAATAAAATCGTTTGTGAAGCACGAAACCGTTGGTCGAAAGGATCCATCAGACTTCTTTACAAACTGATATCGCAAGTATAGCTGTCAAGCACGAATTGTTTTGAAATTATTAGATCAAACTCAACCAAAAAAAAACAGAGCAAGGTACAGCACTGTGGAATGACGCTAATGCTGGAATAATCCGGATTGTAGATGGGCCTAGACGTCGTTTGGAGCAGCTAGTAAACCGTGTCCATGGTGAGGCGGCGGCGACGGTCGGCCATGGACGGGCTGAGGGGGTATATGTCCAGATGGAGGTGGAGGTGAGGGCATCGTCCTCGACCCTGCGCACGCAGTCAAAATTAACTATACTGAAATAATGTAGTATGTAAATCGCACAGATATTATGCAATTAGAAACTGTTACAAGTGCCACAACTCTACTATTATGCATGATGACTTTTCAAAATGCTGCTAATATTCTGTCATCAGGCCGGAGTTAATAAACAGCTTAAAAGGTAATTAAGGTACAAATAAAGTTTGCATCTGGATTCTTCTATTATTTAGTGATGTTTCCGTATCTCTTGTATAACTCTCACTTTATTCATTTCCTAATATAATACAATGGTCATAGAAATATTCTACAATCTCTATCGTGTTGCGATTAATTTATCAACTATATATATATACTCTATAAACTTCGGATCCATATTCATATATTTTCTCCCTCTACATGGCTCTATAATGTGCCTTCAATATACATTAGCTAAAACCTTAAATTATGGTGGATCTAGCTACAGTTCATGTCTCTTGGCGTCATGAATATAGATTTTCATTTCGAAATCTTAATCTTATTGGTTGCTAAAAAACTTATGCATGTTAATTTAAAATTCTTGCTCTTATTATACCTTTAAAACTATATGTTTGTATTAATTTATTAATTACAAATAAGGATTTTAGGCTCTAAACTACACTGTTAATAAAAAAATAATGGCAATAAATGGTCATTTAAGCTTGCATCATACTGCATCAACAGCAGAGTTTGGAGTGAGAAAGGGACGGTGATGTTCATCTCAGGATATGCATGATTATATTTAAGACTATCAATCACTATTTACTTTAAAGGGATTTCAAAAACCTAAGGAGGCCATGGCCACCCTTAGTCTACAATATCCTCCTCCATTGCTTTCTCTAACAAAGAATTATATTTGTAGTACTATTAATTCCTTATAAAATAATTGGACTCCTTAAGATTAATATCACGTGGGTATGGCATAATATAATGTTTTAGTCAAGAGTGTATATACAAGTTTATCTAAACTAACAACCTACATAAATTATATTGGGGTATATAATGTAAATGAGTTGTTAGAGCTTGTGTCCAAGAGTTTTCTCATCCAAGTAAAACTTATGGTTTATCCAAAAAAACAATCACCCTCCATCCAACATCCTATGTGTTGTGATATATCCTAAATCACACTCCTTGTCCCTCAAATTTGGGGTGGTATATTAATTTCTCACCCTATATTGTATGCGATAAAGCAATTGTTAGATAAGTGAAATATTCACGATATATGAGGATTTAAGGAAATCTTAAATTTGATCATGTAATAGTCTCGATGCGGGGGTGGCCTAGGGTGCGGTGGCTATGGAGGAGAGGGCGGCGGCATGCTAGGGCACAAGCAGGGGGCAGCGGTGGTGCTAGGGAGAGAGGAGAGAGGGCGGTGACGCGTAGAGAAGAGAAGATAGAAGAAACTTGGCCTATTCCTTGCTTAGGATTGGACGGTTACATGACCCCTTATATTTATAATTTTGGGAGACTTAGCCTGAAAGCAATCTAAACTGATCTGATCTATACTACGGTGGCAGTGGCAGTTGCCTAAGCGCATGGCCCCCTTAGGGCATGCCGTTTGAGCCTTGAGCCCTAGGTCTGTGACATATCAAGTTTATACTAAGAATATTATTATTTGCAGGAGCAGATCTACAGTGGCAGCATAGGGGTACAACTGTCTCCCCAAAACTTTTTAAAAAAACATCGGTATATATACTATTTAACAACATGTACATATATAATACAGTGTTATATACGATTGCTAGTCTGCTCAGCCCATACAACAACCTCAGTACTCTGTATTCACAACTATTTTATCATCATTTAGTGATCTAGTTATGTTATATTATGTTCATGTTGATGAACTATATCGTTTTCGTCCACACCTCCATGATTAAAATTCTAGATCCGCCACTGATTATTTATATTACCAAACAAGTATCATTAGATTAATTATAGAATAATAAAATTTTGTTAGTGTACCTATCTAGTATATCATAGATGTTATAATATGGTAAACTTAAAGTAATTTGACTAAGACAAACCTATATATAACAACGTAATTATGGACCTTCACAAAAAAAAACGTAATTATGGACGGTGGTACTTATAGTTAGGAGAAGACGTAGGTATTACCTGCTTGCACAGGCTCAACGTGGAGAGCCAAAACGATTAGTGCGGCCGCGAAGATCACCGAGCACGCGACTAGCGATGTCGTCTTCTTCATTTGTGTCTCTCAACTCGCTCCCAACATAACAAATACTGCTAATAAGCTCACGGTCGTGGATGCATCCATTTTTGTGAGAACCTGCCTCTTTATGGGGATGTTTGGTTTGTGGCCACAGTCTGCCACGCCTAAACTTAAGGTCGCCACAAGATCTTTGGCCAGCGTTTGGTTCAGCATCCAGCTTCGGTATGCCACAGCCACGGAATCATCTCGCCA
>Ga0182004_10000149_pt1 | contig 32227 bp, 25 predicted proteins | sample Sormic07211540_1_FD_120479 | JGI IMG/M metagenome (GOLD analysis project Ga0182004, IMG submission 120479) | Endophyte microbial communities from Sorghum bicolor roots, Mead, Nebraska, USA - 072115-40_1 MetaG | ecosystem: Host-associated > Plants > Roots > Unclassified | place: USA: Nebraska...
CCAATCATGGACTAACTAGGCTCAAAAGATTCATTTCGTCGATTTCGACCAAACTGTGCAATTAGTTTTTATTTTCGTCTATATTTAATACTTCATACATGCGTTTAAAGATTCGATGTGACGAGGAATGTGAAAAATTTTGCAAAATTTTCTGGGAACTAAACAAGGCCTAAAGCTGGACCCGGCCGGCCCAATGCTCCAGTTGCCCGTGGTGTGCTGCGCCCTACTACCCCCCAGCCGCGCGGAATTAAATGAGGGCCCACAGCCCGGACCTAACGAGGGTCTTGAGAGCAAGTATTATAGCAGGCTGTAAGCCAGCTAAATGCTGAGGTGGAGGAGAGAGAAGAGGAGAGAGAGTAAAAGCAGGCTGTAAGCTTACAGCCGGCTCAAACACAAAAACCAAGAAAGTCTGTGAGACAAACATATGGGCCATGTATTAATAGTGATAAGCTAACCATTATATGAGTGGGCTGCAAGAAGACTGTAAAGAAATCTTACAACCAGCAGCTGGCTGTATTATAATACTTGCTCTGAGAAGGCCCAACTAATCTCCACTGTCTCAAATCGAATCCATGCATGACCGCTGAAAAAATAAAGGAAATAAAAGATTGCTTTTCCTCTATCTACTTTAATAATTGGAATTGGTGTCAATGCCATGCATAGGGGTGATGATATAAGACCAGCATCCCTTTGCAGGTTGTGATGCGTCTCGCTCTCGCAGTCGATCGGCTCTGGCTCCGCCCGCTTGATTACTACTCAGTACTAGACTAGATCAGAAATGGGGCGGTGCGCGTGCGCGTGGCAAATGGTCGTCGTGGGTGCCTTGGCCGTGCTCGTCGCGGCGGCGACGACGGCGCGGGCGGCGCCGCAGGTGCCGTGCTACTTCATCTTCGGGGACTCGCTCGTGGACAACGGCAACAACAACTTCATCGTGTCCATGGCAAGGGCCAACTACCCGCCCTACGGGATCGACTTCGCCGGCGGCCCTACCGGCCGCTTCAGCAACGGCCTCACCACCGTCGATGCCATCGGTAAGCAGTGAGCAAGCTAGACACTGCTGATGGATGCAAATTATGCAAAGTCTAGCTGGGTCTCGTACGATATGCCCGAGCAGAGCATTCATGCATGGCGTGCTGTGTCGGTCACTGCAGATCCACTAGCTACTTACATGCGTGTGCCATTGTTTGCTTCATGTCCGTCCGTGTGCATGCATGTAGCTAAGCTCCTGGGCTTCGACGACTTCGTGCCCCCGTTCTCCGGCGCAAGCAGCCAGCAGCTCCTCCGCGGCGCCAACTTCGCCTCCGCCGCCGCCGGGATCCGGGAGGAGACGGGCCAGCAGCTGGTACGTACGCATGGTCAAAATTCAAAATTTTACCGCGCATGCATGCATGGCGTTCTAGCTCTCGTTTCAACTTAAACGTAAACTGATGAGCGAGAAACCAAATAATCAAATGCAGGGTGGGCGGATCAGCTTCAGCGGGCAGGTGCAGAACTACCAGTCGGCGGTGCAGGAGGTGATCAGCATCCTGGGCGACGAGGGCTCGGCGGCGACGCACCTGAGCCGGTGCATCTTCACGGTGGGGATGGGCAGCAACGACTACCTCAACAACTACTTCATGCCGGCCTTCTACAGCACGGGCAGCCAGTACACGCCGGAGCAGTACGCGGAGTCCCTGGCCGACGACTACTCCCGTCTCCTGCAGGTGATGTACCGGTACGGCGCCCGGAAGGTGGCGCTGATCGGCGTCGGGCAGGTCGGGTGCAGCCCCAACGAGCTGGCGCAGCGCAGCGCCAACGGCGTCACCTGCGTCGAGCAGATCAACGCCGCCGTCCGGATGTTCAACCGGCGGCTCGTCGGACTTGTGGACAGGTTCAACAAGCTCCCCGGCGCGCACTTCACCTACATCAACATCTACGGCATCTTCGACGACATCCTCAGGTCACCCGGCGCCCACGGGCTGAAGGTGACCAACGCGGGGTGCTGCGGCGTGGGCAGGAACAACGGGCAGGTGACGTGCCTGCCGTTCCAGATGCCCTGCGCCAACAGGCACGAGTACCTCTTCTGGGACGCCTTCCACCCGACGGAGGCGGCCAACGTCCTCGTCGCCCAGAGGACCTACAGCGCCAAGCTCGCCTCCGACGTGCACCCGGTCGACCTCCGGACGCTCGCACGCCTCTAGCTAGTTTAATTTCGCGGTTCTTCGTCTTCAGTCTGATTTGTGAATTTGTGACAGATATGTCTAGCATTGTGTGAGCGTGATCTTCAGTCAGTTACATATATATAAAAAACAACGAACGGTTATTCCAAGTGTGTAATTAGTTTGGCACGCATTACTCCCAAAACAAATAGTTTGGCATTTTGCCGTTTTGGAAACCATGTATGCGGTTTGGCTTGAATATTTTGCAGCATTGGGAACACACGCAGGCTTCTCACCAGCATGGCAGCATTCACTTGGGGGAAATTCGAGACTAGCTCGTGATACAAGAAAACGACAGCATACAGCACATTACAATCCCGACGTGCCCTGGACGCGGCTGCTTTGTACCGGCAAGAAGTTCGTGCGAGGAGTTCACGGGCGGCAGCGGCCCATGCAGCAGATCAGGGACGCGACCGCACGGGTCAACAAGTGATGCTGTGCTGATCACCGATTCACCGATCGATGTGAGGCCAAACAGAGATGCAGGAGTTGCACGCGATAACATAATATATATAATCACTGAATGTTTCAAGTTTTGACGTCATGACTTGGCACCCCAATTTCAGTTTATACAGGTGCTTCACTTACAACAAAGACCACTTACAACTTGTACTGGATCTCCGCGTCTGGCGTCATGGAAGCCTCATTCTCCCGGGGCTAGTGGCGGTGTAATCGAATGCACAGGCCAGGGATTTTCTTGGTTGGCACTTGGATGCTGTACATGCTTGGCTCCAGGATTCAGCTTCACAGGTCTCAGAGTGCTGACAGCTTTCGACCATGCGGGATGCGATTCTGTGTTTCCAAGTCGAAGATCAGCTTCATCTTCGTCGTCCAGACAGATAGGCTGTGACTGTGGCTGCACATCTGGTCTGGATCCACGGAGCTCCAAACCTGTTTCTGCAAATGGTAACACATGTAGCCCCTTCTGTGCGGCGGTGCAAGGTTTCTTTGGTAATGTCATGGGAAAATCGTCCGTTTCTGCTGGTCTTTTGCAGTTCCTCAAATGTTCCAAGCCCTCAGGCCTTGATCCCATCATAGTCCACCTCATGCTCTCAATTCCGAATACTGCGTTGCCAGGAGCATTAGAATTGCTCACTGGATATGGTGTGGGAACTGATGGGTGAAAGGTAGTGACGGCTCCATGAGACGGAGCATAGTCAGCGCTGAAAACCTGGGAAGGGAAGACCGAAGGGGGCAATGGTCGGAGCGACGTGAATTTTGTTTGAGTTGTTAGACCTGGGGCTTTCTGAACAGCATAGCCTGACGCAAAAGAGGATGCCGTGGTTCTTGGTGCCATGTTGCTGAACTGTTGTTGAGTAAGATAACTGGACTGGTACGATGCTGGTCCTTTTTCCATGAAGTTTCTGGCACTGCTCCTTGTATTGAAAGATGACTCTGGTGCAACAGTTTGAGTGTTTCTGCAGTATATAGAACCCAACAGCATGTCTTCAGCGTTACTCTGAACTTGATTTGCCATAACTGGCTGCTGATTCCCTAGCTCATTTTCATTGCGCCAGTCCACTGGCTGAACATAAGGATTATTGGCTGTTGCTAGTTCAGGTTGCTGATTGCGACCATTTGTTCTGAAACTACTGGTACCAGGCACAAAAGCCCGTACAGCTGCTGGAACAAAAGAAAAATGGGATAGGTTTCCAGATGGTTGTCTCTCTCCATCTGAAAATGTAGACGGGGGATAGACCAGTCCTCCATGAAACAATTGTGGAAAAACTTTTGTACGTGTTCCCTGGAAGAACTGATTTTCAGCTTGACTTTGTTTACTGGAACATGGAGTTTCAATATTCAGACGTCTACAATGAATGCTGCTGGTCCCAAGTGTAACTGTTTTTCCCATAAGGCGCATTGTTGTTTCGGCATTGTGTTGGGTGTCCTGCCCAAAGTTCTGGCTTAGACAGCTATTTCGCATCCCAAGTAGTTTCTGCTCTGGATTATGATGCCCCAAACATTCAGAGCAAAAACACTCCATCGAAAGCTCTTGCTGTTTGGTGCATGGATACTTGTTGCTCGGAGTTGTATAATAATGAATTTTTGTTCTTTCAGAATTTGGCAACTGCCTGACATCTGTCCTATATGCCATTGGGGCTGTTGCAGTAAAATGAGGATCTGCATGAAAAACAGACTGATCTATTGCACAAATTTGTCGAGCATGATAGCTGGGTCTCAAGTTGACATGATCCATGCAGGTAATAGGACTGAAAATGGTTGGAGAAGCTGAGGGACATGAGGATTTCTCCCCCAAACACTGCCTCCTAAAAATGTCAACAGAATTAGGGGTGCTGCCAGGATGAATCTTGACGAATTCACCTCGTGAATTAATAGGAAGGCCGACATAATCATCACGGTTGTGATTGTTCCTGCATGCAGATATACAATCAGCGGCTTGTGCTGGTTTATTTGATCCTGTTGAGGAGCTTATGCTTCTCACCATGTTACCAGATCTAACAAGCTCAGAACTAACTTTGCTGAAGGCAACTGCCCTCTCCTGGAATGTGCTTCTGCTCCTATCATATAAACAAGAACCGGAAGGCTGTGACAATGGGCTCCTATCACCTGATACTGCCTTGGCTGCCAAACTAACAGGATTAAATGATGCTTGTGATACCATATGGTTTTGTTCTCCAAGGCACTCGACATCAACACTTAAGCTATTGTCACCATTCAGATGAGAGTCCACACCTTTGAAGCTTTGACAAGGCACCTTACTAGATAAGCATGCCAAACTTGCAGAGTTCAAACAGGTACTGCCATGAGAAGCTTCTATGCAGTGGTTCAGATCCACTGAATTGCCCAGTATAGTGATATCTTTTGGTTTGGTAAGTGGGATTGTACGGCAAACAGCAGCTGGTACTAAATTTTCAGATAAAGAACTGGTAGTCTCAACAGACCCTGATATAGCTTCGGCTTGTTGATAAACCAACTGTTGCTCATCTGTATTGTGGTGATCACGACCTTCCTGAGTGGGTTGCTCGAATGTCTGTACAGATTGTGGTTGCTTTGTATTCTCTTCAGGTAGATGTGTAGTCCTTCCAAATTTGACAGTGCCATCAGAAAAGGTAACATGCTTTGATTTGCAGGAAGAAGATTTACACCTCATATCTGTGGTATTCAGTACTGTGCTAAAACCTGCTTTTGACAGGTTCTTACAAATGCTTTGAGCTTGGACACTGTTTGTCATATCCTTTTTGTGTCTTTCCAAAACTGACTTTCTGTTTCCCTTCTTACTTTTCTTATCCAGTAAGACTGAGACCTCTTGCTTTTCCTTTTTCTTGAAAGAAGAATTCTTGGGCTCCCTATTTTTTATGGAATGCTGAAACGACTTAGAAATTCTAATTGAGGTCACCTTTACCCCACTGTTTTTCTCCTGAAATGATAAAAAAGCAAATGTATCATCTCCTGAGCTATATAACAAACATCTGTAGACATTTTCTGTTATATATTGTATTTCAAGGTATTATTTGAACCTATCAAAAAAGTGGGAGGTGAGAGGATTCTATTACTTTCACCATTCTATAGTGTATATACTACATGCCTACATTACTTGGAAACTTTATAAGTATTTTTTTCAACAGTAAGCATCCGCAGTCAGTCAACCAAACTATGGCATAACTCTATAACAAACAAACAGAAAACACTTCAGCACTTTGCAAAACCTTATGCAAAAGTAAGTGTATCTATAACAATTCAGCAGGCAGGATTATCGCATAGGAATAGAAACTACTAAGAAAGTACCTTTGAATAAAAACAATCTAAGCATCTAACTCAAACAACATGAAAATCAAGAATGATAAGGGGCATTCGACACATGAGGCCAGTAGACACCACAGATGAAAACTAAAGGGAAAACGTGACAAGTAACCAGACATTCCAACAACAGCTAGAAGGTGGTGAGAAATTTTTCTAACACCTTAGTCACTCACAACAAATATAGTGGAAACAGTCAATAAGTTGCAAGTTTTAGTTACAACTGATTGGTATGCATCCAGACTATACACTGGCAATACTTATGTCATCTGATACACCTATCTAATGATCAAGGGCAAGGCGAAGCACACCTAAAACTTTTGTCTGGTTAGCAATTTAACCAGAAGCAGGAATGGATGAACATGATATTAGGGGAAAATCCACAGAAAAGTAAGTTTGAATCCTCGAGGCTCAGTAAGAGCTTCCCATCAAGTGATTATTCGTGGATCTATTTTCTACTGTTTGTTGCTCAATGACTATTCTCATGGCTACCGTATTATCCCTAGTCATATAGAGCTACCCCAGTAGCACATCATGAACTCCCAAGGAGTTAGCGATCTGTGCGTATGGTCAGCTGAACAATAAGATCCACTTGTAGCGTTTTATACAAAGCTCCGGCAGACCTGTACTTGCTTGAGAATACAAACATTCTATTGTGCCCGACAAAATCGCAATACCAGAAATGGAAAAGCAAGTCAATAGTCGATGCAATGAAATGCAATGCGCTACCTTTTCTCTCACATCGACCCCGGCCGGAACCTTCTTCTTCTTCTTGGTCTTAACAGTGACAGCGAGCACTAGCTTTCCCTTGTCCTTCTCCGCCTTCCTCCTCTTGGCAGCCTTCTTCCCCTTCCCAGACCCTTGATGGCCGCCGCCTCGGGGAACCCGCGGCACGGCGGCAAAGAGCTCGGCGACGGAGCGCTTGCGGCGCTTGGCCGCCATCCTCCTCTCCACCTCGACCTCCTCCTCCTCCACCGCCGCCGCCTCGTCCTGCCACCACAGGAACCGCCGTATCTCCACCGGCGGCAGCGGCCCCGCGTCCCCGCCGAAGGGCCAGCTCCCGCCGCCCTCCGGCCCCGCCCGCGCCCGCGCCCGCGCCGCGTACTCCCTGCGTCGCAGCGACAAAAATGAACACAGTGGCACGAGATGAACAGCAGCAGCAGCATTGGCGCAAACAATGTGGTACAGTAGGAGAGAGGCCTGGCCGGGCGACCAGCGCAATGCCGTACCGGATGGAGAACGCCGCGCCGGCAGCCGCCATCCCCGGCGGCGCGCGGGGCGAGGGGCGAGGAGGAGCTAGCCTCTTCGCTTTCCCCCGCCTCGGTTTCCCGCGTCGCTGCGCCGATGGAGCGAGAGGGAGGGGAAAGCGACGCGACACGCGAGGCGGACTGACGCCTGACGGAGGCGCGCGGAGTGCGTCGTGTGGACCTGCAGGTTCTCGCAGTGGTCCTTTCTCACTGTTCGGGTGCGGAAGCGTCACGTTCCGCGCTCGATTAGTGCTACAGAGACAGCACAGTGGCAGCGCGCCGGGCCGGCTGGCCCGCCGTCTGCCGTGCGGCGGCTGACCGGCTGAGACGTCAGAGGAGGCGTGGGCGCGGGAGTGGGAGTGGGAGTGGGGCAGGCACCTGGCGGACAGCGGACCGCCGGACCTGCCGCTGCCTGCCGGGCCGAGAGCGCCAGGCAAGCGCCCCTGCTTGGGAATGAAATTTTTTTGGCACATCGGTGTCGGAAGGATGTCGGAATAAAAAAACAAATTATATAGCTCATCAGAAAACTACAAGACAAATCTACTAAGCATAATTAATCCGTCATTAGTACATGTGGGTTACTGTAGCACTTAAGGCTAATCATGGTGTAACTAGACTTAAAAGATTCGTCTCCGCGATTTTCAACCAAACTGTGTAATTAGTTTATTTTTTATCTACATTTAATGTTCCATGCATGTGTCTAAAGATTCGATGGGATGGATGAAAAATTTTTTGGTGGGGAACTAAACAGGGCCTAAGCTTTTCAAAAACGGATGATTTTTTACTTTACTTCCGCCCAAAATCCAAAAACTTTTCAAGATTCTTCGTCACATCGAATGTTTAGACACATGCATGGAGTATTAAATATAAACGAAATTAAAAACTAATTGCACAGTTTGGTCGAAATTTACGAGACGAATCTTTTGAGCCTAGTTAATCCATGATTGGACAATAATTACCACAAACAAACGAAAGTGCTACAGTGTTTCGAAAAATTTCGGCAAGGAACTAAACAAGGCCCTTGTTGACTTCTAAAAGCCAAATGAAAAAGGTTATCTAGTAGATATCGCTTAGGTAGTAATTATTTTATTTTCAAAAATACTGTAAAGTCACGTAATCACAGTTCACATGTTCGCATGATCACATGCATTTGTTTGCCAAAAAAAACATTCGGTACAGACATTGGTATAGACGTATGAGACATAGGCTCCGGAAGCAATAGAACAATGCTACTTCTATGAACAAGCTCAAGAAATAATAACCATATCATCACAGCGTGCCCATTCACAACGGAAATTTGGCGCTACGCGCTACAAGCACTTAGCCTTCATCTATTGCCCGGAACGGATTCAACTCTGATCTGGTGGCGACGATTGGGCTATCCAATGTTCAACAACAGAAGGGGTTAGACTCGTTTGTGTTTATCTCTTGGCAAGTATGGAAGGAACAAAATGCGAGGTATTTACGCAACTCATCCGCTTCGATCGTTGAACTGCTCTAGATCATCAAAATGGAGGCGGATCGCTAGATCGAAGCCGGGGCAGTCGTGCTTGAAATGCTCGTAGCAAGATAGCTATGCCTCTAGGTCTAGCGACTCTAGGATGTTATTTTTCATAATGTAGCCTCTATTGCTCGGCTGGTAATTCTTGTACCATAAACTGCTCTTCTCCTTAATGAAAATGATATGCTTGCTTATTTGAGAGAAAAAGTATCTAAAGAAAATTACTCTTTTTCCTCTCTATCCATTCTTTTGGGCCGAATTTAGTCTAGGCTAGCCTCTCTCTCCTTTCTCTATCGCCTAGCTACGCCCAGGCTCCTCCTCCTTCTCTCTCTCTCACACACACCCTAATAGCCACATAAAAATTAACATATTAGGGCTATTATCACGAACGGGTGCCCTTAGGACTAGGTTATCAAGCCTAAGCCAAGATCAACTTCTAAGCACTTCCCTAAGGCTCTAGCTTTGTTAGAATATGAGTTGTATACGAGTAGATGTTGGAGTTGTATACGAGTAGATTTAGATGTTGGAGTTGTATACGAGTAGATTTTGTAAACATGGAGGTCTCCTAGGTCTCCTATTGTAACAAAATCTACTCGTATATAACTCCAACATCTAAATCTACTCGTATACAACTCCAACATCTACTCGTATACAACTCATATTCTAACAAGCTTGTCCATTAGCCTCAACCTCCACGTATGCACTTGACCTCCATGTCACACAGTTTAGTGGTTTCGCAAACGGTTAGATTGGCTTGCAAAGGCACCAAGTGCTCCATCTAACAAAAGAACGATGCTCTTACCGAAGCACGCGTCGTACTCCCTCTATCGATACGTGCCAGCCAAATGTTTTTTTTTATTTTGACTAGATTTATTTATAGAAAATATTAGCAACAAAATAGTCAGCCCATAGCCATTCTTAGAAAAAAAAGGGGGTCAGCCTATAGCCCTAGACCGAAGGCCGAAGCCGCGACGAACAGCAGCTGCTTGACGGGCGCCGGCATTGTTACGGAGGTGCAGCAATGACATTTGCCTGCAGCATGGACCCGGACGGAAAGTAACATCGAATCTCGCATCGACGTCATGCAGCACGCACGGCGGCGCCTTTGCCACCGGCCGTGAGCGCAAGCTAACGTGCTTTCAGCCTTTCACGACCGAGTGGAGATGAACTAGGCGCGATGCCTACGTCCGAGAAAGAATCAGGTGGCGGGGCCTTTGGTAGATGCAGCAGATAGATGCCGCCATGGCTTTTTTGTCCACCAATAACGAACAAGCATCGCACACGCCTGACAGCCACAGGCCCAAGAATGCTGAAAACAACACAGCAGATCAGATGATTTCAATACGAGAGGAGGCATTACTCCAGTAAAATCAATCGTTGGAGCCTAGACCGGTTACAAGTCCGGCGACACATGATCCTGACAATGGCTATGATCTAGACGGCCACATGATCCTGACAATGGCTATCTAGACGGCCAGGCTAGGTATATGAGATGTACCAGCAACATGTTCAAGAAAACCTAAAGCCTTCGAGCCCAAGACAAAATCACAGGCTAATCAACATTGCAAGCAAAAAGAGAGAATCACAAGGGCAGGCGAATATTGTCCACTCAGTAAAGATATATAAAAGGAGCGTTCAAAATGTTCTCGTATTTGATCGCGTGCCTTTTGGGAACATTTTTGTTATCTCCAAGGAAGATATGCTTCTCCTTTCTCATGTTTAATATTCACCGAGTACTACGGGGCACATCACTGCTTCAGTTTCAGCATCTGACGAGTAAATCAGATATTGTCCCCAGTCACTCAACCATAGCCACAGTAAAGACTAAAGTGTCATAGGACAACAGATAGTAAAAGCTTCTAAGGTATATATGCACATTTACCCGCCCCCCATGTGCTGGATTCTACTTTGTTAGCAAGAGGGACAAACTAGAATCCTTATCGAGTTATCATAGAATGGAGAAAAGTTGGTCATCTTCCAATTTATGCCCAGAAAACCTTGCATATACCAAATCTGAATCTGGCACACAGCTAAGACATCTCCTACAAATGTAGCTCACTAGGTGAACCTAATGCATCATGAATAAGTAACGACAGATACCAGACCTCAAAATTACTACTATGTCGGCATGTTTGCCTCCTGGATTATATAACAATACACAAAAACAGAAATCAAGCAAACCAGGGAACAAATGTTATAACAATTCCATAATACTATGCCACAATACATGTTAAAAAACACACTGGAAAAAAAAATCATATGCGACAGAAGAAACCCAACAAAGAACAAGGATCAAATTCAGTACGACACCAACTACCTTAGACATTTGGCGAAACTTTGTGTAGAACAAAACAAAGGGTTTCAAAAATTCGATGGGAGCTTGCTTCGAAGGTGCCCTCTAAAATTGTCTTTCCCTGCTTCAACAAGAGTACAAGATACTAACCCTGTCAGAAGCAAGTCCCCTTGTAAATGATGTTAAGGCACCATGGCTCACCGCCTTGCTACCCAGTACCCAGCCACCCAAGCATTCCTGGACTAAACAAAAGTACTTCAGCTGCAAGGTTTTTTTTTTCCTGTTCTTATTTTTACAACATCTGCAATTTCTGGATTCAAACGAAGAAAAAACACTCATGCAACAAAGAGAGCACAAAAAAGGCAGTAGCTAGTATCAAACTACCTCAGATCTGCAGAACTTCCACAGAACAAAAGAAAAGGCTTCAGTAATTCCTTTGGTAATAACAGAAGAGTCATGTCCCTTCCATGATGAGAACTACCTCGTCAGCATCAGTTGAAGAAATTCCAGTTATACATTATACATGGTATTAATGCACCAAACCTCACAGTCAGCCTTTGCAAAGGGGGGCCTGTTTTGTTATTCCTACTGTAATTTATCTGTGATCCCTAGGTTTACATGGTATAGATTTCTGTACAGAATGTGGATTCTCAACAAGTGGAAATACAACTCAATGCTAGTGTATGGTCTTTATGTGGAAGAACAAACACTAAGGTATGCAGCACAAATTTCAGATTAGACGAAAAGAGAAACAAAACAACACTAATTAGATGTCTAACCTAATATGCTCTTGCAAGGAAAACAAAACATACTAAATGCACCTCAATGTTCACACTACTACAGCTGACTGCAAAGCTGCCAGTAGTTTATATGCTTTACTCCAGCAAACCCCAGCAATGTTAATAACTAAGTTGCTAAAGCATATAACTGAAAAGACTATGCAACATTGCAACCTGACTACACCACAGAGATCATGCTTTGGCAAAGAAGCACACCTCAGCTATCTGGGTGGACGTATGACATGACAATGGTATCTCAAATGCTAGAAGTTGAATAAGACAGCCTTCCTCAACTCCAGTATAAATAGTTCATGCTCAGACTGCAGCTTCCTCAGTCCCACAGGGAGGAAGTTCAGAGTTCTAATAAGAGCAGCAGCCAATATCATTCACAAGTTATTTTTCTGCAACATGTCAGCAACCAATCCTTTGGTCACGGCTCATGTCATACAGGATGTGTTGGATCCCTTTACACCAACCATTCCACTAAGAATAGCATACAACAATAAGCTACTTCTGGCAAGTGCTGAGCTAAAGCCATCTGCGGTTGTAAGTAAACCACGAGTCGATGTCGGTGGCAATGACATGAGGGCTTTCTACACCCTGGTGAGTCAAGCAATTTACAGATAATGCCACCGATTGGGAGAATGTATGTCAATCCTTTTGTTATGTAACACATAAAAGTATTGTGCACTTTGTAGAGGATTTATCAGTATTAGTTTGAAAAAATTCAATAAGAACAAAATGCCTTAAATCTAGCAGTATATCAACATGTCTATATGCTAACTTGTTTGTCTTTGACTTGAGAAGGTACTGATTGACCCGGATGCTCCAAGTCCAAGCCATCCATCACTAAGGGAGTACTTGCACTGGTAAATAAAGTGCAATACATTTCACTCTTCCTAGATTTGGTTCTTTTTAGTTTGCCTTATTATGATATTGGTTCACTATTCTGTAGGATGGTGACAGATATTCCTGAAACAACTAGTGTCAACTTTGGTATGAATGCATATAGTTATCTGTCATTCCATTGTATTTCTGCTTAATACAGTATTTGTGGAGCTTAAGTTGTAGTCTCTTCTTGCTTCTCCGACTACCACTGAACTGATGCAGATAAGGATATACATGAAATCAGCAACCATAGACTGATTCCTAGACCAGCTTCTTAGGTGAATGCAATATGCCAGCTTAGCGCTTACATGCGTAGTAATATCATGAAAGACACTAACTTAGTAGCATAACTAATGAAGCAATCAGGTAGAACTGATCTAACCCAGTACCAGAGTCTGGAAATATCAATATTAAACACAAACAAGTATTTAATAGCATAAATAAACTGGTATAGTATGGTTCACAAGGCCCCTGTTTGCCCTTTAATTGGTTGGTAACCTTGAGGACAATTACAGCAGAACTAGGTCCATTTACAGTTGTCATATTAAAGTTATATTCTAGTACATTTTTTAGTAAATAAAGTTTTTCATACTCAATTTTACCTGAGAGAAACAGATATTGGAAACAAAGCAGCCATTAATTGTCTCAAACAAGAGGAGCTATCTCTAAAAGGCCTCTATCCGTCTAAATTGAAAGAGTTAAAAAGAACAAATGACAATGTTTCCACACACTTAGTGCTCCTTAAACTCTTCAGTAGATAATGTCAGGATGCCCTTGCAGGCCAAGAGCTAGTATTTTATGAGCGACCGGACCCAAGATCTGGCATCCACAGGCTGGTATTTGTGCTGTTCCGTCAACTTGGCAGGGGGACAGTTTTTGCACCAGAAATGCGCCACAACTTCAACTGCAGAAGCTTTGCACGGCAATATCACCTCAGTGTTGCCACTGCTACATATTTCAACTGTCAAAGGGAAGGTGGATCGGGCGGAAGAAGGTTTCGGGAAGAGTAGAGACCATAGACTACTGCATGGTCACACTATGAAATATCATCAATAATGTGCACTATATTGAATGTCAATGCACTACCTCTATATGCTGAATGTTATGTATCTCAAACTATGATTGTAATGACTTGAAGGGTTGAGAGCTTAGTCTCTTAACAGAATATAGACCAATATTACTAGTATATTCCATGATTAATCAGATATTACAAAATATTCTCCAGGAAGAAACCGGTACAGTTTCAGGATCTTACTAGAGTACCTGCTTGTTTCAACAGGTATTAAACAAACTCAGCACAATCTGAATAATCCAAAGTATATCTCATGGGAAACTAACAGAGCATCACAGATTGTACATTATTCCTTACTGTATCAGAATAGCACAGCACATTATTCCTTATTCCCATTGAAAGTATTATGCCATACCAGTTGCTTAGAAAGTAGTCAACAAGACACTACAAAGCATTACAAATTCCAGAGTTAACTTACAGTAGAGTCACCATGGAGAGGAAACTAATCACTTCTTCTCAAGATGGCACACCTCCACCAATTCCCATGACTCCAAGCTTAAACTAATCACTTCTTCTCAAGATGGCACACCTCCACCAATTCCCATGACTCCAAGCTTTTATCTGCGGTATCCGTTCTATAGAGCGCAAGCTCAGAGATCTCAAACTCTAATCCGCAGATATCCTTGTCCAGCTCCTCTGCCTTCTTCCTTGCCTCCTCCTTCTCCTCATCTGTAAGGTCTCCGTATAAGAGGCTGACGTGTGGCATGTATGCTGCAAATTCCACAACAAGTGTTAAGTGTCAATAGTCACTAACATGTGATTTTTCATTCAGGAACAGGATTCAGCTAGTACACTCACGAGTTTTTCTCTTGTAACCGAAGCGGGCACAGCAGTGATCGCTCGCTCCCACCACCTAACAAAATTCAGAGAATTCGATATAAGACAGCCAAATGATTCCAATGCACACTGCATTACTGCAATGCTGCCTCAGCATTTCCTCTGGATTTCAAACCCAACTGGAAGTTTTAAACTCGGAGCAAAAAAAAAAAAAAAAAACTTAACTAAGGGAACCTGTACGAAGAGAAGAGATGCTTAACCTCGGGGGTGGGCTCGAGCAGGAGGTAGACGCACTGGTAGAAGAAGCTGCCACGGGCAACCCCCGTGACACGGGCAGTGTAGGGTTGGACGCAGGCGGCGGCGGCGCGGAGCACCTTGATGGCTTCCGAGCGGCGGCCGCGGAAGTCACCGACAACGGTAGCGTGCGGCTGGAAGGCGGGGCCGCCGTACGCGGCGCGGAGGCCCTCCATGATGCGGCGGAAACGGTCGCGGACGGGCTCCGGCGGGAGGGCCCACACGGAGTACACCTCCTCCGGCGACTGGTCGGTGGGGTCCATGCGGACTGCGACTGACTGGCGGTGAGGTCGGAGCACGAGACGGGGAAGCGGCGTCAGAGGCGGCGAGTGGCGGAGTGGGGAGCGGGCGGTGGTGGGGGGAAAGGAATATGCTGTGCAGCCGAGAAGCATCGCGGTTCGCGGGAGGCGGAAGATGAAGCGAAGTCGGTACGGTGGCTTACGGATGAGACACTGGCTGGTGGGTCCGAGACGGGAACACAAGCTGGCGGGCCCCACAGTCAGTGGAATGCGTTTACCGTACTCTGATTACACGTGTTAGCGTAGAATCAACCCTGTTAACAATGACTAATCAAGTCTGGATCTAGATCTAGTGTGCAAAACACAAGCACCATAAATCGCGACTACTTGCATTGACTTTAGGAATAACAAAATCCTGTCTTGCAAATGGATCAAATACTGTACAAAACAAGCAATGTCCATGCCACATACTTCATACATTAAAATATGGATGTGAATACAAATTCAAATTCAAATATTCCCACATTTGAATGTATACCAAATAGAATAGAGATGAGATGTGAATGGTTACTTTCAATTAGGTCAGTCAAATTTAGACACCTCAATATAATAACATATGATAAAATCAGGTAGTTTATGCAAGAAACAAACCAAACTTTGTGAATTCTTTCACACCAAGGGCATTGCGAGTGTAAATCTAATCTAAAAAAGAACAAATAGAAAAGGGATAAAAACATTGTATTCACCGTTTTACTCCATCCATCCCAAGATAACTGTCATCCTAGGATTCTTTGGAGAAATGAGTGTTATAGCAAAATGATGCATGTGTCCCTACAAAAGGTGTTTTTAATATGCAATAATAAATAATTACACTTTGAAAACTAAGAACGTAGCTAAACCTACTAATTCTAGGTTTTTTTGGACAAGAACCTACTAGTTCTAGGTTGGCCAAGAGCTAAGATAACACTCGTGGGATAAAGGGAGTATTCCATAAATAGGGGGCCACATTTTCTTCCAGGGCGAATTGGCAAGGGTTATTGGACGTGTTTTAAAGAAGCGTTGGGGTAGGAGCAGATTCCAAATAGTTTAAGAGGCATTTTTGAAACATGGATCCCCTTAGGTCTTGTTTGGCCACACTTCAACCAACCTCAATCCATATGTATTTGGTTGTATTGGGCTAATCCACCCCCAATACATGTAGATTTGGATGGATTGAAGTGCATCCAAACAAACTGTAAATGTGATCATTACAATATCAAAATCTTTGCACTCACAATTGTGCTATGGGGTTCGTGGAACATCAGAAACAAAATAGGGAATGAAAGGAAATTTCCAAAATCAACTGTTGAAGTGTTCTAAATCTCTTGTGCTGTTGTGCATTTTGTATTTTTGCTGAAGGGCGACTGCAACTGCTTGCACGCCAAGCTGAACAGAACGAAGTGATGGCCTGATGATTTGGAAGAGTGAGGATAGTACACCTTTTTCCATGTACGAATTCATCTGAAGTACAGGAAGTCTCGACAAAGATAGTACTGTATACAGAATGTCCAAATATCCACCATCATTGAGTACAAATCTCACTGAGATCAAATATCCCATTTTGCAAAACTATTTCAGAACCTCGCACCAAAGATATGTTCCATTATTCAGTAAAATTTCCATCGGGATTAAAGGTCCTACAAACTACTAAACATTTTTTACAAGGACTAATTCAAAATCCTGGATATCACACTGCCAATGCATTATACGTAACAGTGTGTAAGATCGTCTAATGCTTGTCCTCCTTGGGCACAGCATCTTTCTTGGCAGCTTGGGACTCCAACTCCTTCACTGAAGATTGTTCAGATCTATTTTGAAACACGAAAACACATGAGACCTTATGGAACTATGGATCAAATGTGATGCTCAAATGCTTATAGTGGTTTCAACAGAGCTTCAGAGGAGGAGAGAAGACACACACAACATTATAGTGGCTACAACAAAAGGTGCATGAACAGAAAAAAAAAATGGTAACACTGAAGCACCAATGTGACTACTGTAAACTTTGATGTATATGCACATAATCATTAATTCATTCGAAATTGTGATACTAGATTGCTTATTCTAAATCCATATAGCAATGGTCCATACCAGTAAAAAATTTCAATTCCAGAGCAAATAAGGCCATCGAATAATTTATGGTAAAATGACCAAAGGGTGATGCTTGTGTCCTCATTGGGGTTGGTGTGTGGCCCTATGCCATGAGCACGACGCACTGGCTAATTACAATTTGTACTAGTCGTCTTCGGCTAATTACATCAGTCCTGCCATAGTGCCGCTCATGGACACAAACAAAACCAAAGCTGTATGGCCAAATGCCCCAGGGACATGTTCCTGAGCCATCATCCGGCATCCATACAGCTTGGATGGCATGCTAACTAGCTTTATTAATATATAAAGTAACTAATGAAAACTGCTTAGATGGCATAGAAGGGAGGGAAAGTTTGAAAATAGTGGAACTGAAGAAAACACTATAATCCAATGGCACACAAAGAATTGTTATAAGTTTTGAAGCCATTCAAGGAATCTTCTCATCTAATTGTGGAGTGTTCTGCACCCCGCCTCATCTTGGTTGATTTTATGAATGTTGAGTTATGAACCCAGCAAACAGCACACCTCTCTCTAGCAATATCATTTCTTAAATGAGATTCAGCCACCTGATAAAGAATGGAGGGAACACGAGACATCCAGATCTGGCCACCCTCCCATTGCTGAGTGTTATGTATGATATGCTGTCTCAATTGGGCCCTTTGGGCCAATGGCTATAACCTGGCCCCTCTTGTATATTTGGCAATATGATTAGAGATAGGCAAGGATATCCTCGATGGGTGCTATTTCTATAAACCAGTCCTACGAATCCTTGCCTACATATATGTGTACCTTGCACCATCTCTAATCAATCCAATTGTTCAAGAGTCAATCCTGTCTTACAATGAGCACTCTACCCAGCCTCAGCAAGCACGACATCTAGACCTGTTGCATCCATCAAAATTGTTTTCGGCTTTTCATTTCCATCCACTTTTTTGCCCATACTCTTAAACTCAAGAAATTATATTCCTCTCTTTTTTATTTTTGCTCAGCTGACGTGAAATTTGATAGTGTACCATTTTTTTAATTGCATATCATATTCTATTCTTATATGCATCAACGCATGTATCTCTTCTCTGAAATTTTCTTATCCTCCCTCCCATTCATTCAATCTCTTATGCTCAGAAGATTATCCTTCAGCTCTTGTTTTGATTTGCGCATCGCACTGCTATGCCATTAGCCCATTACACAGTATACATCGCCATCACACCAAGTATTGCAAATGAGTCTCTAACTCTCTATATCACTACCAAAACAAATCAAATAGATCAAGGTTTGTCCCATCCTACTCTTGGATCACTTGGCCTTCAAATTTCATCGGTGAACCAAACGCCACCTAAATTTCAGTCCACTTGGCTCAATTGCAGGTACGAACCCGATTATTAAATTATTAAAACTACACCAAAATAAAAAAAAAACACTGAGATCCAATCCGAGCGGGTCCAATCACCAAATCAACCGCAACGGCTGACGAACGGGTCGCGGAGACTACTAGATAGATAGACGCGAAAAGTACAGAAGACATGGAGACAAAGGAGCGTACTTGGCGGCGGCGGCGGACTCCTCCTCGAGCCAGTTGCGGATGTGGCGCACGTTGCGGCGGAACATGGTGGCCGACTGCTTGACGTCTTTCCGCAGCAGCATCACCGCCGCGCCCACCCCCACCACCGTCAGGATGAAGTTCGTGAGCGCCATCGCCACGCACCTACGCTGCTCTCCTCCCAGGACCAGAAAACCCTAGAGCGGAGGAGAGCCGGAGAAGCGGCCAGGCCGGCCACCAGTCGACCGGAAGAGAAGCTAGCTAGCCCGTGGGCCGCCGGCTGATCAAATGATCCGCACGGCACGGGCCTCCAGCCCACGTGCTCGGCTCGTTTACCTTTCAGGCCCATCCACCTGCACTCTGTTTCGGCCGCGCTGTGGCAGTGCGCTATCCATGCCCATGGGCTCTCGTTCTCATCCGCTCGTCGCTCGTCAGCTCCTGCCATGCCAATCTCAAGTTCTCAACTGCTGCTCGTTGGCTGCTTCCGATCCGTACCGATCACAGGACGCGACGCAGCCACAGCCCACAGGCACCTGCAAGCACAGCGTGCTATTCCTGGGGCTCGCTGCTCAGACCGGGCAGGGCAAGAGCAGCAGGCAGCGAGCATGACGGCGAAGGATGCCAACCCAAGCGGGCCATCATCGGAGGTGACCGCCGCCGGCGGCGGCGGCTGCGGCTTTGGCGAGGAGCAAGAGGCGCTCGTGCTGAACGCGTGGAACGCCATGAAGGGCGAGTCGGCATCGTTTGCACTCAAGTTCTTCCTCAGGTACTGCTGCTGTTCAGGGTCGCGTCTTTACCGCTATTACGCTGTTGAGCACCTCTCAGGTCGCTGTTGTTGCCGTGACATAATGCCAGCGAGCTTATCATTGGAGCTAAGAAATATTAGCCTACTTATTTCTTTTTTAGAAAAATATAGTAAAGAATACATTAGCATGTTTCAGCTGTCTTGGTGTTTCTCGTGGCGAATTTTAACAAGCTCCCCGTGTCCATGATGGATGACTTGAGGAACAGTTTTATTATTGTTGCTTGGTACTTGAATCATGATTGATCATTTTCCCTGTATTTTGTAAACAAATCCAAAATGCTAGGAATATATAATTCGGCATATAATTCCAACCTAGCTAGGCTTCCGTCACATTTAGAATATTGTTACTCCCTTAACCAGAAAAAAATATAATTCTAGCACAGTACTAAGTTAAATTGTCTTAAGTTTCATCTGTCGTCTCTTCTCTCCTTTAGCCTTCTATAGGCTTTCTTGTTGCTCTGCAACAGTTCCTTCATGTACCTTCTCTGTTACACACTTACACCCCCTCTTCTGGGTGTGTTCGGTTGTCAGCTCTGGCTAACTTTGCTGTAATTTTGATGCCCTTTTTTGATAAATTTGCCGAGACTCCCCCCCCCCCACTTTGTGTAAAAATAGTATTTTAGTTCTTAGACAGAGAAGGACCTCCGTCAAGAATGCAATTCTAGAAGTTCTATACATTGCCAAAAAAAAGGTGGAAACGATGCATATTATATTGTTATAAAAGTTTTTTTAAAAAAAGGTAGTGGAAACGATGTAAAATCTTCCACGACGTTGCCAGCACATGGAATCATGGACGGACGATATCACCATTCGCCCTCAAAGTCTCCTGCGAATCAGCACGATATCTTAGTTTTTGGAACCAGAAGATGCCCTGCCCCGCTCGCACATTCAAGAGCCACTCACCTCTCCGGAAAATCAAAGCAGGGTCTCCTGTAGCTAGTTTCTCCCTCGACCAGAGGGTCACTCACCCTGGTGCCTATATAAACAACGATCAGATCTCGCACCAGTATAGCAAGTAGTAACACACAGACAGTAGATAAGAATGGGTTTCAGTGAGGCACAGGAAGAGCTTGTCCTCCGTTCATGGAAAGCCATGAAGAACGACTCCGAGTCAATCGCTCTTAAGTTCTTCCTCAGGTGTGACGAGTGATGACAGTACATTTGCGTGCAATTTGTTTCCTTGGCTAATCACACGTGCTGTTTAAACCATCATTTTGTTTTGTGGCATGTCAACAACAACAACAAAAAAAGGATCTTTGAGATCGCGCCGGGCGCCAAGCAGATGTTCTCCTTCCTGCGCGACGACGCCGGCGGCGACGCGCCCCTGGAGAACCACCCCAAGCTCAAGGCCCACGCCGTCACCGTCTTTATCATGGTCAGCCATCTCGATCTCGCCGCCGTCTTCGTCACTGCCGGCCTGTACGCATGTTTCTAGCTATCCTCTCTCATGATCTCCTGCTGCCGCTTTTTGCTTTGGCTTCCAGGCTTGCGAGTCCGCGACGCAGCTGAGGAGCACCGGCGACGTGAAGGTGAGGGAGGCCACCCTGAAGCGGCTGGGCGCGACGCACGTCAAGGCGGGCGTCGCTGACGCGCACTTCGAGGTAACTCAACATGGTCGCCGACGACGACGAGCAATTAACCTCTGCAAGCTCGCCAATCGCACAGATTCCGGCGCTCCTATATAAGTGTCGTCAGTTGCAGTCAGTAATTGACAGAGACCGACGACCGATCTTGCTTGTCTCTCAAACGTGCAGGTCGTCAAGACGGCGCTGCTGGACACCATCAGGGACGCGGTCCCGGAAATGTGGACGTCGGAGATGAAGGCGGCGTGGGAGGAGGCCTACGACCAGCTCGCCGCCGCCATCAAGGAGGAGATGAAGAACGCCGCCGCCAGCACCACGGAGGAGGCGAAGGACGCCGCCGCCAACACCACGGAGGAGGCGAAAGACGCCGCCGTGGCGTGATGGTTCCTAAATGTTCCAATGCTCGTCGCTAGCTACCGTGGCACGTACGCACACGCACCGCTGCGTGACTAAACGCGCGTTGATAATGATGGGTGCTTTTGGACTGCTACTACTACTGTTGCATTTTTTGTTTGTTAACCACGTCATTGCGATGATGGATAAAACGTTCAAAAAAAAGAGTGGAATTTGACTGTTTTTTTTATCTTAAAATCCTGAAAACCGTGCGAATTTAAGACCGAAAGACATCTCGCGTTGTACAAGCAATGGAGGTGGCGACGTGTAATGCCAAGCTAGCTAGGACAATCTCGGACACCATGGGTGGCTGATTAATTAGTTGCAAGAGAGCCCAAAAAACTAAGTGGCCGGTTTTAAGAGACGAGGGAGTTAAGAGGAAAAACTAGCTAAGGCCTTGTTTGGTTGACGCTAGTAAAATTTAACTCCCGTAACATTGAATATTTAGACACATATTACATATTAAGGGAGACTATTTAAACATATTAAATATAGACTATTTATAAAACTAAAAACTAAAAAATAATTTGCGAGACGGATATTTTAAATATAATTAGTTTATAATTAAATACTAATTATCAAATAAAACGAAAATGCTATACTAACTTTACACCCTCTAACTTTGGTGATAGGGGAGGTACAGTAGATTTTTCCTCTCTTTTTTTTTAGCAAAATGCTGCAGTTGCTCAGGCCATGTTGGGCCAGACGGGCCAAACCAATCAGCCCCTAACTTCTCAAGGCCCAGCAAAAAAAAGTCCATTCCCCTCCCGCTTTCCCGCTGGCGGAGGGGCCACACCCGACGAACCGGCGACTCACGGAGCGGCGGACCCTCGCTCCGTAGCGAGCCTGAGTCCCGCCGCCGACGGCGCCCCACGCCCCAGCCCTTTTCAACCGGTGGCACGAGAACTCTACCGCCGGGAGCGTGCATCTCGCGGCGGCCCTCGCCCCTCCACCAGTCCACCTCCACGCACCGTCGGGTAAGTAAACCCTAGCCTAGTAGCCTTTGCTTGCTCGTGCGCCTCGTTCGATCTCGCTCCTGTGGGGTGTTTCCGGTGACGTGATCCCGCGAATGCGAACAGAACTCTACTGACGGGCGCCCTAATTCGCCAGGTTCGTTGCGGATTCGCTCACCGTGTTGCGGCCTGTGGGATAGTTATTGCGTCTGAAATGCAAATCCTTTGCGGGATTCCGCTTCGGTTCAGCCGAAGGCCTCTCCCCATGGCGGGTATGTCTTGGGTGCGCACCGGTTGTAGTCATAGGGTTCGATCGAGGAACCTTTAGGTCCGAGTTGAGGCGTAGGGCCGTGGGTACAAGACTACAAGCTACCGTGGACCTGGCCAGTGATGTCAAATGTCATTGTGCAACATTAGTCCTTTTGTTTTGTGTATTTAATATACCTTTTTCACCAACATTAGATTTCATATTATTCGGGAAGATCTAGAATGTGAAAGTATTCATTGGTTACAATTTACACAAGAAAACTTGTGGATGTATTCCAGTGAAAGTATAAGCAAATAGTTCTTTGCTGAGTTACTACTAGCTGATAACTCTCAGTACGAAATGCATCGCTACATGGCTATATCCTGCAGCCAACGATCAATTCCTGATTTTGCATCTAGCTCTATACTGTATTGTTATTCACTACTATTGAAATCCTGTCATGATTGTGGTTTTGCCTGGCAAGAGAGTACTATGACATGTTAGTACTTTCTGTGTTTGTGTCATTCTTCGATATATGTTGTACGTTGTATTTGAGTGTTAAGTTAAATTTTGTGGAGTCATACTGTCATAGTTGACATCATAACCTGTTTGAAAAAAATACATCTTGAATTCTTCTACATTATTTTTCTTACAATTTTGTATCTCTAAGGTTAATTATTTATTAGATGTCCTAACCTATAAAAAATTAAAAACAATAAGAAAAAATTATAATGTATTTTTAACAGGGATTATGATGTCCGTTGTCACCTCACAGTTTCAACTTTAAAATTCAATTGGTATGTGATGAAACAAATAAAAATCTTATTAAGGCATAGATTGGACCTACCGAAATAGTTGGGGCAGTAAATCGAACGAACAATTAGTTTAGGGGGTTTTCTGAACATGGCACCTTACTTGGATAGAGTAATTTGGACCTTTTCCTTTGAACCTTGTATTATCTGTTTCCATTTTTTTAGAAATGATTAATAATATATCTATTCAAGTGCTTATGAGTGAGTAATTCATTGTTCCTTTCTTGGTCAAACTGATTATAAACATGCATGTTTGCAGTTTGTCTATATCCTCTTCTATTTTGAGTACTTGCTTGCTGTATCCAATTTTTTTTTCTAACAGGAGCACTAAGGATCAGTATAAGAACATTATAAAGGAGAATTACTAAGTTGCCTATCATGGTTTAGTGGGTTCCCTAGTTTTTCACTTGGGATTGGTAAAAGGCAAAACTAAAAAGCACTGAATTTTTGTAGTGAATGAAACTGAAATTCTGAAAATCACTGGCTGTATGTAGATTTTTTTATCAAATTGTTCTATTAGTGTGTACTGTATAGACAGATATCGTTCACAGAATCCTTCATGGCTGCAGGTGATCTGCTGCAATAAAAATGGCTTCATCGTCAGTGTTCCGGAGAGTGAATGTCAAAGAACTGATCTCAAATGCTTCGGTCTATGCTAGCGCAACAGGTGATAACCTGCGCAGTTGGTGTAACCTCAACTTGCACTTTTCTGCTATTCTGAACAATTATTTTACCTGCCTGAGGTAAGCTTGGTTACAGAATCTTCTGGAGGAATGAGCTTAGTGTTTAGACGCTGGGCTACTAAGAAGACTGCTGGATCAACTAAAAATGGCCGTGACTCCAATCCCAAGTATTTGGGTGTAAAGAAGTTTGGTGGAGAGGTACACCCTTCAAATACATATTACATCTGGTTCTTTTACTCCATGGCATTCATGTGATTCGATAGTAGCATGGTGGTGCTCATTTTCATGTGTCAGACATAGAACAATGGAATTGAAATGATAGTGTTGGTCTGTTAACTGAATGCCTTACAACTGTGTTACTTCTCCAGAAAGTGGAACCGGGAAACTTCATTGTCCGCCAAAGGGGGACTCGCTTCCACCCTGGGAACTATGTCGGCATGGGCAAGGATCACACTCTCTTCTGCCTTAAGGAAGGCCATGTACGGTTCGAGCGCAACAAGCTGTCTGGCAGGAAATGGGTTCATGTTGACCCTGTGGCTGGTCATGATCTACACCCAGTCTACACCAGTGGTTCCACTACTGCAGTCGACCTGGAGGTGCACTTGTAGTGACCACTGACCACGCAGTTGCTTCTCCAGTTCTCCTGCAGATGTTGCTTCTTAAACAGTGCAACTTGTTCCAGTAAAGATGCTTGCGAGTAAGAGATGCTTCCATTACGTAGTACCCTTTTGCTCAACTGAGAATTTCAGCATGTTCAATATTTCCATTTTTATAAGAGCACCTTTTCCGGACACAATATTAGTTTTGTGGGTTCATGTCTGCTAAATTATACGCAAAAGATTTACGTATCATTGTATTAATAAGTAGAAGAGTTTAAACATATGGACAACATGCTTTTATCAGGCGCCGGAGAAGGTCGAACTAAAACAGCCATCTGCTAAATTGTTGTTGACTGATGGACCTGAATTTTATTGTGTGCTTCCGATGATCGGAAATGTCTTGGTATTTTCCTTTCATATTTTTTTTTTTTGAAACGGGATGGGGCTCAGAAAAGTGGATTGGAAACAAGATCAAGATATGTCAAAAAAAAAAAAAGAGGATCACATGATCTAATATAAGCATGTACTCCCTTCGTAAAAAATAAATATCTTTCTTGCTTCATGTGTCAAGCGAATTTATCTTTGACTAAATATATAGAAAAATATTAATATTTGTATTACATAATTAATATCATTAGGTAGACCATTGAATCTATTTTTTTGGGTAATAAACTTATTTAAAGAAACAAATGTTGCTAATGTTTTTTACAATTCTAGTTAAAGTTAAAAGAAAACTTTACAATTATCATAACGATTCTTATTTTAGGACGAAGGATTATGTTAGCCACATAAAAATATACACATATGAAGATCGGTTTAATATTCAATCACATGCTATGTGTTAACACGTTAACATACATAACTGATGATTCGTAAGTGTGATAACATAACAAAATGATACGTAATTGCTGGACATGTCACGCATAGACTGAAAAACAGGATCCCGCAAAAACAGCTAGGAAACCCTGTCGTATTTTTGCAAATACTGAAACAAGCGGGATAAAAGTAACAAGGCCTTGTTTAGTTCACCCCGAAAACCAAAAACTTTTCAGGATTCTCCGTCACATTGAATCTTGCGGCACATGTATGGAGCGATAAATATAGATGAAAACAAAAACTAATTACACAGTTTGTCTGTAAATCGTGAGATGAATCTTTTAAGCCTAATTACTCTATGATTGGACAATGTTTGTCAAATAAAAACGAAAGTGCTACAGTGTCGAAATCCAAAAAAAATTCGGATCTAACCAAGGCCCAAGTTTTCTTTCCGTTTGGTTTCATCTCTACTGGATAGGGCTTTCATCGAGGAAAAGTATATTAAGAGACTATTTGGCATGGCTCCTCCGAGTCCTCCTTTGGAGGAGCAATAGGGGAGAACCATAAATTGTAGCTCTTTTTTGTTAAAAAAAAGCTTATCACTCTTTATACACACACCAAAAAATAACTCCTCTTGGGGTATTTTGTGCAGCCCCTGTTGCTCTTCTGCCAGAGCCATGCCAAACAGCCATGATGGAATCAAATTTGAAAAAAAAGAGTGTTTGTTTCATTGTTTGGTTATTTGTGTGAGTACATGTAATTTGTTTGATGTGTCGATCTTGCATCCACTGGCCTTGTTTAGTTCACCCTCAAAACCAAAAAGTTTTCAAGATTCTCCGTCACATCGAATCTTTCGGCACATACATAAAGCATTAAATATAGACGAAAATAAAAACTAATTACACAGTTTACCTATAAATTGCGAGACGAATCTTTTGATCCTAGTTAGTCCATAATTGGACAATATTTACCATAAACAAACGAAAGTGCTACAATAGCAAAATCCAAAATCTTTTCGCATCTAAACAAGGCCTAAGCCAAATGCAGGGGAGAACCTTGGTTCTTTGAATCTATCCACCGAGATAGACTTGGGAGAGAAGCTCGATTCAAGCGTATCCCGTCAGCCCCTATAGGTGAATTCGTTTGGCTTAGTTTTTCCAAAAAAATTTTAAGATTTCTCATCACATCGATTTTTTTAGATGCATGTATGAAATATTAAATATAGATAAAAAATACTTAATTAATTACATAATTTGTTTGTAATTTGCGAGACGAATTTTTTGAGTCTAGTTAGTCTTTGGTTTGACAATAATTATTAAATACAAACGAAAGTGCTACAATAACCAAACCTAAAAATTTTCGCGAACTAAACAAAGCCTTGTTGTATCCACTGACTCAGGCATTATAGCTCGCATACGGCTCTGCAGGATGAGCGGAGTAGATTAACCAAATACGCCCCTAATCACTTTTGGATTAGTAGATTCTGCCAGGAGATTGGCAGCAGATTGTAGCGTTTTTATTATTAGGGAAATTCCCAAATCATGCTGTCATACTCTGAAACCTTATGGAGCTCCCTCTCCTGCTATTTTTCTGTCCTTTTGGTATCCATGAATTTGATTGCAAACCCCCCACTATGTACATAGGTACATACTGATAAAGACAACGGGAACAGAGGATCGGATAGCACTATTTACTGTACTATTTAAATTAGAATCCGAATTCAGATGCAAAACATATACGCAGTTAGACATGAACTCAATTTGTGTGATAGAATTTACTGACAGTTTATCCAATCATTTTTATTGATGATTTAGAAGGATGAAATTATGAGAAGACACTCAACTAGGGATCACCCTTGTGCACACAAAAGATCGTTAACAAAAAAAAAAGTTTCCTGTAAAGTTTACCTTGAGCAGATTCATCCCTGTTTTTTGTGTACTATGTGTTCTCTAAAGCGCCTTGTTTTACAAGTGATTAAAACAGAAACTGACACGGTTATTCCGTTGCCTACATATGAAATAATCCGTCAAAAGGCGTAAAAAACATGGAGAACCTACTATAGAACATTTTAGAGTGGAAAAATTTGAAATAAAAATCTTTAATGAAAAATAAAAAAAAATCAAAACTTTATCAATCCTAAAATAAAGATAAATATCTACTACAATATAAAATATTAGTATTAGATTAATCACGGAATAGAATGCCATACCATATATCTCTGGAGTCAAAATTAGAAATAATTTTTTTATAAACTTCATTAAATTTCAAATAGTTTGACTTTATACCAAATCTACCACATACAGTATGCCTTGGGAAAGCACGGATACCAAGTCATTCATAATCATAGCAAAATATTAGCAAAGGTCCGTTGAGGGTTCGTGACTCTTCCCTCCGGCTAGAGTTGGACAACGTCAACGTCAACGTGGGGGGTGGAGAGAGACGGTGGGAGCGGGACCAAATCCAGAACCCGCCCCCGGTATTGGCTCCCGCCCACAGAAGCAGCGGAAACAGGGGCCGTCGCTGTACGATTTCCACAAAACCGGGAGCCCCCCCTCCACTCCAGCCTGGTTTCCTTTCTGCCTTTCCGCCTCCTCTCCTCTCGCCCCCCCCACGTTTCTTCCAGCCTTTTTCCACGTCCCCGGTATCTGGCGATTGCTCTCTCCGCTCGCTGCCTGCCTGCCTGCCTGCCCACGGGACGGAACGTGGTGGCCGCGCGCCGCGCCGCGCCGCGCCGCGGCCCTGCGGGCGCCCGCCTCCTCCCCCCACTTTTGGATCCTTCTGCCGCCTCCAGTTTCTTCGCTCCTCGAATCCTTTCCTCGGACGCGGCTTCTTGCAGAGCGGGGCCGGCGGGCGCCACAGGCAGGCAGACAGCCAGTCTCGCGGTCGCACTCCATCCAAGTCCGGCCGGCCCCGCGGCGCCGAATCCGCCTTCCCCCCACCTCTCCAAAACCACAGGCGCCCCGCCCAACCCAGAGCAGCCACCCAGCCCACTGCTCTGTCCGGTCTCCGCTTATAAAAACCGCCCCCACCCACTCCCTCTCTCTCCATCTCCAACAACTTGGGCGCGCCCGGCCGGGGTTCCTTCCTATACGATAGCAATACAATCGCATCACACCAAGCTCTCTGCTCGCGATCTGTGCGCCCACCACCACCACCTGACCACCACCACCGTCGGAGCTAGCGAAGATGCGGATGAGCTGCAACGGCTGCCGCGTGCTGCGCAAGGGCTGCAGCGACGCGTGCACGATCCGCCCGTGCCTGCAGTGGATCGAAACACCCGACGCGCAGGCCAACGCCACCGTCTTCCTCGCCAAGTTCTACGGCCGCGCGGGGCTGCTCAACCTGCTCGCCGCCGCGCCCGACGACGCCGCCCGCCCCGCCGTCTTCCGCTCCCTGCTCTACGAGGCGTGCGGCCGCATCGTCAACCCGGTCTACGGCTCCGTCGGCCTGCTCTGGTCACGCCAGTGGCACAAGTGCGTCGACGCCGTCGACGCCGTGCTCCGGGGACACCCCGTCGTGCAGGTCGACGCCGGGTCCGCCGCCGCCGCCGCCCCGCCGCTGCTCGGCGGCGGCGGCGCCGGCGCCAGGTCTGCCGCCGCGCCGGCCGCTGCCTACGACATCCGCCACGTCGTCAAGGATCCCGACGCTGCCGCCGCCGCTGACCTCCTCCGCGTCGCGCGCGGCGGCCGCAAGAGGTTCAAGCGCGCGGGCTCGTCGTCTGACGCCTCCTCTGAGGGCAAGGTCAAGCCCCTCAAGCCCAAGGCCGAGGCCGGCTGCAACGAGCGCGCGTCGCTGTCGCCCAGCCCTCCTCTGAAGCGGCAAGAACAAGAGGCGGAGGAGATGGAACCGGTGCCCATGGTCGTCGAGCTTGAGCACGGCGAGGAGTCAGCCGGCAGCCATGACCACCACCACCTGCAGCTGCAGCAGGGGTCGTCGGAGGAGGACACCGATGTGGAGGCGGCCTCCCACGTGAGCCAAGCCGAGGCCGAGCCGCCGGTCAGCAGTCACAGCCAGAGCCAGGTGCTGGTAGCGGCGGATCAGGAGGAAGAAGAGGAGGTTGGGCTGGAGCTCACGCTCGGGTTCGAGCCGGTCGTCAGGCAGCAGCCGAGGTCTTCCTGCTGCGACCGCAGCGGCTTGAGCGCGGCATCGAGCCTCATCGGCTTGCGGCTGCAGCTGCCAGCCGCCTGAGGAGAGCGAGCCACATCTCATCTCACCGAACAAAGAGAGCAGTTTTGCGATCCTGCGGAGTTTTTTCTTTTTTTTAAAAAAAAAAAGTTTTGGACCCCGCGGTGTCAGGAGACAAATAGCAGCCGACATCAGATTTCCTAGGTTTCGTTTATCTTTTTCATTTTTTTTTTGGCTGGCTGTAATTGTAAAGGCTGATGGACTTGTTTCTTGCGTCCTGTACGGCTGTGCCCATGTGATGTACATGTGTACTCGCTTGTTGGCCAGGATATGCGAAGCGTTCGTTACTCTACATAACTAACATGAGTGAATTTCTTGCAAAGTTAATATTTGGAGGCTCAGAGCTAATCCCGTGTTTCCGTCTCACATTCGAGCTCTTTTTGTAGAAATTCTTTGAACAGCGCCTGCAGTTATTTTGTTTACCAAACGGGCCACATGAGAGGTTGGACTGCCAAGATTGCTTCCGGAGGCGGTTGGGACCAGTTGGAGCCCAAAGGCTCGGACGAACTCTCCCTGGGCCAGGGATCAGCTGATCCCTGATGGGCTCCTCAGAGGCCCATCTTTGGTGGGGTGGGCCACCATGACCTTGTGACTTCAAGCCTGCCTGCCTACATCCCTCTACTTTGGGCCATTTTTCTCCCTCTCCCTCTTCCTCAAATACACTACAAAGATCTGATAAAAAAAATAATAATAAAAAACACTACCAAGATGGAGAACCCGCGAAGCTAGAAGTTTATATCTTTATTGGATTTTGCTATAATGCTAGCACGGTACTGAAGCAACAATAGGGTTAATGATTACATGGAAATAATAGGAAAGATGTTAGAAAATCATTGACATAAAGCTGTAAAAATGACTCACTAGCGTTTCAATATGGCAATTTCAAAACACAAGGAGCATGATTTTAAATAGCAAGCTATTAAAAATAGTGGCAACTTTTTTCAATAGCTATGAAGCTATAGCAACGCTATGACAGATAGTGTTTTTATAAAAAAAATATAGAAAACACCAGTAATTGATGCAAAATACATGAAAAATATGAAATTCAATAAATACAAATATGTTTCTAAGGTTCCATAAGTCCAAGTGACATTACCAATTTGATATTACAACATGGTTCATGAAACTCCAGTGTTTAATTATCCAAAATACTGAAATTAGTAGCAAATGATAAGTAGAAAATAACTAAATTGTCATTATAGTCTATTGGCAAAATCTGAAATAGTGCCGCTATTTGAACGCTAAAGCTATACAAATTAGCGGCGCTATAGCACACAATAGTGGTCAAAGTTGGCATAGCGGCACAAATAGGAATAGCTTAGTGTCAAGTCTCTCCTGTAGCTATGTTTTTTCCATGATAAGGAGGGATATGCACTTAACTAATGGCTTAGTATAACTCGTGACAATGAATTATATATGGACTGAAATATGTTTTACACAATAGCTAAATTGGTCCGAGCAAGATGACAACGTCTCACACAGATGGAAGAAAAGTTTAGAGATGAATGTAACTATATCTTCATTAACATTTATGTTGTTGCACTGATCACATGTATTATATGTCATTGAACCTTTACATGTGTCGACATTTTTAATGTCCACATGCGTGTGTCATGTTGATATATTTGAATAATGTAAATCAATGTATGTGTGTGTGCAAAATACAAATAAAATTCCTTATCATTCTTTAGTGTGCAAAATGTAGACAATCCTTAGGAATAGGTGTAGTCGATTTTGGTATTAGCAAATAAAACATCGAAAAGAACGACGAAGGAGGTTGTTTATTTGAAGCAAGTAATTACATTTGTCTATCAATGTTACAAGATGAGACAACAAAATCATGACCTGTTTATAGCATCATTGAATTTTTGAAATGTATTTTTGGCCTGGAGAGTTTGATAAATGTGCCAAAAGCAAGACCAAAGCTTTATAACTGTCGGACAACAATTAACCTACATGCTACATGACATTAATAACAATGGTTGGTTCATGTCAACATATGTTGAGGAATTACAAAAAATGGAATTCTCAAAGAAGGGTCAATGCACATGAGATAAATAATTGTGTGAAGACAACATCACACTAAGCATGATTCATTTCAAATAATGGCATACCTATTTGGAAGCATAGATCACCATATAAGGCCATTTGGACCACAAGAGAAGACAAGTGTTGATAGAAGAAAGATGCTACAACTTTCTAGGAGACACGTGCATAAGATCTAGGACTATGGTTCGAGTTAACCTTGATATCTGAACCAAATTAAATCATTGATTTGGGTAAATAGATAGAAATAACACAATTGTAATTGTGTTTGGGGATGTTGTACATTTTACACCACATACTACACAAACTTACACAAAATACGATTAGTCCTATTCTTCATCATTCCAACAAAGATTTTTGCAAGTGTGTAATATGTTATGGAAATGAATAG
>Ga0182004_10000150_pt1 | contig 32200 bp, 23 predicted proteins | sample Sormic07211540_1_FD_120479 | JGI IMG/M metagenome (GOLD analysis project Ga0182004, IMG submission 120479) | Endophyte microbial communities from Sorghum bicolor roots, Mead, Nebraska, USA - 072115-40_1 MetaG | ecosystem: Host-associated > Plants > Roots > Unclassified | place: USA: Nebraska...
AATCATGGACTAACTAGGCTCAAAAGATTCGTATCGTCAATTTCGACCAAACTGTGCAATTAGTTTTTATTTTCATCTATATTTAATACTCCATGCATGTGTTTAAAGATTCGATGTGACGGGAAATCTGAAAAATTTTACAAATTTTTTTAGGAAGTAAACAAGGCCATAGAAGAGCAACTGAGCAAGTGGTGTCAGGAAATGGGCGTCCATGTGATATGACGGAGGTCCGTCCCCCGTCGGCAATCCCACGAGGAGTCGGCTAGAGATGACAACCGGTACAAAGCCTTTTACCATTCCAAACCTAATGCCCCACGAAAGTAAAATCTGCCTGTTAAAAAACCTATGAACAATCAAGAATTTAGTTTTGTGTCCAAACTCCAAACCTATGCCCATTCGGGTCACGAGCACCCGCGGATCGCTCATGATATCAATAAAATTTAAACTTATTTTATACGTAGATATTTATTAGATATAAATGTCTCACGTAGTTCAACTTTTTTGTCTTTCTAATCTAAGAAAAAAAATATTATAGATTTTAACTGCTTGTCTAGGTATCTAGATTCCACCACTCTCTCCTCTAATTGGTGATATAAGACTAAACACATTATGTTGTAAGTAATAACTAAAAACAAACATATGTGGGCTCGTTTTCCATGTTAAGACCCAGGTAGACAACAACACCTCAAGCAAATGTGTCATGTATGGATACTTGTGTTTTGTTCTTTTCTCTATCTTTTCTAATACTATAGCTCAAATTTAATTTCCATACCTTATTATCTAAAATTTATTTATACAAAGCGCGTGTGATATAGAGTAGGTGCGTAGATATAAACTACTTTGCTATCATGGATTGGGTTTACAAAACCCATGTGTTTATGGGTTTGGATACTACATTCCAGACCCATGCCTATAAACCCACTGTGTCTAGCTTTTTAGTTTTTAACTATTAACAAACCTTGGGTAGAAAAATTGACCCAAACCCATGCCCTAATAGGGTAAAAACCCATCAGGTTTCGGGTATCCGTTGCCATCTTTAGTGTCGGCTGCAACTAGATTCTCTATCCACCAATCCCATCGGATTATTTTTTAATTTTTTATACAAAATAATTCTAGTCCCAGCTCTTTTTTCCTAAAAACTAAGAGAAGTTTAACAGGTACTATAGTATTTTATTTGACAATTAATGTTTAATTATGAAATAATTAGACTTAAAAAATTCGTCTCATAAATTATTCTCTAACTGTGTTTTAGTTTCGTAAATAATCTATATTTTTAGTTTTGTAAATAGTTTATATTTAATCCTCCACACGTGTGTCCAAAAAATTGAAACAGGGCCTAACTCGTTTCACCATGCCAATCTCCGTGGCATGATAGGCGTGCCAGTGCCAGTTCATCGACCCAATCACATGTTGACGTGGCCACCCTACCACGCCACCGCATCAAGCGAGAGGCCGCTGCCGCGCCAACGTGCCTAATGCGGCAAGGGTGGATACAAAGCCACACGTGGCTCCCTTCTCACTTCTCTTCTTCCTCCTGCTCCAAATGTGCTGAGTGGTGGCCGCCACCGAAGATTTTTTTTTATCTAAGGGCTTGTTTTGCACAGCTCAACTTCACTCGTAAAGCTGTTTTTTTTAGAAAATAGCTTCATGAGTGACTTTCTAGATGAAGCTGAGCTGTTTTGGAAAAAGTGTTTGGCAAAATAGCTTCACCAACTACTTTATACATAGTTGAGAGAGAGAGAAATGAGGGAGAAGCTGCAATAAGCTACTTTTTTCCAGCTTCATCCAACTTATGTATTTGTGAGAGGAGGGGAAAAACAGTTTCACCCATGAAGCTGTTTTGGAAATAAGTGTTTGGCAAAAAAAACAGCTCACAACAGCTCATGAAGCTGTTGTGAGCTGTACCAAACAGGCTCTAAATCTGACAATTTGGACTCGCATCTTGGTGAAGATCTCTCCTAGAGCAAGGTATTCTCCCACTCATTTCTTTTTTCACGGTTGCTTTGATTGTGGGTGCAACAAAGCTTGGCAACAATGATACAGTGTGTTCTTTTTCCATGGAGGTCGTGGTTTGTTGTGCTTGCTAGGGGCTTGGCTAATGTTTGACATAGAAAAGTCGAGGTTGCTTATCGCTGGATCCTGTGAAAAGCTCATCTTATCGCTGGATCTTATGATAAACTCATCAACGATGGCGTGCGGTGGCTTTGTGTCGCTGGTGTGGCACCTTTGTTTGTAAATGGGTTGCTCAAGGTTAGCCATTTGAGCTGTCATGTTTAGTTTTTTTTTCACTATTTTTCTTTTTGGCTTTTCAGCCAAACTACCAGGGTATTACTGTGTGGGATGTAAAGTATTCTAGCCTAGTATTTCTTGTAAACTGGATCAAAATTTATTTCTTCTTAACAAAAGACAGAACTCCTGGCACTGTGTTAAAAAAAAAGAAAAGAAAAGAAAACCAAGCATACTAAGAAAGGATGGGGAAGAAGATTGTAACGTCCCGCTTCTCTAGGACATTAGACTACCCTTACCAACCAACCAGTCTTTTTTGCACACTTTGTCCTCATTAATGCGCACTCAAGAACTTTTTGGTCGGTCACCCATCCTAAAATTACTCTAGGCCAAGCACGCTTAACCTTAGAGTTCTTTGAAGATGAGTTTTCAAAAAAAAAAAGTTATAACTTGTTAATCCTATTAAGCCCTGGGCCATGATGTTACAAAGATTATCATCAACCTTTTTATGCATCAGCATCACATAGAATGAGAGAAACATTAGTTGTACAAGAACTCAGCGCACTAGACAGCTGGTTCCACACTTGGTTTTGTTAGGATAGACAGGCTTAGACCACATCCCTAGATTGCATGAAATCACTCCAAAACCGTCACCTCCAAAACAGCGTTCCACGGATTCTGTTAGCAGCTACTACTAGTTACCTATGGCCTACTCCTAGGCAGCTACTTACACCATGTAAGAGGCATCCTCTTCACCGTTGCCTGTGGCATGCCACCCATCACTCACCTGGTGCTTGCAGATTGGGCATGTACCCTGTTGGCGCAGCCATGGGTCGATGCAGTTTACGTGAAACTGTAAAACAAAGAGAAAGTAAGAAATCTTGCATTGTTGCGAATGTTGCCTCATCAGGACACATCACATTAGCACTTATTTTTTTTCGAAGAGCTGTGCCTTGCACTGAAGGGAGAAAACAGAACAGGAAGTTTTACCAAGGGTAGCTCCAACACTGTTCGAAGAGCTAGGTCATAAAATATTTTTATTAAATACACAGAAGAGATAATGATAAGTTAAAGAGCTAAGCTCAAACACTTTTTTTGTATGTTGTGTTACTCTATTTTTATCTTCTTTTTTCTTTATAAGTTCATATGAGCTAGCAAGTTGACTCTATTGTTAAGAGTGCTCTAAGGGGTAGACACACCTCAATAGGCTAAAAGACAACCCAAGCCCTTGAGATAGACAAACCACAAAGAATCAGAAACGAAATGCACATTAAGGCCTCTAACACTAGTTTTGAAAAGCACGTTGTCATTGTTCGAAGTCCTGTTTTGTGTGTAGGACAATCGAGACAGGCGTGGAGCAATCATTTTGGAAATCCGCCGATTTCTTTCTTTCCACAAATTCCACATGATGTAGATGCATAACCCGTTGAAGTGTCATCTTTTATCTTTCTTTCCACAAATCCCACCAACTTTTAATGTTAGTGCAATTTGCAACCTGTACATGCAGAGGTAAAGAGCAATGCCCCCACACTAGCACCCTCCTCCAGACGTCAACCGTGATTTTATCTTGGATTAGGGTCCATGCGAAAAACTTGCATTCTCTTCATGTATGCACTTGTAACAACATCAGTCCTCCATAGGACAACACAAGCTGACTGCTGACATGCGCCTGCACTGCATATGCAGGCCTCAAAAAGTCAAAAGCTTTTACGTTCAAAAAAAAAAGTCAAAAGTTAGGCTGTGCTTACGGGCAAGGTTATAGACTTATAGCAGGTCTTGTACAATAGTCTCTAAGGTTCCTACTAACCTTCAAATATAGGAAGCCAATGGTATGGCGAGACAGAGTGGGGGAGTAGAGATCACACCTGTATTACCCCTTAATCCTATTTCACTTGTGATTCCTGGTCTATATTGTTGTTAAGAAACATGTGATTCCTGATATTATAATCAGGCGTGGGTAAAAATATGACAAATTAGAACTCTATGGGGCAAAGAATGACAAAGCAAAGGAAGTTATTGATGTGTCAAGTAATCAGTCAAATTTAAGTTCGTTTCAAAAAATTCACAGAATTTCAGATCTGAGTGTAAAGAATATAAACTACAATGACACACTCCCTACTTTCTGTTCTGCAGAATCAACAACATAGCACCTCACACTGGTGCATACTCCCTCCAGTATTCCAGTCAGAAACAAGTGGTGTTGTGGGGTTGTCTTAAGTCAATGATTTTAAATTCTGGTCACACATTACTTGCTATATTCTAATTGTAGATATTTGAAAATTATTCGGGTAGGTTTGTCTCGGAAGTTCATAAACTATTTTTTGTATGTTCTACAAATATTTTGTAGCAACAAGTATCATTCAAAGTTGCATTTTGGAGAATGTGTCCAATAAGTCACTTATCTATGAAGAGGTAGCATGAAGCAAGTGGTCAACCAAGTGCAAGATGTAAAATGTAAAGTAAAATATGATATATGCAAACAATAACAGTTAAAAAAACTTTTATCTTAAGTGTGTCACAATATCACAGCGTTCATCCACAAAATGTGTAAAATGCACCAGTTTGTTGGTACATCAAACATGATTCTGGTTTCACGACGTTGTTTTAGGATGTTAGCTAACATGTCAAGTTACTATATCAAACTAGAGCTAAAAGGTGCTACCAGGATCATTTCAGAAAGGAAACAAAACGGAGATCATCTGCAGTTTCCATACAAGGAAAACCAAGGGCAAGACAATGAGCATGATTACCTGATGCAAGCATGGTAGGCTTCTCAACAGATCACCCACGGCGACTTGCTCTAAGCAAACACTACATGTTAGTTCATCCTCTGGAGTTTTGCTGGTTCCATCTGATTTTAAACCATCCTGCTTCTTCTGCAAGGCAGAATCAAGTTAAACAATAATCATTGTGGCCCAAAGTCTGAACCATGCATGTGCTACTGCACAGACGCTGATGGTGATCAGTGATCACAGCAGCTATGTGATTCTAAACACTAGCTGTTACATCAAATAAGAAAGTGTAAACTAGAAAAATCCTTGACTCAAAATATCATATAAAACCCAAAGCTAACCAGACAACAACCAATAACTTCAATAAATGAGGGCTGAACTAAAAGTGTATTGCCCAGTTATACAGATATACATATATGTTAATCTTATCTTTACAATGGAATATTGTAAGAATATCATTGCATATGCATATGACTGACAACTGTGACATAAAAAATAACATGACTTTTTAACAGCCTACATGATTGATGATAATACGATATTTTTCAAGTGACCACACCTTGAGAAACAAGTCAGTATTTATCAATTACCTCATTGCCAGATCCAGTTGAAGAAACCGATAGCTGAGATGGCCCATCACTATTGAAAAACATTCGTTAGAAACACATCATAGAGACAAATTACTCCATGTCTCCATTTCAGAATTAAATGTTTGGTCATGTGTTGATGATGGGTGATACTGGAACCAACTTGACATGGCCATTTGAACAAATCAACCCAAAGGATAATTTGTCTTACCTTTTCTGGGCAGGGGCATTCCCCTGCTGCGCCTGAACTTTATATTTGAATACAGGAAGAGAATTTATTTCTTCTTCACTCATAGAAGGAGTATGCGGGCTATTGTCAGCATCCAATGCTCTCAGAGTGTCATAATCTGAAACAAAACGATTTCCATGGCGCTAAGTTTCCAGGAAACACTATAAATCATCAAATGAGTCGAACGGAATGTATTGGCACACCTAAATCGTCAAATTCACGATCAAGAAGAGCCAGTTGAAGTCTAAGGCTCTGTAACCGGCCTCTCGTAGCAAGGGCAATGGTCGGCGGTACATGCACACGCAGCTCAGTGTGTCCAAGAAAATTGTTGGCAGCTGCAGCATGAGCAAGCTGCTGGCACGTGGCATACATTCTAAGGCTTGTGGCCATTAGGAAGACTCCCAAGACAAGCCAAAGCTAAAAGAGAAGAAAAGATCACACAATCCGACAAATATATAGTTATTAAACTGTTCCACAGTTGCATGCTTCGTATGAATAAGAAACCAACTTCAATCAACTCATGGATACCTCGCACGGAGCATGAAAACTTACCAAAAGATTGGGAGACATCTGGTGTGAGTTCAGTACCATGAACAAAACAAGAACTGCCCAAGAAAAAAACATAACGTTAACCAAAAGAATAATCTTTAGCAGCTCAACAGTATCGGTAACAGACAGGCGAACGGATTACCAGTTAGAAGAAAAGCCAAGGAATTGCTATTCACCGGCCTGCTCCCTGCATGAATTCGCTACACGCAAGCACACATACGAATGGGATCAGACATCAGGACAAGGAAACCGGTTTAAGCTACACTACCACCAGTTACATTTTAGCAGAAATGCGTCACGGATTGAGCAGACACACACTCACCATGGCGCGGCGCTCGGGGGCGAACCCCGGGAAGCCACCGGCCTCGATGTCGGCCCTGCTCCCTCGGAAGACGAAGCTCATGGTGCCCACCAGGCGCTGCCACCGCCCTCTAAGGCGCAAGATTGGCTCCAGACTCCAAAGCCTCACGCAGCAACGAATTTGGCCGTGAACCTGAGGCACCGATAAATATAAATGAAAAATAAGCGCCGGAGAGCGACGCCCCAACCGAAATCCCAGCTAGAAACTCCGTGAGGCCAAGCGATCCGGTCGCGCCGTCGCGGGAAGCGAAATGCCGGGATAAACCCCGAAGCTTCCGGAAGCTTCGCCCGGCGCACGGCTTGGGCACTGACCGGACCGAATCGGAAGCCAGACGAGGAAGGCGAGGGGGAGTTCGAGGAGGGCGCGCACCTGATCGAAAGGCGAGATACCAACCTCCCGCCGCGGCGTCGAGCCAGCGATTCGGTCGCTGGCGGAGGACGAGAGCAGCAGCGCCTGCAGCCTGCAGATGGGGAAAAGAGAGAGGGGGATAGCAGGACTGCAGGAGGTAGAAAGGCTTCTGCGGTTTCGAGTTCGTGCGCCGCAGTGCCGGGCACCCTGTGGAGAGTGCGTGGCATTATCTGTGCCGTCCGTTTCGTGATGGACGGCGCACTTGGATCACGATAGCTAAAACTGAATACCACCATCTTTAAATTTATCCAAAGTTATAGAAAAAAATACTAACCTTTGTGATATGAAATAAATATTATTATAATAATTATGAAATATAACTTCATAATAGATTGATTCAAAGAACAAAACAGTTGCTGAAATAGCAAATGTATAGTTTTATTTGTGGATGAAATTGCGCTATTCATGTCGCATTCAAACTTTTAACATGTAAAAAAAAAGTGTAGTTAAAGTTAATTTGGAACATTGAACTTTATATAGCTCGAAGACATTTGCTTACTCCTGTTTGTGACCGGAGTGAATAAATATTCATCATAATAACTATTTCCATATCAGCTTGTCACCGACTTGTATGTATACCTGATCGCATAATAAAAAGTATCCATAGCTATGTCTATGTGTATATCAGCTTGTCACCGACTTGTATACTTGATCGCGTAATACAAAGTTGACCACGTACAGCAGCAGGTGATCGGAGAGACCATCTCTAATACCTGGTCTCTACCAACGATTTCGTGCCCTGCTGCTGCGTGCCATCAATCAATGCTACCGAAGCCTATGCTCGGGCGGCGAGGCGCTGGGTGGCGAGGTCGCAGCGCGCGGGCGCAAAGCCAACGCGGCTATTCTGGAGGTCGTACTCCACCCAGACGTTCTGCTGGTGGTGGTGTCCGATCACGTACGCCGACATGCCCGCCATGTCCGAGTTCCCGAACGTCAGGCACCACACCGCCTCGGAGCCGCCCTCACCGCGACGCTCGCCGGGCACCATGTACAGGAGCTTCTCCCCGCCGACCGCCACCTCCGCGCCGCGGAGGACGAGGCCCACCTCCGGGAGCAGCTGGCTCGCCGTCGCCGCGGCCACCCGCGCCTCCGACGCGCGGAAGCAGGCGTCGAACGCGCCCTGGAACACGAAGTCGGGCTCGCCGAGCGGGGCCAGGAGCGCGCTCGTCTGGTTCAGGAACTCGCCCTTGAGCGGCGCGTAGGCGTCGGCGAGGAGGAACGTGAACTGCGTGCCCGAGTCCACCATGGTCTGGCCCGCGCCCGTGTGGTCCGGCGCGAGCACGGACTTGGGGATGGGCAGCAGCGCGGCGCCCACGCGGATGCCCTCCAGCTGCACGGAGTAGGCCACCCTGTCGAAGTACGGCAGCGGTTGAGACATCTCTATCAGCGGCGTGTAGTTTAGCTGCGGTGCCGCCGACAGGGCGGCGCCGTCGCCGTCGCCGCCGAGGACGAGGAGGCCGGGCCCGTCCCCTGGGGCAATGCAGTAGGCGAAGCGGAGGGTGCCAGTCTGCGTTACGAAGGACAGGCTGCCCCGGTTCATGCCGAGGAGCCCCGTCGCCGCCTCCGAGGAGTTGGTGGCGCTGGCGTCGTTGCCGTTGCCGTTGCCGTCGGCAGTGGAGGAGGACGAGTAGGAGGTGATGCAGCCGAAGAGCGCGCGCACGGGCGGCGCCCCGCCGAGGAGGAACGTGTCGGCAGCCAGGACGCCGTCGGCAGACGAGGCGTCGGCGTAGGAGAGGGACACGCGGCAGGAGTTGGACGGCGGCCCGGCGCAGAACGGCGGGACGGGGAGGTCGCGCCCGCGCCACTGGCACTCGGGCGACGACGAGCAATGCGCGGCGGCGTACGTGGACGACGCCGACCCGTTGAACGCCGCGGGAGCCTGTGGCTGTGGCGGTGTGGACGGCACGCGGCTCCCGTTGCAGAGCAGCCAGGAGAGCTCGCTGCCGGTGTCGAGCACCATCGTGACGTTCTGCGGCGGCGCGCCCACGGCCACCGGCACTGTCAGGCTGACGTCGTGGCGGAACCGGAGCCTGTTCGCCGCCGGTGACCGTGTAGGCGGCGCCACCACCAGCTGCTGCACCCTCAGAGGAAGAACTGTCCCCTCGAACCTGGCATCTCTGCACGCCGCCTCCGCCCCGTGGGCAAGGAGAGACAGGCAGAGAAGAAGGATCGGCTCCATGTCCATGGCACCAAATGGCATGCAGTTTCTACTACTCTCACCGCTGACTGGTGCGTCACTCACTGGCTCCGCGCCTCCGCCTTCCTGCTAATGTCAGCGTCTCTTTTCCACCGGCATTCGTACGAATCACGTGTCAGTGCTTTTCGTCTGGTTCGGTGTATCCGCAGCAGTTACGCTTGCACTGTGTCACATCTCGCATTCTCGCGTCTTCACCGGCCTCGAGTGCTCGTTTCGACGTTTCCTCTGTGCTCGCATTCACGGTCTCTATTCTCCCATCCGATTCTGCGATGCAGCGGTCGATCGGCGACCTCATCAATACAGGTAGTATAACCTCATGGACACGGCTGTCCGTCCAGGTGGCGCAGCTGGAGCTTTTTTTTAGAGACAGGCTCCTGGACATGGGGGCTGGGGATCCCGCGCTCCCGATTTGCCGTGCCAATCGCCATGGACACCTGAGAGTTTTGGAGGCGAGGGAATGGCTTCCAGTTTCAGGCAGCTGCCTCGCCAATCGCCATGATCTCTCGTTAGATTTGTCGAAAAGGCCCCTGGTATTCGGTGCAGCCGTGCAGCGCGCGCCAGTTCATCCTGCCTGCGGTTGAGAAACCCGTGGTCGACAGCTGGAGAGTGGACACCTACCAATACAGTGAGTGCAACCACAGCCCACTGGCCCCTCATCTTCCTGTGCTCCGCACCCTCGCATGTTCGGCCGCTCAGAAAACAGATTCAGCCATTCAGGAACCACGCTTGCCCCTCGGTTTCCAGTTTCTCACCGGTACGGTTTCTCAATTCTCACAGCAGCTGTGGGCTGTGGCCTGTGGGGCTGTGACCGTGAAGGGGTGAAGGGGGCTTGCCGCCACGGCGCTGCCCGGTGGTTCCGGAAGCCACGGCGATCATGACTTCATGAGCCACCCCACCCAGAGTGCCAGACGGTGATGGTGACTGCCGGTGCTCTGAGCTGCACCGCATGTGACGTGCTCTGCCCTCGCCCTGCCCCCGCTTGACCCGGTGGGCATCATGCGAGAATGACGCAGCATTTCTTACGAACGAACCTTGGACCTTCAAGCGGCTTTTTTACCTTTACCAAATTCCGATACGTTAAGGGAAAGCAACAGGCACTATGGCAAAAGCACGGTACGACACAAACACATGTGGGCCAATTGAGAGTTCTTGACGTGAAATGTGCGGACTTGAAAAGGTAGTGAGTGGTATACTACCGGTATCATGAGAAAAGCCACGCAGAGAGAAATGTGCGAACTGCGGACATTCACACCTTTTTCATCGCGGGTGCTTCAGAAATTTGGCCGGATGGACTCGGACAGGCAGATTCCAACTTCCAAGTAGCAAAATGCTATCCATGCATCATACAGTATTGCACAGGCGTGGGCTCGCCGCTCGCACTCGAGCTAGTAACATCGCACTCAGTCAAAACGCTGCAACTATCATCAGAATCAGAATCTACACACGAGGACGCTGGGTTCGTCGTATTCAGTTTTGTTCTCGCAAATGATTAGCTTCTGCCGCTGGAGACATGTGTTGACCCGACACGAATGGCTACTCTGCTTCTTTTCAATAGAAGCGATCATCATGGCACACACATGGCACACCAATCATGCACAACTGAAGGCTGCTGCCAGACTCCACGGAGAATACATGGATCTGCACGGCAGGAACACTCATATCCAAGCATAGCATGATTTAAGCTGTGATTGTTCAGTCCTGCAGCATTGTTTGGAGACAACTACACAATGAAGCACTCAATCTTGGAACCAACAAAGTGGAGTAGGCTTTCGGAAAACATGGAGCCTCACCACAGCAGTAAGGACTAATTAAGGACGCCGCAGGACCATTGCTTCTGAAGCAACTACTATAATTATAACACAAATCACTGGATCGAGTGCACGGTATTATGAGGTTTGACAGCCGTCAAATTTCTGCAAGGAGCGCACCGAAACATGGAGCGGTGGCTGTGCTGCTGCTGCCAAAAACTGAGTCCATTGCACAGAAACATGGAGCTTGAAGAAAGTTCATCTCTTAACTTATCACAAATATTCTTGCCGGGAAGGTATACGGAACATCTGAGTACTCCAGCACTCTGTGTGATACAGATTTGGCACAAAAACGAAAAGAAGGCAATCTTTCCCAATGCTTCGTAAAAGTTAGGAATGGGAATAAAGCATCGCACCGTGAGCAGTTAGAGTTAGGATGCTCATTCGGCAGCAGTCCTTTTCGTCGAGCACTCAGAGTGATGCGCCAGAACACTGAAAGTTCTCCAAGACCAGGACCACCACCAATAGATTCCAATGCACTGAGCCATCCTGCCAAATGTTTCCCTGATAGTTAAGCCAGCCTAGGTACCTAACAGAAGGTCCTTACCTCGAGTCTGAAGATGAGCACCCATGATGGTTGAGAAAAGCAGGGCGATTTTCTCACTGTAGATGGGCTCAGATGGGTCCGGTCCTTCTTGACCTGATAGCTGTCTTCCAATCTCCGTCACCATGGCCAAGGCAGCATAAATGGAAGGTTGCACGAACAGTGAGCTGTTGAATCAACCGACATTCAGAGAAGTTGATTGCTCAACAACCAAGATAATACATCATCTTAATACAGATAACAAAACTGCTGCGTTAGAGCGTAACTGAGTTTGCCATAAAATGCTAATGGATGGACAATTCAATAACGATGCATAGGCAAAATCTGGTAGGGTAATGTTCCTACCGACGGATGCCCCCACATCACCATACACTGTTACTGTATTGTTGCACTGTGAAAACCTCAAAAATAAATGACCATCACCCTTGTCACTGGAATTCTTCATTGTCAACCTGCAGGCATGAGAAGCATGGGGGGTAATCATCATGAAAAGCATACAGCATTTCCCTCCAGAAAATATGCCACTAGCAACAGACGTACATAACATAGATTAACATTTCTGGAACAATTAAGCTGGAAGAAAGCAGCAAGACAAAGAACCATGGTGCAAAGGGTAAAGCAAACAGCTAAGAAGTTTTTAAAAAAGAATGAGTCACTGGATCTGGGTGATTACTCAGAAACAATAAAAGAAGGGAAGTCAAATAACTAGTTAGGATCTGCTGTCAGTTATCAGCCACTATACAGAGATATTTCGCAACATATAATGATCAAATAATTGGTGCATCAGCAGTGACCTATTACAGCTATATCCAAAAAAAGTACAGGACAACCCCGACAAGAGGGAATGATAATGACATAAACTAAACATCAACAAGCTTCACTAACAGCAAGTGAATTGTTATCATGGACTATGATCCAAACTTAAGAAATGAGAAAAATTTCTTGTTTTTACTGTAATGATATTCAATTGGTGTTTAGTTTTTTCCCCACCAGCAGACAACAGAACCCTGCATAGATGCTGTTAGCATTCATGTTGTTACCAGAAAAGATGTTAAAGAAGCAAACAACAAGGACATGCGCCAGCATGGCATAGCAAGTCTTTCCGAGGCCAAATGGTACTAAAGGTAATCAAATGAGCAAAGCAAAGATTACGGTATAGAGAATTTTATGCAGTTTCTCAGATATCCTTCTGCTTTTAAGTAACTCCCTAAACTGCAACATATTCATATCAGAGTAGAGGCAATACAAAACAATAAAGCAGGCATGAGGTGATCAAGACGAGAAATGAAGCCTTTTCCACCTTCACAAGTACGACATAAAGCCATGAACATATAGGGCTTGAGTTGTGATGAGTTTCTAGATTGAAACCACAAAAGGAGCAAAAACAATAGCTATGCTAATTAATAGAACACAAATAGATGAAATAACTCTGGCAATCTGTCAAGGATGCAGAACTTCTATCATCGTTGCAAATTCACCCTTTACTTATTTGAAAGTATGCACATGCACAGAAGAAATGATAAGCAAAAATTACACAGTTTGCCAACCACTGCGTATGTTGTATGACTCAAACAAGATGGAGGGCTACAGGGATGGACATAGACAAATAAATGCCTATTACAAGATGGTACAGTTCATCATTTCTGCCAGAAATGAAAATGTAGAACATGACACCCCTTTAATTTCCACGTATCAATAATAGAAGCACTAAAGAGTAATTAAAGATAGATAGTAGGTAAAATTCTTTTAAAAATAGCAGCTACTATACCACGAGAGCAAAGCTGCAACCAAATTTGTAGGATCCATCTGGACATGTGTTGTATTCAAGTTAAATTCATCTAATCATCTACGTTCAAAAGTTCATCTAATCATCCATACTAGGACATACGGTAATTTAAATTGCTTTTTTAGACACACAGCAGTCCTATATTCAGATACTTTGAATAAATTCTTATATTGCCCTTACACCATGTGCACCACCCCAAACATGACCCTGCACTAGCTGAACTCACTGAAAAAACCAATCTACTATCGTGACATTTTTTAGGCATAGAAAATATATTTGAGTTGGCACATTTAAAATAGCATGGGACTTGAGGTTTCCTTCTCTAGCAGAGGAAACAAAAACATAAAAACTGCAGGAGAAAATGGACAGAAAATTGAAGAGAACAGTCCTGACCACTTACTAGTTAGCCATAGGAGCACAAGCTAGGTAAGCTATGACCATTAAGCACAAACAAGTGCTCAGCTGGCAGCTGTTATGACTGATCCATGACACGAATACTTCAAATTGAAGCAATGAAGGGATGCAGCTACATGAACAGAAGTAATACCATAGATTTTTGGTATTTTTAAAGTCAATATAAGATATAACAGAATGGAAATTCATGTTCAACCAATCCAGTATGTACACAAACACCAGGATGCAAATACAACAATTGTTCTCTCTACCTACAATATTGACAAAGATTGATTTCCCCAAAACATTCATTGCTATTCCTTTCTTGAAGGTTTGCACTTGTGCGTTTGACCTAATTTGGTTGCAAAGCTTACTCCAAGATGTTTGCTCATAGCCATCTCTTAATAATTCTTAAATGAGACAAAGGAAGGGGGAATGCTAGGCCTTCATTTACATCAAAAGCCCCAAGAAATTATAATCTGGGTTCCATTCTTACACTAGCCCTAGTTCTTCAGTGCTATCAATTGAAAACTTGTTACCAAGGAAAACTGTGCTCAGCCACTACGGGACTGCGACGAACTCGCTGGCTGACCAAAACAGCCAAATAGATTCCTAAGTAGGCGGCGAATCCGACCTTCACCACCATCCACTTGTCCTTCTCCCTCTGGCCATGTCACCCGCCTCGGCCCAACCCCGTTACTGAAGCCGCCATCCAGCTCCGTGTAGACGACCGGGAGCTGCTCTCTAGGCCCACCGGCGAACCTGCCTACGGCAAATCCACCGCGTGGAAGTCGCCATATGGTGAGCCCAGCATCCGCCTCCGCATCTGGGGTGGCTGCGGCCGGAAGCTCTTGGCGACAGACGGGGCAGGAGTTGCGGAGCGAGAGCCAGGGAAGGATGCAGTCCTGGTGGTAGACGTGCTTGCACGGCATCTCCCGGCCGGCGGCGCCGGGCTCAAAGGCCTCCTGGCACACGGCACAGTGAGCACCACCTCCGGCGACCGTCACCGACGGCATGGACTCCACCGCAGCCTTCGACGCCGGCGGACGCGGAGCCGCCGCCTCCAGCCGCGAGAACTGGTCGAGCAGGCGGTGGAAACCGGACCCCATGAGGAGGTGCTGGACGTCACCGGGCAGCGGCCGCAGCCCTTCGCCTGCGCCGTCGTCGTAGTAGAGCTCGAACCCGGAAAGCGATCCGCCGCGGAGCACGATGACCGGGTTCATCGTCCCGCGCCGGCCGCTCCCGCCGCCGCCCCGCGGCGGCGGCTGCGTAAACTGCTCCAGGAAGCCGCCGTCGCACTCCGGGCAGACGACAGTCGACGGAGACACCCTCACGAAGCGGCTGCAGCTGTAGCACCAGTAGGACACCGGCGACGACTCCATCCCCGAAATCGAAGACCCCGACCGCCCGAGGCCCCGACCAAATCAAGCAGGAAAAACTCGCAGGCTCACTCCAGCCGCAGATCGAAGACGGCGGACAGACTCAGATCCAGGAGATTTCGGGGAGCGAGGCGCCGAAATCCCCAAATCGAACTCCGCCGGCTTCGAATCGGGGTTTCGGGTGAGGGGGGAGACGACGACGGGAGGGGACGGGAGGGGAATTGTGGGGGGTGGGTGAGTGGGTGGGGCGGTTTTATGTGGAGTTGTGACGGCGTCTGCCGGAGCTGTGACGTCGCAGATGACGGAGATGCACGTGGAGCGCGGCGATTGGGAAGGTCACGCCGTTAGCTAGCTGCTGGTGGTGACGTTGACTGGTCTGCCGGCCGGGGAAGTCAAGGGGAAGACGGGGAGCCCGGGATGGGTGGATCAGCGGCGGCCGGGTGGGTTTAACAAACCGCCGCGTGGATGGAAAGACGGAAGAAGGGACAAGGGAGGCGGTTTTGACTTGCGCGGTGAAAGGCGTCAGGTTTAAATTTGGTCTTGTTTAGTTCTCAAAATATCTCTAGATTTTTCGTCAAATCAAATTTTTACGACACATACATGGAGTACTAAATATAGATAAAAAAATAATTATTACATAGCTTGCTTATAATTTACGAGACGAATTTTTTAAACCTAGTTAATCCAAGATTAGACAATAATTACCAAATACAAACAAAAAATGCTATAATATGAAAACCAAATTTTTTCACTAACTGAATAAGCCTTTATCGTGGTTTTGGTTTGACGCTGGCCACCAGTTTAAAACCGAGAAACAGTACGACTACTTTTGAACTTACAGAGTGTAAATTAGTTAAACTTGTTGATCGCAACCCATATTAACACGGCACAAACAAAAAGATGGACACTGATACATGACTTTTCTTTGGATGTGAGTCGACTATCAAATCAGGCATGGCTTCATATGTTTTTGTTATGGTTAAATAGGAAATAGTTTGACTTAGAAAAGAAACTGTACTGATTTATTTTTTTTGATAGAGATGTATCAAGTTGTTGTTTAAGATATTAATACAACTCCGGTCCGGCTTGCAACTCTTGTAAAAGTAAACTACTTTAAATATATAAAGTATATATAGTTATATAAATTATGAAAGTATTTTCATGGTTAATTTGGCAACACCGATCATGTTTTAAAAATCTACGTGATTTTTTATATAATGGTTGACCAAGTTTCAGACGTTTTTTCTTTTAAAAAAAGTTTCAGAAGTTTAACTAGCTATAATCCTAAAACGATCTACATTTATATTGGAATCGAAGGGGAGTAGTTAACTCTATGTTTTTTGTCAATTTTGTCTTAAAAAAATCGTTTCTGTCTCTTCAAATATATTGGCAAAAGTCATCCACTTTTGCTTCTCGACGAAAGGATATTCGCTGCTATAGATGGTTCAGCGAATGGTCGCCGTTGCTGCAGCAACTACACTTTCAGTCGCTTTGTAATCATCACTACTAGTCGCTTTCTAATCACTTTTGCAAATACGGCGTATTTTCTGGTTAAACAAAAAAACCGTAAACCAATTGCTGTATTTTTAAAAACCGCAAACCAATTGACCTTCACATGTGTCTACATGTACAGGAACAAAATAGCCAGATTCCAAAAGTCGGTAAAGTTTGACACGTGCTCGAGTCCACGTCAGCGATAGATCAGATCTACAGAACGAACAAAGAAACTTCATATGCTGTCATGCTCAATCAGACATGATACAATCACTCCTTGTCTGCGAACAAAGTTGACGAGAAGCTTCCTCCCCATCCCTTGTGGTCTAGCCACGGCTTGTGCAATTCCAAGTCTATGACGCAATTCAACACCAACAACTGCAATCACACCCGGGTATTGGTCACAAATATATGTAGATGACTTGACGTTCAATTCAGAAAAAAAAATGATATCACCTTCATTCTAGAAGGAACAAAAAATCGATACAAGACATTATCTTTTTTTAAAAAAATCCAGAGTTGTTTGCAAAGCTCAAACATTCATAGTTGTCCACAACAAATAACCAGGCTATGCCGAGGCTGCGAATTTGGCAGCCAGTTCATTCCCACCTTCTCTATATAGCCTCACAGCTCACTTGGCACAATTCACAAAGGAACTATTAAGTTATTTTGCTCTTCTAGAAGGATAGCAAACAGAAATATAATATTATATGTAGCTTCTGTTTCCAAGGCTCCTATCCAAAAGTCAATGCCTAACCAGCCCAAGTTTCAACATGCAAGCAACAGAGAAATATAAGACTTCAGTTTCAAAGTTACCAGTGTATATGGCGCAACAATTCAGGCATATTTGATATTAATAATCTTAAATTCAACCAAAGTAACAAACTGTTCATTAACCCCCAACACCAGTAACAGCCAGGGCTGGCAAAGTCCTGTACATAAAGTTCACAAAAAGAAAGAGTAACAGTAACAGAGCGCACCTCTTGGTGTTCAACACAGTGAAAAGAAATCATGCTAGATTCAGATTGAAGCACAAAGATGCTGATATGTGATTCAGATGCGATGTAGAATTTATGAAGCATCTGTTGTAGTACATAAATTTTACTCACAACTTGAATAAATGAGAAGAAATCAGGCTACTTTGAACAGAGCACAAAAGCATGGAGCTAACCAGTTTTCACAATGACATAAAACCTGAGAAAAGGAGATGTTGAAGACTGATATGCATCTGAGGAGCATTGTCAGCATACGCAGCACATATAACCTGCATAAAAGTAATTCCAGTAGATAGAGGAGTCAAGACATACTTAAGTATGCAGGATCATCTAAATATGGTAGATACATAACATAGGTGATCAGTTGTATGGTCAGATTTCAAACGAGGAGCACAAACATGACAACGACCAGGCTCATAGAGGAAGTATGGTTCATTGACAAAGGGAGGTGCCAACACTGCTCTAACTAGTGATACATTATACATCTGATTCCCAATGTAAGCCGTTTTTAGGAATAATCAGGTAAAACTTTTTTTTAACTTGGTCCATCAGTATATTAAAAGTGACATATATTGACAACATATGGTTCATGTTACTATATTAATCATGGAAAATATTTTTTTAACGAAAATACAGCAGGGAACCTCCATTTAAGCATTTTTTTTATCAAGAAAAAGGAATAGAAACTGTACACACAACCACCAAAAAAAAGCAAAAGAAGCAATAAGCCAGAGAAAGGGTAAGAAGCTAGGCAAGAGAACCTATACAGAGCACAAAAGCAGGACGTTTAGCATAACAGATTCTAACAGCTTCCAGTCTAGCCTCCTCTCAAAAGAAGCACTTCCAAGAATTAAAGGAAGGGCAACCCCTATCGAAAATGAAGTTACTCCTTTGCTTCCAAATTTGCCAAGCAGCAATGACGAATATCTCCACAAAAAAGGAATTCTGAAATTGTTTCTTTGCTTGCATCAACATCCGGAAGAAATCCCTGCATTATTCCATTGGATGCCCTAGTGCTGCCAATAGGCTCAACTGAAGGTGCAGCTGAAGAACAAATGGAAAGCAGTTTCTTCCACATTGTTACTGCAGAGAACACAGTATTAACTGTTTCCTTCCAGTTTATGCTTTTTCCTCTTAGTATATTCCTTGTATTTAGCCTATCCATAAGAAGCCAGGAAAAGGCTCTGAGTTTATTCACAATGTAACTTTGAAGATTTACGCAGCTCTCCTGCGTGTTCGAGAAAAAAAAACTTTGAAGATTTGATACTATTGATAGGCTTGTTCAGAAAGGGGAGCATTGAGACACTGAGATCTTTTTGTATTTGGTAAAAGAGAAAAGCCTGGAAAACTTGATTTGCATAACATTGTCATTCCAAAGATCAGACCAGAATAAAACAGTAGAGCCATCTCCAATGTGAAATTGGCAATACCTCTGAAGAGATACATTATTTTAAAATGTTCATCCACCAAAAAGAGCCCTCATCAGTTGTTGCATAATAAAATATAACTTTCACTATCTGAGATTGTATATTTTAACAAAAAGTTCCAAGTCAAAGTGTCACATTAGAGGTTGTTTCTGTCCTAAACAACCTATATTCAGAACCTTTGGCTCAGTTATAGAATAAGGTGAGATTACCTGAGTAGAAATTATAAAAAGAGTGGGAGCATTTACATGACACGCTTTGAGGTACGCCACAGATTGTTTCCCATAACAGTAACAAAAAATATATATATAAATACAAAGTCACTGATCGGAACACTTGCCTAAAGTGAAGGCAAAGAAAAGAGTGTCTAATGAGCAAATCGAAATAATATAAGTGGATTGGATAATCAAGATAGATTGCAAGATGAAGATGACATGTATTGCTTGTTGAATGGATGATCATTATAGTCAAAGTCCTTGTTAACATATTATCTGGGGGAGTATATATACACATATTATGTGTTGCTCGAAAAGTTTCGGCACAAATGAATTCATTAAAGTTATGTTTTGCCAAATACTGTTATCCACCTTACGAAGTATACAGTAAGGTTTAGTGGTATAATAACAATTTAAAGTTAATGATGGTTTTAAATGTTCGGTGTACCCTTTACAACACCAGACCGACCAAGACCACATCTATTAAACACAGGCCGGTCAACCTTCCTCCGGCATAAGAGCCAGGAGAAAATTAACACCTCATGCTCCGGCCAAACCCCAAAGATGTAAATCCTCCATAGCTAGCAGCAAAGCTCAAGCCAGACTAGAGGAAGCACCACCAAAAACACACCTATTGAGATGCTTCCAGAGAGTCCAAGCACTTAGAATAACAAGGGAATTAAGGCCCTTTTGAATAAGATCAACTGCCCCTCTGGAAATTCTATCTCACCAGTCATCAAAGTAAACATCTTCCATTTGAGGACCAACCCTTCGCCTGAGGGAGAACCAGGATTTGTTGGTTTTAATATCTAGGTTTGGTGTGGGTTTGTGTGGTTCTTTTGTAAGAGATCTTACCCCGTGTTTTGTTCACTTTTTAATATAGTGATACATAGCTCTTCTGCATGTTCATGAAAAAAAATGTTGCGGTTGTACATAAAGTGATACATGTAAGGAATCTTGTTGACAAAATAACTTGATACCACCATGATCCTTTCATTTCATTTCAATTAAAGATGGCTTGAATGTTTCATCTTATGTGAGATCTTAAAGGAAGTATATTTTCAATCTCCAAATCATTACACTAGCCAAGTGGGAGAATATAAAAATATTTTATTCCAGTTATCAACATTCTAGTGTGACGATTGCTTACAAGGGCTTCTGAGGCAGGGCTGCTGCAGCCCCTGTCTAGAAGACCAATTCAGCATAGAATTTCCCTCTATGCAGATGACGTGGCCCTCTTTTTCAGACCGGCTGCAGAGGACATCTCTTTGATACCAAGCATGCTCCAACTTTTTGGGGATGCTTCGGGGCTCGGGACCAACGTTCAAAAGAGTAGTGTGATGCCAATCCAGTGCTCGGATGCTAGTATGGCTGTGATACAGAGTTTACTGCCCTGTGAAATCATGAATTTTCCATGCAAGTATTTGGGTTTGCCCTTGTCTCTCAGGAAACTAACAAAGGAACAATTCCAGCCAATAATTGACAGAATCACGGATCAATTACCAGGTTGGAAGGCAGACTTGATGACACAGGCTGGTAGGTAGTGCAAATGCAATATGTCTTAACAGCCATGCTGATCTATCTAGCCATGGCAATTGACTTACCTCCTTGGGCAATTAAGGCCATTGATAAAATCAGAAGAGGGTTTGTGTGGAGAGGACGCAAGGAAGCAAAAGGTGGGCATTGCCTCATTGCTTGGAGGTCTAGGAATCTCTGATCTGAAATCTCTAGGTATTGCACTAAGAGTAAGATGGCCATTGCTCAAGAAATCTGAACCTAATAAACCCTGGGCAAGTCTACCACTTCAATTAAGCAAGGATGTTGAATGCCTTCTTTCTCTGGCCATTATTACTGAAATTGGTGATGAAGCCAGTACCCTTTTTTGGAAGGATAAATGGTTGACTGGTAAAAGCATCCAGGATCTTGCACCCAATCTGTATGCTCTTGTACCAAAAAGAAGGGCAAGCAGACACACTGTGATGGCTGCTCTTGATGAGGAGAAATGGCTAGAAGATATTCAGGGGGAAATATCCGTGCAAGCATTAATGGAATATCTTGAGTTATGGGATATATTAGAAGGTATGGTACTACAGGAGGGGATCCCTGATAGGCGTATTTGGAGGCTTTCAGCCTCAGGAGAATATACAGCTAAATCCACCTATGATGCATTTTTTGAGGGAACCCTCAGTTTTGACCCATATGAGCGCATCTGGAAATCTTGGGCGCCCTAAGTGTCGCTTCTTAATGTGGCTGGTTGCTCACAATCGCAGTTGGACAGCAGACAGGTTGGCTCGGCGAGGTCTTCCTCACCCAGACAGGTGTCTGGCTGTCTGCTATGTGATCAGGAGGAAGAGAACATCCAGTACCTCCTAATTGGATGTGTGCTTGCAAGACAATTCTGGTATGACATCCTACATAGCATCGGTCTTGCAGCACTTGCCCCACAGCCAGTCCATTCCTCCGATGCCTGGTGGGATAAGGCGGTCTTGACAGTAAGCGGAGATGCGCGAAAGGGGTTGAATTCCCTTATCATCCTAGGCACCAGGACCAAGCATCGAAATGACTGTGCGCTACCCCTAGACTGTCTACGGCTTTGAACCTTGCTCGGGAGGAAGCCCTTTTATGGTCTATAGCTGGTGCTAAGGGACTGTCCCTGCACACAGCTCGGGATGATGGTTAGAGGGTCTTTGGTCAGGTCTGTCATAGGTGATTAGTTTCAGTCAGTAAGTGGGTGTGTGTGTGTTTCGGTCTCTGTATGACTCCTATGTCTACTATTAATACAATGATACGCAGTTCTCCTGCGTATTTAAGATACATTAAAAGAATTGAAATTATTGGGTTTAAATACCCTCCTCTCTCCCTTTAAAAACTACATGGAATGTGTTCATGTATGAAGGAATGGACCCTATGCATGAAAGGACACTTATTATTGAATGAACACATTGAGATGACATGACAATCCATGAAAGGTGTCACTTCATGAAGAGACTAGAGACATGATGGTTCACTGCAACCCTTCATCAAGTACAAATAGATGGGGCATTAGCATCGCTCAAAGAATATACAATAACACTACTTAAAAGGATAAGGATGTTGTTCATGTCTATCCTATTACCATCAAGAGAACACTTAAAGAAGAAGGAAGAGAGGAGAGAAATTCTATGGCATAGTTTTGCAGCATGAAGAAGAGATAAAGATATGTATATCAAAGCCAATTTCAAGGTCCCAACACGTTCTAAACACCTTTCACATGGGACAAAATGCAGCTTTATTCTTGTTTTCACTCTTAGAAAGAGTAGCGTCGTTCAGTCACTCGTCTTTCCAAATTTCATTCGTTCTTGCTTTCCCTCCAGATTATTTTAAGAGTGGTGCAAATTGCTTTTGATTTAATGATTTGTAAATATCCCACATTTATAAATGGATCATTCCTAAAACAAATTAGTTGTAAGCTAATTTAGTTTAGCACGCCCCTCAGCTGAACTGATCAATATGCTAAAAAAAAGTGAGAAAGGAAGGAAAACCACATGTGATACTAAAGGTGCAACGCTACATATAAAAATCATCGCTATTACAAGAAATAGAGTGGAAAAGAAGAAGAAATGCTCACATTGGGGGGTGGGGGTGGCAGTTCATCCCGAAATCAATAATTTCTTCTCTTCTGCCTGGACTTAGCCCTCTTCTTCCTCGCCTCCTCTTTCTGCCTCTCAGCCTCCTCCTTCTCAAACTTCTCCTTTTCCCTCTTCTGCAAGAAGTCCTGCACCGCCAGGTAGATCACCTGCATTGCAAAAAGAATCGTGAGCCAACCAAAAAACACACAGCCTGGCGAGATCAGCAATCGACCATCCAACGCCACAACGGCTCGCTCGCAAGTCGCAGCACACACGCACCCCGAGGGTGAGGAGGGAGAGGCCGACGAACGCAACCGTGAGCAGCACGGACACCACCGTGGCCGTGATGCTGTCGTCGTCCGCGGCCACCCTCATCGCGGCCTCCGCCTCTTCGAGGGGCAACTCCGCTTCGCCGGCCACGGCCGCAGCAGCCGCAGCCGGGCGCCCGCGCCGCAGCCCATCATGCCTCGCGAGGAGCAGGGGACTCGAAGCCCTTCTCACTCGTCCCTCCAACACATTCCTAGCTGCGCGCCTCAACGGAAGCGGCCTCAGCGGCGCGAGGGGCAGAACTGAGACCGAGCTCACCGCTGCTGCCATTATCCCCTCCCCGGCGCTCGCCGAAGCAAATGAACGGTCGAAACGAACGGCCGAAAGACAGAGGGAAAGAAAGGCCCTGGGCCGTATCAGAAAACATAAAACCGAGCCTAGTGGGCCGCAGGCGGTGCAGAACAAGATGGGCCGTTCCGGCCCACAGAGCTGCCGCTGCGGGGTCCGAACAGCCGAGTGATTTCCAGAGACATCCGTCCCTATCCCCAACCTTCCTACCACCATCGTGACGTGACGACATTTGGCGTTTTAGCTCCTAGGGGAGAGTCATCAAACTCATCATCATCCAGACCTGTATCCAGAAGCGGAAATATCTCGCGTCGCCGCGAACGAACGCACACGAGGGAGACGAGCGCACGAGCACACGCACACAACCATCACCGGCTTTGGGAGCCGCAGAGAGAGGAATCGCACGGGACGCGCGGTCGGTGCGTGGTTTGGTTTCGCCGGAAGCGCCGTTGGATCAGGAAGGATAGAGGGAGGAGGACAGATGGCGGGGGATCGGCTGAGCTGGGCGGGGCTGCTGAAATGGAGCCTCTCCTACGTCGACGGGGCGGGGCCGTCCCGCGCCGTCAGGTAAGGGGGGATGTTGGATTGCTGGTGGGAAGGCGGGAGTGTCTGTTGTTATTTTTTAGCGGTGGTGGCTGAAGCGCGTGTTGGTTGTCGGTGGTGCCAATCAACAGCGAGGAGGAGCGGCGGTGGCTGGCGGAGGCGGTGGAGCGGCACATGATGATGGACGTGGTGAGCCGGATGAGGGAGATTGCGCTGCTCATGAGCACCCCGCCCGCCGTCCTGGAGGCGCAGGGCATCACCCACGACGACATCGAAGGTATGGGGTCGATTACGTTGCATGATTGCAGGATGCATTTCCCACATCTCCTGCTTTAATTCGCCGAGCACGCATGCTAGTGTTGGCTTTACGATTAGAACTTTCAGTTTCTGCGTTGAAATTTTAGTTTACATGATGAATTTCAGTTAGTGAACAACAGCGTTTGTAGTCCAACGGTTAGGATAATTGCCTTCCAAGCAATAGACCCGGGTTCGACTCCCGGCAAACGCAATTTTTTTATTTTCCTTTTTCTGCTCATAATTTGAACTCTAGCCTGCCCCCAACTTGCTTGTAACCAAAAGGGGCGATGGATGTGGAATTGGGCAGGCAATTTTTCTTTATAGAAACTTTCCACTTCACATCAAGGAACATAGGGACATTTCTGGCTTTATGAAACTTCGAATCATAAAATCGGAGCTCAGTAAGCTCACAGTAACGATTAGACAAATGATCCTCCCTCCCCGCAAAAAAAAAAAGAAAAAAAAGTTTTTATTATATGTATTATAGCGTTGAATATCTGTGGACTGTGGTAGTTAGATAGCAACTACCACTGTTATTCCCTGTTTCACCCTTTTCTAGGTTGGTGGAGATATATTTCTATGCAGCTTTCCGATGTACTTGTCTTCTCCTTACTTGATTGTTTGAAGAACTGACATCTATCTAACGGTTATAGGCATAGGCATGTTTTGGGCCCAGTTTGAGTGTAACAATCTGCAAGTTAAGGGGAAGCAGATTGTTAATTGTTAAAGTCTGGCTATAATCTAGAATGTGTTTGTTTCAACTTGCAGATTGTAACAGCCTTCAAGCTGACAATCTGGGCCTTAATTGCATTTAGTTTCAAATGCCACTACCTGGTCGATACTAATCTGCGTGCTTCTGAAAATTCCAGATTTGCTGAGTGAGCTGCAGGTGCATGTGGAGTCTATCGACATGGCAAATGGTATGTCCCAGATTCATGTTTAATTTTCCCCATGTCTTGTTATCATTTCATGTATATTTCAGAAATTCTCATGTTTCATATCTCAATTTGCAATCATCTTCTAGTTTTATAGTCATAATCTTTGTATAACCCCACCCTTACCTCAATATGGCTCCATTTGTGGTATACAATACAACTTGCTGCACCTTTTTGGGATTCTTGAGGGTCCTTGATGTGGATGGCTCATTGGGGCCATATTTTTGCACAATTACAAATCACATGACAAAAGTCCTCTTGAGCTATCTGATATGTGTAATGTGTGTGTCCATTAGAATTCTCCTAGTGTCAGTTCGTAATTGCTGCTTGCATTAAGAATATGAACATATTTCATTCATACATACATGAACTCAAATTATTACTTAAGTGAAATCTACAATTCCATATGTAGGAGACAATGGTAGCACCTGGAGTCATGCATTCTTGGTGCCAAACTGAATACATTCACATCATTGGATGATTCAAAATGGCATTCGTAGTTTCTGTTGAGGTGGCTAAACAAATGGATGGAGGCAACTATAGTGGTTTTTGGCAATAGAACATTGCTATTCAGGTGAACTCTCAGCTTCCCCTTTTAATATGCTACCGTGCAACTTTTCAAGGGGAGCTGATCCATTAGAATAAAAATAGTTGACTGAATGATGAACTAATTGTTTACAATGAAGCAATAATAGCCATAAGTCTTAACTTAAAATGTTCTTTATGTGAATCTATCAATTTTTATACTCACAATTTGTTATTTGGATGACTTATTTTGTTATTTCTATGTCATGCTCTAGATTTGCATTCTGTTGGTGGGTTGGTTCCAGTTATCAAGTACCTCAGAAATTCTAATGCCCGTATCCGAGCGAAAGCAGCTGATGTGGTAACAACAGTGGTTCAGAACAATCCGACCAGCCAGCAGTTGGTCATGGAAGCTAGTGGTTTTGAACCTCTCTTATCCAATTTCAGATCAGATCCTGACCTTACTGCTCGGATAAAAGCTCTTGGTGCACTATCTTGTAAGTATTTTGTCCACATTTTTAGATGGCCACAGTATATTATATTCTAAATTGACATGTCTAATGATGTCCTCATTAAATATTCAGCTCTGATACGGAACAACAAACCAGGAGTTTCTGCATTTCGTTTAGCCAACGGATATACAGGACTAAGAGATGCATTGAATTCAGAAAGTGCAAGGTTTCAGAGGTAACACAATTGATTCGAAATTCTGAGGTGATGTTTTTCTGGCAAATGCCTTGCTAACATGTTATTTGACTGAGATGTTCTTGGTCTTTTTTGGTTTTTTGTGTGTCAGGAAAGCGTTGAGTCTGACTCACTATCTGCTCAGCGAAAGCCATTCAGATTGTTCAGTATTTGCACAGTTAGGTTTCCCCCACCTTATGATGCGTTTGGCATCCAGCGATGACTCTGGTGTTCGAGAGGCAGCATTAGGGGGCTTGCTTGAGCTAGCAAGGGACACAACACTTGGAAATAGGAGTCTACTAGCAGAACATGACAGGTTACGGCGGCTTCTCTGTGGACGTATGGAAAGCATAAGGACGATGACTCCTGAAGATTTGGATGCTGCACGAGAAGAGAGGCAGCTTGTTGACTCACTGTGGATCACATGCTACCATGAACCCTCCATGCTCCGCAATGAAGGCCTCCTTGTTCTGCCTGGGGAGGAATCTTTCGAACAACCTCCTGATGTGGCTGGTAGATTCTTTGAGCCAATGCGCCGAGCTTCTGCTAGGAGGACACCCCCTGTTGATAGATCAGATCCAGGGGATGAAACTGGGGGAGGTATGGTTTTGCTTTTGGGTCCAGCACCAGATGGTAGATCAAATTCCCCCCGTCACTGATCTTTCTGGGTGGTGAGACCGTGCGTGAGGAATGGAGAAAGGAAGCAGACCGTGCTGCTGCCTTGTAATTATATAAGTTGCTTCGAGTATTATGTAATGTTATTAGGATCTAGGGACCTAGTATCCATTCTCAAATAAGTAAATACTATGTTGTTGTTTATGCTTGTATAGTACTAGTGACTCCCAATTATGTTATTATGATGCTTTAATAGTTACAGATGTGTTGTGTCAGACGTTGAGTAAACGGTGTGAATACTAAACATTTCATCTACCAAATCTCAGTAGCACAGCATTTCTATTTCCATGGTAGCATCAAACAGACCAATACATGCATTTGTAGGAAAGCGGCTAATTAGACGAGGTAACCTGAACTCTGGGATGTTTGCTTCTACAAATCTAGGCAACCATGAATCTGTGATCAATCAATCAATCATGTACTTCTGATGATCTCAGAGCTCTCGATTATGTAGACTCACTCAGCCAGCTGCAGCCATCCAGCTTCTTCATGCGCCGTCTCTTTGCCAGCCTCTTCATCTTCGTAACATCATCTTGTCTGCCTGCACCTGCCAGCGAGTCCGAGAGTAGCAGGCAACTAGCTGCATTGGCCGGCTCGACGGTTAGCAGGTGGGACGCAGCCAGCTCGGCAAGCTTGATGTCGCCATGGCTCCGGCATGCCCCCAGCAACGCCCCCCAGACGAAGCAGTCAGGCTCCAGGGGCATGGCTTTGATGAAATCATAAGCCTCGGCGAGCCAGCCGGCTCGGCCAAGCAAATGCACCATGCATGCGCAGTGCTCCAGCCTCGGCTCGATGCCGTGCTCTTCCTGCATGTCGCGGTACAGGCTCTTCCCGAGCTCCACCATGCCGGCGTAGCTGCAAGCCGTCAGAACGGCTGTGAACGTCAGGTGATCCGGCCTTGCTCCGTCGCACAGCATCCGGTTGAAGAGACCGATGGCTTCTTGGCAGTGGCCTGAATTCGCCAGCCCGAAGATCATGGAATTCCAAGTCACCGTGCTTCTTTCCGCCATCCTGTCGAACAGCCGGCGTGCTTCCAGCAGGAACCCGCTCTTCGTGTACATATCTAGTAGAGCGCTGCCCACAGTAAGCTCCTGTTCGACGCCGGTCACCACGGCGTAGGTGTGGACTTCCTTGCCACGCTTCACGTCAGCGACATTGGCGAAGGCAGGCAGGATGCTGACAATCGTGGCCGAGCACGGCAGGACGGGGTTGCCAGCGGTCACCATTCTCCGGAACAGCACGCGCGCCCTGGCATACTGGAAGTTCAGCACCGAGCCGGATACAAGCGATGTCCAAGTGACCACGTCCGGCTGGAACCCGTCCTCCTCCATGGCGCCGACCAATTCCCCGGCCATCTGGTCGTCGCCAGCTAGCGCGAAACCAGAGATGACGGCGTTCCATGTCATCAGGTCGGGTCGCAGGCATTGGCCCCGCATCTTGATGGCTAGCGCCAGGGCCCGGTCCGGGAGGGCGTGGCGCGCGTAGCATGCGACCAGCGCGTTCCAGGCGACGAGGTCATCCTTTCGCGGCATTTCGTCGAACACCCTCTGGGCACTCGCGACCAGGCCGCATTTGGCGTACATGTCGAGAAGCGCGGTGGCGGCGACGGCGTCGGCGGCGAGGAACGGGAACCGGGTGATGACGAGCGCGTGGATTAGGCGGCCGGAGGAAGCGTTTCCGAGGCGCGCGCAGGCGCGGAGCGCCGTGGGGACGGCCGCGGGGTGCAGGTCCACCAAGCCGCGATCGCCGCGTCGGAGGTGGGCGAAGAAGAGGTGGAGAACGCGGCCGTGGCGGCCTTGCCGGGAAGCGTTCGTCAGCTGCTTCATCCATGAGCTGGTGGTTGTGCGTGCGCACATTAGCTCTACGCCTCTACCTCATCTCACGTTAATCCATGACTATGAAGCTTGAATGTGAAACTTCAAGCCGAACGAAGTGATGCACCTCTTGCGTACCGAGAGTAGTAAGCTTGTTAAACAAGTGACAACCATACGTATACAGTATAGTATTATCACTTGTGTACTTTTTTCGCTTTAGGCCTTGTTTGAATGTTGTCAGATTCATCTCAATCCACGCGTGTTGGAGTGGATTGGGGTGAAATTTAGTTCAAATTTCACTCCAATCCAACCTGTGGATTGATGTGAATCCGACTACATCCAAACAAGGCCTTAACATGAGATTTTCCCCGAAGCATTAAGCATTATACTGTACTAGCCAACCAGATCAACAAAATACATCCTTTCAAAAAAAAATCAACAAACAAAACTTAATTTTTCAAATTAACTAATAATTACTATCTAGCTATACCAAAGAATCGTATTTAAAACGATGCCACTAAATCTTGTACGTATTTCTGAATTTGAAGCTAGTATCGGCACTAGCCACCCAATAAGGAGGGCATCATCATCAACAGAAAGCTATTATACTTTAGTCACAATCTGAAAAATGACAATGGAACAAAACTGTAGATAAGCAACTGACAGATGGTGAAGGGCAAAACGAATTCAACAATTTGACAGAAGCACAAACAACACAATTGACGGTAAAAATTGGGCCAATATTTCTGAACATTCATCTATTTATGAGCTCCAAGCTCTGAAAGAACAGATCTTACATCCTACATAAAGAAAAGTTAATCTCACACTAGCTATCACTCTTCCTCAGAAAATAGCTTCATTATTTCAGCAGAGCTCCAATGCCGTTTGAGTCCTATCACAGTCCACAAGCATCGCTAAACAGAGTGCCTCAAAAGTCTGTGTTCCACAGTGGCGGAATGAAGCGTACTCAAAATCTCTCACCAAATCTGAAGAAAATGGTTCCGGTACCAGCATTGTGATCTACAATGTACTCTCCCCTTACCAACCCAAGCTTGACACCAACACCATATGAAGATCCATGACCAACACGCCTGAAAAACTCTGTAGGGTTTCCTTTCACATCCTTGGAACTCCCAAGGTCAGTCCCATGTTCAGCAAATGCATAAACGTGTGTGTTTCTTACAGGGATGCGCAACTCAGTAGCAACCTGCACAGATTAACAGACAAACATTAGTTACCAAACAACAACACATTTTTGTGATGTCACGGTGCCAATTACAGGTATTCTTTTAATGAAGGAAACCAGAATAATCAATGGCAACAATAATACTAGGGATGAAAAAGGTGCATCAAACTATTAATACAATGATGCATCAAATGAAAATCAAGAGTGAGTAACGCATACCTCAAGAATATTCCTAGAAGCGCCCAGTTCACCGTTACTAAAGCCCCTAACAGAGTAAGGCCCTCCAAGTGCGAACGCATCATAGCTTGGCAAATCACCCACACAGCCAGCATAATGACCATGAAGAACTAAAACAGCTGGTAGTGGCTTGCCAGCACCTTTCTCTTGCTTATTTAAATTGATGAACTTGGTCAGAGTAAGTTGATGACGGTTGAAGAATGGGTTTTTGCTTCCGATGCCGAGACCTTGGTCTAACTGCAACCAAGAAAATTCTCCAGTTTATGTATTTTACCATGGCAAAGACTAAATGACAACATGGAACGATAAAAGAACAAGTGCAAAGTTCAACATAAAGGTTCGTAAACAATAAGAGCACTGGGCAAGAAAAAAGTAACTGAAAAAAACATTGAATTGCAATCAGTCAATGAAAGTTTAGTGCACTGTGGCAAGCCTCGGAAGTGTAGCACTTCAAAGAGTCTTACAGTCACAAGGCAAATGCTTGAGCATCAAAGGGTAACTTTACTGTATGTCCTTGAAACCATAATTGTACAGGTAGCTTACCTGAAAAATGTATCTGTCTCCAACAATTGCACCATTCACAAACTCAGTATTGTCGCGGGTTATATTAGCCTGAAGGAATGCCATTCGGTCAACTCCAGTACCACTGAGGGTTGTGGGAGGTCCATCCATGCTCAAACCGCCGCTAGGCATTGCTCGAGAACCATGGGTGCAGATAGAATTAGTTTCATCACGTGTTGTAATCTCTTCAACCACAAGGCCATATGTGAATTTGCTTTGCCGTGTGAAGCTCTGAGAATCCAAACAGTTTTTCATCATGTTACAAATATTTCTGGAATAGTACTTGCTCATAAAATAGAAAAAAAATGCGGAAGAACTCGAGCAAACCTCTGTTATGTTGGCTTTAAATCCAACTCTATCGATCCAAACAGGTGGAGCCTCATCCATGTTGGGACCAGCAACAAAGACAGGACTCAATTTCCTCGTGTTGAAGCAGCTAGTTTTGAATGTGCGGTTTTTACTACGATCATCCACACCATCCAAATAAGGATGAACATACTCAAGCTTGAATGAAAGATCATCCTAAAGATCCCCCAGAATACACATGAATAAGTGCACGAGGTCAAAAAAATATAAGTGTTGTTGCTGACAAAAAAAAGTATAAAGACCTAAATAAATACTGTTAGACAGATGTTAGCCTATCAAATACAAATAGAATAGAAAGTATTTCTTAATGATGTTACTATTTAATAAATATATTTCAATAGAACAGTCAATAATCAAGTTTAAGATTGATAAGTCCTAGGTAAATATAATCCCTTCCAGAGGCTAATGCAGACTCATTGCTCTACTTGTTCAGTAATTTTAGACATGAACTTGTCGGCACTTAAAAATGCACAATTTCCACTTGGCAGTCTAATGAAATAGACAGACTAACATAAGCTTAGAAATGCCATGATTTAACTCGCTCGCTGTTAAACACATGCCTCTTAAAGTATATAAAGTGCCAAGGTTCTGATTGGTTGCCTGCAAAAGCCCTTATCCAGGTCCCCGTAGTACAATTCATCCCTATTTGGTTATCTGCACAAGCCCATATGCATGCTAGTGCTGTCCTCAAAGCAAGCCCAGCCTGCATCCCACAATTCGGCCAAATCCTGCATATCCGCTATGCACCCCCCCCCCCCCCCCCCCCCCCCCCCCCCCCCCCCCCCCCCCCACCACCCCCCCCCCCCCCCCCACCCAAAAAAAACACC
>Ga0182004_10000151_pt1 | contig 32148 bp, 29 predicted proteins | sample Sormic07211540_1_FD_120479 | JGI IMG/M metagenome (GOLD analysis project Ga0182004, IMG submission 120479) | Endophyte microbial communities from Sorghum bicolor roots, Mead, Nebraska, USA - 072115-40_1 MetaG | ecosystem: Host-associated > Plants > Roots > Unclassified | place: USA: Nebraska...
GTCTATCATCATGATCTTCACTTCATGCTTCATCCCTTTGTGATCATGTGGCCACCTTTCCATGCCACCATGCACCTTCATCACATGTGTTGCTATGCCTAACTCAAATCACTTGAACACAAGACATTAGCAACTTGGTGTCATTAATTACCAAAACCAAACTTGGGCTTTCACTTGCCTCGGTTTTTCCCTTCTCTGTCCTTTTTATAAGCCTATAGAATTAATACCATCATTCTTGAATAAAAATTTTTTATGTCAAGCGGGATGAAAAAAATAAGTGGGTTAGTGGTGATATATGTGGTCCACTCAACATCTAATGAATTTGATTACTTCACAAATCCCATCGTTGAGCAACTCCACAAAAATCTTAAATTTATGAAGCATTTCTTTAGGTGCTCTCTCAACTCTACCTTTTTCCTAAAGTAGATTTTGTAGAGCTGGACCTGTCTAGCTAAAAAAACTTAAAGTAGAGCTGAAAAAACAGGAGCACTGTGAGAACCTCATACACAATTGCCTGTTGTCTAATCCTTTCTGTGGGGGTGTTGCATATTACATCCAATCCAATTTTGATTTAGCTCACGGCGACTCGTGTACTGATGTAATGTTTGTGGGAATTTAGTGACACCTTTGTGGTTAAGGTGCCTAGGCGAACATAACAAGGATACCACTACTTAAGGGTTACTCTCATTTTATGTGAAACGAGATGGAAAGTGTAAGTGAGTTAATGATAGTGCCTGGTTCGCTTTGCTCGCAGAGTGGATCTGAACTTTTTTTACTATGTGGTGTTACAATATACGTAAATATTTGTATACAAATTTAGTCAATAAAATTGTTTGACTTGAGATAAAAATGTAGAATTAATTGCATCGTCTATTGTGATTTGAGACGCACAACTGCACAATCAACTAATTTCGCTATTTCCTACAGCTACCCGAGTTACATTTATAAATTCTGATTTTAATGCTAGAGCTCAATCTTTAAAAAATGCTAGAGCTCGTTGCCAACCTGCAAGTTTTTTTTAATAGAAACAAGGGTGCCGTTTGGTTCTTCCCTTGGATCAATTCTAAGAATCTGGATAAAAAAAAATCTCTGAATCCTAAAATATCATCCAAACAGGTTAGGATTCTATAGGATTATCTAAGAAACATCATACATAACACACATGTACAGAATCCAAGAACTATTGTACATTAATTTTTATCCAGAATCCGGATTTTAGAATCTCATGACGGTACCAAAAATAGAAAAGGGGAAGCAATTTCTAGTTCAACAGGCCTGAACCTCATCTGTCTTTCCCCGTGGGCTACATCCACATCCCCGGGTTCTCCCAAGTCGTGCCCAACGAGGCCCAACACCGTGACCACGCATGCTTCTCCCTGTCCCTGCACTGGATCTGGGCCGATATCGACAGCATCTCGTCTTGCAATTTACCTAGACCAAATCCACCAACGCCATGGAGACTTACCCATTCGTGGGCCCGCGGCTGTAGAAACCGTCGTGCGACCAGCGTACGGTACAATCACCAGAAGCACGAACTGCCAACTCGGTCCGTCTCCGTCGGTCGACGAGGCATCGGCCATCGGCCATCGACGCATCACGCTTCTCCGCTTCCCTTCCCATCCGTCCCCCCGGCTTCTCCCCCCTTGCCGATCTAACGGGAACGCGTCTAACAGCTTCACGCGACAGCACCGCGCCACTCGAGGCTCGCCCCTGCTGAGCCAGCGGAGCGCGCCGCCATGGCTTCCACATCCTCTTCCAGGTACGCGAAGCACCGTCGGATCGGAGAGGACGAAGAGTTGGAGGAGGCCGAGGAGGAGGAGGAGGAGGCCGAAGAGGAGGTACTCGCGCTTTTGCTTCCTTCACGCTCACGCCCGTGCTCGCAGTTCGGGTTCGATATTTGGACCAACCGCGTTTGGTTTGGTACTGGCTTTGCGTGATGGGGATTGATATTGGGGGTAGTACGCTGTAGTTGCTAGGTTCACAGTTTCAATTGCTGAAGTTTTTAGGCTACTTATGGAGAATTCGAACGGTGTTTTGCTCGCGAAAGAGCAGTGCATTGGTCTGCAGTTTACGATTCACGAGTGTGTTGGTTAGTTGATGTAGCCTGTGTTGTGCTATTTAGAGTGTTTTGCTTAAGGAACGTGCATTTGCACATTCTCTGCTGCGATTTCCTATAAGAGGCAGAAAAACCTGGCGGTTTTTCTTTTGGGATCATATGTAACAATACTTTATGATGACTGATGCTCAATTGCATAATGTGTGCCTGTCCATCATGCTACTTGCTCGGTAACTGCAGCTTCTGTGCCTTTTGGGTACCATTTGCCGCACTGTTTAAATTGGGAACATGTAACTTGACGTCTTTCTACAATGTTGCTTTATTTAAGGCTGACTGGGTGCAGCTCTATGCATTTAACAAGTCAAAATTCTGTTGAGCTGAAAATTGTCTATTGATTTATCATATTTCATTTCTGTCCACAGCTTGAGCGGTTCGATGATTTCACCATTGCTTCATCATGGGAAAGGTACTGCAAATCTGCAATAATGCTTACAATGATGCTATCCAAGTTTCTTATTCTAATGTTCAGTCAAGTTTATTTACTTATGTGCAAAGGATTATTAACAGTTTCTTGAACATCCAGGTTTATATCTGAGATAGAGGCTATTTGCCGTCAATGGCTTGCAGATGGCGTGAAGATCTTAATGGTAGAGCTCTGTATGGGGGACCTGATATTCATCCTTATGTGATAATTTATTGATCTGTTAGCTAACATATATTTTTGTAGCAAAAAGGTGCAGAGGGTGTTCCTCCCTTTGAAAACTTATATATGATCAAGCGTGAACTGAAGCATGGGAAAAGAGTCTATTCTATGGAATATCATTTCATGAAATCTGCAAAAGGTTAGTTTATTTGGTTAAACTATAACACTTTCAACAATTTGGGTACGTCATGTTATTCTTCTCCAAATAGCTTTGCTTAATATTTTTTTTCTCAATTCTCATAGTCACTAATATCTATCTGTAGGCCAAAACTCATATTGGGACGATGATACACATAGCATGCAGCTCTCATTTGGAGTCGATGAGTTTTTGGTATGATTTTCTTTGTTGCATTTAGTCCAGTTATACAAGGACCTGTTCTTTGGTTTTTCTGCTGGGTGCATTTATCACTTCAAATATTTTTTGTTTCTTTTTTGCTTGTACAGAATTTTATTTCAGTATAAAGCAATTGCATGTGTGCCAACCTGAATTACAGCGCAACAATTTTTTATATACCTTTCCAAAATTTTTGCCAAGCTCTAATATGTAGTGGAGCATTCAGCACTAAAACCTAATAATTGTGCATAAGCTAGTTTGCATCATTAAACTCACTACTCATAGCGTTTTTATGTGCTCACAGATAATTGCTCCGCTGAGTGCCAGTGGTGTGATTCTCGATGATCCGGAGTCGACAAAGCTTTTAAGTTCTGTAGCAATTGCTCTTTCTAATTGTGGCAGGTTAGTAAGTTTTAAATAGTACCGATTCCCTGACGAGCATTATCACTGTCATTTGACCTAATTATTTTGCATTTAGTAATTGGCCAGCGTTTGTACCAGTTCATGACCCTTCACGGAAAGCCTATATAGGGATTCAAAATTTAGGAACTGTATTTACTCGAAGATTTGAAGCTGATCGAATTGGTAGTCAGGTGCCAATAAGACTCATGCATCTGGAGGGGTTACATGAGCTATTTCTGTCAAAATTTGTGAGTATCTCTGAAAGCTTTTACCGTTTGCTGATGTCTTTGTTCTTCGATAAAATCTTATAGTATTTTACAAAATTAAACAGTTGCAAAAAAGGCCAAGATTACCTTTTCTTTATATATAGGAGGAAAAGATAGCACTGGCCTACCATTATGCAACATAACGTATAGCATTTGAGCTTTGGAATATACCACATACTTCTGTTCGGTGATTCTGTTCCTCATTGACTCGTCCCTATTCAGCATGTCATAACTGTTCTGAATTTGTACATGTTTTAACCTTTGTCTTTCTGTTTTTGACTTTGAAGGTCCTATCCACGACAGATTTTCCAGCTAGGGTAAAGGTTCACTTTTCAATGAAGCTTAGCTACAGGACTCCAGAATATGATCATGATAATGAAACTTTAGATTCCGAAGCTACTGAGCCATTGACTGAAAATGAAGTTGCAAACCACCCTAGAAAACTATGGGACGATGATTGCTCTTGGGCAGAGTGGTACTCTGCTGAGGATCCTGTTAAAGGTAACTAAAGTTTTATGACTTTTACAAGGAAAATATGGATAAAAGACTATAATGGGAAGAACCAATGCTAACCATCGGATTGAATCTAAGAGGCACAGATCAACGTCAATAAGCTACCAACACTGCTACAGTAGGAGTTTTATCTGCTGTATTTTCCTAAAAAAAAAAGTTACCAACACTTTAAGAATCTTTCTCCTGAACCATTCCACTTTGCAACTATGTCCTTTCACCATCGTGTAACATAGGATCAATCTGCTTTGATATATACCATCCAATGTTGATCTATCATCAGAACTTACAATTTCTGTTATCTTATTTTAGTGGTAGTTGTACTTTTCAGTTTGAGTTTATCCCATATTTTACGTATTAGATTGTTGTTGTATCAGGGAAATACATATCATAGTCACTGAGATAGAATTTTACCCTTTTGACACTAAAACTGTTCTCCATATAGAATAAAGTCTCCCCTTCCATTATAAAAAGGAAATACTGAGGTGAACATTTCTTGTTCTGTGACTTCAGTCTTCATAATATAAGAACAACCCTAACATGGACAAGGATTCAAGGAGATGATGTACATGCATGATACAAGGTAGATTACCATGTAGAAAATTAGCTATTATAACTAAGTCTTTTTCTGATGAGTTTTTGGGGGATAAAGTGTTGTCCCAATCTACAGTGATATTTGCCTGTTGTATATTTGATTCGCTGCACCTCATGTTTCCATTTTTTTCCCCCATATGATATTTCAAATTGATGTATATTTAGGAACACGATTCACTTGATTATCCTAGGTTTTGAGCTGACTGCCATCTGGGGAGAGAGGACATTTGAAGAGACCCTTGAGATGGCTGAAGTGGAAAATGCTTCGTCCTTTGATGCTGATAGCTGGTTCCTTCATCCAGTTGTATCTCAATACATGTACTAACCTTTTTTATTTGTAAATCTAACCTTCTCCAAGTAATTTCTATTTCATAAATTATATGCATTATATCTATCCTTTGCATCAACACTAACCATTAGAAGGTGTCTCATACATAAATAATATATTGTTTTTCCATATGCTGGAATTTTTTAATTAATGTTAAACTTTACATTGTAGGGTAGATGATTCTATTGGAAAATTTGTTGGGTTTGCATCACAGCTACATCTTCTAGTAAATGCATATGAATCATCAGTGGAGGCACAATTTTTAGAAGACTTTGTTGCAGGTTAAGAACTTGATACAAATCACAGTACCTTCCAAGTGATCCCAATTATCTTCTAGCAATTTGTTTCTAATTTTAATTTTCGATGCTAGGTAGCAGATACTTCAGGCCAGGATAATTTGAAATCTACTGCTAATGTGCCTCCGCCATCAGTTATTGATCGTGTTATGAAAGATCTTTTCAGTGATGGTATTTATTTATCCTCCTTTTTTCCTTGAAGGAACTTAGTTACTGAATCAAAACATTACTGAGAATAATGGAGCCAATCTCTTATGAAGTTCATTGCTGACAGTCTGAATAATCCAAAATGTTGCGCTTGCGTTAGATTGAGAGTATATAAGTATATAACTATAGCCAATCTCTTATGAAGTTCATTGCTGACAGTCTGAAGAATCCAAAATTTTGCGCTTGCGTTAGACTAAGAGCATACAACTATATAAGTAATTAGGCCGGTTCATATGGTACTTCTTGCATGCTATTTAAATATAGCACTTTGACATCAGTTAATCTGAGCCTTAGAATGATCTGCTAGCCTTTGCAGAAAAGGAATTTTAGTGTCATGCTGCTCTCTTTGGTACTTTCATAGATTGGCAGCATCGAGAGGCTTACTTCAGCATTCAATATGCCTGGTTCTGTCTTGCCTGATCTGATAGTTACCTAGTTCTAGTCCTGTGACTTACATCCCAGTTTCCCTTTTTATGCCCTCAACTTGTGTGCAGGCTTCATGAGCTGCTGAGCATAAAAATGATATCAATGCTAGATTTTGAGGTTGTAGATAGTGATAAGCTTTGCTGAGTTTGTAAACTCAAACTCAACTAACAATAATTGTATGACATTACTTAGTGAGAAACAGATAGATGTATCATGGTGTCACATTTCATTTCAATTTCATTTCTGCACCCTTCACTTAAAATTCATTTTTAGATCTAAAAAACTCACATGCTTCTTTTTATCAGAGACTGGTAACTATATGGAAGCAGAAAACAAGTATAGTCGTGCTATGAGAGGTGCACCTGCAGATTCACTTTTTGGCCAGTTCTGTTTGCATGCACTGTGGTTTGGCAACTGCAATATACGTGGTCTGTATCATGTGCTGACTTCTCTTTTAATTTGTGATTTTTGGAGACCTTCATTGATAAAAGACTCATTTTTGCCAGCAATTGCTGTACTGTGGATTGATTTTGTGCGGGAAATTCGTTGGTGTTGGGAGGAATCAGAAAGATTGCCTAGGATGAAAAGCACTTCAAGCATTGATCTCTCTTCTTGTCTTATCCACCAAAAGTTACAAATGGTACATCAATACTTTTTTTTGTCCCTAGAGCCACATTTCCTTGTACAAGATTATAACAGTCAGAGAGTGTTATTTATTTAGTTATATTGTTGCTTGGTGTACCATAATTAAATATTTAAATGTCATGGTATATGAGTTTAACGCCGTGCGTCGACATAGCTCTGCACCACTTCCATGCCTGAACAGCAAGCTCTAATATGGCCCATGTCATCATGTCTTGCCACTTTTATCAACACAGCCTGTGTTACTGCCAGCACCTCCTTGAGTGTACTGATCATGGCCAAAAACTTGGTCCTGCTCTGGCTGTGGATAGGTAACTTCATCTGATAGTGAAGGGCAAGCCTGATGGAAACTATGGGAGTGTTGGGAAAAGAAATTTTACAGGGAATTGTTAAGACAACAAAAATAATTGAAATTATTTTTTTTCCTTTATGAAGTGATAGAGGAGAGGGGTGGGAGGGGGGTGGTATGAGTGGTTGATATACAATCAGTCCTGGAGTAAAGATCCACACATTATTGATTCTGTTATTTGAGCAATGTATATAGTCTGCATTACTTGGGGCTGGCTAGGGCACGAGGCATTAATTACCTCCTGGCCCTTGTGCCAAGTGAGAGTTAAGTTTAGGTCATGGTTGATTTTTCTTTGTAAAGGGCGTACATTGGTTCTTTGTATTTCTGATTGGTGTGGGTATATGCCTTTTTTAAGTGTTCTTACCCCATTCCTTCTTAATCAATGATACGTAGTTCTCATGGATTCTCATTTGCTTCTGCAAGCTGCTGTTTCTAGAATGATTCAACTATTTTTTCACCATTTATTTTGCATCTCATAAATTGGCACTAGAAGCTATTTGTTAGTTAACTTATGAACCAAGTATTAGGTTTTGGCAAAGATTCTAAAAATTAATTCACTCGGTCCTTAAGCTTGTAGGGCATTACTTGTTTTGCCAGCGTATTGAATAAACTGTCTTTTGTTTTTTTCATCTTTGAAGCTCACGATATGCATTGAGAGAAAGAAATCACTGAACCATGAGAAAGGTGCTGGCTACAAAGATGAGACTTCAAATAGTACGGTAATAATACTCTCATTCAATATGTCTATTTGGAACTAAAAACAATTTAATGTTAAGTTGCTAACTCATAATTAAGAGCAGGCAGTGGACAAATCTAGGAAAGGATCAGCTGGTGTTGTGCCTAAAATGATGCTCCTGAATACGTTTCAGGAAATGCATGCTCCATATACTCAGGTTCTGTTTGCCCTCTTCTTCAGATTTAATATTGTGATCCACATGCACCCCCTTATGTTTCCATCAGTGCCTTAGGATGCACCTTTGATGACCGAAGATATGCATGAAGAAAGGCTCCATGCAGCCGAAGCTTTTGGCAATGCCATTGTAAGTTTTTAAACTTGCTGTTGTATGCATGAAGGGCAAATCCCTTTCTGATTCATAGGTTTACCCAAAGAACTACAGTATGCCTGTATATTGGATTATATGTACTGCTGACTCTATTGCATGCTGGACCTATCAGACAGCCTACCTAAATAAGATCAAGTTTACAAGAAATTACATAGCATTCCCCTGTTCCTGCAGGGTCTATCTGGACAACTGGAAAGGGATATACTATGTTCCGGTAAGATTTTGTGGGAACAGCAAGAAATTTCACTTGTTACATAATGTGTTAATGTTTCTAGAGTCTATCTTCAGGAATTTTCTTTTACTTTCTCTAATTTATGAGCAATGACTAGAGCTTTTGAAGAAGTTATTCTACTTTTCCTCTTTGTTGCTTCTGTTGTGGAACTTGTTGACTTGCTACTAATTAGGAAGCTGTGCTCCTTGCTTAGATATGTCTGCTTTTAAAGCTGCAAACCCAGATGCTGTCTTTGAAGACTTTATTCGGTGGCATTCACCTGGCGACTGGGTGAGTGAGGACAAAACAGATGGTAATGCAGGCTGGCCTCCCAAAGGAAAGCTTTCTCAGCGTATGTCCGAACATGGGAATGTGTGGCGCAAAATCTGGAACGATGCTCCGCCATTGCCTGTTTCCGAACAGAAATCTTTGCTTGACCCTGTTCGGGAAGGAGAAAAGGTACTACCCATGTTCTGATAATAATTTCATCATCTTATTACTTATAGGATGGCTGGCAGCATTTTGTGCTAGAAAGCTACTCCCTCCACTCCAAGTTGTAAGTCGTTTTGGCTTTTCTAAATACATAGTTTTTACTATGTATCTCGACATAGTGTAGAAAAGCCAAAATGACTTATGATTTGGAACGGATGGAGTACTACAAATGACCAATGCAATTTAACGAAGTGTAAATTGAAAGTTTCAATCATTAAAATATACAAAGAAAGCAGATTCTGTGCCCAGGTGTTCCCGTGTCCTGGACATCTGGACCCTCCATGGATGCTAACTTGAAGTGCAAACGATGACAAACAGATCTGGTGGAAACAGATCCTCTAGCTCTGCATCCCAGCCATCTTTCTACATCTGGACAATCCATGGACGCGATCTTGATAAAGTGCAAAGTGCAAACAATGACATCTGGGCACCTGCTGTCATCTCCAACTCTGGTGGAAACTGATCCTTCTGTCTCCTCCCGCCTTCTTCCGCTGCATCCCAGGTGCCCCACCGCGATCTCCACAGCAGCCCATGGTTAGCGACGACTTTGCCACTCACCTATTGCCCCTGCCTCCTCCACCCCGCCCTCCGCAGAACACTCTGGCAGCCCCTGACCCATCCCTCCCCAGCACCAGCACCCCCGCCCGCCTGCGGCGCCCTTACCATCCGGCCAAGCCGCCCGCCACCCCGCAGGTTTGTCCTACCTCCCAAGACACATCTAAGTCTGGTGATTATTTGAGCCATCCTTGAAACCCTAACCCAATCCCACTGTTCCGCAGCCACCAACCTTCACCCCCGTCGCCGCCATTGGCAACCGCTCCCCCATCTCCCACCCCTGTTTCTCCACCACCGCTATCAACTAACCATTTGCTCGGCTGTGTTGTCTATACCATAAGAATAAGATAAAGGTCATCGATAGTGGCGTCAACTCGTTTGCCATGAAAACAAATCTTGAGATTTCATGGATTGATGTCCAGTACGCGTGAACCATTGGGTGCCATACGATTTTTCGTATAAACAAACTACGAGTTAAGCAGCACACATTTTATTTTGCTGGAAGATGAGGGTTTTGAACTGTATGGGGCTGGATGATCACTTTAAAAGTAGGACCATGACCTTCAGTTCTTCATGAATATTAGATAGCATCTTAGTTCTTACTATTGATAAAATACTAGCATGCTACTTATTGAGCATTTTATATATGTGATACGCAGGTGCTTCATTACCTTGAAACTTTGAGGCCACAGCAGCTCCTTGAGCAAATGGTGCGCACTGCTTTCAAATCGTCAGCTGATATCCTGAATAAGACCATGTATGGTGGCTTCAAGGAAATGAAGACAAAAATGGATCAGCTATATGCCACCATGGTGTCAACACTGAAATCTCTTCAAGGTACTACTATACTTTCCATACAGCTGTGTGAACTGTAGACTTACATTTTGAAAGAAGTATTTATGGATTGATATTCACATGAGATCTTCTTTTCTAAAGATAACCTTATATGTTTGCTTATCCTTCTATTTGTTTAACAAGGCAACCAATATCCAGCTTGAAATGTGTAATGCCGTTAAGAATATTATTCATGGAGGGTACAGCTTTAAAACACAACCTGGATTATTAGCTGTAAGCCAGCCATCCTTTAGGGACTAGTGTTGTGGTGTGGGGGAACTGGACCCGGACTACATAGGTGTAGTCATGATTGGCAATGAGGTGAGGTTTTTCGCATCGGTGCCCTATTTTGGGTAGAGAGGTAGGTGGAGATTATCTCATTGCTTAGATTTCGAGGATACATCAGATGGGTTTACATAGGCAACAAGCCAACCAATCTTCTATCATTTCTCACAAGCTAACAAACCAATCAACTAATCAATCCTGCTAATAAATTCTAAACGAACGGTGAACTCTGATGAAACTTACTGAAGATGATGCTGCCTAACCTGTCACTGGATTCTTGCCACCACGGGAGTGGTGCTTGCTCCACATAATAACTAGAGAGAAATTTGAGGATGTTGAGCACCGGTCACTGGCATGAATACCTAGGCCATTGTTTTAACAGGGAATTCTGATGTCAATGATTTGGCTGGAGACCTGAAACGGCTTTGTCAAGTTTTTGAGCACATCGAGAAGTTAGTGATTCTTGCTGCTTCCATCCATCGGAAGCTTATTGATGCTCCACGACTAGCTGAAGCAATTTTTTACGACTACTTCAACTACTATCTTCCAAAAATGGGAACTAGCCTGGAAAGCATTTGCTATGAAAAGGTAAATCGTATGTTCTTTACCCTCAGTTGTTACACAAGTAATCTTTTACAGGAACAAAGTTAATGGAACTAAAATGTTCATATCTGATTTAATTTGCTCGTGCATTGCTTATGCCTAAAATCATGGATAGTGCAGTTCTTGAAATTTATCCGACAGTTATTAGACACTGGAAACTCAAGGGTTTCCATAATATGAAGATATTGTTCTACCACCTACATTTATCTCTACAAGTTGGTGTAGTCATTACATATTATAGCCATGTCAGAACTTTTGATTTGTATAATAGTAAGCTGCAAGCTTCTTCTCTGTCACACTGTTTTTCTTATCATTTTTCAGCCACACCATGTGGCCATGTGGGGTTAGACTAGTTATTTTTTTATTCCTCACGGTGTGCTTTTCATTCTGTTTTTAGTTTACTCCAAATCTTCTTCTTTTTTCTAAGACCAATATCACCCTTAAGTTTCTTGCTGTGCCTAGTCAAGCTGTTATTTTCTTTTGCTGATAAATTTTCTGAGGCTATGTTCCTGATATTCTTTTAATATTCTATATTAGGAGTTCACAACTAAGGAAAAGGTCGGGATGTATGAGAGAGATGCTGTATCGAACCTGTTTCCTCCCCCTACTGCTAATCAGTCTTGGAGGAAAGTTTTGAGCATGGGAAATCTTCTGAACGGCCATGAACCGATGCAAAGGGAAATCATATTCTCAGTCCAGGAGAGAATAAGCAATGGTCATTATTCGAGCCCAACCCCATTATGTACCAACGATGAGCAGATCCAGACACATAGGATGTATATATCTGGGACATCTAATGATCTTTGGGTTGCATTGTCTGTAACATCCTGGGATTGAGCTGCACGATGTATGAGAGGAGCAATGGATGCTTAGAATTCCGGTGGTGCAGATCAACTATCATTGTAATTTTTTGTTGGGTGTACCAGAAGCCCAGAAGGGAGTACCAGGACATGTCTGGTAGCACCTTTGAGGGAAAGCATCCATTTTTGACATCAGATCGAAGTATTGATTATTTACGTCGTGTAGCAGTCAGAACTCAGAAGTTATCCGGGGGGTTGTGCTTCTATGCTAGTATATATTCTTTGTTTTGGCTTCCTCTAGAGAACTGGCTATAGACAAGCTCTATTTTAGCTGACGGCTTTGGTGTAAGGTGAACTGGCGAGTTGCCACACACGCGGAGGATTGATGTACGTTTACACATAATTGTCTTGTATGACTTGTGGCCTTGTGCAATGAGCTAGGTTTCGTTCAGCACTCCATCCATGAACTTTGAATTTTTTTATATCTGCTCGCATTTTGTAGATGGGTTCATCCCATTCTCGGTTCCTTCCATCGCTTTGCTTTATGGTCATACTGCTTCGTAGACATAGTAGAACTCAGTCACACGAAGAATAAGATACCTGACATAAATATCTAATATGTTTATGAGCCTGTACGCTTGACAGAAAATGCTAAAAGTTTATTGTGAAAGAAAAATACTCCCTCCTTTCGAAATTATAAATCATTCTAAGAATCTTGTCAAAGCATGTCAAATTTAATCAAATTTATAGAAAAAATTACAAGCCATGAAAATATAATTAATAAAGAATCTAATGATACTTAGTTGATATCATAAATATTATTATCCTATCATATAAATTTAATCAAGCTTGAGATACTTTAACTCTCAAAAGATTCTTGAATGATTTATAATTTAAGATGGAGGGAGTACTATTCACTTCAGCAGCTCAAGAAAAACAGTACAAATAAGCTCAAGCGAATAGGCTCGTACTTGGGGATCATATGTTTCTCTTTGGGGTCAGTGATTTTGCATTAAACTACTTATCTGTTACAGTATATTATTACATCGTACAGTAATACTAGCTAATACGATGTACAGTCCCCACAAATTGTATATCCTGCACAGCAAGATGGAACGGCTCTATGTAACGTTCTTATATGTTCACATAATCACATGATCCAAAAGAACACATCGCCAATCAATTAGAATTCTCCCCGCCACACCTTACGCTCCCTACCCCCATCTTCAGCAGTTGCAGGCTTGCTGATGCCGGAGTTGTAGCTGACGCCGTTGCGCGCCTCCGCTGTCTCGAGCACCATCTGCAGACGTCCCAGCCCCTCGCAGGCCTTCGGTGGAGTGCCCTTGTAGGCCTTGCAGATGTAAGCCTCGAAATTCTCGTAATCCTGAAACGACGAAAACATAAACATGTTCGTCACCACCAATGGAACGAGCTTGATCAAACTAAGCAGTTGGGCAAGGCGAAGGGTGAGCCATGGATGCAGCTGAAGTTCAGGGAACTTGCCTCTAGCAGGGGCTGCCCGTCGACGACCACCCAGGGGACGTACCGGTGCGGGGGCTCGAGAGCGTTAGTCTGGTTCGCGTACTTGAGCTCAAGCTGGAACAAATCAGTGAACAAGATGCAAATTAATACTGCGTTTAATTAGGACATGCATTGAATTACAGTTACAAGAGAATGCGACATGCGAGATGGGATAGAAGTGGTATAGCAGCACAACGAAGTAGTACTAGAAAAAGCTAGCCGATTGAAGAAGAATTGAGGACGGACGGACCTTGTGGCCAAGTTCGCTGTTGTAGCATTGTGTTACAGGTTTGGGGTCGAGGCCCAGCTTCTGGAAGCAGGACTTCCAGTCCTTGTACTGGCCCTTTCCCTTCACCACCAGGTCCTCCACGCAGTAGATGAAACTGAAATGCACATCCTGTGCCCAACGACGACGATGACACAGTCATACGCGGAAGACTTGAGAAATACTATAGTACTGTACAAGAATCCCAAGATTTGCTTGAGAAAACTGCAGACCCTGAAGCTTTGATCACAGAGTGCAACAACTAATTTGTCCATGTCAGATTCATCATTTTGGTCAGCCGATTGTCGGCTTGTTGCAAGGTTTGCCGTTTTGTCCGGAGTTTCGTGGAGTCATTCTTCATCTTGCAGGTCAAAGCCCTACTACGAGCAGAGTTTAAGAGGAGAGAGGAATTACCAAATCCGGCCAGGCGTCGATGGCGCAGGCTTCCACGGTGTTGAGAAGGCACTCGTACGGACCATGCTGCAACAAGAAGCCATCAGCTCAGCAGTTACTGCTACTGCAAGACTACTAGTAAGAGTAATTAACGAAATCCCCAATTCTGTCTCAGATTAACTAGGAGTAGTACTCTACTCCAGCAAGCAAGCAGTGACACCGACACCCAGGATGCGAGGTCAAGGACCACAATTCCGGACGAAGTTGCACAAGGAAACGCGAGGAGGGAGCGGATCGGGCGGTGCTCTACCTGGCAGGAGATCACTCCGCCGGCGTGGATCCGAGCGTTTCCGTAGGGGACGAGCGTGAGGTCCACGACCTCGAGGAGGCCGTCCACGAAGACCTTGGCGAGGTGCTTCACCACGAAGCGCGCCGAGTAGGGGCACAGCGACTCGTAGTACAGCGCCACGGCCACCTTCTCGGTCCCCTCCTCGCCGGCCGCGGCGGAGGAAGCGGAGGCGAGCAGGAGGAGCGCGGCGATGGCGAGGCGGGTGGCCATTGGGTGGGGACGGTGGATCGGTCGGAGTGCCAAGGTCGCCGCGGTGGGGTGATGATGGCTGTGACGGGACTATGGGAGACAGGGAGAGGGGAATTAGCGTGGAGCAGCGTGGCCACGTTGGGCCCACATCGGCCACGTGGGCGTAGTTTTGTGTCCCACGAGCAGCGACCGTGGGGCTCGGGGGGCTCGTGAATGTGGACGGGATCCTGGACGAGATTGGGCGAATGACCTCGCTTGTGCAAACCCCATTATGAGGACCGGATCGGACATCGACCAGTGAATCTCTCGGTTCACTGGTTCAGTGGTTTAATTGTTAAAAACCGGTTGAGAGAAATAATATCTCTATGGTCAACTAGTGTTGTTTCAATTTTTTTTGGATTGTATTATTCTATCTCTGTGTTTAATAAGTGGATAGAGTTATCTCTGTTTATGTTTGGTTGGAGGAAAGAAAGAGTGGGAATGGATTGATGTGTTGATTTTTGTTAGCAATGGTTCGTTCCTCTTCTCTCTGGTCACAGCTGTCCTCGCCCACCATGGTCGCGCGCTATAGTTGCACAGACCCTCACACTTCCACGCCATGGCCGCCATCCTCTCTTGGCTCCACCCCGTGCCCCCGCCCCAGCTTGGTTTTTCGCCCACGCCGGGCTCCGCACCATGGCCATTGCCCTTGTCAGCTCCGTACCGTGGTCCTTGCCCTCGTTCCATCTTAGCTTCACCCACCTCTGCCTCATCCGGTTCCACACCATAGACATAGTAGCAACATCTATGTTTCTAGAAAAAGCCAGAATATCCTAAAAAGCCAAAATAAGTTACAATCTTGAAAGCATGTTGTCTACTTAAAAAAAGAAAAAAAAAGTGTTTTGTGACTTAAAAAATGTTTTGATCTATCAGCTCTTATAGCTAGCTGCTAAGATTAGTAGCTATGACCTAAATAGGCCCATCTAAGTGACCGAAAACAGGTCTTATCCTACCTTAATTATCCGTGTTTGGATGGCAAAATGTAGTAAAAAAAGATAGTGGCAAGTTTAGGTACTGATCTTCTGCAGTGAAAATACTGCAGTAGTTACGTTTAGAGTGTCTGTTGATACTGATCGGACGGATAGGTATGGCTGACTTTAGTGTACATTACCGCGCTTCCCGTACGCGACTGTGATTGGTGAGCATGATGGTGTGGGCGCTATATGCCACGCTCGCACGACCGCTACCGTGCGCTGTGCGCACAGTATGGTTGTACAACCTTCTAGCATAAGCAAATTAAGTAAACCGGTGAAAGGCTAGATCAGTAATTGAGCGATTTCATTAGCAGTTTTAAGATGATTAGAGAATCGCTGTCATGATATAAATTTTAGTACGTACAGTACCTGGCACGAGATCTCGCTGTTGGACCCGACGCGGGCGTTGCCGTAGGGGATGAGGCGGAGGTGGACGGCGTCGATGAGCCCGTCCTCGAAGATCCCCGCGAGGTGGTTCACGATGAACCGCGAGCAGTACGGGCACAGCGACTCGTAGTAGAGCTCCAGCGAGACCTTCCCCTCCTCCTCCGCGGACCCGCGCTGCGGCAGGAGGAGCACGCCGGCGGCGGCGACGAGCAGGAGCACGAGCGGCGGCACAAGGAGGAGGGGACTCCGGGGACCAGCGGCCATGGTGATCGATTGCTCGTGCTGTGTGTTTGCGTGCTAAAACGAGGTTTTCCCCCTCCCCCTTGCTTTCTTTTTCTTACACTGACTGATCCGTGGTGAGTGGCCATTGGCAACCATCGATCCGTTCCGTTCCGTCGTGATGTGGACGGGCCGGCCGGGACCTGGAATTTCGTGGTGTGTGATGGTTACAGGGCCCCGTGATTTTTCAGCTGCCGGGTGACGGCCGATGCAACGCAAAGCCTGATAGTTACAGGGCTCCGTGATTTTTCAGCTGCCGGGAGACGTGCCAAGTTACCAGCGGCAGCTTGATTAAAAGTTGTAAATGCAGCACACAAACACAGTTTCCTCTAGGAATAAAACACACACACAAATGACGTTAATTATCCGTACAAGTAAGAATAATAATCCGAAAACACCCACAGACAGACAGTGCAAGCATATGAATGGATCAGCTCGGCAGGTTTGGCCAGCTGACCTGACTACCTGATAACGAAGTTCATAGTAACTGAATCAAAGCAGCATATAAGCAGTCTGAGTTTTGTATAACCGCTAATTAGTCAGCATTCAGCAGGCCCATGCCCCAGCCCATCTCCGACGACGAGGAGGAGGAGCCCGCGTAGTAGGCCGGGTCGGCCAGCAGCTCGGCGATGAGCTGGTCCACCCCCGTCTCCTTGTCGCAGTCCAGGATGGCGTCGATGAACGCCGCCGCGCCGTCGTCGCCGCCGCCTCCGCCACCGACGTCACCGCCGGCCGCCGCAGCGCTGCTGCTGCTCCCAGCGCCGTACACGGCGACGCCGCTGCCTGCGCCGACGGCGGAAGCCTCGTGGTGGTACTGCCCAAGAACGACCTGCTGCTGCTGCGCCTCGGCCGCGGCCGCCGCGGCGGCGGCGTCGTCGGCGAGGAAGTCGCTCCACTTGAGCTGCTGGCCCTGGCCGTGCTCCGTCGTCGTTGGCGACGCGGGCGCGTCCGCGTCCACGCGCGCGATGACGACCTGCTGCTGCTCCGTCTTCGGTGGCAGCATGCCGGCGGCGTGGTACGCGACGTCGTGGACGAGCGGGAGCGCCGGCGCGGGAAGGTAGCCGCCGTTGGGAGAGGAGGACGCCGGCTGCGGCGGGCGGATGGCGAGCGCGCCGATGCTGTGCATGAGGTCGGCGATGGGGCGGTGGGTGATGGGGTCGATCCCGCGCTGCCGCAGCTTCTTGCTCAGCTTCGTGTTCCAGTAGTTCTTCACGTCGTTGTCCGTCCGCCCCGGCAGCTGGTTCGCGATCAGAGACCACCTGCAAATTAAACGCATGCAGTTCGTCGCCCAGATCAGCGCACGATCCATGACGACGTGCCAGACATCTACGATGCAGGCAATGCATGCTCGATCGCACAACAATTTCCATTGCAGGTTAACTGAAACAAATAGTAGGAGTACTAACTAGCGAGAAATTAAGATGCATCTGATCAAGATCAGCTATACCCTAGCAACTACTATATATGATTGTAGTGTAATACACTGCTATGGCTACGGGTGATCTGGAACCATCGATTCCGATCAACTTTGCATGCGCGCACGCATTAATTGTGTATGTCGGTCGTACAGTTCGTTATCGCTCAGAACTCCAACGGTCTCCCGGACGGTGTCATGTCGTTTTCATTCGCATCATGGGTTCGATCCATCAGGGCACTCCCAATGCAATACTCAATCATGGAGTCTAAGACAATTAATTACATATTATTTATGATATTTTGCTGATGTGGCACCATATTTATTGAAGAAAGAGGTAGAAAAAATAAGACTCCAAGTCTTATTTAGACTCCAAATCCACATTGTTCGAGGTAATAAATAACTTTAGACTCCATGATAGAGTCTGCATTGTGAGTGCAACGGCGCTGATACGAGAACTACTGAACTAGCTGTCCGTTTCTAGAATTCTAGGGCATGTTTAATTTGGAATGAAGAGGGCAACTGCACTAGAAAATTGCATTGCTACCATTGGTTTTGAATTTAAGCTAACAGATCCTTAAGATTCAGAATCAGATCCTGAATACTCCATCTCTCCAAACACCCGATTACTAGTAATTTTCATGTGAAATATATGCTTACTAATTTGCCGAACAACAATATCCATGAATCATGTACAGTAGATAGAGTCGGAATTGTTTTTTGAAATCTTTTACCCTTATAAGAACTATATGACGTGTTTTTCATAATTATTCACATCTTCAGTGTGCAGCAACACTCTCTATGAGATAATTAGTTTCTAAACTGCATTGAGGTAGTAGGTAATAATCGCCTTGATCTGTAGTGCTACAAGGGATCTTTTTTTTTTAAAAAAAAAAAGCAGTACTACAAAGGATCTAAACAATATTCTGTTTCTAAGTGAGAAGTCATCTGAAAGATGATGCGAATGCATGTTATAGAAGTAGTAGCTGTGGAAACAAATCACTATACATGATTTGCAGCACTGTACTGTGTACATACCTGCTTCCAAGCATGGCGTGGAGGGTGACGATGAGGTCTTCCTCCTCCTGGGTGAAGTTCTCGTGCTTCAGGTTGGGACGCAGGTAGTTGGTGTACCTCAGCCTGCAGCTCTTGCCGCACCTCTTCAGCCCTGCATCATCACATCATGCCGCACCATCCATCCAACAACGCTTTGTCATCACTCATCAGCCAAAACAAAACAAAAATGACACGCACGCGCAGAGATATCCATCACACAGGTGACAGGTCCTCATCTGGCCCTGGTGGCCTGGTGCACGGCACGATCACCTGCTCTCTGGGGCACGTTGGTCCAGTTTCCGGTGCCATGGGTGGAGGTGTAGGCCAGCAGCTTGGCGTCCTCCTCCGGCGTCCACGGCCCCTTCTTCACGTTCGCCTTGTCGCAGCACGGCGGCCTCCCCATCGATCTGCCGGCCTCGACGACGACGACGACGACCAACCACCGCGCGCGCGCTGGCACGAGCTCGAGAGAGCTCTGACGACGATGCCGGCCACTGGCCAGAGAGACGAGATGAGATCACCGCTGCAGAAAGGTGATACTGCTAGTACATATGGATGGAGGAGAAGGAGGCCGGCTGCTGCTGCCACAGCCACGGTAACAACATGTTGGGGGCGACGATGGCGTGACCCCCTCCCCTCCTCATTTAAGATTTAACTAGGCATGGCATGGTTAGTGTCAATCACGCAGGAGAAATGGTTAGATTAGGGAAGAGACGCTGGTTTCGTCCTTGTTTATGGCGGTGGCCGCAGTATAATAGGGCGCGTGTGCAACTGCTTCCCTCCGGCAAATCAACAGCCTATTAGCGCGACGGGTTTAGCTGCGGCCGGGTTGGTGCGGGTAATAATCTTATCGTTGGGGGGGTCATGGTGAGGTTTAAAATTTTCACGAGTTGGACATGATGATTTTCACGACATCAACGCCGCCAAATCGGTTTTGCATTGGCCTTGGCCCCGGAGCAGATCAGGTCCTCAGCACTGCGCATCGCTTCTGTGCTGGACGTGTACTACTACTACGCGCCTGGAACTTGCGAAAGATGTGATCAGTTCAGCTGTGTATAAAATGAGATGGAGAAATGCTAGAGAGGTTGGGTGCGTCCAAATGTGCACACTCTGGCATGCGAATGGCAAACACCCGGTAGCAAAATGAAAAGAGAATCTAAACTGGGCAAAAAAAAAAACTTGAAAAGGGTGAAAAGAGAGTCTAAATTGGGCAAAAAAAAAACCATTGAAAAAAATATATATATATATCAAAGGCAACCCGGTTGGAAAAGGCTGAAAAGAGAATCTAAATTGGGCAAAAAAAATTGAAAGGGTGAAAAGAAAATCGAAATTGGGTCGGTTGGAAAAATAATTTGAAAAGGGTGAAAATAAAAATCTAAATTGGGCAAAAATAATTTGAAAAGGGCGAAGAGAAAATCTAAATTGGGCAAACAAAAAATATATCAAAGCCAGGTTTCGATCCTGGGACCTGTGGGTTATGGGCCCACCACGCTTCCGCTGCGCCACTTTGATGTTGTTGTTGGTCTTGTCCTATTACAGTATTTCATACTTTGTAGAGTCCTTGTAGGTTCCCACAGCCTCTGTACCGACAGCCCTGAGTTTCCCGATCCACCGTCCACCCGACATCTCACCGCCTGCCCGCAGAAAGAGGAGTAGTAAAAACCAAAGCCCAAAGCACAAAACAAAATGAAAAATCGCCACAGGAGGAGCCAATCAGCGCGCGCCAGGCTACGCGCTCCAAGAAGGGCAGCCGTCCTCGCCGGACGCGTGTAGCACCCGCGCCGACCGGCTATAAAAATAGCCACCTGCGGCACGGCTCCTCCTCTGCTCTCCGGCTGATCTGCTTCGTTTTCGTAGGTGCCTTCACTAACTAGAGTCCACACTCGATACTGCGCTGTGCTGGTCGAGAGCTTAGTTCTAGCGGTTTCGTTTGCGGAAGATGGAGGATTCGGTGGGCGTGGAGGAGAGGAGGGAGCAGAGCGAGACGACGCCGCACAAGAAAGCGCGTCAAGAAGTAGTGGAGGCCGGCGGTGTTGGCGGCGGCGGCGGCGGCAAGCCAGGTGAGGACGGCGGATTCCTGAGCGCCATGGCGTCCAAGATCGGCGCTACGATGTCCGGGACCAATGGCGGGAGCGGCGGCGAGGTCGTCAGTGCGACCATGGCGTCCGACGGCGAGGAGGGGAAGACGGACGGTAACGGCAACGGCGAGCCAGGCCCAGGCGAGGAGGGTGGATTCCTGAGCGCCATGGCGTCCAGGATCGGCGCGGCGATGTCGGGTGCTAACGGTGGCAGCGGGGACGACGGCGGCGGTTCCAATGCGGCCGTGGCGTCTGGTGCCGAGGACAAGGAGGCGGACGGTGATGGCGGCGGCGGCGGCGGGATCTTGCGGAAGCTGCTGCACAGCTCGCCCCCTGCGCCACCGCACGCGTCAGGTAAGACCCGTCTGTGCTCCGGTCTCCGCGGCCAGTTGGATCAGGAAATGAAATGTTTGCAATTGACCGATTGATTTGTGTAGGAGCAATGGAAACAGAGGAGGTGAAGGAAGGTGAGCAAGCCGGGATTCTGAGCGCCATGGCCACCAAGATCGGCATGGCCATGTCTGGTACGAATGGCGATGACAGCCATGGCGGCAGGGGGGACGACGCCAAGACGAGCAATGGTGAAGCGGTTCGTGGCAATAATGGTGATGAGAAGAAGGGGGAGGAAGCCAATGGTGGTGGCATTCTTAGCGCGGTGGCTTCCAAGATCGGTGCGGCCGTGTCAGGCGCCAATGGCAACGGGAACCACAGCGCCAATGGCAACATGAACCACAGCAGCGCTGAGGATGATGCCAAGACGAGCACCGGCGACGCTGATCATGGTACCAAGGACGAGGAGAAGGGGCGTGATGTGAATGGTGGTAGAATAGTTGAGCAGATCATTGCCAACCTGCCCTCAGGTATATGATTCGAATTATTACGGAAGCTACATTTTCTGAGGAAAAATGTAGACCCTTTGTGCCATCAAGTTGTACTGAAGTTTGAACTGACAATCTCTCCTCTGTTTACTGCAGATGATCAGGCGCCAGATGCCGATGAAGCTTCCTTGCTCATTGCCATTATCGAAGATTAGCTCCATGTTCCGAAGGCAGGTCATGGCTGAGCAAAAGCGGATAGGGCTAGCATGTTATTATGTCCCCCCGCAAAGCACGTTATTTCCTCTCCTTTGTCACCAATAAAATTCACCTCAGCTCGTGATTTCACCACTGTTGGGGAATGGGGACACCTTAGGAACCGTGGATGCATGCAAGAGTGTCTAGTAGTTTTGAGTTAGTAAACATCATGTAACGAGGCTGAGCTGATTGGGTTTGTTGTGATATAATTTATCTATCTGGTTCTATATTCTCGACATGGGCTGAATTTATTTTAGAATTTAACAGTAGTGGGTGCTGGTCGACAATGAAACGTCTACTGTAACCTCGTCATTTCTGAAATTTTATATAACTCAAAAGTCTTTTGAAGGTGCTCGTAAAAAATGATGACCATGTGTGCATATATGAGCATCTGTGTCTACACTATGCTACTATGATTTGCAAAAATGTTGTGAGTTGGCAACTAATATAACGGCACGGTTCTCGTAGTTCTAAATTTTAGATTACGAGGCAATTGTTCCACAAAACAACTACTACCACTTCGAATGCAGCTTTTTGGTGTTAGGCGGCCACTATCGACACCGTCCAACAACACATTGAGATATGTACAATTCAAAATCAGTAGTGTAAAACGAGGAGAGTGTGTGAAACATTGGAAAGTGTGCAACATCATAAATCTCAACAGCACATTTGGATGATACAGATAGCACATGCTAAGCATGTACATGCTGCAAGCTTGCAACACATTATTAATCACTTCTCTCTTTCTCCTTTATACATGTAAAGATATCTTATATGGCAATATAGCACTACATGAGAAATCTTATACAGCGCTGCAGATGTCGAGAATAAAATGCAGAAGGCTGAAAAAAAGGAGTTCTGCGTGGATCACTTGATTGCATCAGCAGTGATGGAGCAGCGAAGGAAAGAGCAACAAACGTTCAGTGACTTCAGACTCCAGTCAGTAACGCCAACAGGTTGCAACAATATACACCCGTTGGCTGCAGATGTCGAGAGTAACATAAAGAAACATTTGAGAACAAGTAAACAACTCAGTCAATGTCATCGTGCATCATATTGATCAGGGTGGATCTCTTATGCGCTCCAGTAGTCCAGTTATAACTATGAAGCCAGCCAAGGAATTGGGAATAGTAAAAAAAAAGTTACATGATCTTTCATGATATGTAGATGACTGGATGTTGCAAAATACCAGGTTCTTCTGCCAACGCTACTCATACTCAGCTAAAAGGCTTCAAATTGACAACACCCATTTCAAGTATGCCGGTCAAAGAACTTCTCAATTGCCACTGAGAACGCAGCAAACCCTGCACATCCAATGCATGTAGCTTTTGGGCCACCTGTAAAAATATAAAATTCCCTTAGGTACATTTTCAAATATAGATACACCAGAACGGCAATATAGGAGACCTCTCCTCATTCTTAGCTAGTTACCTAAGCAGGAAGGGATAGAAAACGTGTATGTCATACATACAAAAGGAGCAGAAACACCTTTCAACTTCAGACTATGATCAGAAATGCAGATTTACAGTTAATACATAACAGCTTATTAATATCACCTATATAATTTTTGAGATATAGGCAGGAGACCAGAGGCACAAGTAGCTGGAATAAAGCTGCTTAAGAGGCCAAATATACCGATCCCCACAATCCATACAATAGACAACGCCAATGATTGCACCGTGAGATTTTACCGTTTTACTTAAGGAAATTTTGATAATTAAAAGTTTGGCAAATTGTCTCAGGGATTCATAGATGGCAAGACAAACAAAATACCTTTTACAGCTAAAGCTCCTCCAGTGACACAGCCAGCTACTGCTGTATTGGTAGTGTCATGCTTTGCCCGAACCTGCCAAAGAATGCAAATATAAATAGGAAGAGAACATGCCAAAACATCTATGAATGAAAAAAAAACAGTTACAATTATCTACCTTCTCTATGGTACATTCAGCTGCTGAGAAAATCAGACCCATGACTGCAAAGGTTTTGGCATTACTTATACTTCTCCTACCCATCTGCTTTGCTGTGTATACTATTTGCTGCCTTGCTGTCATCTCCTCTGCCATTATTGGGTTGTCCAAAGCTCCAAAGAATAGTCCCATAAGTACACCAAGACCGCCTCCTAATGAATAGGAAGGATAAGAGAGTTAATAAAAGTTACCCATAGAAAAAAAAATGCACACTGCTATACTTCTAACAAGAGTACTAGACTCTATTGAGTATAATTGGTGGTATGGCCAAGCAACTGATGTTGTGGGCTATTTAGCTTAAGGTAAGACAAGACATGATTTTTAGTCTATGGTACTAAACACCAAAATACAAAGCAGCTACTGAAGATTTGGTCATGTAGATCATAGATACAGCAAACATTATGAATACTACTAGTTCTGTATTATAACACATTTTTAGAAACACAGATGTTGTGCCTAAAAAATCACACTGTTAAAGGGTTACACCAGGACAAATTTGTGTTACAGGCACAGGCCTTTGTAGATAGAAATAGAATGAAGTATTCGAAATCAAGCTTCCTTCAATAAACTAAGCATCAGATTCCCTTGTAATTCATTGTAGTGAGTGAACATGATAATGTGACATGAATCATATCAATTATCAAATAGTAAAAACATAGCTTTCTTTCTACTGGCACAGAAAATGAGAAAAACAACACTATGTTTATTGCTACATGCTTCTAGCAACACTGAAGGTAAAAGAGAAAAACATCGTAGGGTGCAGAGAGTTAAATACAGCCTTTCCACCTCTGGGCAAATTCTTTGCAACCTACTTGAAATTTTGTTGAACCAATTCATGGAGTATATTCCATGGCCATCAATTACCATGACAAAACTAAATACAAAATATTTGTTCTGCAATTACCTGAGGCAAGTACACAACAAATACCATTACCATATAACATTTTACATTAAATTTCGTTTCAAAGGATAATATGATTTTTCTTTGATCTTGTCCAATAATTTCTTATGGGATCACTAAACAGGCAAGACAAGATAGACAAAAATATTATAATAAAACCAACTCTGAATTGATGCACAGCACACAAATCTCTTCTCACTTACAAAGTACCTTTATATGTTTCAAACTCTTTGGACAAACAAAGGAAAAGCTAAGGGTGGTGCATTATGAGTTCTTCCCATGAATTTTGGTGGAATCAACCCATTCCACATGCATATGAATTATTAGCTTATGAGAATGAGATGGTGATGGATGAACCGATTCCATTCAACAAACCAAACAAAAAAGTGAGGAGTGAGAAGACGATGGACCATCTCGTTCCTCAAACCAAACACACCCTAAGTAAATAATCATGTAAGCAATGAACAACTGCCTCCTACCAGACCTCTCAATTTCCCTATCACTATCCAACCTCCAAGCCACCGACCGAACATTTAGCTCCCGATAAATATAGCTCATCACAAAGAAATGCCATACTTCGTGTTCGTGCCCGAGTAATAATGAGAGAGAGAGAGCTCACCCATGACGCCACTGACGACGCTGCGGACGGCGCAGTTGTTCCAGATGTCCTGCCCCTTGATCTCCTCCACCGTGGGCATCCGGATCGGCTCCACGGCCGCCGCCTGGCTCGTCGACTCGCCCCCGGCGCCGGCGCCTGCCGCCGATGGATCAGGGGAAGCCATCCCTCGCTATCTACTCTCCTTACACTCTCCTCTAGGCGACAGAGACAGCAGAAGCCGCACCGCAGCTGGCGAGAGGACGGTTCTGAAAGCTCGAGAGGCGGGTTGGGTGGAGACTGGGGAGGAGCTGGGTGGTGTGTATCCCCGGCGGCGGCTTGGTTTTCTTACACCCTCCTCCAAGAAGAGAGAGGGTCGGCGCCGCGCAGGGAATCAGAGGGAAGCAGAGGAGGGTATTCCGGACCCTCACGTGAGCCACACGTGATGACGGGAAACGGAAACCTCTCGTACTAGTAGTTCTAAAAATTACGCTAACGTTGAAGGGAAACGGAAACGGAAACGGGGAGACCCGCAAACCCTTTCGAGATATCATCCGCCGACCCATAGCGTGGCCGTTCGATTCGTTCTCAAGTTCCCTTCCCCAAGCACAACACAGAGCATCGTCTGCCCGCCCGCACCCAGCCGCCGCCGTCTCTCCAAAACCCAACCAAACCCTAGATCCGCCGCCCTCAGCTCCGGTGAGACGCTCCTCCCCAGCGAAGATGCCGAACCTCGAGTGCCGGATGTATGAGCAGCGGTTCCCGGAGGTGGACGCCGCGGTGATGATCCAGGTGAAGCACATCGCTGACATGGGCGCGTACGTCTCCCTGCTCGAGTACAACAACATCGAGGGCATGATCCTCTTCTCCGAGCTCTCCCGCCGCCGTATCCGCTCCATCTCCTCCCTCATCAAGGTTGGCCGCCAGGAGCCCGCCATCGTGCTCCGTGTCGACCGCGACAAGGGCTACATCGACCTTTCCAAGCGCCGCGTCTCCGAGGAGGAGGCGCACGCGTGCGAGGACAGGTACAACAAGTCCAAGCTCGTGCACTCCATCATGCGCCACGTCGCCGAGACGCTCGAGGTCGACCTTGAGCCGCTCTACCAGCGGATTGGCTGGCCGCTCTACCGCAAGTACGGCCACGCCTTCGAGGCCTTCAAGCTCATCGTTGCCGACCCTGACGCCATCCTCGACGCACTCACCTATGAGGAGAAGGAGGTCGGCCCAGACGGCCAGGAGGTTAATTCTGTTTCCTTGCAGAATTGCAAATCGCTAACTCTCCAAGTTACCTGTGTGCTTTATGCTATACTCTGATCAGAACAGGACTAGCAGATTAATATTGTTATTGTTTGTGCAAGTTAATTTTTCTTATCAGGCCTCTTCCTTTAATCAAATACTTATATTAAGAAACTTAGAGCTACAGTACATTGTAGTTTCTTTTTGGAACTTTAAGTATTCTATTATTAAACCTCTCTAGTCTTTTAGAGCCATATACTACTTTGTGGCCCTGTTGTTGAGTTTTTGCCCCAAGATTGTCTGTTGAATGGTTATTTCCAACTTTGTGGGTTTTGTTAAGTAGATAACACTGAGATTATTAATTGGTTTGGTATTTTTATGCTTGACATCTGTTATTTGAAACAATCCTAATCAATCTAACATTCACAATTGCAACCTGGATAATCATTCCTGTGGCTACTTATGTTGTTTGAACACGATTAAATTTAGTGGACAGATTAAGTAGGTTTGGATGTTGCAGACTTGTTCCATGTCCTTATATAACACTAGGCATTTTTACGTGTTTACATGTACAAACTATGTCGACTTTAGGAACCAGTAGGAATTTATGTAAAAACTATAGCAGTAGTTTGTTGAACTTTTTTTATCAGTACCAATTTGTATATAGTTTAGTTTGTTTGTCTGTCAATGGATACTTGTCCTTGGAATGGTAAATCCTGGCCTGTTGACTCATTTTGAACTAATGTTAAACGCATGCCTTTCAAATTATTAGTAACTGATCAAGAATCATTGAATGTATCAAGTTGGAATTTCCATGCAGTAGATAGACAGTAGTAAAGCTTGGTTTAGGTGCTTAACTTCGTATGCAGTTTATATTGTATAGGCAAACAGTTGCCAAAATAATGGCCATTGATTTCAGAGTTATGTTTTTGTTATTGGAGTGGTGTTCCTGCGTATGTTGATACTTTGTTGTTGAAAAGAATTATGGATTTTCTCTAGATGCATTTATACAGAACTTTTTGAGACAAGAATGTGCTTAAAATTACTGATAGGTGACTAAGGTGGTGCCTGCTGTCACCCCTGAGGTTAAGGATTCCCTGGTGAAGAACATAAGGAGGAGGATGACACCACAGCCACTCAAGATCCGTGCTGATATAGAGATGAAATGCTTCCAGTTTGATGGAGTGCTCCATATTAAGGTTCTAAATGCCTCTATTGGGGCCCTTGTGATTTGACAATGGTATATGCAAAAACTAATTATATCTGTATTCACAGCAAGCTATGAAGAAAGCTGAAGCTGCGGGCAATGATAACTGTCCTGTGAAGATTAAGCTAGTTGCTCCTCCACTTTATGTTCTGACCACACAGACTCTTGACAAGGTTGGCATTACCTTAGTACTTAATATATGTGGGCAACTTGTTATAGCTGAGTTATTTGATAAAGTTTCGTCTGTGTCTCTGTGATGTGACCAAACCTTCCAGGCTGCACTTATATGTTGCTAAGAATAGTTGTGGCCTGCCAACCGTTATTGTGGCGCTTGTTCTGTTTGCCAATACTTTTGATCTTTTGCCTTTTACTGTTTACTGGTTAGCATTGTGCTTGGAGTCACATTGCACAAAATGCAATGACCAGGCTTTTATAGTGTGGTATTGTCTGCACTATTTATAATGTAGTAATCTATCAAAATGGTTCTTATCAATGTAATTTACAATTATGAACTACACCAAATGCATCTGCCAAATTTATAGTGCAGTATTTTTCTGATTCTAGACTTTCATGGTTCTTAATCAATGTGGTTCACAATTTTTGCCTTCATAGAAATTAGGGAATTATTCGGCTAGCTTGGATCACTGTGGAATGCTATTTCTTATTACTTGTTGTTAACAGATTGTATATTAGGCAGTCCGAAAATATATTAGCTAGCCATTATTTGCGTGCTTATCGAATGAAACACCTTGTTTTGCCATTACTATATGTTGTAGTGTGATACTTGTACATGCATGTGAGCATGGGTCATATTTGACCCCATGTATTGCAATGTTCTTTTAGTTTGAAACCTAGCATTATGGTTAAGGCCGCCTCTTATCCTTCCTACCCATAAAACAATTATCATTGCTTCTTTTCTGTGTTGCCTTTGAACAGGAACAAGGCATTTCAGTTCTCACTGATGCAATCAAGGCTTGTACAGCAGAGATTGAAAAATACAAAGGAAAGTTACTAGTGAAGGAACCACCAAGAGCTGTAAGTTCTTTTCAATATCTGTTAATTCTTTTATATTCCCATTCCAAGCATGCTAGTCTTCATGTGCATGTTCTAAAACCTAAAGCTGTGGATACTCTCTGGAAAAACAGGTTAGCGAGCGGGAAGACAAGCTATTCCTCGACCAGATTGATTCTCTTATGGAGCAAAATGCAGAGGTCGATGGTGACGCTGACAGTGAAGAGGAGGAAGATACAGGAATGGGCGATGTTGATATTACAAATTCTGGCGTCACTGCTTACTAAGGCTACACTGGTTGATTTGGATGAGATTTGCTGTATAGCACCAGCTAAGATCTAAGCCGTTCTGTTTGGAAGCAGTTCCTTTTTTGTTAGGTTTTGGTGGCTGAAATGCCCGTGAATTCACTGAAACTTGTTACTTGCGGTGTTAATGTTTTGGGTTCAGCCGGTGTTGGGGTAGCTTTTACTTCTGTCGAGAAGCATCAAATTTTTCTTGGGAGTGAGAACAGAGGTCGTTGCTATACAGTGTTTATTCACTTCATATACGCAGTCTTGGTTGGCTTTGGCTGCCGGTTCGAATTGACCTGCTTAGATCCTTCGTCAGTCCCAAAAAAAAGTTAATGGGATGGAATAAATGTTGTTATGGCATTCGTGTCGTTTTTTTTAATTTAACTAGCTTTATAGAAAATATTAGTAATATTTATATTTTTAAATAAGTTTATTATGAAAATAGATTTAGTGATCTTTAAATTTTCTTGTATATATTTGATTAAATTTAAAAGTATTTGACTTCTCGGATGCAAGAATTGGACAGAGGAAGGAAGCTTATCTAGAGTGAATACTCTAATCCGTGACCCCGCGCTACAACTTTGGCCTATCTAGAGTTCTTGGTGCACTGTTTGGTCGTGAATGGTCCTTTGTGCACCGTTTGGTTGGAGTTGGAGTTATGTGAATGTAGAATGCTTGTTTAATAATCCTACTGTTCTTTTACAATAATTTAATAAGGCCTTGTTTAGTTCACCTCGAAAACTAAAAAGTTTTCAAGATTCTTTGTCACATCGAATGCATATGCATAAAGCATTAAATATAGACGAAAACAAAAACTAATTACACAGTTTAGCTGTAAATCACGGGACGAATCTTTTGATCCTAGTTAGTCCATGATTGGATAATATTTGTCACAAACAAACGAAAGTGCTACAGTAGCGAAATTCAAAAAATTTTCACATCTAAACAAGGCCTAATCCTTATGTGACGAAATGAAGAAGTAACATGCGAATGTCTCTGGTCCCCCACATATCATACATAAATTCTCTACTTAGCACACGTAAGGATGTACATCCTCTGTAGTTAACGTGATACATTGTAGAGAAAACCCTAGAAAGATGTAGATGTGAATCCTCTGCAATCGATTGTATCTTGACACATTTTAGGAGGATGTACACGAGAGGTTAATGTCCTCTCCCCCATTATACGAGGGGTTAATGTTCTCTCACTACTGTTTTTTATGCAACCATTTCAATGTAGGTGAGAAGGTGAAGTTATAGAGATACGCTTATATCTTAACACATTATATGAGGATGCACATGAGGGGGTTAATGCTCTCCCCATTATTTGCTTGTGCAACCATCTTAAAGCAAGTGACAAGGTGAAATCATAGAGATGTAATGCTTGTCACACGGTGTTGTCAATGGATAGTGGACAGAGCAGGGCAGCTTAAAAGTCTGTGCCAAAGTAAGTGGCTTACTCTTTTGTCAATTTTCTAAAATTGATTTAACCATTTGAAAAGGTGTTTAGATTCCATGGGCTAACAACTAGTTTTTGAAATGTCGTCAAGAGAAGGGGTAAACAGGCATTTCTTGACATTCAAACTAAACAACGGAGATGTTAGGCATCCATATGAATACTGAAGCATCCACGATTTTCAAGAAACTCAAATCAAAGTACAAATACCCTATGAAACATCCACACAATATATAAAAAGAGAGGTGTGGGGCCTTATAGACTATTTCAGTGCAAAGCAAAATGATTACACACAAGAATATAGAATTACAACACACCCTGTCAAAAACGCGGTATCCATGCATGCATCTTGTATTTGCAGGTTTATGCTGCACAACTCCAAACTTGCTAATTTTCAGCTCCAACACCAAAGGTGAAACATTTTTTTTCTAGAGTTTAGTCTGTCTCTATGTATGAATATCAAATATCAGGGAACGGATAGTGATACATGATGTCTTGTATGTTGATAGTAAATAAGGATGACACATGTTTTCTTAAATATAATTTGTCAAGAAATAATGGAGATCTTTGAACTTAGAGGAGCTTCGACTGTCATTGATCGAACTTAACTCTGCAAAAGAAGTTGCCATCAAAATTCTCTCTAGAAGAATTCAAAAAATTATTAGTGGTTGAGTTTTCTTTGGGTGTGGGTGGATGTACAAAATAGTGCAAAAGCTGAGGATAAATAAAAAACTATTAGTTATTGGGTTTCTTTGGGTATGATTGGATGTATAAAATAGAACATGGGAATAAATTTATTTTCACTAGGGATATAATTTACAAAGTCCAAATACAAAGATAGTCTTTGTAGTTCATATACATGAGAAGGCAAATAATAAACAAATTAGCATTTTGATCTAACCTATAGCCGATGTCCTAAAGATTAATTTGATGAAGTTTACATTCAAAAAGAGAAAAAAGATGCATGAAGTTTTATTGCGATGGATTATAAAGGAGAAATAGTGATACCCAACACAATAAGAGTCAATATGGTGTATAATACGTTAAGTGCAAATACCAAAGCCTATTCGATCACTTATCTAGACAAGCTTGCTTGGCTAGACAACAATCCAGGTCATGGATTTTGAGTGCCTGGTGGTTAGAGCATCTCCAACAATTTGCTAAAGCACTTGCCATCCTAAAAAATTTAACAAAAGAGACAAAAAAAACTTGCCATCGCGCGATTCAGCCTATTCGGTGCCATTCCCGCCAGACATGTGAAAGTTCTGGCCTGTTCTTGCCGTCCTGCTTGTTGCTGCAGAGATGCTGCAGAGCTGCTCGTGATGACATGTTGCTACTGATAGTGATGGATGAGACACTTTGTACAGCCAATGATTTAATTAAATGACGAAAGGTAAAGCAACTGAGAATTCGTCAGAGGTCAGACTAGAAGCCGCCCGTTTTTATGCGAAAAAATTTTAGATTTCGCTACTATAGCATTTTCGTTTGTTTGTGGCAAATATTGTTCAATTA
>Ga0182004_10000152_pt1 | contig 32103 bp, 30 predicted proteins | sample Sormic07211540_1_FD_120479 | JGI IMG/M metagenome (GOLD analysis project Ga0182004, IMG submission 120479) | Endophyte microbial communities from Sorghum bicolor roots, Mead, Nebraska, USA - 072115-40_1 MetaG | ecosystem: Host-associated > Plants > Roots > Unclassified | place: USA: Nebraska...
ACAAGTCTATAAAAAATGAGATACTTGATTGTAGTTAGTGTAGGTGTATACCTGCCTTATTGGACAAACAAGCAAGAAAAACAAAATTGTAGAGATCGATTAAAGGAATAATAAAACAAAAAAATGCCTAACAAAATCAGGCACCTATGTTCAGTCTATCACGCAATGCCAAGAAGACAAGCAAGGAAGGATATGTAGAAAATTTCCAAAGATTTTGTGAGATCTATGTGTTTAATTTCATAGTATTGTGTTCTTATCGTGCGATCCATGTGTTTTATGTATTAAAGTTTAGTTATCATGTTGCAACGCACGAACACGAATCTAGTATAATAATAAACTAATAACTACGATGATCGATATTAAAAAAATACTACGATGATCAATGCCATCGAGATCATGGCACCCGACGCAGTGCGTCCGCGTGTGTCTAGATGTACAAGAGCCAGGCGACGGCAAGAACCGTGGCAGCGACTCCAGTCTTCCAAGCGCCGTCGCGGGCACCGGCAGACGAATCGTCGTAATCGAGCACGTCAAGAACGCTATCATCATCATCAGAGTTCGTGGTGCCTCTCGAGCCGCCGCCGGAACGAGAGCCACCGCCTCTTGATCCACCGCCGGAACGGGAACCGCCGCCCTTTGACCCGCTGCCGCCGGAACGAGAACCGCCACCGCCGATTGATGATCCACTGCCGGAACGAGAACCAGAACCGCCACTTGATCCGCTGCTGCTGGAACGAGAACCCCCTCCGCCGGAGCCGCCGCTGCCGGAGGACAAGCGCATGACCCCCTCGCTAACGTGCTCGTGGACTTGCTTGTCGTCGACCTCGTGCTCGAGCGGCACGGCTCCGCTGCCGGCAGGTGCTTGTCCTTGGTCGAGGCTGAGGACGAAGAGTAGGGCGGAGAGTAGAGATGTAAGGTCGTGATCATACTTCTAATCTGGGCCGTCTAATCTGTATGACATGTGCCGTGAGTCGTTGATCTTGTAGGTGGGATTTGCCTGGAGAAGATTTCAATTATAGTAGAGATAATACCATAGTGAAAAAACACTCTTTGGAGCTAAGGATTTTATGTTGTTTTTATGTTTTTCATATAAAGATAAATTCATTTTTAAAAATCTATATGATTTTTATAAAATTTCTACGTTCCAAAATAATTTTAAAAACTGCAAAACTAATAGTGATTCAGCGTTAGTACAACAAGGGATCCAAAGTTCAAACTCCAATGTTTTGGTCATAGTCGTAAGAGCCGTAATCTACTCCAGCATTTCAATTGTTTGTGCAAGCGCATCTAAAAGTAGGGAAGCTAGAGTAAAGTAGAAGGGAATGTACTTAGCTTGCGAGTACATGTACATCTTTTATAGAGATGCATATATAATAAAACTGTAGACATAATTATTGTTTTTATAATTTTTTGGGAGTGTATTTGCACAACCCTCTCCTTAATCTACATGTAGGTGATATGTGTAGTCTTTCGGTATAGCGTGAATTTGTTTATAAAAAAACAATAGCTCGAAGAGTGCGTACAAGCTACCAAAACAATGTTGAAATGTTGAATATGTAGTACTTGATGTCTTTGATGAGACGAAAGGTCGTAGATTTTTGGCTTTAGTTATTGTAGTATTTTTGTTTATATTTAATTATTATTATTTAATTATAAACAAACTAGCATCAAAAGGTTTGTATTGCAAATTACAGATAAACTGTATAATTATTTTTTGTTTTTTATATTTAATGTTCCATACACGTGTCTAATGATTCGATGTAATTGAGAATCTTAATTTGAAAACTAAACCAGGCCGTACTCAAGTTAATGCTATACACCCCATGCTTATATAGCATCATGTGAGGCAACCCGAAAATCCAAAACTCCAAATCCACGTCCCTAGGAAAGATTGACTTCGATGTACGATTTGCTTCAACGGTAAGGATCGTGAGCATCGGACTTTGTGAAAGTCCTTGGTGTCTTTTACCATTTTATTTGGAGGATATCTTGTTTCTGGATTTTTATATTCATATACAAATAGTATCGTTGTCTCTTTTGGGCAATGATATTGTGTAGGAGTATATTAATCATGATTTTATAAAACATATTAATTGCTTATAAATTTGTTAAATACGATAGTTTCTTAATCAGTTGTTAATAATTCACCAAAATACATATCTAGGAGGGATAACATGTTTTTTAGGTCATGCCCTACTATAAAATTGACACAACGTCTTGTACTATAATATTATTACTAATTTGAATCTATCAACATATATATCAATGTCGTATTACTTGTGAGGCCATCTCTCGCATTCTCTTGTAATTTATTCTAATATTGTGTTAGATTTTTATTATATTTCGTTAGCTCGTATAAGCTTTAACAGCCTGTCTCATACTCCCTCTGTCCTATAGTACGGTATATTCTAAAAATTTTTAAAACAACTTAAGAAAACAATTAAATAACGTATGTACCCATAGATTATTCTAATTATAAAGTTTCTCCTTAAATCATAACTTTCATTTTAACAAACATTGTCAAATCGAAACATTATCATTGTGTAGAATACATAATATTTCAATACAAATTTTAGAAGTTACAATACACTCTATTTCAGGACGAATGTAGTACATGTAATGACATGACAACTTTGTCTCTAAGAAAGTCTTACCGCAACATGTGTGTGTTATTATTCTAATTTAGGCAACAATCCAGTTACTAGGACAAACATATGGTTCTACTGGGTCATTAGGATGCAAGGAGATAAGTGGCAAAGACGTTGAAGAAACAGAGTAAACAAAATAAAGAAATCAACAAAGGAAAGACTTCATGACACGGTTAGATATGCACCTATAGTGTTTGGGCATCACCTACATTATTGTTCAATTGAATAGGCTAGATAGTCTGTCTAAGTGATGAGTGCCGGACAAATAGAGAATAGCCTTACACAAATCAACAAGAGAAAAGGAATGAGAGAAACAATGTGGAGTTGAACTAGATGGATGGTTCAGCCAAAGGATAAAAATAGAGGGCCAGACAAACTACAATACCATCCGATCTTTTGTGTTGCGGCATGGTGCAAATGCACTGATCAAACGCGCCTAAAAGAAGGAGAGAAGAGCACCGAACAATCTAACATCAACAAGGTACAATGGCTAGTTAACGGTTATAACTGATTGGATAATGTGACGATAAATTTTTTTGTGTGCACATGACCATCCAACCAATTGATTTATTGGGACACTTTTTTATCAGCTACGAGAGACAGAGGAGCCGTATAAGGGGACTAGAAAAGATTTGCAGCAGTACCGAAGCTTAGTGGCTTGCAACACTTGTCTTATTTATTTAAGCCTTTTATGGGCTTGTCACTTGTGGCAAGTTTAATATCGTGACTGAAAGAAGATATTTTCTCGTCGCATGACCCAGAAAACACGCCGAAGGCCCACTCACACATGACATCTTTCAAGGAGCTAGCATGCCAAGAACAATACGTGTCTAACTACCCTACAAGCACATATCGCATGATCGATCTATCGTTGCATCCCATCATGATAATATTTCATTAGTACCATCCCCTCATTCAGTCGTTGCAACTTGACCACATGAATTGTGTAGCTACCTATAAACAGCTGGTATTATGCAACCTCTCCAAAAAGATGTAGACCTAAGAGGTATGTCCTCCTTTGCATTATAAAGGTGTCAATGTCAAAGTTCATGACAAGTGGTAAGAATAGACTATAAAGACTATAAAAGAACTAAAATTATGTTTGCATGGCTCTATGTGGGTGGGTTCCTTCGTCGGAGTTAGAGGTAAAGACTGGAGCTACAAATTGTGGCGCCTCTGTATATGCTAAAAGAGCTCACACTCCTCCAAATGTGAAGGAGCACTCTTCGTATATGCTTATGCGCTCCTCGGCAGTGACGAAGACGGAGCCCACAAAACAAGTTCTAAGATGTCATCCCAAGAAATAGGACTGAAAATTATATATCTTGGGTGCATCTATATATATTATATTATAGTGGAATTCCTTAAACTTTTGAGTGCCCTCCAATCTGCTAAAGGCGAGGCATGTCTACGAGCAAAAAATGACATCCGAAATCTAGAAAAAATTACGCAGATGGACTTGCCGAACTGGTGTAGCTACGCACAATCGGAATACAAAGTGTTTACAAACTAGGATAGCTAACCCACCCATTTAGAGCATGCCCGAGATCGAAAACAGAGAAGCGCGAGCAGAGCGACGGCGGCCTCAGGGGCTGCCCATCCAGCATGGCTCTGCACCACACCAGCATCGGCTGGAGGTAGTAGGTGGTGAACTTGTCCATGGTCACCTGCACCGACAGCGGCACCCTCTCCCGCCGCTGGCGCTGGCCCTCCATGAGCCTGCGCAGCCCCGCGGGCATGCCCCGCATCCCCTCGCCCGTGGCCACGATGGGCACGGTCCCGACGCTCCACCTTGGCACGCAAAACGCGGGGAGCGCGGCGGCGCGCGCGAGGGGCACGCCGGCGTACGACACGGCCACGCTCCCCCGCTCGGCGCAGAACTGGCGCATGTTGCGCTCGTTGTTGACGCGGAGCGTGGGCGCCGCGTCCGTCACGGCCGGGTCGTCGAGCCCCTCGTACGCGGTCACCGTCGCCTTGAACTCGGGCGTGTGGTAGAAGACGTCCCTGAAGAAGTAGAACGCCAGGGCTCCTCCGAAGCCCACCAGGACGGCGCACGTCAAGCACCAGCCCACCAGCGGGTACCTCTGCAGCAGCGAACGTGGCCTCTCGCCGCCGCCCTGCTCGTCTCCGGAGCTGTCGCCGGCGGCCATCGATGCGAGAACAATTACAACGGGTCGAATTATATTGCTTCCTATCCTATTAGATAATTCGATAATTTGTTGATATATATAGCAGGAAGTTACTCGTGCTCTGCAAGAACTCCGATCCGGGCTGAGAACTCTTTCTCTCTCTCCCATGGAAACGCACACGAATAGGTCGATAACGCACGCAGGCCGAACTCTTTTTTCTCTCTATCTCAAGTCCTTGTCTGTCATCATCGCATATGCATGTGGCCGGGCGCGACGCGACAAGACTAGATTACAATGGGTGAGCGCGTCGGCGGCAACAAACACGTCGTCGCGGTGCAAGTCGATCCGTATGATGACGGCGGAGCAGCGTCCGGTCGAAGTCGCCACGGCCGACGCGCACCGCCGGCGGCTAGCTGGCCCAACACTTGCGCCGTCGTCGGATGGCTCGCGTTCATCGTATGCGGCACGATCTGCCTCGTCGTCCTGAAGTACATGGCGTACCTCAGCTTCCCGGTTTTCTCCGTGCACCTCACCGGCTATGACGGCATCGGGCCGGCCGGCGGGCCGGTCGCCGCGGTGCTCTCGCCGGAGTTCAACCTCAGCCTCCGTCTTCGCAACACGTGCGTCGACCGCGCGGACTTGGCTGTCCTGTACTCGGGCGTCGTGCTCGGCTGGGCGACCATGGAGCCGCGGGACTGCGCGGGGAAGCGCTGGAACAGGGCCCTGGAGGTGGCGGCGCGGGGCGACGGCGTGGGGCTGTCGGACCAGCTCCGCGACCGCTTGTCGTTGGAGTGGAGCAACGGCACGGTGGAGCTCGACGTCGACGTCAAGGTCTTCCGCGGTAAACGTGCCGGCGGCGTTGACAGCGGATTAAGTGATGTGATCCCAACGAAAGCGATCATCTGTAAGGTGATTCTTCATGAGAAACAAGATCAACCAATGTCTGCGTGCACGTGGACAGAACTCAGACCAATAGTTGAACTGATATGATTCATAGTTGCTGCCTTGATGGATTTTTTTTATTTGATAAATAAGGTCTTGATTCAAAAAGTTGTCTGAATTTTGACACGGCAGTACTTTCATTTTTATTTCACAAACATTGTCCAATTATTGACCAATAGTTGAACTACTTAAAAGATTCGTCTATCGATTTATAGACAGTTTTTGTTTTCACCTATATTTAATGCTCTATATATATGTTATAAGATTCGATATGACAAAAAATCTTGAAAAGTTTTTGATTTTTGGGTGAACTAAACAAGGCCTTAAGCTAAGCGGCAACAAAACTTTGACCATTCTATATGGGTACGTGACTGAGTGACTGACAGATGAACCCCTTTTGCCAGACACCCAAGCAAAGTCGAACCGTTCCAGCGCGTGATTGAACAGTACAAAGCCCCAGCCCCACCTGTCATGGACCCAGTAGCGCAACAACCTCCCACCCGCCACACCCCCACCTTCCCAGAGCCACACACACACGCACCGCGTCGGCTGGTTCGGACCGACCAACTCGACCCCACACGCCACACCCCGCGCCCGCGGTTAATAAAAGATCCCTCCCCCCGGCCTCTCCCGACTCTCGCCTCGCCTCCCCAACGCGAGCGAGCCCAACACGCAAACGGAACGCTTCCTCCTCCTCCGCCTCTCCGCCTTATCCGATGGCGTCCCTCACCACCACCACCTCCTCACCGGCCGCCCTCCCGGCGGCCACCACCGCCGCCGCGGCCTCGTCCATATCCCCCCACGCCGGCTCGAAGCGGCCGCTCCTCGCGGGCGACGACGCGCCCTGGCGCGCCACCGCGGCCACCGCCGCGGGGCAGGGGATCCGGCCCGTCCCGCGCATCCACCACGCCCCCGTCCTCCGCGTTGCCACGCAGGAAGACTCCGCCGCCTACGCCCTCGCCATCATGAAGGTACGTACGTACGCACCCTTCCCCCGGCTTGATTGGGGTTGGTTTGGTGGGGAAGGCTAATTCTGGAGGTTGGTTGGTTGCTCCGCAGCATCCGGATCCGATTGGGGAGGGGCTGGCCATGGAGGCGTTCGCGGAAGCCGCCGGGCCGGAGTGCATCGTGCCCGGACAGCAAGCGCCTCTAAGGCTCATGGGACTCAAGGTACGAATCCGTCGGTTTCCTTCTCCAGCATGTTAGGAATTCCATCGTGATTCATATGTGGTTGTTGTAGTTTTTAGTTATTCTATATATGGTCTTAAGGCCATTTCGTGATGGTACTCGTGGTCGATTTCATTCAACTACTATGTGCCCTGGTCCTGTGGTTGATGATTTCGTTCAACTATGCCCTGGTCCTGTGGTTGATCATCGATTCATTCATTCATTCATGCATAAACTGTCATTGATTCATTCATCCATGCATAAACCGTCATTGATTATATCAGCAATTTCCATCCCTCGCTTGCTATTGGATAGGTTGTGTGGTCAATTTTGTCGTATTATTTTGTAGTATAAATTACTAGAAAGAAACACCTATAGTACTGTAATATGAGACTATTCTAAAAATCATCTCGCATCATGGTGATCGTGTACTTGAATACATCACATGTCCATTTTTTTAAAATTTACTCCCTCTGGTTTCCAAAAGGATGTCGTTGTAGGGTGGGAAGCAAAGTAGCTAAAGGAAGTTGTTTCACCATTTTGCCACTGATCTGGGCTAAAATGCCCCTGCATGCATGCAAGCAAGCATTAATGGGTATGCTTCGTCTCCCACACATGCAGCCGTTGGACGCATGCTGCCGCCCTCCAGCTCCATTTAATCCGCTGCACCGATAGGCTCCCAGCTTACTGCGCCAAAATTTGGAAAGTTTCCCAAGCACTGGTCATCGAACAGTGGATATTTTCTGCAGCTGCAAAAGCTCGGCACGCCGCGCTGCAAAATTTTTGCGCAGCGGCAAAAAATCGGCATGTCGCTGCTGAAATACCAGCGCTTGGGGAAAAAAATATCCATGCAAAAAGTCTGGCGCAGCGAGGAGTCGAGCCCTGCCCACACAACACAATTCAGAGTATAGTGACCAATCGAGCAGGGAGAGAATACTGATGTTGAACGCCTCTAATATGGGCAAAGCAGGAAATAGGCACCCTAGTTAATGACTCCTTGGTATGTGAGATTATGTCCAAAACGTCATCCTTTTGAAAACCGGAGAGAGTACACACCTGAAGGGCTTGGCTTCATACTCTATGCTTTACATTGATGATTATTAGATAATTTGGTCATCTTTGGAAGCAAGTCAATGTGAATTATACGATCTTTTTTAAAACTTAACAATTCTTTTCCCTTGTATGCAGGTTTGGCCCCTTGATATAGATATGAAGTTCCTAGAGCCATTTGGACGGGAATTACAATCAATGAAAAAAGTGAGTCTTTAGCATTAGACTTGTCTACATGTTTCCCTTTGATGAATCACTGTTTGTTTGAGTTATAAACACTCAGTTATAAACTAGTTAGCAATAATGTGTTGTCACGATATAACCTTGTATGGTTCTAGCAATAATCAGGTGGGACTTCTGATCAGTGTTTTCCTGTAATTGTTACAGATTCACAAATGTGTAGCCATTGGCAGACTTGTTTGCACTAAGTTGAGAGAGATAAGTAGGATATGCAGTTATCAATGTATTAGCTATGCCATTAGGTCATGATAAACATGGGAAACATAGTAGGCATCATAGTATAAACTTGCTAAGTGCATCCATGTATAAACTGATTTATGTCCCTCTTACCTAATATTTCAGGGCAACCTAGTGGTTCTAATGGTATATGGATTTTTTCCACTATTGAGCATGGTTTGAAAGCTCTACTTGAATAGTCCAGCAAACTTTTATCTGAGTAATTTGAAGAAATCAAGAGGATAATTAATTTTCTGTTTAAGACTTCTTACTCAGGCATAGATTCTAGTTCACTGGATTCAGTTCTAAAATTAATGTAGTTTTAGCGAAGAGTCTCACTTGTGAGACCAGGGTTGTGCTATACCAGTGATGTGTGCTGTCCATTAACCTTGTCAGAAGAGACATCATATAGGACCTGGTCTTGTACCTTGTACGTGTAAGCATGATTCTGCACTTCAATGGCTCGTTGACTGTTTAGACCTTGCTCCATATCCTCTTAGCTTTTGGAGAGTTTATGCAGATACATAGCTGTTTTTGCTAATCAATTGTGCAATAGTTGAATTGATTTAGATCGTATATGTTCTTATGCTCTGCTCAATAAGAGACAAAGATAGTTGCATTGTTAGAATGTTAGTTACTCTGTAGTCTGTACTGTTGTGAAAGACGGAATCTTTGATTCTCGACATCATTATTCCCTTCCTTAGAAAGCTACTTTCACAAATATCATGCTTGATATTCTAATATTACTGTTCTGCACTTTTGCAGTTCATGGACAAATCGTGCAGTGTTATGGACTCATCTATGGCAAACAAGTAGGCACATGGCACATCAGTCCAATACAGCTGTTGTTGTATCCACCTGCTTGCTGAAGTTACAAGACCCGAAAAATAGGAATTTGGAAGAAGAGCCATGGAGAAAGCCACATTCTTTTGCATATCTTGCCCACCGTCACCCGACGGAACAAGATATGGCATCGGGAGTGCAGTAACAATTAGCGAGTAGTCCTGTGTGGAGCCTGGGCGCAGCCTCTGCCAGTATAAGTGCTCTACGTGTTATACATTTTTTATGTTCATGAAACGTTGGTCCACTGAGAAAATATATCTTCAGGTGCCAAGGGATCGGTTTGGGAAAAAAAAAAATCTTACGGCAATCTACCTTTTGCTCTCATGCTACATCAGTTTATCTGTTCTCAGGCGCAGGCCACATGTGGTGGTGAAGTCAGAATTCTTTGGGGTTCATTTGTGAGGCGTGTTGGTTATAAGGGAGAGTTGTGAGCTTGGTTGTTGCCGTGTTTTCCTGTAGTTTTCGGCTCAATGTCCGTGTAGGATCTGTAGACTCTTTCGGGCCACACAATCCCTCCTGTGGGTTCACCACGCATGGTATCGCCGCGCGGATAGCGATGGTGACAAGCATGGAATGGAATCCATTGCGTGCAAAACCGAGGCACTGAGCAAAGATGTCACTGCCCGTCACGGATAGGCGCCGGATAAAATTTGTATGTTCCACGCCCGTTGCTTTTGTTTTGGCTCAAATGTGCGACGCCGGAGCGATAATGTTGAAATCGGCGCGCCAATCCACGGAAAATGTTGGCACCCCTCGTTTTGTTTCAGCTTATTATGGATTTGATGAAGGGTCGGTCAGATGTCATTCAACTTGCTTGCCCCCTGGTAAAGAGCTAAAGTCCGTTTCAAAAAAAGGGGCTAAAGTCCGGCGGTGTTTTAATTTCTTATCGTAACGGGGAATTGAACGCAGCAAGTTGAGACTCGGACACTCGCGTGTATCAGGTTAGCCTATCTGTGTGATTAATAAGTATGAAAAATTAACTGTTTACAACCTAGATTAACCAAAATTTAATTCACTCCATTGTAGGCTAGGAAATTAGCTTTTTAAAGCGTCTGTTTAAGCATCTTTGTGTAGCGAGGGATATTGGACCTTGGACCATAACGCACCAGCGTGTAGTGTTGCCCAGTCCACCACTTCTCCATGTCATCAGAAACTATGCAGGTGATTTTGTGTGTGTCTTAAGCCTTGTACACCCGAAATCCAAAACCTTTTTAAGATTCTCTATTACATCAATTTTACGGTACATGTATGCAGCATTTAATATAAATAGAAAAATAACTGATTGTGCAGTTTGTCTGTAATTTGCGAGATGAATCTTTTAAGTCTAGTTAATCCATGACTGAATAATAATTACCAAATACAAAAAACACATGCGCGCACACACACAAGGAGAAGTGACAAAATCAGAGAAAGAGGTGGCACATCATCCCTATCCATTGTGAATTGTAAGTTACTCTATTTAGGTACATAACTTTTGTTATGCATATAGCAAAAACTACTTCCTCCATTCTAAAAACATAAGACACTTCAATGTGTAAAAAACAAAATGTCTTGTAATTTTGAATGAAGAAAGTATATATATCTAGGAAAGTCAGAATAACTTCCAATTGAAATGGAGAAAGCATATAGACTCGGTGTGCTTGGAAAGAGAAGAATACATTATTCAAATCACAGATTTTCGATTGAAGAAAAGCCAAAGGCTTTGGAAAAGCAAGCGCATGGCCAAGGCCCCTTGCACAGTGCATAAGCGAGAGCTAAACGTTTTTAGTCTCTCGTTTTTTTTGTATAGCTTTTTTATATGATGGATTCTTTTTTCTTACATATAATACATTCTCTATCCGTAAATAATTTTTTATAGTTGTCTTAGTTAACCATTTTGAATTTTGATCAAATTTATAAAAATAAATACCAAAATTTATGACACTAAATTAATATGATTGGACACTAAAATATATTTTTATAATGTGCTCAGTTGGTGTTTTATGCTCTTTGCAATAGTAGATCCGATCAAACATAAAAAGATTCGACTTAAAAGATAACTCTAAAAAACGATTTATTCATGACGACATGAGTAGGTACAATATCATGTGTTCGAAAAAAGAAATAATCTCATGCTATTTAGCTGAGAAGAAAGAAGTCTTCTTAGGGCGTTCGTTTTAAATAGCTAGCGAGAAGGATTATTTATACTATTTATGGAGAGAGATATTGCATGAAAATGAACTGGCTAGCGCCGAGCAAAGCCTTAGGCGTCTCAATGCATAGTTTCATGGTACAGTTACCAAAACTATAAACTAGGTAACTGAGCCATAGGAGTTTCATAGTGATGAAACTCCTCTCTCATCTGATGAAACTCTTTCATTTAATGACCCTGCAAAGTCAGCAATTTTGCTTATGTGGTACCTTATTTAATGTGCATGCCACTCTCGTGAAACATGCATTGAGACTAGCCTTAGCTTCGCACAGGTCCCCAAAAGATATGCATCTATCTCTCTCCTCTTTGCATGTTGTGCATGTTCTGCTTCACCTTTTTTATTTAATCTTGTTTGCATGCTGCTAGCAATTTGAAGCAGTCCATTGCGGATGTATAGTACCACACAATAGCAAGGAGTCACTGTTGCTCGCCCGTGAGAAAAATCGTGCCTCTTTGTTAATCCCAAGGAAAAAAAATCCATTCGAAGGTTCTCTCCGAAATCCGTCCCACTCTGGGCGTCTCCAGTCCCTAAAGATCTCCCTAAAAATAATAATCCTCCTCCCTTTTATACCAGTCACACACACACTCTCCCTCTCTGCATGCGTGTTCAAACAAAGAACCAATCCGTCCTCTCTGTACCAAATTATTTCTTGGCACCTCAGATCAGCATATTCCATCTCCGAACCCCCTGCTCCGTCCCCCCGCACGCTTTGACCCAGAAGAAACTCGATCCATCTCCGAGCACGAAGTCGAACACGCGATCCCATTCCCGTTCTCTCGTCCAATACAACCTCCAGTAAGCCCGCGGCGCCAAGCCTAGAAGCAGAGCACGGAACACAGGAGGCACTGCCGTCCACGCGCCGCCGCCGCCGGGGAAGAATGGGGCGGCACGGCGTGGACCAGATCGGCGCCGTGGCGGCGGCGTTCGCCTGGGTCGTCCTCCTTCCCCTGCTGCTCGTGGGCGTCGTGTGCCCGGGCGCCCAGGCCGGCCAGACAAGCGAGTACCGGCGCCAACTCGGCTCCGCCATCGACATGCCACTCGACGCCGATGTCTTCCGCCCTCCCCCGGGCCACAATGCGCCCGAGCAGGTAAACCACTCGATAGGAATAGGATGGCTTCGTGTTATGCTCATCACGACTGCTTCCTTGACTTCAGAGTATGCAATCGTTCCTTCATAGCATGTAAACTGTTCGCGTCCGGTAGCACACGGGTTTGTTGCTTCGTAGTGGTCGCTACGACGTGGCCGGAATCGTTTGAGTGAATTGCCATGTTCTGCAGAATCTTTGATGCTTCCAGGGAATATGTATTTTGTTTGTCAGCTTCTATTTGTTTATATTCTGCAGTTCTCGTTAATTCAGATCGTTTATATGTAGTATGATTGTCATTTTAAATCCGTACTAGTTACATGCTTCCCTTGTGAGTACTAGCTAAGCTGAGACAAGAAAGTTCTTTCCCAATAGTACATGTGAAGTTTATTACTGTTTGTTCCTTTGGAACTTCCCTCCGATTGGTCACACTACATCCTTGAATTCAAATATTTCCATCTGAAAATCTATGTCTTTTTCAAATATTTCCGATTAGTCACACTAGTGGACTTGCATGGTTTGCCCGCATATGCTCCTGTCAGCTATCCCACTGAAAAGTTGTTTGAAGTTAGTTTATGGGTCATTTTAGAATGTTTTCTAGAACACATAGACCACAACAGGTAGTCATTGTCCATTTTGTCATACTAATCTAACATCCTTTATCACTAAGAAAAAGATGATCCTGTGGTTTCCTTTATACTGAATGCTGAGCTCTGCATTTTAGAAAATCTGTACCCTTCTTATCTTCTAATTCCCTAGTTTTTCTCTTTAGATGACCATTTATCTGTTGTAGTATTTCGTTGGCCTGCGCTATGTTCTTAGCACGTTTTGATCGAACCTAGTCATGATTGCAATTTGCAAGTTACAGATTTATACTGCATCCATGAAAGTGTAGGATCTTTTCAGTGCTTCTTATATGTATTTTACGCTTTTCAGGCTACTTTTGCATCCTTAATCCCAGGCCACAAATTAAACGTTAAGAGCTCAGTGCTCTTGAATTAGAAATACTGGTTCCGTACCACCTTTTTGTAATTTGTTTTGCTTTAGTCGTTCTTAAAGTTACCAATAACTTCTAGAGTAGTCTTCCATCATATATATATTTATATTCGAGTTTGACCGTTACTTATAGGCTGTGGGACACCTTTTGTGGACTTCGGCCCTGTTTACTTTTGTCCTAACCTTTTTTGTTCTTGATTCATCTTACTCCATACAATTAAATATTACAATGCCTTTTGCACAAGGCTGACGTCCATTCCTTTTTTTTTTCCTATGCTGTTTGCTCACATATAGTCAGTGGGGTATCTCCACTCTGATGATGATTGATTTTTTGCTGTCAAAGGTTCACATCACACAAGGCAATCATGATGGCACAGCCATGATAATCTCATGGGTGACAACAAGTGAGCCTGGCTCGAGTACTGTGATCTACGGGACTTCAGAGGACAACCTCAACTATACTGCAAATGGGAAGCACACTCAGTATACTTTCTACAACTACACCTCAGGATACATTCATCATTGCACAATCAAAAAGTTGGAGGTCACCATCTCATCAGACTTTTGGTCATAAGTTTGTTTGTTTTTTCCTCATATAGAGTCTCACTTGGATACCCATTTTTGTTTCAGTTTGACACAAAGTATTACTATGCTGTTGGGATTGGACAAACGGTGAGGAAGTTTTGGTTTATGACCCCTCCAGAAAGTGGCCCAGATGTTCCATATACATTTGGTCTCATAGGTGCTTCCCAATATGATGAGGCTAGCTATGACTTTATTGCTCATCGCTGAAATCTAGGATCGATTATATTACTGAAATTAACAATTCTGTTCAGGTGATCTTGGTCAGAGCTTCGATTCCAATGTTACGCTCACTCATTATGAGTCCAATGCGAAAGCACAGGCAGTGCTTTTTGTTGGGGATTTGTCATATGCAGATAACTACCCATACCATGATAATGTGAGGTGGGATACATGGGCAAGATTTGTAGAGAGGAATGTCGCATACCAGCCTTGGATCTGGACTGCTGGAAATCATGAGATAGATTTCGCTCCTGAACTTGTATGTAGTATTATCCTCCACATTATTTCATATGCTATATGTTTCAATGGGTGTGTTGGCAGTTCAAAAAGTAGATATTTCACTAGAGCCATGTTATCTTGAAATCTTCATTCAGTTGCATACATTTGCAGGGTGAAACAAAGCCATTCAAGCCATTCAGCCAAAGATATCCCACACCCTACAAGGCTTCTGGTAGCACGGCACCTTACTGGTATTCCATCAAAAGGGCCTCTGCCTACATTATTGTCTTGGCATCATACTCAGCATACGGTATGTGTATGTTGGAGTGATGCTGTGTTTTAGTCATTTTATTGCAAGTATGCACTATGCCAGTGAGTATTCAGTATGAAGATAATTCGGTCACATGCTTCATTTAGTAAAAATAATACTCTGTCAATATGCACATATGTTTGCTGGTTGCTACTAGCTACAATGAATTAAGGTGATTGATCTATAAATGTTACTGTTCATTCTCCAGGAAAATACACTCCTCAGTACAAGTGGCTTGAAGCTGAATTTCCCAAGGTCAACAGGAGTGAAACACCATGGTTGATTGTCCTCATGCATGCTCCATGGTACAATAGCTATAACTATCACTACATGGAAGGTGAAACCATGAGGGTGATGTATGAGCCATGGTTCGTCAAGTACAAAGTTGACGTGGTGTTTGCAGGACACGTCCACGCCTACGAACGTACAGTAAGCAGCTCTGTACTATATCTGTTATCAACTTCTGAACCTTGTGTATATCTTTGTCTCCGCTGCAGTGAAAGCTTTTCAGTTCAATTCGCTAGGCGTCAACACTCTGGTTAGATTGTTAGAACAATATCATAATCCTGAGTTCTTTAACGCAGATTAATATTCCCTGATTGCAGCACAGGATATCAAATGTGGCATACAACGTTGTGAATGGCCTGTGCACTCCAATCTCTGATCAATCGGCCCCAGTCTACATCACCATCGGCGATGGAGGGAATCAGGAAGGACTGGCTACCAAGTAAGATAACACACTACTGCATTTCCAGTTCCTGAGCTTGGCGAAGATGCCTGTTCATATTTCCCTCATTTCCTGACCAAACAATGCGTTGGTTCTGCTCGGGAAAAAAAAATTCGAGCAGCATGTCGCAGCCGCAGCCGAGGTACTCGGCCTTCAGGGAGGCGAGCTTCGGGCACGCCATCCTGGACATCAAGAACCGGACGCACGCGTACTACACGTGGCACCGCAACCAGGACGGGAGCTCGGTGGCCGCCGACTCCATGTGGTTCACCAACCGGTACTGGGAGCCCACGGACGATTCGGCCGACGATTTCCAGTGAGGACTGAGGACGAGAGCTGCAGCTGGTTATTCGTCTGCGGTTCCTCACGACCAATAAGCATTGCCCCGGATACACGAAGCCTCCGAAGCTCCGATGATCGTGCTCTCTTGAAGGGAAGAAAACGTTAAACGTGTCAAGAGTAAAACGGAGTGGCTCTACTCTGATTGTGTACAGAAGTTCACGTGCACAGCTACGTTCCCTATCGCAATGGTGAACCGTGAAGACACTGTTGGACTGTGGACGTGGTCTGCAAATTGCTAAGAAGCGTGTACGGTGTGGTGTACTCGCCTAGGTGCTGATCAGTGATCAATAATACCCTGCTTTCGCGGCATTGCAAATTGCAGCGTTGATCTGAGGGAACTCTGGCCGTGATCTCTTTGTTCAAGCGCCTCGACTAGCTGGCTAGCATTTCTGTAAAAAAAAAAAAACTAGATGACTGGCACTTGTTCCTGTTGCGGTTTTGTGTCTTAGGAACTAAAATCCAAAATAGACTAGAGATAGAATAGGAACGGAGGACCTGGAGATACGGACTGGAAAGTTTTTCCATCCAATTCTTGCCCGTGTTCTTCACTTCTAGGTTCTAGCTCAAAGATCACGAAATCTTTTAAATGTCTCCAATTAATTAATTAACAGAGTAAAATCTGATTCACCCCTTTCAACTAGTTGCTGAATTTGAAAGACATACTCGAACTTCAATACCGGACAATATACACCATATAATTCTTTGAACCATATAAATACAGCACTTGAACATTTCAAAGTGGTTTCTTGAGTGTTTTTTTGGACATTGTAGTTGGGCTTGCCTATCATTTATCCCTCTTTCTCTTATATATAAAAACATAACTTTTTTCACGTGAAGTCGTTTGCTTTATATCAAAAGATGTAGAGCTCGACACAATCTACAGTTTTATAGTTAATACATTCTAGAGGCTTAAATATTCCTTCTAAGTTATCGTATTTTTAAAATTCATATTTTTATTTTTTTTTCAAATGACCTTGGATATTGACATGGTCTATACTAAAGATATAGTTACCAATAAGATCTACAATTTTGTAGTTGACTTTTTTATGTAAGATCGTTTAGAAGCCTAAGTATTCATTCTAAGTTCTCTAATTTTTAAATTCATTTTTCGATGACTCCTAAAGTTGATGTGGTCTACACCAAAGTTATAGCTCTCAACATGATCTAACCTTGTAGCTAACAACTTTTTTTGTTTGACTTTATTTATAGGCTCATTTTTTTGTGGTTTTAAAAAAATCAAAGAAATTGAATTCAAAATATGAGAATTTTTAAAAATATTTGGGCATCTAAACAACCCTAGATAAATATCATCAATTACAAAGTTGCAGAACGTTTTGGAGAGCTACAATTTTGATGTAGACCACGTTAACATTTTAGGTCGTTTGAATTGTCTTTAAAAAAGTTGAATTTTAAAATTAGAGAACTTAAAACAAATATTTAAGTCTCAAAATGATATTAGTTTAAAAAACTTTAAAATATAAAATTAAATGAAAAATCTTATTTGGAGATAATAATATTATATTAGTCGTTGCAATAAAACTATAAATGTTACTAATATTTTTTATTTTTTTAATAAATCTTGCAATATGCAAAGTTCAGACACTACTGTACAGGCAAACTCCGTCGTGCGCACGGACACGAAACAAACCACTTCTTGCCAGCACACGCCCGTACGACCCGCCCGAAGTGCCCGAGTCCCCGAGATCCACCGCCCGGCCTCGTTGCTGATCTCTCTCCCCGGCGCGCGCGCGAACGACCGGCCACGCGGCCGGGAGATGGAGGAGATGGCTCCCGCCGACTCGGCCACGGCCTCCTCCTCCTCCTCCTCCCCGGAGTGCCCCGCCGCCCCTTCCATGCCGACGGACCCTGACTTCCTCAGCTGCGTCCTACAGCCACCGACCTCCTCCTCGTCCCGCCCCGACGCCGACTACGCTGCCCTCCGCCGCCTCCTTCTCCGCCGCAAGCCCCCCTCCGCCCTTCAGCACCGAATGGTACGTAGGCGTACCCCCCGCTTCTTAGATCCCCCTCGTTCGTGTCGCATTTAGCTTTGGGGAATGGATGAATTCGACTCATTGGTGATCGCGGGAGGCGTTCCTCCGTGCAGGAGTGGCGGTGCAACGGCAAGGGCTATGTCGCCTACCGCAACTTTCTCCTCCGGCGCATCGACGGTGGCAGCGCCCAGAGTACACCCAGCAACAGGTTGGTGAGCCTTAGATCCTTTTTCGTCTGTGGCTGCCTGCAGCCAGCAAAATGAGACCAATGTTGCTGTGCTCGCGTGGCTTGCTCTAATTGTGGTGTTAGTTTGTTGGCCATGCTAGTTCATTTGCAGTATATGCTCTCAACCTTAATCTTTTGAATACATAGTGTGACCGAAAAGTTAAGGTGAAATGTAACCATGATAGTTATCATAACATCTGTAATTGATCAGTGGAAGGTGGGCTCCCTCTCCGGTACATGCTACACTCTCCGAGGCAGACAGCTGGAGTTATTTGCGGGTATCTTTCTTTCAAGTTTCATATATTTTAGATCGTGTGAAGAGGCTTTTGTGGATAATTTTACACAAGTGACTGATGCAAAACTTTCATGCTGCTTTAAACTTTTGTGTAACATGTTTGATGCAGGACTTGAGAAGTAACAGCGGTGTGTTAAGCCGCACCCTAAGTATTGGCTCAAAGCACAGTGATACTGAGAGGCATGTCAGATTTGCTGAGCCTGCATACTCATTTGTTGGAATGCATTGCATCTTTGACAACTGCAAGGCCTCAGGTTTTTTACTTATGAACTCGTGGTCATGCCATGCGTTTCTTCTCTTTCTGCAGTCAAGTGTTTTTGTCTGATTGTTTTGGTTAGTATACTAGTCTTCTCATTAATGACTTATTTAATTCTTGGCAGTTACGATATTGAAATTTGGCCGTGCAAGTTCGGACCTGCTTGCATATGGTGCGGCAGATGGCAGCTTGACAGTCTGCCAGGTTTCTGAGCCACCATCTGTTCTTCAGAAAATGATAGGGCATTCTAAAAATATCACAGGTTAGACTACACATAATTTTGCTAGTAAAGCTATCCTCTTGTATCTACCTCCATTTGCCACAATGAAAGTCAACAAAGAGTTGCTACATATTACCAAGATTTTCCCTCTTATTTCAGAAACACTAGTTCTGTGAAAGTTGGTTTCCAAGTATTAATACCTGCTATTCTGGTCCTGAGCATATAATATTTTTTCTTGAATGCTGAGCATATAAATTGGTTTACAGAAGTAATACATGTGCTAATTGAATGTGGGTTTTGCCATAACTAGAAAAAGTAAAAGATATGGAAATTTTTCTATAATTTTTTCTTGAACTGTGCAGGAGAGCTACGTGTCATTTCATTAATCATTAATAAGATAGAAATGGAAAGAGGCAAACACACACACACACACACAGTTAAATAAAAGGTTTAGTTGGATCAGGGCAAGTGACCTCGAGAGCAACTCTTGGAACGCTAAAGCACCAGCAGAACACCATAGGCTGCTCTCGTACACAATAGCCTGCAGGAGAACTTCTAATCTCGGCCTCGCTCCTTCAAAAACACAAGCATTGCAATGCTTCCAAAGTTCCCAAGCAACTAAGATAATTAGAGAATTAAGGCCTTCTCTCACTTCCTTAGGAACCCCTTTGCAGCACTGCACACCAGCTAGAAAATATAGTTGCATCCTGGCTTGGCGCAAGGTTGGCCATGCTGAGTTTATGAAGAATCATGGTCCAGACTTGCTGTGAGAAAACACAAGAGATAAGAACATGCTATATCATTTGTTTCACTGGCGTGGTCACAAGCGGACAGGCAACAGGCTGAGGAAGTCCGCACTCGATCGAAATACATTAGAAATGATCAATTCAAACTTCAGTTTCCTATCTATTCCTTCATTACTTATCTGTTATCTTGTGTCTCGTGATTTTCAAATTCTGACCACATTACAGATTTTGATTTTTCATCTAATAACCAGTACATAGCTTCATGCTCTCTGGATAAAACTGTACGAGTATGGGAAATCTCTAAAGGCACATGCATCAGGGTCGTCTATGGAATTTCTTCCCAGCTATGTATCTGTTTTCATCCTGTAAGTTCCATCTTAGCACAATTTACAATTTTACTTATTTCATTGGTGCTATCTCCCTATACCTCTGCTGCTAATATTTCTTTGTATGGGAATCAGTATGAGTTCTCTTATGGACTGCTTTGTTGCAGGTGAACAATAATTTGCTTTTAGTTGGCAATGCAAACAAGGAAATCAATGTAAACCTCTTCGCCTTTTGCTCCTGAAGTCCAAAATTTATATACTGTTATTCCCTGTCCAATATGTTGCTTGTTGCTTGTGCCTCTTATCTAATATCCGTGGGTCAATAACAGTGGAAAACAAAGTATCTGTCTTCTGCTATTTCTTTTCATATGGATGGTGTACTCTACTGTGTAATTGGTTAACAAAAATCATGTAAAACTGTGACCAGCACTTTTTTCCTTGCCGCTATTTGTTTTTCCCACCTTGTGATCCATTTATCTCTGTAAACTAGGCAATAAATTTTAGCACTGGGAGAGTAATCAGCAAACTTAACTTTGATGATGCGGTTACAGCTTTGGATATTGATCACACTGGGCAGTTTATTTTCGCTGGTGATGCACAGGTATCCAATAATTGAACTTGTTTAACTTGACATAATATATGCTGTTCATATTTTTGAAATGGTTCTTGAAATGCAGGGTTACATATACACTGTTAGTGTGAACTCACATACAGGGTCATTATCTAGAACTCACAAGAACAAAAGTAATAAGAGCAAATCTCCTATTACGACAATCCAGTATCGGACCTTCTCTCTGGTGGCGCGCTGTCCAGTACTTCTTTCTTGTGCTCAAGATGGAAACCTTTCTTTCTTCAGGTGTGTTACCTTAATGATAGTTTATTATATGGTAGATTTTACATAACCATTTATATTCTTGACATTTCAGCATCACGACAAATGCTAAGGGATACTTGACTCTCATATGCTCCCTAAAACTGGCGTCATGGCTGCAGACTATCCGTGCTTCTTTCTGTCCACTTCTTTCCCTTGAGAAAGGAGAGTTCATAGGTATGTGGGAGTTAGAACTTAAAACTGGTTCCAATGTTTGAAGCTGTTAATACCTAAAATTTAAAGCTATTGGTGATCATGGTGTCTTATTTCTGCAATTTTCCTGCAGCTGCATTAGTGTTGGCACTTTTTATTTGCACTAATTATCATATATGTTTTATTATTAACACTTGTAAAGTTCCATTGTAATTTACAGAAGTACCATGACAATCACACGTAAAACTTGATTTTGAGTTTTCTGAACAAATGTTAATCAATATATTTAAAATGTTGAATTGGATTTACCCAAAGAAAATGATGGATGTCTGTGAAAGATTGGTGTATCAGCTATCTTTTGTTACATTCTTTGCCTTCATGGTTTTTGGTTACACACAGCTAGATTTTTCCAAAGAAAAAAACATTGACATATTTTGTTCTGAACTTGAAGTTACTGGAAGTGAGGACGCAAATGTCTACTTCTATGATTTGGCACGCCCAAAGAACTCATGTGTGAATAAACTACAGGTATGTGATATCCTTGATATCCTTGCTCTGTTTGCCACATTTTAAACTCTTTTGTTCCACCATTAAGACACGTATGAGACCAATCATTTGTACTCCTGAAGGGACATGGTTCTCCAGTAATTGGAGTTGCCTGGAATCATGGGGAGAATTTTCTGGCCTCATCTGATTCAGATGGCACAGTTATTGTATGGAAGCGATCAAAAACTAATTAGAGCGATTCCACGCCATGAAGGATGTTTTTAAAGAACGAAGGATAGATGCTGTTTGATGATTCCTACAAAGGCATTTTTTTGTTGTACATTGCACCTCCATGGTATTGTTTGTAACATAACTACACAAGGCAAGGGCAAAGATCAACCGGCCTTGATTGTATTTATTGTAGCATAGGTCTCAATGTAGAGTGTAAAGCATTTGTGGCGGTATATCCTTTGTCATTTGTTTTAGGACTGTATCTTTGTATCATTCATGTTTTTTGTCCTCCAAACATATTATACTTGGTTAGGATTAACAGGTACAGTGCATTACATTATATATTTTCTCCCTTCATCCCAAATTGTAAGTCATTCCAAGAATCTTAGAAAGTCAAAACATTTTCAAGTTTGACCAAAATTATAGAGAGAAATACTAAGATTTGTAGCATAAAGTGAGTATACTATAAAAATATAATTAAGAAAGAATGATACTTAGTTAGTATCATAATAGTTATTATTTTATTATATAAATTTGGTCAAACTTGAGATACTTTGACTCTACAAGATTCTTAGAATGACTTATAATTTAGGAGGAAGGGAGTACTTTGCAATCCAAAACTCATGTGTCGGGTCGGAGTTATCTAGTTCTGTGGAATCAACAGAATTTTCATTTCGTTCCGAGAAAAATGAGCGTCAGGCCTGGTGGGTGAGGTACAGTGAGGAGCAGGGAAACAACGCCCATAGCACACGGCCTACCTCTACCGCGGTTCGAGCTCCGAAACCGTCACGCTGTTCTCGGAAACAGACTCGATCGCAGAACGACGCCCATAGCTCACTGATGAGGCGCCGCCGCTTATAGACCCGGAGCCGGAGCCGGAGCAGAACGCCGGTCTGGACGGCTTTTGCTGGATCGCCGACCGTTCGTCCAGCATCAGGACGACCTCCGACGCGTCTGGCCTGGACCTGGGATCCTTCTGCACGCACAGGAGCCCGATCTGCACGCAGGCGAGCGCCTCGGTCATGGCGTACTGCCCGCCCAGCGACGCGTCCACCATCTCCGCGACGGACCCGCCGCGCTTCCACTTCTCCCAGACCTGCAGCAGGAAGATATATATATACTTCTAGTGTGAGCACGTTACTTTGGCCATCGAGGAACGAAGCTTTGCCTTGGTCTGTTCTGTGACGTGCTGCCGGCAGCAGGTGCTCACGTACGTAGCTCAGCAGGTTCCTGTTGCTGCCGTCGTCTTCAGCCGAAGACGGGCTGCTGTTCCTTTGGCCGGTCACGATCTCGAGGACGATGACCCCGAAGCTGAACATGTCGGATTTGGTCGAGACGTGCCCGTAGTACGCGTACTCCGGGGACATGTACCCGCTGCGTGCGTGCATCAAGAGGTACACACGTGCTGAATTGTAGTAGCTATACTGGAGCTTCGTTAACGAAATGGAGGCCTGCTACGACTACGATAGGATACTCACAGGGTTCCTGCCGGTCGTTTGGTCACCTCTCTGGACTCGTCTCCCCAGAACGCTCTGGCGAGTCCGAAATCGGAGATCTTGGGAGTCATGTCGGAACCCAGCAGGACGTTGCTGGGCTTGAGGTCCCGGTGGATGATCCGCAGCCGGGACTCCTCGTGGAGGTACTGCAGGCCGCGCGCGATCCCGCTGATGATCGTGTATCTCTTGCTCCAGTCCAGAGCTTGCTGCTGCTGCTGCCGTCTCCCTGCATCACACAGAGAAGGAAGGACCCCAGTGGGATTCAGCTTCAGCTTCAACTTATGTGCAGAGCAATGCAGTGGAGAGTGCAGAGGACCGGCTACCGAAAAGGATGGTGTCCAGGCTCCGATTTGGCAGGTACTCGTACACGATCAGCTTCTCCGTTTCCTCCAGGCAAACCCCAAGAAGCTGGACGAGGTTCCTGTGTGTCAGCTTGGCGGCGAGAATCAGCTCGTTTTTTAGCTCGTGGAAGCCCTGCGAGGAGCCCTTGGAGAGCCTTTTTACTGCAACGGGTTGTCCATCCTGAAGCCTGCCCTGCGAACACACAAAGGTGCAAACTACTTGTCAGCCTTCGTCAGAGAACTGCTGAAGACCGTGCTTACGAACTCAAAGTTGGTTCAGACTGACTGACAGTGACAGTACCTTGAAAACTTGTCCAAAACCTCCCTCTCCCAGCTTGTTTTCCGCAGCGAAGTTACCGGTTGCCACCCTCAGCACCTGCAGGGTGAATTTCTCCGGGTGAACATAGGTTGTGCTGCCGTCGTCGTCCTTGGCACATCCCGTGGGTCTGGGCGGACGGCTCCTCTCTTTGACACCTCTTCTCCTTCGCCGCAAGTAGTAAACACCAGTCAACACGAACGCGAGGAGGAGTAGCGTTCCTAGTGGGACGACGACGGCAAGGATGATGATGGTGGTGTTTCGTCTCCCCGTTCCTGCATGTTTGCCGGCGATCAGGATCAGCATTAGGCCTTGTTTAGTTCACCGCAAAATTTAAAAAAAAAAATCAAAATTTTCCGTCACATCAAATCTTGTAGCATATGCACGGAGTATTAAATATAGACGAAAACAAACTAACTACACAGTTTGTCTATAATTTACAAGACAAATTTTTTAAACCTAGTTAGTCTAACAATAATTATCAAATAAAAATAAAAATACTATCGTATTAAAATCTAAAAACTTTTCACAACTACACGGCCTTGATGGGTGCAGGTGCTGCACAGTCGGACACGGTCAATGTCCAGTTGTCCACGGCTTGTTGCCGCGAACGCGACGCGGGGAGAGATACGCGACGCGCGTGAGTGACGGGGTCGTGGCGGTTTGACGGGTAATGGACAGAAAGTCAAGAGTCAACACGTCCAGAGTTCACACGTACACTCACCGCTTGTTTCCGCAGCGGGCGTCGGCGACGACGGCGCGGGGACCGGCGGCGGCGGCGGCGGCGGTTGAGCAGCAGCTGAAGGCGGCGGCGCGTCGAGCGCCAGGTCGTAGTAGGTGTACACCTGGATCCGCAGGTAGCAGTTGTAGGCCAGCACGACGCCTCCCTGATTCCCCTCGCAGCACGGCAGCCGCGGCACCGAGGTCTGCAGGCAATGGTCGCAGTCGGCGGCCGTGATGTCCCTCATGCACTGCACCATCCCGTACATGGTACCGTTGGGATCGTCGCTGGCGTACCGCGCCTCCCCGGTGGCGAAGAAGGACCGCCTCGCCGACGTCGTCCCTGCCTCGCCGCCGCCGCCACCCACGCGGCCCACCGCGCGCGCCACCAGGGTCCTCATCAGCGCGCCGTACGCCTGCAGGTAGGCGGCCGGGTGGGCTACCAGGCGCGTGTCGTACAGGACCATGCGGCGGTCGTCGTCGCGGGAGCTCGAGATGTTGGTGTCGGCGTAGTCGACGTAGACGACGTCCAGCCACACGGCGGCGCGGCGGCTGCCGGGGCAGCTCCCGCCGAGGGTGCGCACGGCGTCCTGCAGGTCCGCGAGGCACCGGGGAGGCTCCATGTCCCCACGGCAGAGGCCCCGGACGAAGGCGCGGTCGCGGCCGGCACCGAGGGAGAGGGACGCGAACCCCGTGGGCGCCACGGCGCGCGGGAGCGCGCCCAGGAGCGTGAGGAGGTTCGCGCGGAACGCCGCGTTGTTGCTGCTGCCGTTGGCCGGCGGCGATAGTGGTGAGGGGGAAGGGGAGGACGAAGGAGGAGGCGACGGCGCGGCGTCGCCGCAGTCCACCCATGCGGCGACCTGTGAGACGGCGGCGCCTGCGGTGAGGAGGACGAGGAGGCGGAGAAGAGATGGCATGGCCATGGTGGTTGATGAGCTGCAACGAGTACTGTGGGAGGTTTTACTTCATCTCAGCTTTGCTGGGGGAGATCATGAGCAGCTATTGTAGATCAGGTTGCTGCCTACAATTTTAATATAAAGTTTATCTTCATTTGAGTTCATATAAAAAAATTATGAGTTATTTTTTAATATAGAGTTTTTAGATTTGTCCTATTTTGACCTAAATGAGACTTAAAAACAAATTTAAGGACCGGGATGATACAAGTGAACAAGTTTAATGACCTATATGACAGATTTTTAAGTTTGGAACCAGGATGACACAACCGAACAAGTTTAGGTACCTAAATGATCGTTTTGCAAGTTTAAGAACCGGCATGACACATCCGAACAAGTTGAGAGACCGCTTATGGACTTTACTAAAAAATAAAAGATAAATTATTATATAACTTGACTCTTATAATTTGACTTATAGCCAAATACTTAGCTCTATTGTTGATCATGCTTGTCAGAGAATATTATTTCCAGGCCCGTATATTAGGCAGCGCAAGTGGCGCGACCACACCAGACCCTCAAAGATTAAGGGCCCCCCCTAATCAATATTTAGTCATTAAGTCTAGTTAGTTTAAGCTTAGTTAGCCTAAGTGTTAGTTGCTTATTTAGTTTTTGGAGACAACTCACAAGAATCCGTGTAAGTATTCACCCATCACTTATGGAGAGTTTTGATTGTTCCTATTACTATTAGTGAGCAGTATCAATCAATATAGATGGCCATGCAGCCCGAGGCACGACGGCCCGGCCCACGGCACGGCATTTTGGCCCGGCCCGAGCACGGCCCGGCACGGTAACTCGTGGGCCCGGGCCGGTGGTGCGGGCCGTGCTTGGGCCGACCTCTGAGCCCGCGGGCTGGCACGGCACGGCCCGAGTTTTAGGAGTTGGCATTATGTTACATGTTTTTTATGTCATTTCTATGATTTAAGACTGAGATTGTGAATCTGAGAAGTTGAGAGTTGTAAAAAATTGATTGTGGCATTATGTTGGTGAAGTGATCATTGACATTGTGTGGTTATTTTGTTTTTTTTACAAAACCGAGCTATGGGCCGCCGGGCTACGCGGGCCGGCACGGCACGAAGTCAGCCCGTGGGCCCGTGCTTGGACCGAAGGCCAGGCACGCGGGCCGCTGAGGCACGGCACGGCAGGCACGTGGGCCAAATCGGTACGGCACACTACAGCCCGTGCCCGGCCCGATGGCCATCTATATCAATTAAGGTGATATAAATATTGTAGCGAAGCTACGAATCATGACAATAAAAATGCACAGAATACATAAACGAGATCACCTTAGCTGACAAACCTTGAAGTACTTATTATAGTTCTTATTATTAAAAATTGTAACCATTAGATAATGAAACACAATTCAACTATTTTATTTGTCTAAATATAAAGGTCCTATTTTATATTCTGCTCCAGGGCCATAAAATTCTAGATACGGTTCTGATTATTTCAAGATTGAAACATCAAGGAACCAATAGTCGAGATAATCAGTGCCGTCCTCGCATATAGAAGCATGCGGATATACATTTTTCAAGTTCATCTTCACACGTTGGTTGGAAACCTGGCCTGCAGCACCGGGCCACCAGCCAGCAGCTTCATCCAAGCATCCGGACCAGGCGTATGCTTGGGAGAAAAGTTCGAGCAGGTATTGTCTTATTGAGGTATCCCAATTCCCAAACTACAAAGGCCTATACACTATAGTCACCTATGCTATCTGCACAGCTCTGACCGCTTTACGAGTTACTGCCTCCATTCCAAAATCGTAAGTCGTTTTAGCCTATCATAAATCACACTAATTTACATGAAAGTATATAAACATCTACACCAGCAAACAAATAACTTCATTAGATATACGCCATCCAATATTTTTTATACTTTATTTATTTAATATCGTGGGTTACAATAAATTTAGGTTTAAGTTAAACAAGCTTGACTAAAGACTTTATAATTTTAAAAAGGAGGGACGAGGGAGCGATAAGAAGGGCTTGACAGGATAAAATCATTGCGGAAGCAGCTAGGGGTAGGTAGGAAGGAAGAAGAAGACGAAGTCAGTAGGCTCAACAAGGGCATGAGTAGTAGGGGCAAAGTGGTGGACCGTCTCGGCGGGGTGGAATGTTGTGGTTTGTGCAGATTTCGGAAGCACAAGCAAGGTCTTTCGCGCCATCGAGGATGACCGACTATGAGGCTGGGGCATATGGGCAACCCAATGCGAGGCTGGCAGGACATCGCATGGTGCTTGGAGTGGATAGGGTTCAACAACTAAATCTAAGCTTTGCGTGACTGAATCTTTAGCGAGACGAGGCGACGACCTAAACACTTGCTGAATTTAGAGTAGAAGGGTTGCACCATTTGAGTAGGAGGGCGGTGGACTCGCCGAGTAGGAGGGCGGCAGTGCTCGAGTGACACTTAAACGATGGGAGGTGAGTAAATATGGTCCAAAAGCTGGTGGAAGCCATCCGATATGGCCATATGAGCTTTGGAGCTTCTTGTTAAATTTGGCTTTTCTGGACTTTGATGGGAGGTGAGTTACTGAAGCTAGCTGTTTGTTTGAGCTTCTATCGAGACGGCCACCAAACTAAGGTTCTCTTTAGATTGCGGGATTTTTTTTTTACTTTTTTGCATTTTTTATATAAATAAACTGATTTTTATGAGATTCCTACATAATCTAGGCCTTGTTTAGTTCCTAAAAAATTTTATAAAATTTTTCAGATTTTCCATCACATCGAATCTTTAGACGTATGCATGAAGTATTAAATATAAATAAAAATAAAAACTAATTGCACAGTTTGGTCGGAATTCACAAGACGAACCTTTTGAGCCTAGTTAGTCTATAATTAGATAATATTTGTCAAATACAAATAAAAGTGTTATTATTCCTATTTTGTAAATTTTTTTGGAAGTAAACAAATCCCTAGTGAAATTTCTGCATTCAAAAGCGCATCGAGATACAGCACATTCGTGCCAGGTTGCCAGCCAGCCCGGGCCAGCCATGGTCCTCCTAACCGAGCAACCGGAGAACCAAAAAGAGGAGGCGGAGGTCGGGTGGACTGCTGGATCCAACGGACAGAAATGCCTCAACTGCTACATCCGACGGATACGAATTCGCGTGACGGCAACCAGAGAAACAAGCTTTTTTCGATCCAAAGGTCAAATCCTCCTCCTTTCGGCAAGACGGGAACTCGCCCCTCGCTCGGCTCCCCACGCGCCAGCAGCGGGCAGTAAACAGCCTCCGTCCGTCGCCTCTTCCTGGAGTCCGGCGCCGCCCGCCCTCCTCTCTTTTATTGTGCTGATGATGGAACTGGATCCTCGCCTCTACGAGAACGTCGTACGTTCATTCTACACGCGCTGCCTTCTTTGTCCGACCGTGCAATTATTTTGTTTTCCTTAATTACCTGACGCCTGGCTGGATTAGATTTGTTCTTGCGCGACTCTGTGTTCATATGTTTGTACGCGAGGATGGTATGGTTACGATTATTTTTTGGGAGCTACGGGTTACTTTCCATTTTTTTTAGTGTTTGGGCTAGCGGATGGCCGGGTGCGCTCGTGTTAGGGTTTCTAAATTGGATTGGGCGGAAGCTGGCTTTCTAGTGAGAAGCGTGGTTCTGTAATGAAGAGAATTTTGAAGCTTTGTCATTGAGGTGGGTTGGGATCCAACAGCAGAGTCTTAAGGTGAAATCTGCCTCTTGGCAGGGGCGGCAAGCTCAGTTGGTATTTAGTGGATAACTATGTTGGGAGCAATGCTGCAGGCAACTCAATTGCTGGAGAATGTAGCGCAAATAGCTGAACCACTTCATAAATCTTGTTCTTTTTTAAGGAAATAGTGGAGTTAGGTCAATAGTTATTCCTTTGTGGAAAGAAGACAAAAGAGCCTCATCACCAAGGATGATGAGCCATATCATCATATTACTGGTTTATTCCCCCACAATCAACAAATCTGGCATCCGAAGCTGGCCAAACACCTGTGCCAAATGTCTTATCTGAATTGTGTTTCTGGCCTAAATTGAGCATTGGTCCATGTCACCTGCTCATGGATGTCCTTGCATTTGTTTATTTTTTCCAGCACCATAAGATGATTCATCCACACCACCTTTTCCCAAGCTGTTATCGTACTAGTTCGCATTACCTCAAAGTCACTACCACTTTCATCCTATGTCACTCAACGTGCGGCTCATATGGGCATATGGATCTGCCCTTAGTGTTGACCCAACCATGTATATTTATGGCATAGCCATGCTCCACGCCAACTGTGCCAACAGCTTCATGTTCTACCCTTTGTCGTTCTTTTCTATTAAGGGGATTAATTACTACTGCCTTTTGCTGGATAACTGGATTAATGCAAACTATACCATCAACTTTGTTAAGCTGTCGAATGTTATTGACATAAATTTCTCCCTACTGCAGTCTGTCAGCGACAACGATGTCCGAAACATAGTTCTATCTTATCTTATGCACAACTGTTTTAAAGAGACGGCAGAGACATTCCTATCTAGCACCGGGTTGAAGTTACCTGTCGACTATACAGTGGATGTGGATAAGCGTAAAGGTATTTATTTGCAGGTCAATACTGAATCTTTTCTACATTATATTTTTGGGGAACGTTTTACTTGTCATATCGCATCTTGAAGTGTTTTTTGTATGTTTTGATAAATTTACTGCAATCTTTCTTTGGCCAAATTGCCTGTGGACCACTATTTTGAACTCAGTTCCACCTTGGATTACTTGCTCCATCTAGCACTCTAGCACTGAGCCACACAACTAAAAAGGAATGGTTCAGAATTTCAGATCATACCGGGATCCTGTCCGCTGTTTTGCTCTGTAAATTGGTTTTTCTCCAGCAGTCTTCCTTCCAGTTGCCATCAAGAACTCCTGCCTGAGTGCAACTCCTCTTTCTTTCTGCTCTACGCCGCTAACCCCTGTGGTTTGTTGCACTTTGACTGTTGTGGGCAAAGGGCAAGCTCCTACATAACCGCAGGCTCTCGCATCTGACATCCCCTTTAGATGAAGGAAAACACTCTGACCTCTTGCATCAACCGATGCATACGGTCAACTCCTCAGGGTTGTTCATTTGCACGGTCACCAGGTGAGGGTTTAGGCTGCATGATCGGGCGGGGAGGGGGGCAGGGTGGGGAGTGCTTAGCTATGGGAAGGGGTTCTCAGGGTGGAGAAGAGGCTTCAGGCATATGATGCAGTGGTGGGGCATGGGAACTCTAGCTGTGAGAGGAAGAGTCTGTGGAATGGTGAGCCACTGCGTTCACGATGGCGGAGGTGCTAGAGCTTCGTGTGGCTGTGGAGGATAGCTCGTCCATGGTCTTGTTCTTGTAGCCTAGCCTGTATTTGGTGGTGCTGCTCCTCTGCCTTGCATGGGAGCCCGGCACTATCTGGCCCAACAACAGGGAGCAGCCAGTGGGGAAGGGAAGAGAGAAGAAGACATTGGGGAGGACCAGGTCGCATATGACCTGTTGGATTTGAACCGTATGACATAGTGTTGTAATGGCACAAAGACAGGGAACAAATCTAGACATGAGAGCCTAGCCCATTCTCGCCCAACAACAGGGAGCAGCCAGTAGGGAAGAGAAGTTAGGAGGAGAAGATCTGCTCTGAGCTGTTGGATTTGAAAATCGTATGGCATAGTATTGTAAGTAACAGCACAAAGACAAGGAACATATCAGTGTTAAATAGTAATCCGGATCTGGAGTGCTACATGAGCAATCTGGCCATACAAAAGAAACAAAGGTCAGGAAGTGTACAGAAGGAAACAACTAATAAGAAAGGGTAAAAACAGAATTAGACTATAAAACTGACAAAGAAACTAAAGGCTAACTTACCAAATTAACATGTACATGGCAATAAATAAATAAATAAAATAAATAAAAAAAAGGAAAGAGAAGAACATTACGAAGATTCCATCCAAAGCTAAAACTAGAAGTGAACCCATTATTAAGTGTGCATGCTCATTTCATCTTTGAAGAGGTACACCAGCAGTTAAATGAGGGTCTAATCCTATAAAAAAAATCTGGGCATTTCTTTTTAGATCTTCATATTCATATGTACCCTTCTGTTTATGGTTTTGAAGTTAATAGTAGATGTTTAGTAGTATTATGATCACTTGTATGTGTTCTTGGAAGAAAACTTTTATCACTTCACTACGGCTATTATTGTCAACCAGTAATTCATCCAATTGAAGTGATCTTGCCTAATTAACAATTGGAGCCATCTCCATTCAAGGATTATAGTTTACCATGACATTTTATCACTGACACTAGTGATTGGATATGATCTGTTGCACACCAATGCAAAATGCCAGTTCCATTCAAATTTTACCAGAATAATAGCCTGTTCTAATAGGGAAGTCCTATATCTTAAAATTAATTCATCAAGTTGATGAGAAAATTCATGGACGTTCTATTGGGCCCTACTCACTTGTTACCCAACAACCCTTTAGAGGAAAGAGTTAGCGATGGGTTAGCCGAAAATCTTAGTTTATCAGAAGCTTGGTCTAAAATTCCCGAAAAATTAGCCTTTTATGATTATATTGGTAATAATCCAGCAAAGGGGGGATTATTCAGAGC
>Ga0182004_10000153_pt1 | contig 32090 bp, 22 predicted proteins | sample Sormic07211540_1_FD_120479 | JGI IMG/M metagenome (GOLD analysis project Ga0182004, IMG submission 120479) | Endophyte microbial communities from Sorghum bicolor roots, Mead, Nebraska, USA - 072115-40_1 MetaG | ecosystem: Host-associated > Plants > Roots > Unclassified | place: USA: Nebraska...
TATATATATATATATATATATATATATATATATATATATATATATATATATATATGTGTGTGTGTGTGTGTGTGTGTGTGTGTGTTATTCTACACTCTAGGTGTAGAATACTATAATACACCGAACTGTTATACTGAGTAGAATTCAGTATCGTTCAGTATCCGTGTTTCAGTATTTTCATGATCCTCAGTGTAGTATTTGATGATACTCAACACGTTTCAGTACTGGTCAGTATTTTTTCTGCTCAGTTTTGGCTTGCGGTGTATAATAATATTCTACACCTAGGGTTGGTGTAGAATATTATTCTACATCGCAAGTCAAAACTGAGTAGAAAAAATACTGAGCAATACTGAACAATGTTCAGTATCATTTAGTCGTACACCCAGGACCACAAAGTACTGAACAATACTGAAATACGGGTACTGAACAATACTGAATTTTGTTCAGTATAACACTTTGGTGTAGAATATCACTATATATATACATATATATATATATATTATATATTATATTATATATATATATATCACCCTAAACTAGATGTTGGAATAAAGTCCGCCAACTTTCTGTCCTAAACGTGTAAATGAATAATGTTTCCAACACACTTCATCATTTTGCTTCGCTTATTCACTGATCTTCGTGCCTTTTTTTTTCTTGCATCTCTAGGACCCACTATAACTACATTTTGACATATATGTTAGTTCTGTATTTGTTGACATGAGTAATCACTAAAATAAAAAGCATAATATAATATAATCATGTAAAAGGGCACATGATTCCCTAGGCCTGCTCACCCTGCAGGCTGCAGCACTCTGTACGGTGGCACTGTAGCACAGGCCCAGTGGCAGGACGCAGGCCGCAGGCCCAGGTGGGACTTGGGAGCAGCGACGGCCATTTCATTCCGCTTTCCGTCTCTCCCTCATTTTCTAAGGTATTTCTCTAATACAATTTTCAGTTTCACGTATTTGTAGTTGTAGACTTGTATCTATTCAGGCCTTGTTTAGTTCGCAAAAATTTTCAAGATTCTCCGTCACATCGAATCTTTAGTCGCATGCATGGAGTATTAAATATAAATGAAAATAAAAACTAACTGTACAGTTTACCTGTAATTTGTGAGATGAATATTTTGAGTCTAGTTACTTCGTGATTGGACAATGTTTGTCAAATAAAAACGAAATGCTACAGTAGCCAAAAATAAAAATTTTTGCCACCTAAACAAGGCCATTGAAAATTGTAAGTAGAATCATGGATATAGAATTAGAGATCGTTCCTAATAAAGGGACCAAGACATTGACATCTTATATTATTATACTTTGTATTGATGTCGGTAGTTTTTTTTACGTGTAACATGTAATATTTTAACAATTTAAGTGCACTATTGAACATGTAGTCCCATCATCATATCAGTTTGACATTTTTTTTATTTTAACTATTTCTCTACGTATCATATTAATGGATAGCTTCACAATTGGCAAGAGGACTTAGTCTTGAACAAACATCTGCTATTCGGCAATTTGAAACGGAACAGTAGTAGCTAATTTAACTTTTGAACGGCTACTTTGATTCGCTGAGACCGCTCACAGTAGCATAAGGCACTGAGATCGCCCTTTCAACAGGTCATCAGGAGGCATCGGGCTCTCAGGGCAGGCCTCGTGTACAGCGTTCTCGCTGGGGAACCTAGAAAGCCCACCGGGCTTGGAGATTCGGCAGCGGGCAGCAGAATTCAGGGACTTTTCCAAGTCATGGCCTGCTAGGCTGCTACTCAAACTCAGCATATTTTGGTAAATTTGGTTTTTCAGGGTATAGTACCGAAATTACCTCGGTAAATTCGGTTCTTGAAGATTAGGAACCGAACAAGGTACCGAAAAATTCAGTTTTTGTACTTTCGGTTCGGTTCTCGGTATTTTTGGTTTGGTTCTCGGTTCTCAGTTTTTTGTGCTCGGGGTGACTCCCCCGCTACCCTAAACCCCTCGGCCACAATCCTATATGCCACAAATCTGGTTTCCACCAACGTAGCCTCATCTCTTCCCGAGCATGCCAAGCATCGTCAATTCGTCCCTCCCTATATATACCGTCGACAACAATTGCCACCACAACCGACCTGTTAACCCGTCTCCCCTGACAACCCACCACATCCACCAAGCGCAGAACTTCGGCTAGTCCATCATCTTTCCTGCCTGCCTTGATGAACACCTAGAACCCGATGGTATCTAGCTCGACAGGTCATGCCAGCATTCTATCGAGCACCTTGCGCATGTGGATGAGGGACCTAGCGGACGATTTGAGCGCTGCGAGCAGGGAGTTGCATAGCGGTGCGGGTAGAGGGGTGGTGGGGTCGGAGTCTAGGAGGTGGTTTAGTGTGCGAGGGTGTTGGGTAGACGGCCATGGTGCAGGAGCGCTAAGGTAGCGAGCACGCACGTGCGGATGACCGGGAGGAGCAGGAGCCACACATTACACGCACAAGAAAGCGTGGCTAGGTGGGAGGGGAGGTGCAGCGTGATGGATGTGAGCTACGTGTGGAGTGAAGGCGGGCACGACGATGGTGGAAGAGGGACAGGGCGGTAGGAGATGAGGATGGGTCGAGACAGAGAGGGGGCGCACGGCGGCGGTGAGGCAAGCAAAGGTGAAGCTTCCCCATGCGATAGGGTGGGACAACTGCCCCACCTGGTAGAGTAGCACCCTTTTTTGTGAATATTGATCTCCATTCATTCAATTGGGGCAGGATTACAATCTCAGATCATCAAGTTTGTGACACAGGCTGGGGCACATGACCACCACCCAGTCCGTGTATCGCCTGTGACTTGCTTAGCTATAGTATGTGCTACCTCATTACAAGAACGCGCTATATAAGTAAACTTGAAATCTTCAAAAACACTACTCAAATCTCTAATCTGTGCAAAGATTACCTCAATGCTAGACCGTTGGTTTGGGCCATCCTGCCATAGGTGCAACATCTCCTGGGAGTCTGTCTCTAGCCAGACTTTATGGGCGTTGATATGTCGAGCCATAGAGAGGCCATCGTGGCATGCCAGTGCCTCAGCAGTAAGAGCATCAAGACAATGGTCATACCATCGAGCACTAGCCCGAACAAAAAGACCATTTTCATCCCGTAACACAACACTTGTCGACCCCTTCCACCAGCGATCATAGAAAGCTCCATCAATGTTGCATTTCAGCTAGCCTACCTCTGGTTTCTCCCATCATGGGCCAGCTTCTTTCCTCACTGGATTTTGATGGTTCCTCACCAGCTGTAGGTCAAACACAAAATCAGTTGCCCATTGGACAGCAACCTTAACCGGCAAAGGTTGTTCTCCATGCTTGTTCCTATTCCGCTACATCCACAATGCATACATCCTGATAAGTATTATTGTTTGAGCTTGTTTAGATATCACTTTGCCCTTGATCAGGTCATACGCCCAAGACGTAGGATGTAGAGGAGCTAGTTTAACACCCGTCATTCTCTTGGTCTGTTCCCAAAAGGACTTGGCAACTGGGCACTCGACTAACACATGTTGAATAGATTCTGAATCTACACCACAGGCTTCGCAATATGCGATTGGTTCGATGTGTTTCCTATGCAAGATCAGTCATGTTGGGAGGAATTCATTTACAACCTGCCACCAAAAAACTTTGACTTTGGGTGGCACTTTCAGTTTTCATAATTCATTCTAGCAAGAGTTCCCCGAGCCATTTGCATCTCGCTAGTCACCCCCATTAATGCGCACCATATCAATTAGTCTGTAGGCAGACCTAACTGAGTACACACCATGCTTCTCCCAAGCCCAGATATCATTAGAACGAAACCTGATCGGTGTGTGGAAAGAAAATTTGTTTAATAAGCTCTTCATTCCACTGACCATTTTCCGACAATGGCTCAGTAACCCGAGATACCGATTGCCCTTCTGTTGGCGTGAGAGGTCGGCCTCTAAAGTGGTTTGGCAGCCATCTATCCCGCCATATATCTGTTGATTCTTTGTTGCCAATTCTCTTGATCATTTCTTGGGATAGTACATCACGGCCTGCAAGGACTGCCCTCCATGTGTTACTAGCATGCCTCCTGCGTGTCCTTTTAGGAAACCACCCTCATGGTAGTATCTTCCCTTAAGCACATGAGCACACAAACTATCTGGCTTCTCCATCAGTCTCCAACCTTGCTTCCTAAGCATCGCCGGATTAAAGTTTCTCAAGTCTTTGAAACCTGTCCTCCTAATGCCTTTAGATATGTGAGCCGCTCCCAGGTTTGCCAGTAATACGCTTACTGTCAGCCGAGCCACCCCACCATTAAATGGCAATAGGTGATCGCATCTTTTTGCCAGTTGTCTTTGATAACAAGAAACAACTCATGGCATAAGTAGGGATAGCTTGGGCCACTGATTTCGGCAACACTTCCCTCCCAACCTGACTTGCTTCCATCCCACTCCATGTGCCAATTAACTTATTGATTCTTGTTGGTATAAACTCGAAGGCTTCCGAAGTAGAGTGACCCATTGCCACTGGGAGGCCCAAGTACCTCTCAGCCAAAGCTTCTGTTTCAATATTCAGAGCTAGCTAGTCTTCAGCCTTAGCTTCATCCAAGCAATTCTTACTGAAGAACACTGTTGATTTATCTCAGTTAACCAACTGGCCCGATCCTCGACAATAGATATCAAGTATTTCTTGCAAATGAGAGGCCCCTCTTTTTGCGATGCTTCAGAAAAAATTATGCAATCATCCGCAAAGAGCAAATGTAGGGGCAGCGTCTGGCTCCGACGTCTGACATGACAAGAGCGCAGCTAGGAACAAGTCAAAATGGTTAGGGAAGAAACATGCCCTAATATGCCCAGCCGACCTAACTGGAAGTGCCCCCAACTCCTAATTCTCAATTTAGAGCTTGCGACCTAGCATCCTCTTGTCCGTAGTCCGCCCGCGCACTCAGGGATAGAGCTCCGCGCAGCGCGCATCCAAGCAGAGAGAGCTTCTTGTTCTGCCAGAAACCGGTGCTTGCTGCGCTACTACTCCTTTGTTGCCAGCCTGATATAGGTTTGATGAGCCCTGAATTGAGCAATGGAGGCATCAAGTGAAGTTGCTGATTTGGTAGCAGGGCTACATGGCACCACCGATATATCTCCTTCAAATAATGCTAGCTTCTTAGGAGGTCGGTGACAACCACCAACGATAGGATAGATCTAGAGAAGATAGAGCATAAGAAATTAGAAGCCAAGGTTGATAGCCTCGCTAGTGACGTCTATGGCGAGGGTAAAAAGTAGAGAATAAGAAATAGTTTCATGCTTAGGGCACATTAGAACTTTTCAATTATAGTAAGTTAAGTTAGGTTTGCTTATCATCAATGTAATAAAGTGACTAAGAGCAATAAAATAAAGTTTACTTTATTATTATTATACTCTCTATTTCTGGATAAGTGTGTGCTTTTGTCTCCACTTGGCTATGCTTGAAGGATAACCTGAAACAAGTGTGGGAGAGGTGCACCACTGCATCAGAAACGATTGCAAAACTTGAAAAATTCAGAAATGAACCAAACACACTCTATCTCAATATATTTCGCTCTCTATTTTGAATTAAATTGAAATTTCATTAATAAAATACTCTAAATACAAAATAAAATATTGTTGCTATCATGACTTGAGGATAGATCCACATTACACTTTTCCTGGAAACCTTGCTATTGTTGGGGACTTATTTTAGGGACCCCATGTCACTTAAGTTGTTGTGAAACGTGAGATAGCAAGAATAATGAAAACCGGATTCTTAATGTCTAGTCATTGGAGAAGTTAATTTCAAAATTTAAAATTAATAGTTATGCTTCTCCTCTGTAGTAAAATTAGAGCCATACATAATTTACATATTGAAAACTAGCTCATAAGCTACTTGCTTTGTATTGAGTTTTATCAAACCTTGTTGACCTGTGTTGAGAGGTTTGTCATGCTCGTAAGGTTAAGATAACGTACACCCACATATATTTGCTACTCCTACACTTGGAGTACACAAAAACATATCATTTTCATCCACTTAATGTTTTATTCCTACACTTGAAGAAAACACAAAAAGAAATTTGTTAGGAATAAATGCTCCAAGTTCTTGTAATTGTCTTTCTCAAAAGCTTTCTAGTGGCATAGAGGAGGCATATGACTATGCAAAAATAATATTGAAAAATAAAAAAAGACAAGTGCCCAAAGAAAAGCATTGAAAAAAGAAGAGAGAAGAAAAAGATAGCCCATACTCTCTACGCAAAGTTCTTTAATATTTCAAAGTAGGAAGACATGTTATCAAAGAGCAAAGTAGAATTAGGATAGACACTATATATATTCCGCACAAATGGAAATCTTGATCTAAGAGTATGGCATTTCCCTCTATGGAGAGTTTTGGTTAAGCAACATATGCAAGGTAAGAGCAACTCCAACAGTTTGAGATTTTTTGTTTGCTAAATCTTGGAGTTTGGCAACTCTCCAAATGTTATGCCAAAGAAAAAAAAGTTAATCTTCAATAGTTTGCCATAATTCACTTGGCAAAATCAAAATTAGTCCCACAATTTGGTATTTTTTAGCGAGAACTTTCTTTCCGCGCGTGTTCCTTCGCGTGCCCGCGCCAAAAGGCCGCCGCCGCCGCCCTCTCGTATCCTCCTCCATCACTGTGCTTGGTGATCTGGCAGCCGGCCAGCAGGACCTTCGAGCTAGCAGGACCTCCGAGCCAGCATCCAAATCTCTGGCCGGCAGGTCTCCAGCCGGGTCTCCAGCTCGGCGTCGGCAAGTGGTTCCAGCTTGCCGTCGCCAACTGCTGGGCGTCCATCCTCCATCCAGCAGGTACAGCCTCTGGATGACGATTCATTGATGCCCAAGTGCACAGTACCATACATTTGTTTTTTTGTTCATGCTAGACGGCAAGCAAGTAGTACGACCATGTTTATGTAATTTCAGAACAAGTGCACAGTACCATGTTGTGTCATCTGGTACGAAAAGATTGTCCAATCCAGGAACATGAGCATCATCTCCCGTCAACATGCGTGTCCAATATCTGCCTCCTTCCATTTGAACGAATCTACACATTAAGAAGAACTACAAATTAACTCAATCCATGTATACATTACACTAGGTGATGGAGGAATTAGTCTGGTTCCTACAAATACAAGAGAAATCAAATAGCAAAGTTTCTAAATATCTCTAAAAAACCAAACAACAAACCAGCAGCTAGCAGACAAGAAATTTACAATCAAGCACGGTCCAACAGAGCAGCAAGAAGACAAAGCAAATACTACATTCAGGTACAATATGCAGCAGCAGGTCATTTTACACAGTACCATGCACGTCCAGCCATTCAACATATAATTCAAAAGGTTCTCAGATTCATGGACGAAAGCAAATCTTTACTGAATTCTGAAACAAAAAATCACACACGTACGCGGCATTGTTTCTGAACTAAACGTCTACAGAATAGGTAGGGATGGACAATTCTAGTCCTACCAGCAGCCGGCAAGCAGGCAAAGGATGAACCCTAGCAAAACCTAAACCTCAAACAAACTAAAAAAACACATGCATTAGAAAGAGTTCAAACATCTCATCGGATCAGCCATTATGAACAACTATATGTGATTTGCCATACAAAGAGGTGTTCCAACACCTCTGAACTTGATCTGCATTTTGTGAAGACCCCAGCACCAATCCTAAAAGCTGGCGCGACAAGGCCATGTAGATCGGCGTCGGGGAAGACAATACCTAAACCGTACTAGCCACCGACATCGATGATCCACTCCCTGCACGACAACTTGGCTTCGTCAAACTTCACGTCGCAGTGGAGTAGATCGGCGTCGTGAACTTCACGTCGCGGTCGAAGGCAGACTCGCGGGAAGACTTCATGCGCGAGAAGAAGGGTGGCAGCGTGCGATGCCGGATGCGTAGTCACGACGTCCGTGCCCGCGCATATATGCGCGCTGGAGGAGATTTTTTGCAAACTTGGCAAAGATGGGGAGGAGGGATGGGAAACTATTGGATAGTGTTTTTTTCTAATTTGCCAAAAAAATAAAGATGGGAAGGCAGGTATGGGAAACTGTTGAAGTTGCTCTAAGTATGCTACATCCTCCAATTACCTATAAACTCTGTATAAGCTTATTAGAGTTAGGATGAAAAGAAGGCATAAATCATTCAATGCCTTAGTGAGGATCCAAAAATACTACATATATGAGTGATTTCAGAGTACTATATAGAGGAGAAGGTAAGCGATGTTTATTTTCAAAACTTATGCAAAAACTTCAATTAACATGGCCGAAGGAAAAAGGTAATCTAAAGCTGTTCCATTTTTTAACCGCCTAAAGTTTTTTGGTAGACAAATTGAATCTCTCAAAACAAGTATGACTAGGAATGGTTTTATGTTGATAACTTGTCCTAAAGTTATCTTTGCAGTGATACCTTTTCTTGAGGATAAGTAAAAGTCTAAGTGTGGGGGAGCTTGTTGATGGTTGTTAAGTGTCACTTTTAATCGTCAACTAAACATGAATAGATGCTCATAATGAAATATATGCATAGGATAGGGGTTAAACTGACAGAGTTCCATGAGTTTTGGTATATCTATATTTTTTAGGGATTAAACATGAAAATAGGATAATATATGATGGACATCAGTGTAAAAAGTATATTCCAATGCAACTCTGAAAGAAGAAGATTCTAGAGAACACCAGAGGGTGAGACCTTGCAAGGTGGGGCCCACCTAGCATTGAGACCCAGGTCGGCCGACCTGGGGGCTAGGGAGGCCGCCCTAGCCTAGCCCCACCTCGCAGCAGGCTCCTCTCACATTGCTCCACCAACCTCAAGGCTTAATCTCCACCGTTGTTCAAGTTGGTTTGATCCAAGAGCCCACGTTCATTCAACCGGGCTATAAATACAGAGTCCTCTCCCTCAGATCAAAGCATTCTCCTCTGGGTTGAAACCTTAATTCTACTTCTAGATTAAGAGTTCCTAGAGAGAATCAAGAGAAGCATTAAGAGAAGATTAGTTTTGAAGTCCACAAGAGATTAGGACTAGTCTTATTTAGAAATAGAAAGATAGAGTGTTAGGGAAGAGTTGAGGTAAGCTTTGGCATGTCAGTGGCTCTTGTTCGGCTCGTACCTGCGGGATCAAGTTACACTAGCCAGCTTGCTTCTAAAAGTGTTTTGGTATTCAACTTCTAATTTAAGTAAGTTCATTGTTATTATTATTCATCTGGTTTACGACTCTCTTTTGAGTGCTCTAGTCTTGGTAGCTCCTAGATTAGGGTAGTATTCATGGTGTAAGAATGGTTCTTAGACTATCATTACTTGTAGATACACCCTACATCCTGGATCGGTATTATTTCACAAAGGTGACTTTATAGCCTTGTGGATTCTTTATACCCTACATCTTGGTCTGTGTTGCACGTAGGACGTGGTTGCTAAGTTAAAGTTATCTTATATGGAGCTTTCTCTTGAGTAATGTTCCCAGCATGAGTAGTAATATACATAGCTTATAAGGTTAGAACTAGACAACCCTAGTGACCTTCTTTATTGTCCCTATCGTCTCCGTCATTTTTGCTATCTCGGGGGATAAGTATAGACTTAATTAGTATCACATGTCTTCTCTTTGATAAAATATAAATAACGATACTCTATAATACTCTCGGATGAAGTGCTACATCGATATACTATTTGTGTGCTTGCAGATACTTTATTTTCTTATCTGTATTTAATTTATACCAACACTCAGACAACTCCCTGCCAGCATTCTATAGAGCACCTTGCACGCCTGGACGAGGGACCCAATGGATAACACGAGCACTGCGAGCAGGGAGTTTCATAGCAGTGTGGGTGGAGGGGTGGTTGAGTCAGAGTCCAAGAGATGGTTGAACTATGCAAGAGCATCAAGTAGAGAGTCATGGTGGAGGAGCACTGAGGTGGCAAAGCGTGGGTGATCGGGCATTGAGCATGGCATGCATTCCTCGATGACATTGAGCACGTGCACTATGGTTGCACCCTTTTAATCCAGCTCCTCCCATATCCTTGCCCTCTATTGCTCTCTCCTCCAGTGGTTACCTAAAAATTGAAGAATGACTAGATAGAAAATGTGGGAGGGGCTGCACGCCGACGGTGTAGGTGTGGTGTTCTTAAGCTCAGTGCCATCGATGAGTGATGTGAGATAAAGGAGACAAGATGCCATATGCTCCTTAGGTGGTGGGTCAGCCTAGAAAGAGTGGGAAAGTGGAGGCAACAAATGGCTTGCATACAAGCTTATGTGTTTAGGTCACTATGGTGGGATGTGGTGTCTCAATGACTCTAAACCATCTGATGAATCATTTGAACATTATTTGATGCTTTATGGGTTATAATATTATGTTTTACAGTTGAGAGGATCATGCAGTCAACCTTTCATGCGTTAGGGGTTATAGACTTTTTAATATTCCATGTCACTAAAACCACTTTTAATACCGCCTTATGGGGTTATTTAGAAGGTTTTTAATAGTTTGAGATGTAAAATATTTGGTTTTATAGATGAGAGGGTGAAGTAGATAACCACTGATAGTTGAGGAAGTTAAGTAGACTTTTTCCACTATTTAGGGTCCCAAAATATTTTTGTAAGTTTATAGATTTTGAAATTTAAAATTAAATTTTGTGACACTAAATGACTTTAAATAAAAAACTTTTTAACTAAAGTTATAGATAGTACTGAGAACTATAACTTTCATATAGACCACACCAATATCCAAGAATGTTGATAATTTTAAATTTTAAATTTCAAAATCTTTAAATTTACAATGATATTTTTGGACCCTAAACTATAAAGTTTTAGATCGCGTTGAGGGCTACAAATTTGATATAAAGTTTGTCTTTATTCAAGTTTATATGAAAAAATTATGAATTATCTTTTATGTAAAATGTTTAGATCGTGCTGTTTTGACTCACATGAGACTCGAAACTAAGTTTAGGGACCAGGATAACACAACTGAATAAGTTTGAGGATCTAAACGGAGTTTTTTCAAAGTTTAGGGACCAAGATGACAAAGATGAGCAAGTTTGATGACCTAAACGGGAAATTTAAGAGTTTAGAAACTGAGATAACACATTGGTATAAGTTTACAAACAGGTGGTAGACTTTACTCTAGTCTAGTTATAATATGAATATTTTATAATCTTTTGTTGCTTGTGTGCTTGAGGGCATTGATTAAACCTGTTCGCTTGAACTTATCTGCTTGATAGCTATTCAGCAATGTTTTTCTCTCATAATAAATTAGTCAATAGTACTTTTAGTCATGTTTTTTTAGACAAGCGAACGGAGTCTAGTGTATAAAAAAGCAGCACAATGGTAACAAACAATATTTATCACTGATCATTGCTAAATGTAAGCTTTATATCACTTAGAGATGATAAAACAGACGAGTTTTATGAGTTGTACAAGGTGTCTGTTTAGTTGACTATGTCGTGGATTCTAAGAACTTAGGCCTTGTTTAGGTCGCGAAAAATTTTGGGTTTGTAGCATTTTCGTTTTTATTTGACAATTGTTATTCAATCATAGCTAGGCTCAAAAGATTCTTCTCATAAATTACAGGTAAACTATACAATTAGTTATCTTTTTTATCTATATTTAATGCTTCATATATGTGCCGCAACGTTCGACGTGATGGCGAACTAAACAATGCCTCACATGCATGTTCTTATCGTGGGCTATACATGATGTGGAAAGTTAAAACTAGGATTGCACGCCTTTGACTCCTAGCACTCTCCTCACACCAACAGGTGCGACTAGACTCCCTTTTTCATCCTTCGATCTCTCAAATGTTGAACATCTCTCGAGGCTCGACCAAGGAATTGTTTACTTCTTGAACTATTTTATCAAATTGCCAAATCCCAAAGAGAATGAGCGGCACACCAAAATGCTGACACAAACTATTTTGCTTTTGCTGTTTACTTCACCAAAAAATTTTGCAAAACTGCATATCATGTAGGCTGCATTAAATGTTTCCCATGCAACTCTATGCACATGCAGTTTGCCCTTGTTGCTGCTGTTCTTGTGCTTGGGCTACATGAAAAACGTGCATAGTTTCAACTATATTTCATTTAATAGTCACTATTCATTCACACTTTATTATAAAAATTCAGTAAACCTCCTATTACAACATTTATTTCCTGTTACAACCACATACTGGGCTCAACAAAGTTACAATAATAACATCACAACTCATATATGTCCTCAAACATTCACAGAAATCGCATGAAATCAAAACTGTCCTCAAACATTCATAGAATCCACACGAAACGAATAAACAAACCTGTGTTGAACCACAAAACTGTTACGAACCATTTGCCATAGCATAAGCAAGCGAATCACGGAATATAGCCATCGGGTTTGCACCATCTTCGACAACCTCGGGTGGTGGTTGATTCTCATATGCTTAGTGCGGCACATAGTTCTCATTATTGTCACACCTATAGAAGTGTTTATCTGGTATGCCACTGCTCCTCATAAAATTATGCAGGATCATACATGCAACTATGATTTTCAATTGCTTTTGAGGTGCATATGGAGGGATCTTTTGCAACATGCGCCACTTCATTTTTAGAACTCCAAATGATCTCTCAATAACATTTCTAAGGCTAGAGTGCGCATAATTGAAGATTTCCTCTTTACCTTGTGGCTCGGGGCTGTCCCGAAACTCCTACAGATGGTACTGGTTTCCTTTGTAAGGAGTTAGGTAGCCATGTTTGTTAGCATAGCCCGAGTCCACCAGATAGTATTTCCCTACATCGGCAAAGACTAAGTTAGTCACAGTTACATAACCTCTTATGATCAGTTCCCGTAAAGATCAGTGAGTACCTTGTGGTGGATGTGGAAACACAGCGTTGTATGTTGTTGTCAAATTATTAAATACTCTCATGTCATGAACAGATCTAGGCCAACCAGCATTGACAAATGTGAATCTTATGTTGAAGTCACAACAAGTCATGACATTTTGTGTTGTGATTCCCTTCCGCCACAAGTGCTGAATAAACATGTCATTTGGCACTACACATTGCACATGAGTCCCATCTATAGCCCCTATGTAGTTCTTGAAGTATGGATAAAACCTAGGATTTCTTAGCCTTGGATGCACTGTTCTAAACTCTAGATCCACTAGCCTAACAATGTTTGTAGCTAGCTGCACAAGATAGTTCAAGACTCTATTGAACATTTTTGAGACAGTCCCCAAGGACCTCTCAAATTTGTCTTCAGCTTGCCTAACAGACTATGGTGCTCCCACCGTCTATAAGAACATCCCTAGAGCCTCAAAATAAGTCGACTTCATTGTCGATTTGACACCATACTTCTCAGTCAAAAGGTCATGTAGGCTAAAGAACATTATAGGGGTCATTCTAAACATATTGTAACATGACTTTTCACTGGCCAGCTTAGCATGAACCCATTCTATTCCACTCATTTTAGGAACCCTATACTTAGCTCTAGAAAGGTACTTGTCAATGTGCACAACATACTAGTACATACCAAAGACGAACTCATCCTCCTCCTCATCATCCATCATCTCTGAAAGCAACTCGTCTTCTTCCTTCTCCAACTGCTGCAGCAAGTCCTCCCTTCGTGCAGCATACCAAGAATTCTTAGCCTATCATGATTATAGCAAAATTTAGTTAGCATAGGCTTGAACACAATCAGTTTCATTGTAATGCCCCAATACTTGCAAACAACTAAATAACAAGTGCATACTGCATACATTCATTCATTGTTCATCAAACCAATTAGTACATCGCAAGTTCTTGGAATAAACAAATAACAACACAGAGTTTAGACTAACATGTAGTTACTACAACATCGAATACAAAGCAAAAGGTTCCCCTCCCTGGATGGCCATACTACACGGTCACTGGTACTAGTGCACCGTTCCTACATGCAATAGATGCAAGGTGTTCTAGGGGTCGACCGATGGTATGTTGCTGGTGAGCTTCTAGATGATTCTTATCCTGACTGCCTCACTTGAGGTAAGGAACAAATCCATCTGAGCTTCATTGTCAGCTAGAGCAACCAACCCATCTAATAGGGTAGGGGTGTCTCGAGATATGCCCATCTCATGCTTAGCTATCCTCAGCACTCTACTATCTTCCAGTTGATCCTCGATCTTGCGTTCTCCTTTTCCTGTGCTTTCTACTGAAAAATATTTTTTTGCATCTCCAGCATCTCTCTAGCAATCTCTATGTGCGAGGTCATGTGCTGGTTCATGACCCTAACAACAGGGCTCTTGGTCTTCTTGTTGGGGCTGGTTGCGGTTGTGCTAGTGCTGCTTGCCCTTTTCGTCCCAAGGCTCCATGGGGTGACATTGTCCTCGTCTTCTCCTCCTTCGTCATTAGATGTAACTTCATGTACTTTAGTTCTAGGTGTTGTAGCTGGAACATAAGATGAGGTGCCATCAACTGTGTTGTCTTCAAACATCTTATCCAACTGAGGTAAGTACAGAGGCAGACCAGTTGTCCTGAGCCTCATGAACTCGCTTTCCTGCAACAAGTAAAATTAGTTAAACCGTGTACAACTACTTTGTAAATGGAAATGTCTTAGTGGAGCGAACAATTACCGTAGTGTTATCGTTCCACCATTTCTTTGGAGCATGGATGAATCCCTCGGCATCTATAGCTAGGCTAGTGTGCGAGCGTGCTAGGTTACAGAACCTCCACAGCTTTTTGAGCGTCCTCTGTTTGCCCTGCAGCTGTTCCCTGTCATGCAGCAAACCAGTTGCTGCATAGTACCTATTGCTCAACCCCTTCCAGCCAAATTTGTTCATTTGGCCTCCAGGATAGTTGCCATTGTGCATCTCTAATAAGTAGCAAGTGCAGTACTTGATTAAATTATTGGTTGTCCAATTTGCTTTGCTCTTGTGGACCTAAATCATGAAAAGCGACACCACGAATTATAGATAAGATGAACAACCAAAACCGGTGATTACAGAATAGTATGAAAGAAAGTTACATTTTCAAGAACCTCTCAGTAATGAAAGAGTAGCAAACACAAATCAATCTAGCTTTATCATAAATCAAGCATGAAACTAGTTGGAGTACAATCAATGTAGCACAGATATGAAATGGAATACGATGTGACATGTAAAAAGCGCAGAGTACCTTGCTGGGCGTTGGGTGGAAGTTGTCGCGGACCATCTGTGCACCCTGAGCGCGTGCCCGCGGCCTGGCTGCCGTGCGTCGAGTAGGTGGGGTGGCGCCCTAGGCAGGCGTCAGCGGGTCGCCGAAGGCTTCATCTGCTGAGCCCATAGGTTGACTGGTGTGGCGAGGCGACTAGAAGGCGGGACGCCGAGGTGTCTCGGCCGTCGAAACGCGAACGAGAGGTGGCATGAGGTCCCTGCTTCCACAGAGATGCTCGGCGTACTGGTCGACGTCGTCTCCCGCCCATTGGTCACCACCGTTGATGTCGAGGTCGTCGAACCCTAGCTACGGGTTGGGGGTAGCTGCTTGACCCTACACCGGAGATGAACGGACTTTCGACCGGAGGAGCTCTAGAAGTCCCTCGTGATGTCGACGCCTACAGATCTGGTGTTGTGGCTCGGGTTGAAGCCACCCTGCTCACCATCGAAGCCGCCGCCAAGTCTACCCATGGTTGACGTGCTAGCGGGGAGGAAACTAGAGGAGAAGGCTGGATCTAGTGGGGAGAGCTGAGATCTCCGTCGATCTACGACAGCCGAGTGAAGCAACCAGAGGGAGGAGAGCTCGACGGCGGGCGGTGTGCGGTGCGGGAAGGGGCAAGAATGAGCGAAGGGTTAGGGTTTGCGCTGCGGGCGGTGTGCAGTGTGTATAAGGCCTTGTTTAGTTCTGAGGACGCGGGCAGGCGTGGGAATTTGGGCTCTGCCAGCCGGTTTTGGCCTGCGGAATACAGGGCCAAATTTTTACGGGTCCGTTTACTTCCAAAAGGCCAAATTGCAAAGTTGTTGGCATTTCGACTAAAAAAATTTGGAAGTAAACAAGGCCCAATCCTTATCGCAACCACTCCATCTGCATCCACTCTTGAAAATTTATTTTTTAACCAAATCTTGAAAATTGTTGGTGGATGGCTGTAAAATACATTACCAACGGTTAGGGCTTTTCTCTCTTCATCTCTCACAATAAACATAGTAGGTAAAAATAGAATAACAAAAAAACACAAGATAGAGAGACTATTATTTATTTTCTCTAATAAAAAATCATGATTACAATATAGAGCTCTCAATATATAATTATATCATAGCTTAAGAGCTTGGTAAGAACCCACATATAAATGGACTAGGCTAGACTGAGACCTTATGTTTTGCAACAGATATGTGTATTTTTACTCTCAACAATTTTTGCAAAGCTTTCCAAACCTGTTTTTTTATGAGGCCTTTTTTTTTTTGAGAAACATGAGGCTCTATTTATTGGGCATTGTTGGGACGCTTTAGGCCCGTGTTGGGCTTCCCCGTAGCATCGGGCCTCGGCTCCGCTCTGGCGCTCTCATGTTGGGCTATTTGTTACGGGCCAAACACGCACGGAAGGATGAAATTACGCAACCGCACTGTGAAGGCGGAGAGCGTACGGGTTATCCTTGTTTCGACGCGCTGGTTCACCCTACTTCCCGATTGCCCGAAGATCTACCGGCCAGGACCAAAGCTTCGTCGACTCCCTCGTCCTACCTCACCTCCTCCTCCGCTTGCTTCTCCGCGATCCTCCTCTTTCCCGCGACTTCCTCTTTTTCAAAAATCCTCGCTAGTCTCGTGCCCCGTTCTACCCACCTCTACCTTCGAATCCTAGCGCCTCGCCTCCGCATCCTAGGGTTTGCCCGCCCCCGCCGCCGGCCATGGACGCGGTGGTCGTCGACGCGGGCTCCAAACTGCTCAAGGCCGGCATCGCGGCGCCCGACCAGGCGCCCCCGCTGGTGAGCACACGGATCTCTGGGGGGCGCCTCTCAGTGCGCTGTGTGTGTGTTTTTTTTGTGAGTTATTTGACATTCTATTTTCTTGTGGGGCCTTTTGCTGGGCAGGTGATGCCGTCGAAGATGAAGGTGGATGTGGAGGACCAGGAGCTGGCCGACGGCGCCGTGGTTGAGGAGGTGGTGCAGCCGGTGGTGCGCGGCTTCGTCAAGGACTGGGACGCCATGGAGGACCTACTCAACTACGTCCTCTACAGGAACATTGGGTGGGAGATTGGGGATGAGGGCCAGATTCTCTTCACCGAACCGCTCTTCACACCCAAGGTGATGTATCTCCCTGCTCGAATAGAGCTTGATATGCTTCATGTTTCGGCCTTGCTGATGTGGGGGTGGCTAGGGTATCCAATCGTGACCCCCCAAATTGTTTTAGGACAACTAAATTTGCTGAATTACTAATCGACTAGTGGGGCTTATTTTTTGGCATGGCTTATAAGTACTAGTTATTAATTAGGTTGGGGTATTCTGGACTTGTGTCTTGAACTCGTGACCCAACATTTTTTTTTGTTTTTACATGATTGTTTTTGGAGTTTCATGATCTCAAACATGACTCTTAATTAGATGGTCATGCCATATGTACTCTAAACTTTGATGTCAAACATTTTGCTATATTGGGGATGTGTGTGCATGGTGGATTTAATGATCTATGTGGAAGTTGATAACAATAGTTAAACTATATAACTGAATTTGGTAGTCCTTTTCATACCAGAGCTGAAATGATGGACCCCGATATTTTGTGGTTTCTGCAGCCTATGTGTAAGGTCACTGCAAATCTTGGTGTTGTATAGGATCTGCACTAGAGCTTACTAGAAAGTTGAAGTCCGGCCTCCAGGTCAAATTTGGTGTGCATTTTAATTTAAAAATTCGAACAAGCTAAGATTGAATCAATAGTGTAGTGTATCTGTGTGCCAGCTACAAAGTATTCAATAATGGTACCTGGTGGGCTTTTCTGGTGTGATGTTTTGCAGATGCTGGCATCATAGCAGCACATGTTTGGATATTGTCTCATGCATCTTCTAAGTAGGCTTTGGACATATGGGAGCTGCAAAATAATATATCTTGTACTTAATTTTTTTGTCTTCCATTGTTCATGTTCTGAGTGTGTCTAATGCATTTCTCTAGTAGTTCTTTTGTACATTTGAAATTGGTTATAATTGTCTTCACATCTCTTAATGCTCTCTGCAGACTCTTCGGGAGCAATTGGTGCAGCTTATGTTTGAAAAGTTCAATGTTTCAGGCTTTTATGCCTCTGAACAGGCTGTATTGTCACTCTATGCTGTTGGACGCATTTCAGGATGTACAGTTGACATTGGGCACGGGAAAATAGGTAATATCGCAAATTCAAAGCATCTTTAACTTTGGATGATTCAGATTTCAATTATGTTTATTCCACATCTGGATTTTGTTTGTGTAGCAATGGTCTGAAGCTATTGACTTTTTCCTTCATTTATTTCGATAAAAGAGCCATCCTTTACCTGTAGATTTTGACTCTGTTAATGTTTAATTCAGTCCTCTTGTCAGCTTTCACTGCTGTAGATTTCTTTGATGCAAACCAGCACATGTCGAAGGCTTGCAGGGAAAACATATATGTTCCCTTCTGAGCTCAAAAGTTGTGCAATAGAAAGAAAAGGTCAACTAGTGATTGATGATCTTTAAGGATACACAAGGACATCACATGTGGGTGACATAAATTCTTTATGCAAACAATTTTCAGGAATGTTTATATTACAATACAAATATCAAAACTTCAAAATGTTATGGGCTTTATGCAATTAATTAATTAATCTAGTCTCGTGAATGAACCATGGTTTGTGTCATACTGTTGTAATGTTGTGCTGGTTTTATTTGTGTATCTTTGCCAATATTTTCAAAGGCGGCGCTTAGCTCCACCTTGGCGCTAGGTGGAGCTGCATCGCCTCACTTGGCACCTAGGTGTTTTGTCTAGGCTTTTTTGTGCATAGAAATGTTTGGGCTTGACGTATGCTTGAAAATGGAACATATTAGAGATGGAGGAAGATGAGCTGCAGTCATATCACTCATGGATGTATGATAATTTAAGTTTTTTAGCAGGATTATTCTAATCACCCACATAAATTACATACGCTTAGCATTGCATAGGCACTAGACATAGCCCGATCGCCTGTCTAGCATGTAGCACTTTTGAAACACTATTTTTTTGCATATAGCTGTGCCACAATTCTTTCACCTAATCATCGTTTGCCTTTCTACAAAGATGTATTATTGCATTCCTTGCTCGCAGATCAGTCTTTCTGCAGGTTCTTAAAGTAAACAATTACCAATATTTCTTTTTCAACTTGGTTGCCATTTGCCAATTAAGTGTAAAGATGAAAGTAAATGTAGTAAGTGGAGTTTCTGATAAGAAGCTATTTGAGAAAACAATACTTATTGCATATAGAGATTGAAGATATAAAATGACAATGGAATCATTTTGAAAAAGTACTTACATATTATAAATAGTTTCATAAATATAACATAGATAGAATGCCAAAGTTGCATCTGAATAACAAGTGGATGCCTAGAAGTACACTCTTCCCTTACCAAATGAGCACATTATATTATGAAGCCTCACACCTAACAAAATAACCAAAAGATAGTAGTAGTATACCTGAAGAAACAGTGCATAATGATTACACCTGCTCCACATCTTCTTTTTAAAATCTTGTTTTCTCAGGTGCCAGTGACTCCCAGGGTATGCATCATAGTTATACTCGTCACCATTAACTCCGTTAGCACAGCAAAGGAACAGGGACTAGAAGATTTCTTAAGCTATGGTTCATTTACGGGAATGTGACTGCATGTTTGTGCTTTAAAATTGTTTATACCTGCATTTATCTTGTGATTGTTATTTCTTTAATCTTTCAAAGCTCTTACTCATTTTTGGCGATTTGTTTAGTGTGGCATAGTTGACTACTTTGCAAAAGACACACAGCATAACAAGTCTTTTGATTGGCTAGCTTTAACTAAAGTAGACATTGCCTACATTTTTGGTTGAGTTATGGCCATCCAGTGCTTGTTTTACTTCACTAATTAGTATGTACTCCCACTAGACCCTTTTATATAGTGGTGTGCAAGCAAGGCTGATGTTGGAGAGTGTCATTTGCTTCTATTTTACCAGATATTGCTCCAGTTTGTGAAGGAGCTGTTCAACACATAGCTTCTAAGAGATTAGAGATTGGGGGGGTTGACTTGACAAACCTGTTTGCACAAGAACTGAAAAAATCCAATCCATCAGTAAACCTTGATGTTTCTGATGTTGAGAGGCTGAAAGAGCAGTATGCATGTTGCGCAGAAGATCAGTTGGCTTTTGAAGCTATAGGAAGCTCTTGCCAACCAGAAAAGCACACTCTTCCTGATGGGCAGGTAGGTTATTATACATTGTTTTGCCGTAAATCTTCTGTCAAACATACATTCCTCTCTTATTGTGTGATTGATTTTCTACATAAATGCATGATTATTGTGTCCTTGTCTCTTTTCTTGCTTTTATTAGGTCCAAATAAAGTGATGAATCTATACAAACTAGTCTTTTATAACCACTTCTTTCTCCAGGTTATAACAATTGAAAAAGAGGGATACATTGTTGGTGAAGCTTTATTTCAACCATGTATATTGGGCTTGGAAGATTATGGTATCGTTCACCAGCTAGTTACTAGTGTCTCAAATGTTTCATCAGAGTACCATCGTCAGCTGCTTGAAAATACCATGTTATGTGGTGGCACCGCATCAATGACTGGTTAGTTATTGATTTCATATGCCAGATGCCTTTTGTTCTTGATGTGCACTTTTATATTATTCAACCTTGTGAGCTATATGTCAAATGCATATTTATTAGCTAGATAGGGTAAGTAATATCATTTTGGTTTAAACTTTCGTGGATTTAACCTATGTTTTCTAGTTGAACACAGCTTCATTCAAGATGAAAATCTGCCTTAGGTATGAACTGATTGTGTGGATGCCAACCTATGCACCACTAGTCTGGTACATTCTCTGTTGTTATGTTCCCTAATAAAAAAAGTGTCAGCTTTGATGTTCTGTTGAACTTTGAAGTTTCATTTGATGGTTGCTCTTTGGATAAGTAGCCAAATATTATGGCAAATATGGATAGGCTTGAGTAGTCAAAACTCAAATATTATGGTGAATATGGGTAGCAATAGCACAACTGGAAGTGGAAAGTATGTTGGTTAAGTAAGAATTGGGTTGCTGAAACTGATTCTTGATATTGAAATAAGCATTTATCGCACAGCTACATTTCATCATGGTTACAGCTTTGCATGTTCAATTGGCTCTCTTGGGCAGTTGTGTATACAGCTTGTCCATCTTTATGCATAATTAATCTAAACTCCTGTGCTTAGACTCATTTAGTCACTATTTCTTGCCTCAAGGCTTTGAGGACAGGTTCCAGAGAGAAGCAAATCTGTCTGCTTCAGCAATCTGTCCATCACTTGTGAAGGTACCCTCATTGCTGCTCCTAGTCAATTCCCATCTCACTTGCCTGGCTATTACTAACTTAAACAATGTTTCCTCCAGCCCCCTGAATACATGCCTGAGAACCTAGCAAGGTACTCGGCCTGGTTGGGTGGTGCGATCTTGGCCAAGGTCGTTTTCCCTCAAAACCAGCATGTCACCAAGGGCGAGTATGATGAGACGGGGCCGTCCATTGTGCACAAGAAGTGCTTTTAGAGACAACTACCTTGAACTAGGACGGTTGGTGCACCGTTTGCTGCTGTTCATGTCACAGGTGTGCTCATACCTGAATATTGCAGGTGTGATGCTTGTGTGTACACCTTATTCCAGCCACAGTTGATACCTGACTGTTGCAAAGTATTGATGCATCTAGCTCGGTTAGGCTGTTATTGCCCCTAGGGTTTATTCAGAGTGCAATAGAGTGTAACATCGACATGTATTTGTTAGGAGTTTTAGGCAATTGCCCATTTGTACCTGTAGTATCAGAGAATTTGCTGAGATTTCCTTTTCAATTTACATTATGATCCATTATCTGTTCAGCTACTACTTCTTTGGATCATGCTCACAAATTAAGCGCGTCACAGTTCAGGCCACATAAATTGTACTCAAGCTTTGTTAGCGCGGCACCCCATGTCATAGATCCTTTTTTTGGGCTAAACTTTGTAACAGGTGTGGTGTTCAATTTATTCGCCACACTTATTTGTGGCTTTCGCTTTACCTATGGTGTGAGTTGTGGTAATGTGACTAGCAACTAAGCATGCCTTTAATTAGGATAACGCACGAGGATGGCTACATCGACTGGTAATGGACACATGCAGTTCTTTATGGACCTGGTGGATGTAACGTTGACGTATTATAGACTTTGATCTGTCTCCTTAGTCGCAGCACCAATACATATATGAAATTGTTTTTGGAAGATTATGATACCAAAACCGGGGGCAAGATTGGACCTACGGCGCACAGGTTTTTGTACCTTTGGTTTTTTTTTTCGCGAGGAGGTTTCTGTACTTTTGTGCATGAGGGCATCGGCAAGGTTGAAATATTTTGGAATTCAATAGTTTAGAACTAAACCAGCGCTTAGGCAAGATCCATTTGCCACCAGGCAAAGATAAGTGCCTCTCGCCTGTCCCACCAACCCCCTAAACTACCATTCCTCGGTAGTGGGTACCTATAATTGGCTACTGTCGGAAAAAGGTAGTATAACCCATGACGAACCGTACTAAGAATGGGACAGATATTTTTCGATACTACAAGCCTGGTCTAAATAGCCGACTGGCTAACACAGTGGCTCGTTTCAATACATTATTTTCAAAATAAATCTGCTGATAAAGCATCAATGAAACGAATAATGAAACAACCTCCACAATGCATGAGTTTCATCTTGACGTTTCCTAGGCTGGACAAAGCATTTAATTACTGCAAAATGATTGGATCACATGCAAAATGGTGAAACGATTTAGCCCTCAGTGGGGATTTCATCTCATTTCACCGCGTGGAAAACAACGCCCGCGGAGTTTCACCATGGTGAAACTACTTCCTTCTCTCTCCTCTTCGTTTCATGCAAAAAGTGCAATTTTGCTGACATGGCGCTCTAATAAATGTGCATGACATCTTGGTGAAACCTCCACTGAGACTGACCTTAGCTGATTCATAAGAGAAAAATACTGTTAGCTGACAGAAAAAATACGGCTTATAAGACAAAAATCTACAAATAGTCCATAATCTAAATCTAAATATTTGATATCCGTATCTAAATCTGAATACTTAAGGACTTTTGATAGTACCCAAATTCGAATACTTAAAATTATTTTTTTTATAAGTAAATGGAAACATGGAGAATAGCTAATTGGTTCATTTTTTTGTGAAATCTACTTATCAAGTTAATTCTCTTATACTCCCTCCATACCCTTAAAGAAAGTCGTTTAGGATAATAAATAATCTCCAAAGCATAACTTTGACTCCTTATTTTTTATAAAAATTTTATTAGAAAGTGGTATATGTATATTTTTATGAAAGTATTTTTTCAAGACAAATCTATTCATATGGTTTTCATATTTTCAAACTCAATAATTTAAAAGTTATTCATGATTTTATATTCTCAATGTTTGACCCAAACCTTGTCCAAAACGACTTTCTTTATGGGTATAGAGAGAGTATTAAAGAGTACGTCTTATTAGGCCAATCTCAATGGAGATTTCTTAAAGTTTTATTGACATTAAATACGATGGTGTGGCACTGTGTAATATAGAGAGAGAGGGTGAGAATTTCATGAAAGTAGAGATAGTTTCATAGGATAGAACTCTTCTGCTATTATGGTACATTGGAAACCGAGCCATGAAAACCTCAGTGAGACTAGTGTTATGAGTACATGAATAAAAGTGGTTACACTTTTCTTCCTCCGTCCCAAAAAATATCATTCTCGCTTCATGAGGAGTCAAACACTTTTAACTTTGACCAACTATATACAAGAAAAATATTAATATTTATAACATATAATTAGTATCATTAAATAGATTGTTGAATATATTTTTAAAATAAACTTATCTAGAGATACAAATGTTGTTAATATTTTCTATAAACCTAATTATTTTTTTTTAAAAAAATAACCATAATGGATACTATATGGATACTTATTTTGAGACGGATAAAGTAAGGGCATGTTTGGCACAACTCATAACAACTTCAACTTTATGAGTTGTGAGGTGTTTTTTTTTGCTAGCTTCATGAATGAAGTTATTTTTCTTTTGCTCTCACAAAGATATGGGTTGAGATGAAACTAAAAAAAGTAGCTTATTCTAGCTCCCTCTTTCATTTCTCTCTCTAATCTATGTATAATAAAGCAGTTCATAAATCTATTTTACCAAACACTTTTTTCAAACACAACTCAATTTTGGCTAAAAAATTGCTCATAAAACTATTTTCAAAAAATAGGAAGGTCTAAGTATTAGGACGAATGGTGTAATTCCATATAATAATTTTTTGAGCACCAAAGTCCAAGGCTGTCGAACTCTGATGGTACGGTTTCTAGGACAAATAGAGTAAGCTAGTCTGGCCGTACCATGAAAAAGAATCTTGCCAAACAAAAATCATTTATTCATCAGTTCAAGACAGAGTTATCAGTGATACCTCCATCTCACATCCCCATCCGATAATGAATAACCAAAACTCGAGATAAGAGGAACGCCTAAGCACAGCTGACCTCACCATTCACCAACCAAACCAGCCTTGATGGACGCGTGGGTCAGCTCGTCACGAAACCACACCAGGCCGTCGGCTACCACCGGGGGCCGGATAAGGCCATGAATGACGGCCCCACACCGGCCCCTTCCTCCCCAAAACCGAAGGAAACCAAACCCAGGGCGGGCGAGCGCCTCACGGAAAGCAGAGCCAGAGCCAGCCCACTGGTTTCGTTTCCTTCGCTTTCCTCCGTCCCACGGCGACGGCGGCTGCTGCTGCTGGGCTGAGGTGCCATAAATATCCCGGGCAGCGAACTTGCCATGCCATGTCGGCCTGGACACTGGCGGGCCCCGCGCGTCGGTGACGTGGGTGTGTCCACCTTCGCGTCGACAGCGACCCCCTGACGACGGATATTTCGGGATATTTTATACTGGGCCCCGCAAGGACCCGCCTCGCCACGTCGCAGCACGAACCTCGCAGCTGCCCCACCCTCCGTACTACCTGCATGACAGGTGGGATCGCCGGCTCTATAACCCCACATTTCAGTGACGAGATGTGTGGGCGGGCCCCGTCGGCCACTGCTGTGCGGGCCCACCCCGGGACACTGTTCCTCGTCGTCGCTCTCGGCCCCGGCCCGCCCCCACGAGTGTGGCAACAAAAGGGGGGGGTGGGGGGTCTCGTCTCGGTTTGGAGGTGGACTTGGACTCAGCGAGAACAATCCATCCAGCGAGCTAGAAAAAGGATACGAAACCAATCCAATCCAGGCCGGAGCGCGAGCGAACTCCGGAAAGGCAAGCCCGTTCCAGTCCAATCCGCCTCAGTCCAAAATCCAATCGCCGGGTGTCAGGGAGGGGCGCCGGGAAGGTTTTAGGCAGGGTTTGTTTGACCTCCCGTTCGTGCGATTCAGCTCTCCACGCGGGAGGCAAGTACTGACGGAAGCGAAGCCCAAGGAGGAGGGAGGGAGGGGTCGCCGGCGGCGGTGGCGGTGGGACGCGCCGATGCGCAAGTTTCAGGACTCCGTCAAGGCCCTCCAGGCCGACATCGATCACGCCAATGAGCTGTGAGTCCTGGGAGCAGAGTTTCCTGTTCGCCCCCCTTTGCTTGCTCGAGTTAAAGGCGGAATCTTTGTCTACTTTTCGACGTTTTGGTGCCTGAATTGCTTGCTTGCGTTTTTTTTCTTTTTTGTTGCTGCGGCGAGCAGGGCGTCGGAATTCCTGAGGGACTACGACGGCTCGGTCATCCAGATGCGGATGGCCTACAGCGCCGTCGCGCATTTCCTCGTGCAGTGGACCGACTGCAAGCTGGCCGGCGCGCTCGGCCTCCTCAAGGTTATGCTATACAAGGTATTGCCTCGCACCCGTGGTTCGATTCGGTTTTCACGCCGCGAGCTGCCTGCTGAGTTGCCCCGTTTCTCCGGCAGGTGTACGCGGACGACTCGTCGGCGCTTCCTGACTGGGAGAGGGAGGCCAGCATCAGGGAGTTCTACGGTAATTAACCCACCCCCCGTTTCTTCCCATCTAGCAAGCCGTGAAGAATTGTGCCGCTGAGTGTCGGTTCTGACGGCGTAGCGCAATTGCAGGCATCATTTTCCCGTCGCTGCTGCTGCTGCCGAGCGGCATCACCGAGCTGGACGACAGGAAACAGAGGAAACTCTGCCTGAAGAAATTCAGGAGCAGGGATGAGCAGCTCTCGGAGGTGGACACGGAGAGGGAGCTCGAGTGCGGGATCTGCCTCGAGGTTAGCCGCAAGATCGTGCTGCCCGACTGTGCCCACACGCTCTGCATGCGCTGCTTTGAGGACTGGTATAGCTCCTTTTCTCCTAGCTTAAAATCATTAGCCGAATCCATAAACATGCAGGAAGGCTGATTTTTTTTTGGGTATTTATTAGTACATTTGCACTGATTTGGTCATGTTAGCTTATGGATGGCAAAGTATTAATTCTCATGCCTTCTGAAGCAGAATTACAGTCAAGTAGTTCTCGAAGGTTCTGAAGCATAATTACAGTCTTGTGAATGTTGTTTGAAACTTTGTATTGGGAAACGTGGCAAATTTGTTTTTAGTGAAATTATATTTCTTTATGTAGTGCTATTTTTTTTTAAAAAAAAAAATTAGTGTCGTGCTTTTTTTCTGAATGAAACAATTTCAGTGTAGGTGGTCTCTTAGGAACCTTGTTAGTGTTGTTAGATGGTCTGTCTCTAGATCTCTAGTCATTTGACAGAATTCCATGTTCTTGATGCAAGCTGTTCGTCCAAGCAACTTGCAATGATAATTCCATTATTATGCTAGGAAAGAGTAGGAAGCTTTCTATCGAATCAGTAGTCTGTTTCCGAGGCATCACTTTCATTTTGGTTGCATGATGACTCTCGTCAGAACAGCAAACCCCTGCTACTTTGTGTTTTACTATACCGTGGGTGTATGTACCTTCAATATTTATGCTCACCTTGAGGTTAAAGATTCAAGTTATAGTTTTTTTTTTGGTGAAAGTATTCATGGTATAGTTGGTTAGTAGCAGATGAAGTGGTCTGATAAAATGTGATATGCTCAGTTAATGATTGTTCCATTCAGCTTATCTCTTTGTTGAGTCAGGATATGCTTCGCTCTCTCATGCCAATGTTTATCTTCCACTGGATACTTTGTGCTTTGCTCTCTAATCTTCCACTCTCTTGAGCCAATATTTAACTTCCACTGGATATTTTGTGCTTTGCATCTTCATCAAGCATAACAAATCTCTCCTTCCCTTCCCTACTCGGCTACTCCCAATCTATCATTCACTCAAACAAATTTGTATGGAAGCTATTACAAGTGATCATCCTATTCACTCTGTATTGCAGGAACGAGAAATCAAAGTCCTGCCCCTTCTGTCGCGCCTGCCTTGAGGAGGTGAAGCCAGGCAGCCTGTGGATGTACACTGACGACAGCGACGTTGTGGATATGGATACTTTGACTAGGGAGAACATTAGGCGGCTGTTTATGTACATAAATAAGTTGCCACTTGTAGTCCTACATGTAGTTGACCTTGACATTTACGAGTACCGCATCAAGTAAACTACAACTGCCCCGTGTTGATACCAGTTTTTGTTTCGGTTTACCGCTGTTGTCTAGGCGATTGGAGTTATTAACGCCTGACGTGTAGGTGGTGGTGTAGATTAAGTTTTGTTTGCATTTTTTAAAATATTTGACTTGCACTGTAGTAAAATAGTTAAATTGATCATATAGCATTTGTAACCCAAATACAACATAAAGGTCCCGTAGCTCAGTTGGTTAGAGCGTTGGTCTTATGAGCCGAAGGTCGCGGGTTCGAGCCCCGCCGGGACCATTTTATTTTAATTTTTATCTTTTTACCATTTGCAAGTTATTTTAATTTTTTTATTTTTACCATTTGCAGTTTTCTTTGCATAATACATTTACTTTTTTTTTCTTTTTACCATTTGCAAGTTTGTATATTGCATAATACATTTAACTTTTTTATCTTAACCCTTGCATATTTGCATATTAAATAGTACAATATGATTTTTTATCTCAAAATATATGCAATGTGTAACATTACATTTTTTTTAATAATTTTTGTTTTACCATTTGCAGGTTTGTATATTGCATAACTCATTTTTTTATTTTTACCATTGCATGTTTGTATATTTAATTATACATTTTGATTCTTTATTTTTGTATCTCAAAAGATATGAAACATTATTGGTATCTTAGAAAGATATGTAACATTATTTAATGCATTTTTATGTTTATCTTTTTACCACCGTCATCCGTTGCAGGTTTGTATGTTCTTTTATATGGAGTATAAGGGCCTAAACCTCATTAATGCACATGAACAATGTCTGATTTGCCCCTAATGAATGCTGCCCATCCAAGCTGAGGAGCAATGATTGAGGGGTAAAAGGTGTCAAGTTGGGCCTTTATTTTCTTCATTTATTAGCACCCCCAAGGGCCAATTCATTTTTAGTCGCTAGTCTCTCGTTTAGGCCTGGTGTTATTTTCAGGGACAACATCTCCAACAATTTGGTATAATTGACTTGCCAAATCTTGAGTTTTAGCAAGTTGGTAATTTGTTTGGTAAGTGAAAAAAAAAAATGTGTCTCCAACAAGTTGCTATTCTTCACTTGCTGAAAAAGAGGATGACATATAGGACTCCCCTGTCATTGCTTGCTCTGTTGCTAGCTTGCTGCTCGTCGCCTAGTATCTTGATACTAGTGTTGCGTCGTCGTCACCGATAACCTCGCAGGAGGAGTTTGGGCAGCCCAAGAAACGCAAGTCTCCTAGACACAATACAGGAGCAGCCAAGGACCCCATGTTGGCGGTGGAGGCAGAAATCAGCAAGAAAAGGGAGGAAGCGAGCTGCGTCGTCAGGTCGAAGCCGAGCAACAAGGGAAGTGGCAAGGGCACCACAGCAAGTTTGGACAGGGAGCCGAGGTGGGCGGAGTAGCTGTTGACCCCGTGCGCGGCTGCCATGGAAGCGGGCAAACTCGGCGAGCTGGCCTCCTTCTCCGGCGAACCCAACCACCGCCTGGCCATGCATGGGCTGCGCGCCCTCACGCGACGCCTCCCGCACCCCGTGGGCGAAGCAGCTGCGGCGACCGTGAAGACACCATCTTGCGAGTGCCCTACGCCGGTGTTCTCCGGCGTCGACCTGCGCCTGTTCCGAGCCTCCCTCATCAGGTTCAACGATTTCCAGGAGCTGCTCCTCGCGTCACCCAAGCGTGGAGCGTCCCCCGGCGAGCTGGTGGGGTGGAGGCGCGGGCGAGGCTTCCATGGCAGCTCGCCGAGGGACGCTCCGGCGAGTACTCAAGTTGCTATCGCTGCGACGCACGCCCACGCACGCCCAGGAGCAACTTGAGTACGCGCCGGAAGAATACGCGTGCGAGGACGGAGAATAGCAAGTTGGGATAAATACCAAGTTGGTTTAAAGAGTTGTTGGAGAGAGTTTTTTTGTGTTTTTGTCAAATTAATAAGAATAGCAACCTCATTTGAGGAGTTGTTGGAGATGCTTGCCTTGTTTAGTTCCCAAAAATTTTGCAAAACTTTTTAGATTCCCCGTCACATCGAATCTTTAGACGTATGCATGAAGTATTAAATATAGATGAAAATAAAAACTAATTGCACAGTTTGGTCGAAATTGATGAGACGAATCTTTTGAGCCTAGTTAGTCCATAATTGGACAATATTTATCAAATACAAACAAAAGTGTTACTATTCCTATTTTGTAATTTTTTTTGAAAGTAAACAACCTAAACTTTAGTCTTTAGGGTCTTCTCCATGGGAAAAGAACAGGGCCTTGTACTCTATTGCGTCTGTAAAAGCAGAAGTCCTATATTATACCTTTGCATTCAATCTTTCTTAATTAGGGCTTTGCTTTCTTTTCTTCACTCCAATGTTGAGCACTTGATCAAATTATGGCCAACTCCATCTCCACCATAGATGCCACCCTTGGTGTGGACTTCACCTAGCTTAATCAACACTTAGGTAAAAGGTTAGTCCACTTGTTGTCGCTCAATCACCAAAATCAAATATAGAGCTTTCAAAGAGGGAGTAGGCAATGTCCCAGGCATTCTCAAGATTACACCTAGTTGTACACAAGAGCTAGGAGATGATCAACTGACATCAACATATTTGTGAAGTCTACAAGGATTAACTATTGACAACTGATTGTTGAAGATTTGACCATTTCTCATTATACAAATACTCTAGCGCATCAAATCAATATTTCCATAAAGAAAGGCAAAGAGAGTTGTTTCTTTGTGGACTCCAGTATATTTTAGGGTTGCATATTTTCTTTGTAAGTACTCAAAGATCATACCAAGCAATCTTGGATCCTTCTAGTTTTTATAAAGCCATATTGATTTTTGTGTATGAGCTCCATAATTCTTGTAATCTATTTGTTAGAAGTTTTGTGAGGATCTTGATTAATCAAATATGGAGATAGGCCTAATAAAGTCAGATGGATCAATAATTGAGGTATCCCTTTTGGGACTCAAGTGATGTGAGAGCCATTTAAAAAAGGCCTCAGTCAACTTATAAACGATTGCAAATACATGGCAACATATTCTCATGAAGTCTACCCAACTCGAGTCATTTGAAGCAAGCAAATAAAGGGGTGTCCAAATCAAAATGGATGCAATTATGTTCTAAGTAGACAAGTCTCTCTTTACCCTTCCAACTTTGCTTTCATGATCACAGAAAAAGTTATCCACTTTTGCCTCAGGTTATAGTGTTTTTAATGTCATTAAAAAAACTTAGCGTTCCCCTCTTATATTAATAGTGTCTCTCTGCTTTTAGTAAACATGTAAAGACGACAGGTCTCTGAATTTCTCAAGTACGTTTAGAAAATGAATAACAGGTTTCAGTTTTGCAGTCTTCGGCCTTGTTCAGTTTACCCCAAAAATCAAAAACTTTTCAAGATTCCTCGTCACATCGAATCTTGCGAATATATATAAAGCATTAAATATAGACAAAAACAAAGGCCTTGTTTAGTTCGCAAAAGTTTTCAAGATTCCTCGTCACATCGAATCTTTGGTCGTATGCATGGAGTATTAAATATAGACTGCACAGTTTAGCTGTAATTTGTGAGATGAATCTTTTGAGCCAAATTACTTCGTGATTGGACAATGTTTGTCAAATAAAAACGAAATGCTACAGTAGCCAAAAACAAAAATTTTTGCGAACTAAACAAGGCCAAAAACTAATTGCACAGTTTGCTTGTAAATTGCGAGATAAATCATTTGAACCTAGTTAGTACATGGTTGGACAATATTTGTCAAATAAAAAAAATATTACAATACCCCAAAAAAAAAATTAAGAACTAAACAAGGCCGAAGTTTTGATAGGCCGGGTGGAAAACCCACTACTAGAATCGACGAGTTTCCCTTCGGTTTATACCCTAGGGAAATGCTGGGAAACGCTAGGGAAAACCATTTTCCTAGGGTCGTCCATAGGGAAAAGCCCCTAGGGAGGAATTCGACGGGAAAGAGATCGTTTCCCTAGGGTTTTCGCTAAAACTGTAGGGAAACATTCTTTCCCTAGGAGTTACATACCCTAGGGAAACTTCCTCGTAGGGCACAGCCCACCTGACGTGTAAAGGTGTCAGGTTGGTGTTAGTTTCCTAAGGAATCTTTCCTTAGGAATAACAAATCTAGGGAAATTATATCATATAAGATTTCATATTTCTAAATTCAAATGAATATTCATATTCAAATTGAAATATACAAATACTTCAAATTAAAATTCACACATATACCATAATAAGCACTCATTCCATCCAATTCATAAGCACAAATCCATACATTTATAATATTTTCACAAATCCACACATTTAGAGTAGTTGTAATATTGTCACAAATCCAAACTACAAGTCCACAAACTCAAAAGCGGTTGTTCAGCAACAGGTGAACTAGCTAATCAACTACAACTCATGTTTTGACGACAATCAAAAGAATGGATTTGGTTCTTCCTCTAGAGGAGGAGAGTATGTGCCTCCACCACTTGTCGTCACATTCACACCATTCA
>Ga0182004_10000154_pt1 | contig 32046 bp, 31 predicted proteins | sample Sormic07211540_1_FD_120479 | JGI IMG/M metagenome (GOLD analysis project Ga0182004, IMG submission 120479) | Endophyte microbial communities from Sorghum bicolor roots, Mead, Nebraska, USA - 072115-40_1 MetaG | ecosystem: Host-associated > Plants > Roots > Unclassified | place: USA: Nebraska...
AAAACTTTTATCCGGTAGCTCTCTAAGTCACACTAGGCACAAGGGGTTGAATTGGAGCTTATAGGTTGCTTAAATTTTTAGAGAAGCCCAATTCACCCCCCCTCTTGGGCATCTTGATCCTTTTAATGTGGACGATTATGAATGTTTTTTTCCTTGTTATTGAATTAGATATCTCTGCAATCTGACATGAGGAGTGGGATTTCTTAAACTGCCATTTTCCAAGCAGGTAGCAACAGTACTAAACTAAATCATATGTAATGAAGCCTTTACCATTCTAGTCTTTCATCAATTGCCTCTATAAATTGCATGGCCTGGTTGCCTCCTTTCTCCAACTCGCACACCCTCCCTTTCATTCCAACAGCAGAAACAGGCGTTACTGTTCGGTGGCATTGCAATGTCTTTCTTGTGGACTCTTCCTGTGGCTCACATCTATCACTTGACCTGGAAAAGATGAATTCATTCGCCAAACTAAACAGACTGAAGTTTACACAAATTGGCACTACAAATTATATTCGTCTATAAAATATGGACAACGAATATTTTTTGACACAATCGGCAGGGAAGTCCCCTACCTATTTTTTTCATTTTATCAATGTTTTAAATAGCGGGCTAACACGTTTAGCAGTTCATGTCTAAAGCAGCTAATAGCGGAGCTAAATCGGGCTATAGCGGAATATAGCGGCTAAATTGTACATGAACATAAATAGTGGTACTCTGCCTTAAAAGTCTATAGCGGCAGCTATAGCGGGATATTTAAAACTATGCATTTTATTGATTTATGTACAAAGAATAAAGAATACAAAGGCCTTCAAGGCCCAAAGCGAAAAATACAGTGGAAACTAGAGTCTATTCTCACACCAAAGTTTCAATGGGTCAGCAATCCTCTGTTTGGCCTTGATGAGCCTATCTCCTCCTTTAGCAGGATTTTCCATTCAGTAAGAGAGACTGCTTTATTGTCAAAAATGGCACCATTTCTGACTTTCCAAATTGTCCACGCTGCTGTGATGAAGATTTCTCTGAAGATGTGGCTTCCAAAATTTATTCTGGCTTTTGTCAGCATCTCGTGGGGAGGGAGGTCAAGATCCCAGTCAATTTGCAGCCAGTTCCAGCAAGATTGGCTGAAGGCACATGTGAAGAACAAATGCAAACATGTCTCCTCTGGACTAAGATTACAGAGAGCACAAGCATAGTTGTCCAGATGCATTTTTTCCTCTTGAGGAGGTTTCTTGTACACAAACGGTCCCTAACCAGTAGCCATGCAAAGAATTTATGTTTTCCAAGGTTTCCCCCTTTCCAAATCCATTTGAAGATCGGTGAAGCATTAACTTGGCCTTGGAGATGGTTGTATGCTTTTCTGGGAGAGAAGGTGTTTCCCCAGTTGTATTCCCAAGAATCAAGACTTTCTGAGCTTACAAGATTTTGAGTTAGGATTGCATCTAGATCATACAGTTGGTCAGCAGCTTGCTCTGAGAGGGACAGGAAGAGGGTAGCTTCTGGGTCCTTTTCTACAAAATACTTGAGTGACCAGTGTTCTTTCTACAGAACGAAAATAGTTGTGGAAACTGCCCTTCCAACAGTTGTCGTGACCAATTGTCAAACCAAAGAGTGGTGGTGTTACCTTTCCTAGGATTACACCTTGCAAAACTTCTGAATTTCGGGAAGAGCTTTAAAATATCTTTCCACCAGAAGGAGCCACATGGGTTTTTTTCATGTGGTGGTATGTTCTCATTACGGTATAGCTTGGACCATGTCAATTGAACCCAAGGGACTGCAACATGGTTATAGAATTTGTCGAGGAACTTCATAAGGAGGGCACTGTTTTGGTTTTCTAAGTTGATGATGTTTAGTCCTCCTTCAGCTTTGGTTCTGCACAGTTCTTTCCAGGCTACCAGACATGTGCCCTTTCTATTGATATCTCCTTTGCTCCAGATGCAATGTTTTCTGAATCTATCAATCTGCTCAAGGACCTGAATTGGGATGGACAAAGTGCACATATAGTAGGTGGGGAGAGCAGAAAGGACCGAGTTGACCAGTATCAATCTTCCATGATAAGAGAGAAATCTGTTAAATCCCGAGAGTCTTCTTTCCATTCTAGAGAGTAAAGGTGTGAAGTCCTGAACTATAGGTCTTGTGGTTCCGAGAGGAAGTCCAAGATATGTAAAGGGCATGCTTCCAGCCCTGCAGCCAAAGGTGGCTGCTAAGTGGGACAACTTAGCTTCAGAGACATTGATGGGAAGGAGACAACTTTTGCTGAAGTTCACATTAAGTCCTGTTGAATCAGAGAAACCTCTGAGCAGTCCTTTTAGAATGAAAAGTTGTTTAGCTTCTGCTGGGAGAATGAGTAATGTGTCATCAGCATATTGCACAATGGGAAAGTAGTCCTCAAAGTTGTTTGAGAGAGGGTGGTTTAAAATGCCATCATGCCATGCTTTGTTGATAATACTCTAAAGCAGATCAACTGCAAGCAAAAAGAGGAGTGGGGAGAGTGGGTCTCCTTGTCTTACACCTCTCTTGCATTGAAAAGGTTTCCCAGGGATCCCATTCAAGAGAACTAAGGAGTTACCAGAGTCCAGGATTGCTTTGATCCAACTTAGCCAGTGATTATTGAAACCTTTGTATTTCATCACTTCTAGAATAGTTTGATGCTCAATTTTGTCAAAAGCTTTCTCAAAATCTAGCTTCAAAATTACCACTTCTTTCTTGGAGTGGTGACAAAGGTGTACGAATTGAAAGGCCTAGGCTAGGCAGTCTTGAATGCTTCTGCCTTTGATGAAACCATATTGGTTAGGGTGGATGAGTTTTGTGATTACCGTCTGTAATCTGATAGATAGGAGTTTTGTGATGCACTTAACTGAGCAATTGAGCAGTGAAATAGGCCTGTAATCATCTACTGACTCTGGGTGATCTTTTTTGGGAATAAGGGCAATGTAAGGGCTATTGATACTTGTAAGATAAATGCTGTTGTTGAAGAAATCTTTGAATAATCTTTGAAAATCATTTTTGATAATGTGCCAGCAGTGTCTTATGAACTTCCCATTGAAACCATCAGGACCCGGAGCATGATCAAGTGGGATACTTTTAACGACAGCCTCAAAATCCGTGTCATCAAAGGTTCCTTCAATTTGCCTAAGGTCATGTCTGTCTAACAAGTTGTTTAAATCATAAGTGATGTTTGAGAACTCAGATACACCCATTCTGTTTTTGAAGTTAGCCCAGAGCAGTCCTGCCTTTTGTTCGTGATTTGTTACTTGGATGTCTCCCCCTGGTACTGTCAGACTGGCAATGCTGTTCTTTCTGTGTGAGATGGAAGCCATGGCTTGAAAAACCTTGCTATTTTCATCCCCAAGCTTAACCCATCTGATGGTGTTTCTCTGTTTCCAGTATATCCGTCTCGATTCTAATAGGTTGGCTATGTGCCTTTTGACAAGGTCTCTTAGGGATATTTCTACCTCACAGAGAGGCCTTTGTTCCTCAAGACCATCAAGTAGAAGAAGGACCCATTCGCTGTTGTGTAGCAATCGGTTGAAATTTTGTAAGTTTTTTCTCCATTTCTTGAGTCCAATCCTAACTTGTTTAAATTTTGCATTGAGGGTTTTGGCAGCATTGGCAAAATAGGGGGTTGTATTCTAGTGTAGTTCAACTGTTTTCAGAAAATCTGCATGCTCGATCCAAAAATTTTCAAATCTGAAGATATTCGACCTGGGAATGGAGCTGCCAAAAGAGATGACAAAGGGGGTATGATCAGAGATGGGCCTATCCAGGGTTTGGACCTTAGTCAAGAGGTGTGCCCAGCTCTAGCTTTGAGAGCAGAAGACCCAATCTAGTTTAACCAGCAGAGGATCAGACTGCATATTACTCCAGGTGAAAGATCTACCATTAAATGGGAGTTCAACCAAGTCAAGAGCAGAGATGAGATCATTAAATAGCTGCATTTCGTTGACATCTCCTCCTGGTTTGTTTCTGTCGTCTGTTGATCTATAGAGATTGAAGTCACCTGCTAGGATCCAGTCATCTAGATCATCTGTGTCTATATTTAATAACCATGTTAGGAAACCCATTTTTGCTTCAGCTTGAGAGGGGCCATAAACATTAGAGAGATGGAAGGCAGTCTTATCCAATTTATTCACAAATTTCATTGTGACACAGTAGCCATTCGAATGAACTACTGTTCCATCAAAGAGCTTACCATTCCAGATGGTGAAGATTCCTCCCGAGGCACCAGCTGACGGTGAGAAAGCAAAGCAATTTAAATGTTTTGGGCAGAATTTTTTGAGATAAAGGTTGTTAAATAGTTCTCTTTTGGTTTCTTGCAGGCAAAGAACTTGGCAAGAACTTTCGGCTATTTTAACTCTGATTGCGTCCCATTTGGCCTGGGAGTTTATTCCTCTTATGTTCCAAACTGGGATGTTAAACTGCCTGGTGTTACTCATAGATAAACATGGGTAGAAGAGAGTGAAGACTAACCCCCCAGAGGAGTTAGTAAGACCACTAGTAGAAAGAAGCCGATGAAGCTGATTGAAAGAACTAGTTTATCTATCTCAAGGCAGTTGGATTGATTGCAACCCAAGGCCAAAACAAAGTGATTGAGAGGGACATAAAACTCAGCTAGATACCATAAAGCAGATCTCTCATAGTCATTCCATACCAGCACACAGCAAACGTGTTCAAAAGCAAACTGCTGAACATAAACAACCACAGGAATAAAAGGTAACCAGCATGCAAGCTGGGAAGGACAAGAGTGTTTGTTGCTAGGGAACAGAAAACTAGAATTAAACAAAAGGTGCACTCTTCTCGTAGAGTGCAGAGACCAAGAGCTAAGTTCTTCAGATTCCATCAACATCAACATCCTTTTTGAAAATGGCAGCAGATGCATCACTAGGGTGGATCTGCAGGAAGCCGGTGGCAATTCCTTGGGCTACTTCCATCGGCAGGTATGGAGCTGGTTCTGGAGCTGACGCCTTTGGGGAGGCGGGGACCATGGCCAAGGGAACTGGATGAAGCACATCCTTTTTGAATCCACCTTGTTTGATGGCACTCCTCTTGCTGCGCCTGAGGTGACGGTCATACACTTGTTGTTTAGTCTTGGAGATCCTCCTCTTTTTCTGGGTGAACTGGTTGCTTACGATCTCCATCAACTCCTCTTCACTGATCTTCATTAGTTCAGCTCTAGTGGGTGCCACGTCCAAGTCCTGGTCACGGATGAGGAAGGCCAACCAGGCCAGGGTCAGAAAGTCACAAAAGTATGAAGGGATGGGAAGATCAGGGTTAATATCCAAATGATTTAGGAAGTTAAAAACACTAGGAGCAGGAGATTTTGAGATGTAATTGAGTACCTTGTTTATGTGCAAGTTCAGATTCAACTTTACTGGTGGAACATTGGAATGCTCCTCCAAGATTGTTCCAACCACCACTGATTTGAGCCTGGGACTGTCTCTGTTAAACCCTGGAGGAATTGATTGGTACCTGTCTTCAAAAACAGGTGCATCTGCCACGAATCCAGGCTCTCCAAGCTCTGCTTCTAGACCCTGCTTCATTCCCTGACCTTCAGCCTTACCTATTGGGGTGTTTGAGCCACCAGCAGCAGAAATAACAGGACTGGCACTCGGATTAGCCGGCGGCACCGGAACTTCCCAGTGAGGAGCAGGAGTTGGGAAGGGGTGCAGTGGACCAATAGTGACGAAGCCTTCCTCATCTGGCAGTAAAGTGACATTGTTTCTCTTCAGGATGTAGCAAGGTGAAGTCCAGGATTTCCCATTGGGGGGCAGACCAGTGATCAACTTGATGGAGGATGGGATCTTGGCGTCATCATTGAGGTAGACTTTGGCTGTGACACATCCTGGCTGGGTGTCATCCCAACCAATCAGGATGCCAAACTGTGAAACTGCCCTTGCGACATGCTACGTGTACCTCAGATCCTCGGGGTAGACCAGAATCAGAATCATGGCTTCACGATCGATGGGGAAGGCTCTGGCATTTTCCGCCTCATCATGTCGGACGAAGTGCAAGAAGTAATTACCAAACACAAAATTCAGTCCCAAGAATCTATCACGCTCAAAAGGATTGCTGAATTTGACAAAGGCATCACCAATAGGGCAGGGTGAGATCTCGGTACCGTACCTGGTGCACGTCGCGGAAGAAGGCCTTGAGCTCTCTGGCCAGCAGACAGAAGTCGTCCTTGTGCACGGGTGGGGTGAGCTTTGCAATCGCCAGGTCCTCATTGGTCTTGTTGTAGCACCCAGTGACGTAAACTTCATGACGCAGCAGCGGGGATGCTTGGACGTCATCCAGCACGAAGCCCTTGGGGACGAAGGGCCTGGGGTCCGCGGCAAAGTTCGCCATCGGAGAGCTCGAGGGGGGTTCTGGAACTATTGATTGGGGGAGCAGAAAGGCGGAGTTCGAAGGAGATGTATCCGTGAGACTCGAGGACGGAGAATATATATCCCTTGGTCGAGACCCTTCGACTTCCTTAACAGTAACAGGCCGAAACTTCTGGGACTTGGATTTGGAAAGGTAGGATTTTTGGGAGTGCCCATACCGGAAGCAGATCTCGCAGCGGAGTCTGTCGTTGCATGAAATACGGTCATGGCCTAGGCCCAGGCAACGGGGGCAACGATTCAAAGGTCCATAACTGGGTTTGGCAAGATCCAACCGAGCCGAGATTTCTTGGGGAGACTCCTGAAAATCAGCTCGGGAGATGGGCTTCCAAACAGGGAGAGGCCGAGATTGGCGGGATCGCATCAACGCATTTGAATTTGAATTTTGACGAGATCTGCTGTTCTCAGAACTGAAGGGATCAAGCTTATGATTGTTTCCCAGGAAAGCATCAGCATAGTTCTTCGGATAATGAAGGCGCTTAAACACTGATGTTCTAATAGAAGGAGAGGATTTGACTATATCAGCGTAGCTTTTCAGAGCAGATTGACTTTTAGGAATAACGAAGGACCTGCCTGGTCTACGAGAAACCGTGGTCCATTCAGCATTTTGTTCATCAATCCAGAGGTTGAATTCTCTAACCCAATTTGGGCCACCGTTGCCCCAAAGAAAAAAGAAAATTGCAAACAATCGGCAGGAGAAAGTTCTCAGACTTTTGATCATGAAACCCACCTTCTTGCAGGAAACATGAAAGCTAAACATCCAACCGGACAAATGTTTGACATGGAAATCCTTACTACAACCCCCAGGCAGGATTGCAGTAGGAGACTGACCGTATCCTCATTGAGACGGAGGGCTGAGCGGCCAAAACTTGCGACCAACTTGAAGGAGGGGGAAAGTTGGGAGGGGGTCGGACTCACCGAGCAGCCAAAGCGCAGCGAGATCTGGTTGCCAAACTTGAGCCTAGGGTCGAAGGAGATGTCCGAGAGCCCAACCATGGCCGACTTCAGAGGGGGAGGACGCCATGAGACGGGGATGGGGAGGGGAGCTGGGAGGTGGTGGGGGGAGGAGGAACCATGTCGCCACTTGTTGTTTCTCTTGCTAGATCAATTGACAACGAACCAAATTAGCACATGAATGGATTTGCGATTTTATGAGAATTTCTTAGAACCACCAACAGAGAAACCTTGAATCCTGGTTTAGAACCACAAACAGAGAAACCTTGAATCCTGGTTGTCAGATGGTAACAAATAAAGCAAATCCATCTAAAATCCAACAAACTTTTTTGAAGTAGTGTTCCAGCACAATATATCCCCACGCAGATAAGAAATTTTCTCGGTGGACAGAAACATCCTCTCGGTTGTAGCTCATCCTGCAATGGTTGCAGGAAATTCTCGTGTGCAGTAGATTTGCTTTCCAGAGGCACTGCGGGGCAGTATTAACTTGACCAGTGTCCTCTTGAATCTTGAAATAAGTCTATATAATAACAATAATAATGAATGCTCGAAAATCTGAGATGGCAAATAGTGCAGAAAGAATGCCATTTGCGACTTCGATATACGCTACAGGGGGAAGTTGACAGCCGTATTATTCAACGTCAATAACGTAACCTAGAACTTTAGGAACAAAAGTCCATTTTTTTTCTGTGACGGAAACTACTACTCTCTAATAAATAGCATTTGGGCCTGGGACATATAAGCCCACCCAGAAAAAGAACAAGGAACAGGCCTAATGGGCTACCTAGCCTGTTCTGTTTCAGCATGCAGAAACCTACCCAGTAGGGCCAAAGCCCAACTGTACCAGCATGGAGTACCTTGCATGCAAAATCGTACAGCCAAGCAAATTAATTATCTTTCAAACAACGATTCAGACAGAAGCGTCCTAAAAAATAATTCAAACAAACATGGACTATTAACATTGTTAGGAACTAAAATCAGTAAACGAAAGGACTTGCCATTCCATACAAGTCCAGCTTTTTTAACAGAACATCTAAACAGAGTAAACCCTTAATAATCCTGGTTGACCCTACTATGTTCTGGGCTCTGCTTCTATTACATCGCCACTCCCAACAGGAATCACGTTACAAGGTGTGTACTTCTCCAGGTCAATCTTGATTGAGTCTATAGCTTCTTCCTCTGAAGGCACCAGTCCCGGTGTTGCCGTTAGCTTGCGGCCTGACAGGAGCGTTGGCTTGCACCCCTATTCTGTATCGAGCAACAATCTTATGGCTGTGCAAGTGCAGCAGGTTAAGGAGACAAGGAGAAGATATTTAAAAATAAAGTAGCAATAGCGCAGAAATTGATCTTAGTTGTATATGCAAACTGAAAGAGAATGCTTTGGCCATGACCGTGTAAAAGGATACACCCATTTCGGAGTCTTGAGGTAGTTCTTTCCGGTGGCAAGAGGGTGCAACACTGCAAAGAAGTAGTATAGATGTCCAACCATGATACCCAGAAGGCCACCCATTAATGGTGACCCAAATATCACATCCAATAAGAGCATAACCCATGGAAGATAAAATGCCTGCAAAAGAGAGTACATCAACAGCTAATGTATTATTCGCAAAGCTTAATTCGCCTGTTCACCAATTGAGCAACACAAAGATGGGAATTGCAATCAATGGTAGTGAAATTACATACCCTCAATTGGACAAGACCATATATATTTATCTGAGCATTCGGATTCTCTCGGCTCCAGACATAAACAAGCATGTTGACCATAGGTACTCCCAATGTATAAGTATTTAATAGGGGAATAACAGACACCACCTGATTCAAGCAATACAGAGTTATACGCAAGTTTAGTAGAAGTTCAAGAATGTCTCTTGGTTTGGTCTAAATTGAAATTCTGAATGCAGAAAGAACTATCACTGACCAATAGTGAGATGGCACCAAATATCATCATCCACAAGAAATCTGCAGTGCGTCTATCAAATGCTCCCTTTTCCAGCATGACACCATACCTTGCTCTATGTAAGTCAATTTCAAACAACCAAAGATAATTTAAAATTATAGATACTGTGGAAGTAACAATATTTTATCATTGGTGTTCAGCAAAAGTGCACAACTTTCACTTACATCATCAGAAGGCGAATACCGAAGTTTATGGAAAATGGTCCCAGAAAGATGAAACTTGTAAATAGCCTCCATACCTGCAGGGTCCATTTTTCTAATATATAAAAAATGAACATATGGAGCAGGACTGCAGAACATGTAATTTACAAGTTCCAAGCTAAGTACATGATAGACTGCAGAATATATTAAATCAAAACAAAAAGTGTTCTGATCTATTCATAGAAAATCAAATATAGCAGGGTTGAATGCAATACATATATTTCAAAACAAACTCAAGCAAAGTAACTTCCCCTTAATTGTCAGGCAAGGTAATCCAGCATGTTACAATGTCCTACCTAATAGAAGCTTACAATGTTTTGCAGTCAAAACTAAGTGATACTAATGTTAAGCTGTATAGATGTGGTAAGGGGAAGAGAAAACAGAAACAGAATCTAACCTGAAACTTCTTAAACACCCAAGGGTAATATAATACAAGAAAACCCCCATCCACGATATGGAGCCGAACTAGCACGGTGGTAAGGAAACACAATGTCCCATATGCCTTGCTTATAGGTGGAAGTGATTTGTAGTACCTGAAGAAGGCAAGTGAGCACACATTCCAAAGCAGCTTCAAAGCAAAAGGACTTTGTACTTGTTTCTTAGTAAAAAGTCTCCAGAAATTAGTACTCCATCCGTTCCAGATTATACCTTGGCTTTTCTAGATACATAGCAAAATAAGCAATGTACCTAGACATAGTGTATATCTAAGTGCATAGCAAAAGTCATGTATCTAGAGAATCCAAAACGTCTTATAATTTGAAACAGAGGGGGTAATAATTTACAACTAATGCATGAGCAGAAATAAGAGCAGTAGTAGTAAACCAATGGACAATACCTTGCTCTATTAGTTTAGGTAATATACAATCAAGATACGAAATTTGCAATTAGAAGCATAAGCACAATGGCAAGGCTAAAGTTACTGGCATAAGCTACTCCCTCTCAATTGCATTATAGATTTGTGGTTGATTCTGCATATATCACTCTGATGTTTTGTCTCTTCTCTTTTGCTTGTTGCATTTGAATGCATGTGCCAACAGCCAACATTTTATAACTTTGGCCACTAATTTTCATTTATTCATATTTTTCACATACAAATGATTTTAGTTGATGCTTCACAGAATAGTTTAATTATTTTGGCCAGCATATAATTAGAACAGGTAAGGATCAAAGGGTGCACAATGGAGACTGCTAATAGTCAAATTGGCAATTGAAGCGGAATGGAGGTGATTGCCTGCTCAATTGATGTGTTTGGTGAATGGACAGTGGACACTATAGAGGATAGAAGATGAGTACAAAAATCATGAGTTCATAAACTGGCTCAAAAACCCATATCAGAACCTCATGCCTCAATTAACAAATTCAAATAGGAATAATTTAGCAGAGCTAAAGGTCACAGGGTCAGAAAAACAGGCCAAACTGGTTCGATCATTTCAGCTGGTACAAAAATGGTGACAGTTTCAGATGACCAGATCTACGGATTTTAACAACCGACAAAAACATCTTCAATCAAATTATTTTGTTGATTGGCAGAGTAATCACCAGTATCAAGGGCCCTATAATCAAAGAACATCAAAGGGGTGTCTTCATGATATATTGTACTGTCAATGATGCCCCAGCAAAAGCAAAAGAGGAAAGAAAAAAACGAGTGGCGTTTGTAGATTTCGACAACAGCAAAGTGGCATAATATTATTAGTAATTTATAGAATACCTCTATGCATCAGGTGATGCACACTCCAGTTCTTCCTTTTGAAATAAACTAATCGTGAATAATGCTTCAAATACCCTTGTTAAGGAACCAGGAATCATTTTTCGCCAAAGACACTAAGTATGCAGCACAAACAATCATGGAACTAAATGATATAAAAATCATCTGTAAGAACTACATATTAACATTGTCATCACTGACACGTCCAGATAACCTTCCAGCCCAAGATCACAAAGTCTGAAGTGCATGGAAAATATATTGTTAATTCAAACTTGAATGAAAATGGAGCCTGTAAACAACCAATTCAGGTGCTAGAATTTTCACAGGAATAAAGGCAAGTGGTGAATCAACTTCGCCTCTAAGTTGAAAGACTATTTATCATGAGTGATAACTACCCTTCATCTTGTGACAGTCCAAACTCGCAGTACAAATCCGGATGATATGTATATAAGGCTGTACCAGTCCAGCAACATACAGATAATATCACTATAGCACCGATGAACATGAACCTATCAGCTAAAAATCCGCAACCAATTTCGAAGCCGAACCCTAAGGTACCAAAGAGGCGCCACGAATCCGCAACCACAGCCCTCTACTGTCGCAACCACAGGATAAGCCCACACTATTCTGATTTAAAAAAATGAGAGAATCCATCGATTACTGGGAACAGTTCAGCTCGGATTCCTCTAGAGCAATCCCCAACCCGAATCACGGGACGGAGCCTACCATACGACATCTACGCGTCGGAATCTGAGATCGAAGCTCGGAATCAGATGAAACCGCTGTAAGAGTCGAGGGGACTCACTCGGCGGGCGAAGACATCTTCACGCGTCGATGGATCCGATCCGAGGCCTCTTCGACGTTCCCCTGGTCTAGTCTTCTCCTCTCGCGTCCGCTTCCTTGTTCTCGTCGTCGCGTTCGAAGCTTGGGACGAGGAGGAGGGGGGGAAGAAGAGCTGGGGTTGAAACCGAGGTCGGCCGCGCCTGCGGGAACCTTCCGGAGGAGAGAAGCAAACGCACCGTTGATCTGCGATCGGAGGGACGAAGATGGCTGGACACGTAGGTGTGCGCGCTCCGGCGCAGGCGATTGGTCGTGCTACGCGGCTGGATGCTGAGGTGGCCTTGGTCGTGCTACGTCGAACTGAGACGGAGTTTGGATTAGAACGTTGCAGAGCCTGATCTACAATAGTTAGCCCTTGTTTAAATGCACCCAAAAATCCAAAACTTTACAAGATTTTCCATCACATCGAATCTTACGACACATGAATAGAAGATTAAATATAAATAAAAAAGATAATTAATTACACAGTTTATCTGTAAATCACGATACAAATCTTTTAAGCCTAGTTACTCCATGATTAGACAATGTTTGTCAAATAAAAACGAAAGTGCTACAGTGTCAAAATCCAAAATGTTTTTTGATCTAAACAAGGCCTTACTTCCTCAACGTATTAATCAATTTGCCTTTTCACAGCTGCATCGAGCATACCTAAGTTAGAATCGTTTTTTGGATTCTCAACAACAATAACGAGTTGTTTGGTTATAGAAACGAAAATGAAATAGAATTAAGGTGAAAACTCTTCTTTCAGGCGACGTACTGTTCATCTTCCTTCAATTCTCTCGCCATGGCGTCCGTACCAACTCGCTCCTTGCCTCTGCTGCTGCCCACCGCCCTACCAAGGCGTAGTACCATGGAGCTTTGATGAGCCCCTACTTCGCTCGTGATGGTCTCCCTCTTCCTCTACCCCCCCCCCCCTCTCTAGGCACCGTTTTCTTCTCTAATTCTGGCGAACCACCATGACGCCCCATCCAACCTGGCCTGAGCGCCTCCACTATCAGCCACCAGATCCCCTAAACCGTCCTCCCCATCACACTGTCTGGTTGACCCTCCTCCCCCAAACTTTCCTTTATAAGCCCACTAGAGTTGTGAAAGATGAGAGGAAGAGCTCATCGAAACCCTAACTCTTAGATCCACGAAGAGCAGGAGGAGGACATACCTCGTTGGATCCACCATGGCCGCTGCCGGATCCGCTCACCGGAGTTGGGGAGGTCGCCGAATTCCTTGATGGGACGTGGGGAGGAGGTCGCTGGGTGTCGAGGGGGAGAGAGAGAGAGAGAGAGGTGCGATCGCCAAGCGCCAGAGGGAGAGAGGGAGAGAGAGAGAGAGGTGTGTGGTTGCCAAGCGCCAGAGAGAGAGGTGCAGACATGGAGTAACGCGGGTCGGGGCGTCGCCTGAAGGATATCCATATCTTAGGCAACTGAGATACAAGAAACGTATGGAATTAAAGCTATGGACGTTACTGCCAGCCATAGCATTTGAAGTACTTTTATTCCAATTTACGATATTGTAATACAAACCAAACAACACGTAAACAACATTTAGAAAAAAGGTTTTCTCTCGGTTGGTAGGCCGTCCCTAATCATACTACTAGATGTCTAGATATAATGCTAATACATACATATTATTTAAAACACCATTTTTTACAAACATGTCTTCAAAATAGCATTTGACGTTTATAGCAATCCATCGCTCTTGGGTACCTATGCCTAGAGTCCGCATGACCCATCAAACTCTCCACTGAGATGGTCTGACACCTATCTTGTAGATAGGGTTCGATGTTCATAGAATCTTCTTCTCTTGCATTTTCTTCGTGATCCTTGCGTATGGCTCGGTTCCAAACTTGTGGCTTGGACTTTGCTTGAGCTTCTATGTCTTTAACATGTCTTATAATGTCTTGCTTGAGGTATTGATCATCTAGATCACAACATCGCCTAAATCCAAGCCACCTTTGCACCCTATTGAACTACAAAACAAACACTTATAAGTTCATTAGTCCTACTTGGTCATGTTGATCGTCAAACACCAAAATCCAAATTAAATGGGCCAAGAGTTCATTTTCCTTAGAGGCCTAAACCTAAGTTGCCTCATGGTGGATTCGAACTTTGTTGTACTAACTCGAGCAATCCCCGATCCAAGCCGTCCATACTTTGCGCCTCCACGACTCTTGCTCGGTTTGACACTCTGTGGTGGTTGTTGTTGCCCTTGCTTTGTTCCACACGAAATGTTCATGTTTGCATGGTTGCATGGCTTTGCACACACTAGACATACACTCATGCTTAGCAGATCCGCCCTACATGGCCACCAATGTGGAGAAGCCCCATGGAGCAGGCATGACTGTAGCAAGAAATAAAAGGTGTACTCTCTCTATCCCATAATATTTGATCTTCCAGCATTCAAAATTTATCCCAAAATTAGTTGTCATACTCGCTTCACAATACACCTTTATCTTTTCCCATTATTTCACTATCTGTATCTTTCCCCTTCTTGTCTCCTATGCACTATACTTTCTTCACTCCTTAGTTCTAGGGCCCAAAGCTAAAATCATCTATTATGGGATTTGGGGAGTAAGTCATAAACCAAAAACAAACTCGTTTGCCTTTTTGTTTCGAGTGAGACAAAGTTATCTTAATAAATAGAGTATTCCTTAGAGCATCTCCAAGAGTTTTGTATTTGGACTTTGCATTCTTGTAATTTGCCAAAAATCATAAAAAGAGGTATCCAATGATTTTGCATTTGGAGTTTGCATTTTGGGTAACTTGGCAAATGAGAGAGCAAGCTTGGCATATATGCCAAGCCGCGCACGGCTTGGCAAAAGACCGATCGCGCGTGTCTCCCGGTCCCCCACGCGACCTGGACTTTCTTCGCGCCATATATCGTGATCGCGAGCAACACCATCGTCGCCGTCCGCTACAGAACTCACGAGGGATTCCATCACGACAGTCGGGCTGGCACCGCGGCGGCACCTGCAACGAGTCTGATACGAGTCGTCGCGGAGGCACCTGCATCGAGCGGTGGGGAGCAGGAAGAACTGACGGCACGAACTGTGAGAAAAATGCGAGAACCGCGGTGACTTTACGCGCGGGAAGACGATCGCGAGCGCACGCGAAGGAAAAAAATCACAGCCGGGTCCACTTTGGCTAATTGTGAACTCAATTATGCAAAACCCTTGGAGATGACCTATTTTAAACTTTGCATTTTGTTTTAGGAGTTTGCAAACAACAACAAATGCTAACTCAATTATGCAAAACTCTTGGAGCTCTATAGCAAACACTACTAAGGTTCCCTTTGAATCCTGGTGGATCCTAAAAATTTAGATTAAAAATCTAGTGCATTCATTGGATTTTGTATGTACGTACTAAAATTCAGTAGAATCTAGCATGTTTGGATGATTTTTTTTAAAATCTAGAACAGAGCCTAAAAACAAGAATATCCGTCTTTCAAATTAAACACCACCTTTAAAGTAGTGACTAGTGAAATCCGCGCCATCGCGCGGTCAGGTGAGTAAACACACTTATGTTATACACATGCTGCTAATGCCCATAATGAGACCATGGTGATGGAGATATACATGTACACGATGCGTATAGTACATGTGTATAGGTATATGCATACGGTACAATGTGCAGGTAAAAATTACATATACTGGTAGTTTACTACGTTAGGTGGAAGGACTTGGTCTAGTTCTTCTATGCCTTCACAAACATTTGGATTCGTAGGGGTCAGCGAATGAATCAGTGATCTGCCAACTGGACGAATCTGTTCACATAGCATGAAGTTGTTAACAGCATATGAACCAATCAAGAGGGGGGCAGAGAAGGGACAAAGAGATCAAAAATCATTGAGTAACATAAAATCTGACATCATTTGGAGTCCTATATGAAAAATTAGAAATATTCATAAAACAATGAATAGGAAAAAAAACTAAGTAGTTCAGCCAAAACAAGGATAACACATTGATCTGATAGAACAGAGTTTTAGTCCCCTTGGTTTACATGATGGATCTATGTGATTATAACTAAGTTGAGCATCAACAAATGTTATAATTGAAAAAAACTGATACTTTGACAACCAAACTAATATTCTTGAAACAAAATCATAAAAGAACAGATAGCAAAGAAGAAATGATATTGTGCCACTGCAACATGTAGCAGGAGCGAATATGCATAATAGGCACATTGTAAAAAAAGTTGCCTTTTTGAATTGAATTTGCTTTAATTTCTATTCTATAGATCTTAGTTGATGACAATTAAATATAAACCTCACCTATGGAGAAGCAACATCCTCATTGTAGTGGATCTTGTAAACAGAAAATCACACCTCTAGACCAAATTGTGGCCAATGCAGCAAGCTACAGAACACAAAGTATGCATACTGAGGGAATGGATGAAGCAACAAACTATACACCAAATCGCACAAAATCACCGGCCTTATTGAATGTGCACTAACAACATGCTCATCGGGCAATCAAAGCACAGATGGAAGCTCCCATATTGTTTGCAGGTACCTCACATTGATGGCAGACTAGAGAAGCACCGGGAATTTAGCATCTTGTATGGCAAGGGGAATAGCTTATCTGCAGTGTCAAATCAACTATATTAGTAAGAGAGGAAAGAAATAGAGACCCAAATTCTTGCAGCCTAAGTCATCTGTTAGAACCAACACAATGAAAAGGAGGAGAGAGCACGTGGGGACTGACCAAGCAGGAACATAAAGAGCAACACAAATACATCTGAAGAAAAACAGATAAATCTAAAATATTCGAGATAGAAGAAGAAGACGAAGCTACTGCATGAAAAAATGAGGACAACAGCCATTGGGACATTCATTTTTTTACCTATTATGAAGTATCCTTATTATTGTTAATCATGTAGCAACTATATGTATCTTTGTTAAATAAACATGGATAGACAAATCTTCGCCATAAATTAGTAACAAAGAGATTCCATGTGCAGATTGGGAGGACACCTGTTGTTTCTTTGGTTTGCTGAATTTGAGCATCAGGCAGCAATTAACAATGCTCTTCAATTTCTCACCATGAAGGTCATTTAAATTGCAGAAAATAGGAATCTTGGATATCTCGATGCAAACAACAAGATCAGCAACACCACCCCTATCTCCAGCAGTCATACTGTCAACCTCATCCATGATTAGCAGAGCATCAGGTTTTTTGACCTTTGTGGCCACTTAATATATAATAATCATCAAAATACAAAGTCAAAAAAAACATTCCTCATGCTGCAACACCAACAGATTGTGACTATAATTCAGAGTTGTGTTGCTGATAAGGTCCCGGCTGAAGAAAATGAAATATAAATAACATATTAACATGAGAAATACAAAATTAGAAACAAAAAAAATGACAGTGACCTGATTCTCCAGAGTATGGGAGCATAATAGCAGGACGAAGCCAACATCCATAATATGGACAGAACAGTCATGTCTCAGATAATCAGATCCAATTAACTATGAGCATGAAAAAATTATGTATTAAGTTATGTTAAGCAGGATTCCATGACATGGCACCCAACTATAGAATCATTAGGAGTCAGAAGTTCCAGTCCACCTCGTTTTTCATCTTTAGCTGGAGTATTGGTTGTCTGCTTGTACAGGATCCTTTGCAAGCTTAAATTTTTGGATCAAATCAAATAAACCATCTATAGTGAAAAAATGGGACAATGCAAGTAAGTGCAAGTACGCATGAAAATCAAATAAACCACATAATACACGGTGCAGCCATAACCAAACTTTACTTTCCTTCCATAACAACTGAAAAAACTACCTAACAGAGACATGCACATTGCCTAATTTGACTTACACTGAATATTTTCGGTATTGAATTAGACGTTCTTAACAACTAATTATGTAGAGATTTTTTTTATTCCCCCCCGGCTACTTGATGGCAACCGGATTAAGGTGGACAGCCATCTCCTATTGGTCATTTTGTGCAAAAATAATTCCAATTAGGCCATTGTACTATCTATTGCATAAATTTATATTTTCTAAGTAAAGTTGAATCTCTAAAATTCTCTGTAATCGCAGTAATTAATGGATCTCTAAAATTGTCTGTAATCATAGTAATGTACCTCAACCAAACTGTGGAATCAGCCATAGGAAATAACAGGAATTATACACATGTTGTCTTGAACATGCGGAAACTCCCTTCCTTTGTACCTGAACAATCATAGACGAGGAAGGGAAGAAAACAAGCTGAAATCAATCCTGAAAAACAATAACGAAACCAGATCAGAGGAGGTAACAAGCATGTAACCAATTTGTAGCACGCGTATAGGTAGCTAGGGTTTTGGCAACCAGAGGAGCGCCCGTTCCTCGGCAGGAGAAGGCATTGAGGATCCCACGCGAATGATGAGGGAGAGGGAGGTGGCCACCAGGCCCCAACCGCACTAGCGCTCTGCCCGCAGGGGCCGCCGTCTCGTCACGCCTGCCGCCGCCTCGCGCCTGCTGCCGCCTCGTGCGAGAAGGGTAGATAGAGGAAGGGGAGGGAGAAACAGAGATGAGAGGCAGCCGAGGGAGGGCGGCGGAGGAGGAGGGCCGACGCCGACGCCGACGCCGGCTTGTGCCGCGCCATCGCCCTGCCCGCATCGGAGATGAGGAGAGCGAGATAGAGCGAAGAGAGAGAGGAGGGGGTGAGAAGCTAGATGGAGAAGCGGAAGTTGGGATATATATTTGCCTCTGTAGATTCGGAAGAGAAGCAGAGGAAGCAGGGGGGAAACGGAAGAATCCAACGAGAATCAGCAGAATTGGCTTCCGATAGAATCCGCTTCAAAAAATCGTGGCCATCCGATGAGAGATCTGATGGCCAGGAGAATTCCGGGCGACATGGCCCCTGCTTCTCTAACTGGAATCTGTCGGAGAATTTAGGGGAGAATTATACAGTGATGAGTAGGATCATAATACTAGGTCCTTTTACGGAAAAGAGAAAAACAAGACTATAGTAGAAAGCCCAACACGAGGGCTGCGCTGCTGTACTCCATGCTTGTGTTAACTGAAAGATTCGGTTATCCGTTGTGTGCTAACGTGTTATTGTATATTCAGGTAATTAGTATTTTACCTTTTTCATGTTTTATTGTTTTGATTGATTGATTTTGTTACTCCATTTGTCCAAGTAGTATAAAACATTACTAGTATGGAGTATTATTTATGATATTTAGGTAATTAGCGTTTTTGTTCTTTTTAAGTGTTGGCTTCGTACCGCTTTTGTTTGGTTCGATAATGCATTTGAGGAGAGGCTCGCCCTCGGTTCCTCCTGTTTTTCGGGGAAAAAAACGGATATCATACAAGTTTGATGATATTCGTTATGAAATGTACCTTTTACATCTGAAACACATATAACTGCCATTATTTAAATTAGATGTAAGATTACATTTGTGTTTTTTTTTTGACAGAGATAGAACACGTTTTCAATTGATTGATTTGGATTTTCTTGCTGAGCGTTTGCAGCTGAGGCTGTTGGTCAAAGAGAATGGATCTAGTACGTGTACAGTGCGCCACGGCAGGGTGGCTGACTGGCTGGTTGATCGATGGTGACTCACACGTGACGGGAGTGACGCGACCAAATATTTTCGGTTTTGATTTGGCCGTCCTTGTTGTCCCAGCCCTTGCCTTTGCCATGTGCCGGTGTCATGCTGCCATGCCGGCCGGTGCTTCTTGATCTTATCCCAACCGCGCGTGCCGTCCGGACCACGGCTGCCGCGGGCACCAGCAAAACTGGGCGGTCCTCCGAGAAAACCACGTCCCCGCGCGCAACACCAGCGGCCGTTCGCTGATTCCGATTCCGCCGCGCGGAGGGAGAGCGCCAGAGCGGCCCGTGCCCCGTGAGCCGGTCCGCGCCTCCTTCCCGTCTGCTAGACCGAACCCAACGAGATGATGCTAAAAGACGCCCAGAAGATTTGTTGAACCGTGCATCAAAGTCAAACTTATCATACCACGCTTTCAAGTACTCCAATGATTAGTAGTAGTAGTAGTACTACTGTATTAGCCTTCGTAAGGCCCAAGTAAGGTGATAGGGGGGCTCTGACCTGTGACTGTGTGTGCGACCACAAAAGGCCGACCTCCAGCGTCCGTAAGCCCCAAGTAACATGGAATCCCCTCCACTTCCTTTGAATTCAACACAAGACTGCAAAATGGAGAGAGAGAGAGAGAGAGAGAGAGAGAGAGAGAGAGAGAGAGAGATTTGATTTGATCTCATTCATTTTGGCTACCCCTTTTTCATTCGTAACCCATTCAAGAAAAAAACAAAAGGTTGTGGGCACCTAGATCTTGCTTAAAATTCTCGCTTAATGAATTTCACTCAAGTTCCTTCTTCTATTTGGAAACCGTATGCGGTCTCGGTGCCTGCCGCCCTGCCCAATGAGACATGGAACAGCATCGTACCGACTCACAGGCTACAATAGAAATATTTTTTTTTTATTTAGGCCTTGTTTGGATCTTGGCCGCTAAAAAATTTGTGTTTGCAAGCTATTTATATTTATTTTCGAGTCGTACTTTAGCACGTTTTTCATTAAGCAAAATAAAAGACTTTGCTACCGTTAGTGTGAAGTTATGGTAATCCAAGGATTACCGAAAGTCACATCCAACACCCACACCACACTCGCATGTGGTTGTAATTACACCAAAACTACTGAGCGACAGAGGTGTTGGTGGCGAGGGATTAATTATCCTCATCCAACCCGATCATATCCAAGTTCATGGGCGATCGGGTCACTCCCCACCCAAAAGAAGCTGCAACGCCTCGTGTGTGGAGTCTGACAGCAGCGCCTTGAAGGTAGCTTTGTACTTGCGCACCGTTTCAGAGTCAACATTGGATGATGGTGCCACTATTCCCAATTTCTCCATGAGAACACACTGAGCCTGTTTGCAAGCCATTTATGTTGGGCGCAACACCATTAAAACTCAGCATGTAAGATCGTTTGACATTACAATTAGCCTTTTTCTTCTCTTGTGAAGCTTGCTCTTCTCCTGTTTTTGGCTTGCAACATCAAATCAAATCAAACTGAACCATACCAAAGCATCTAGTAATCCAAGCACACCGTGACTGATGATACAATGCTACTCCGGGCCAAAATCAAAAGGCAAAAGAAGCAGCTCCTCCTATCTCTTTTTCTCTGCGTACGTTGATTCGATGACCAAAATAAAAGATCAGCAAATTTTATCTTCTGCTACTGCGCGTTGCTGAGTGAGGTGGGTTTTATCAGCACCATCTTGACCGGGCAACAGCCCCCGGTCTTGTTTAGATGCGAAAAAATTTTGGATTTCGCTATCGTAGCACTTTCGTTTGTATGTGGTAAATATTGTCCAATTATAGACTAACTAGGATTAAAAGATTCGTCTCGCAATTTATCGGTAAACTGTGCAATTACTTTTTATTTTTGTTTATATTTAATGTTTTATGCATGTGCCTAAAAATTGACGGAGAATCTTAAAAACTTTTTAATTTTTAAGATGAGGATAAATCGATCATTTCCCTTCTCGCCTCCCTCCCTCGCTCCTGCTTTCTCCGTCTATAAATAAAGCCCTCCCAAAACCCGATCCCAAAAACAAGCAGCGCTCCATCCAGTTTCCATTAGCAATCGCATTCATCCTCTTTTCGCAGCAGCAGCAGCACCCAGCAATCAACCAAACAAAGCGGCGATGGACGGCGGCAAGAAGAGCCGGAACCCGCACAAGGTCCCCGCGGACTACCGCAGCGACCGCAAGTCGGCCTCCGGGATGAGCGGCGACCCCAAGAAGGGCGGCCGCGGCGGCAAGTTCACCTGGGAGGGCGCCGACGGCTACGCCGACGAGGACGTCGGCCTCGTCTCCTCCAAGAACGCCAACACCAACCGCGCCACCAAGGGTGGAGGCGCCGCCGGCGCCAAGAAGGACGACGACGACGACGAGTAGGCCGGCCTCTCGCCGCCTCGGCCCGCCCTCCCCCCGTCGATCGCCAGCAAGAACCAACAAGTCCTTCCTACCTAGTTTGATTCCAGTCTCAGTTCGATTCTCGTGTTGAATAAATCATGATCGTGTGGGTTTAGGTGTCGTGCTCGCGAGTAACACTGAGCACAGAGCCACTGGGCGATCCACGGGCCGTGCAGGGTCTGTAGATATCATCTCATCTGTTCTTCGCTAGTACTTTGCTGATTTGCTCATGTTCAGGGGCCTGGCCTCGATTCGGTTCTTGGATGAACTGATTTATTAGTTTCCGGAATCGATGCTTTCATTCAGTTAGCGTCTCCTGCTCTCCACTGCTCAGTCCCTGCTCTGGACTGCGAAAATTGAGGACAGATTTCTCTTATGCTTTCAGATGAGGTGCAATTACGAAAGCAAAATTAGCATTTCGCAACTAACTCGCAGATCCGTAACTGAAGAAGACAGCAAGGAAGGAATTGGGAGGATTGCAATGTTTTTGTTGGTTTCTTTGTTTGTCAGGGATTCCAATGTTTATCTTTGTAGGCGATAACGCTGACTCAGCAAGTTCCCCAGCCATCTTTCTTGATGGCAAGACTATTGTCTGTTGTCACCCGTGCCATGCCTACATGTTCCTAGCAACCAGTGTGCAGACATTTCGCTGTAGCGGTACTGATCAAATGGAGCAAACGACGCATCTACTGAATTATTTTAACAAAAACAGAGTCTGCTTAATCTCTGTCGCAGTTCCATGATATACCAAAGCGAAAGGGTTGGTTCCATTGTACTCTGAGCAGTTTAGTGACCATGCCGTTCTCTGCATTTGGTCATGCACAGTTGCAGAGTCGCTCTCGCGATCGTTGTCCACCACTAGGGTAAGAAAGTCATTCATCCTCACTATTTTTTAACCTTTTTTGACACAGGAGATGGCTCCCCATTGAAATTGAAATATATCTAAAGGTGACCTGTCGTATGCCTCTATCCAGTATCCACAATACAGCAGTTCTAATCATGTTGTATGGATAACCTGGGAAAAAAAATCCGGTATGGTATGGCCTCAGATGACTCTGGCTCCTTGCTATTTTTCTTGATGGAGCTGGTTGCGTGATAGAGCTGGAGCAAAACCGAATGGGTTTGTTTGGCAGGACTCCAACGTTTTTATGGTGAAACCATTTTTAAGTAAAAAGTAGAGAAACTAGAGTCGTTTTGGCAAAGTCACAAATTATAGCTTCTCCAAAACGGCTCTGGCTCGTCTAGAAGATCCTCTCGTGATGAGCCATACCAAACACCACTTAAGTTTCTTTTGGTTCAACGAATCATGAACAACTAAAATGTACCAATACAGTTTAAGGCAAGCACGCAGCATGAAAACTACATGAAACAAAGGTCATACTAAGAACTTTAACTATCTTTATAGCTGTATATGTTTATGTTCGTACCTACTTTCTGGATACAAAGAGATTTGCGGTCTAGTGACGTTACTCTAAAATATTTACTCATGGTGGGGTAACCTCTTCTATTCTAGCTTATACTTAGGGACTGTTTGTTTGGCTCATACATGCTCGACTTTGGCTCCTTCTTCCTTGTTACTCCCTATGCAGTCCTATAGCAATGAAGATAAAAGCTTCAGCTCCGGCATAGCCTAGAAGAGAGCCAGGATACCTGCGGTTTGGAGGCTTCTCCCGGCTCCGCTACGATAGCGGAGCTGGAGCCACACCAAACACAACCTTACTTTGGCTATACTCTCTCGATGTGTGTGTGTGTGTGTGTGAGAGAGAGAGAGAGCGCGCGTGGTTGTGATGGGTTGGGGGGAGCTTAAAAAAACTATGAATGATCTTTTACATGCATATGCGTAACTCCACATGATTTTTTAGTTGCGCTTATATTCATCACTATATAACTTGGGTTAAACTCTCCATTGTGTCTTTCCATTAATGGACTCATAAGTTTTAGAATGGAATGTGATTTTGAAAAATTCCTATCTCTATGTGAGATATTTAGGTTTTGTGTAAACTCCATAGACATACATAAGAGAAATGCTATCCCCACTGTGACTAAGACAAGACTTCTGTCAAAAGTTTATTGCGATCTTTTTGTCCAAATAACAATTAAGGTGAAGCGGATCTTTATGATAAATATATCTATTTTGCAAGCTCATTATTTCAGGTAGTCCCTACAAAAAATCAAATTAATGACTTATACAATGTTTGAATTATCAATGTAAACACTGCATAGTTAGTTCTCATCTTTTAGAGACTAAGTGTAATAGGAGCATCCATTAGCAAATGGATCACCATGAGATGATCATCTAATGGCATAATCAAATCATATGGTTCTATTTCTCAACCATTATGACTTGCTCTTAAAGAACCAAGATCGAAAGAACTGAAAAAGTAGGTCATTCACAACCACTAACCAAGGATTCCTGAAAAAGTTGATGATTGGTAGTTCTTTCTTGAAATATATTTTGAAAAAAGAACAAATCCAGTCTTATACATATGCGAGGTAGGTAATAAAAAAATATGATTTTTCTTTCTTTTATTAGTTAGGAGACGTGTAAGAAGAAAGTCCCATGTACATTTTTGCATAAGGGAAATAAAAGAAGGGTCCTCTTTTCGACTCTAACTCCTTTGGTCTAGTGGTTGCTTTTCATTTTGTTACTTTAAAAATAGTTACTTTTCAACTCTGTCTTTAATAAAGGAATGTATAAGTCAAGGGGATAACCTCGATACACACCAACACAGAATGAACTTCCCCTTCCACATGTAAATTTGCAAATATGTAGATCATTGCAATAGAACATACATCTTGTTGTGAGATTATCTACATGACTTGTGACTCATATATTTGTGCAACAATCGTGTCATCTGTGTTCAAAACTTCTAATACGTCTTGAAACTAGGCTACATAGCATGATTAGACGTGCATTGTTTGAAACATGGTGTCATGTGTTGATTTGGATTTTGTTGGCTTTGGATGTGGATGACAAGATGGAGATGCAGGTGGGAGAGTGGTGTGGTAGGATGGACCATCACTACTACGCGTTTCATTTTGCGTTGCGTTTCACATATGGGCTCTGAGGCGGGGGTTACTTTTGTCCGCTACGGTTATTTAGGGACGGCTCAAGCCGGCTAGCCCACAGGACAACCGCTATGGTTACTAGTTAACCGTGGCGGGAAATGTTAACTAACCACCACGATTAATATCTATTAACATACATGAATGATGTGAATGATGTGTGTTTATGAAACAATGATGTGATCACTAATATTGGTTCGTTTAACATGCATGAATGTATATATATATATGTTTGTCATCTATTTGCTGCTATATCTATATTTCCATTAGCAAAATTTAAATTCAAATTTGAAAAAAGATTTTTTAAATGTAAAACATTAACAAAGGCGGGCAATTAAAAACAACCGCCTCCATTAAAACTTTAATCAAAGTGGGCTACAATAACAACCGTCTTGTTTAATCATTTAACCGTGGCGGACTACTTAAGACAACTGCTACAGTTAATATGTATTTACCGTGATGGTTGCCTTATGTTGTCCACCACGGTTAAAGGATTAACCCAGGCGGTTCCAAGAACCACCTTGGTTAAGCCACAACGATTAACCGTGACATTATGACCATGGCGGTTGTAAAAACTGCCACGGTTAAGTTTTTCTGTAGTAGTGCATCCCATAGAAAAGGCAGGGATAGAATTTTTCTCCTTTGAATATAAAAGTATAGATATATCTGTCTCACTCTCTCCCTAACTCTCACATATCTTCTTCTGTCCCTCAATCTGTCTCCCTCACTCACACTCACAGATCGATCTGTCTCCCTCACTCACACTCACAGATGGCAAACACTAGGGCCGGTAGATTGCATTCTACTTTAGAGTTTGGAGCTGCAAAATCTTCATTGGTGCCGAGAGTTTGAGCCCTGGTAGATTGTATTATCTTCCAACATGACGTCGCTTATAGTTTGGAGATTCATAACCTTCACAGGTACTACACCGCTCATGTTGTGGCGTAGCCACCTGAGCCCATGTTGTGCGATCGTTTGGCTTGCCTTCATCTTTCTTAACCTCACAATAAGTGCACACAATATAGCCACCAATTTAATAAACTCAATATCCAATCAATTTTCTAAAGGGAGCATTTACTGCACCTAGCATCTATTTTGAGCCTGATAATTTATTTAAATTACTCCCTCTGTTCTGAAATATAGTGTATTGTGATTTCTAAAATTTGTATTGAAATATAGTGCATTCTATATGTATCAATGCCTAGATTGGTAAAGTTTATTAAAAAGAAAACTGTAATTTAAGGAGAAACACCTTAATTGGTATTAATCTATGGGTACATATGTCACTTAAGGATCCTCTCGAATTATCTTAAAATATTTAGAATGCACTGTATCACAGGACAAAGGGAGTATGAAATAGTTGAAATAAGGTTAGGCCAAGTCTAGTTAAATCTAATAAAGATACCTATCTCATCATCATTGTATGAAGTGTTCTAAGCGATTGCACAACAAATTGTATGTCATGTTGTATGACACGGCTATGTGTTTGTATGTAGCCATGGGTAAATTTAATTAACGAATGATCTGCTTTTTTCGTTGCCTAGTTGGAGTGAGTGAAGTTGGGCCAGGCTTTTATAATACTGAGGTGAGCTATCAGAACGTCAGTGGCAGAGCTGGCCAGGCGTGGCATCTTGGCCCAATACATGGGGGCCTGCTAGCGTGAATAGTCCGATGGCACTTCCCGCTCAATTGATTCTCGCGCGTTGGTTAGGCCCGCTCGCCCAATTGATCCCGTATAGTAGCGCGCAGGGGCAGATAGCAGGCGTTTGGTGCAATCTGCCCACCTGCAGGGTCCACCTCATTCATGTTGTTTTCTACTTTCATTAATAAACTTTTAAAAGTTATAACTCTTAAACCAAATATTTAAGTTAAAATTCGATTACACCATTAGATTTCTTGTAATAAATCCTTCAAAACAAGATCTCACATAATCATAACTCTTAAATTAACCATTCAAATTGAAATCCGATTACACCATCAGGTTTCTTGTAATAAAATCATTCAAAACAGGATCTCACATAGATATATTTGGATAAAATTTATTAACACCCATTTATTTTATAAACATAGAATATTTCTTTTATTGAGTAGAGACAATATTCAAGGTTCATAGAACAATGTTCTATTTTTGTAAGAAAAATATTCTCAGTTTAGAACAATAGTGTTCCAATTTTAGGTTCATAAAATTTATATTATAATACATATGAAAACAAATAAATACATAACATAAACAGAAAATAATATAATCTAGAGCAAAACATAAAGAAAAAAAATAAAACACGTAATAAAAAATTAAAAGAACATCAAGGAATATTTTTGAAACGTCCTAAAATATACTATAGAATATGTACTAAGTAAATGTTGGCGTATCGTAGCATCACTAAGAATAAGTAAGACCCAATCATCAGTGGCTAGGTTGTCACCCCAGTTTGACACTTGAAATGCACGGGTGGTAATGAATATGCAATGCTCTCTTGAAATAAATATAGAATAAAGTATCCGTAAACGCACATATGTAACACCATTGTAGCATTTCACCAAGACACCAGGTATTGTTATTTATAATTTTACCTATGGGAAGGATAGCCAAGGAATTAAATATCACTTGCATGTATTCTCAAGAGATAAACCATATCTTTATCTATCTATCTATCTCATGTAGGGATGAGACATATGATAAAGATATATATAATGAATAATAATGATAAACCATACATAAAATGATAAATGTATCTCTATAGTACTCCACTCTATAGCACTAGCATGAAGTACGAAGATCTACGAGGATAATTCCTATGTAATTCTAAACTATATAATCAAAGCATATCATGATTAGTGCAATTATACTAGGCAATCATAGTAAGACAAGGTTATATCTACATAAGGACATTACTAAAGAAAATTAGGAACAGAGTAATCATTTCCTTGTAACCAGGGTCTACAGGAAGAACTACATTCGGGAGGTGGACTACAAAGGACCCAATAGGTTTGTCGTACCTACGATCTACCACACGGCCCGAAATATTGGGTGCAAACGTAGGCAAACACGGTGTAGGCACCACACCTACACAATGTCGACCACCCACCAAGGATATCAATGAGCGAGCGCTATACGAACATATGTTTGAATATAAATCTAATCTTTAGCTAACCAAGCATATAATCATAATAGACTAAGAACAATATAATTGAGAATATAGGCAAATAGAGCAAAGTCATATCCAACATAATAGAATAGAGCAAGCATATAATGAGATAAATAATGTATACAATGATGAACTAGAATAAAGAGAAAGATTACAACCAAGTATCTCTTTGATGGATCCAGAAACCAACCAAGGTTTGCCTCCTACTAGATCTATCCTAAGTAGCTATGCTTCTAAACTATGGATCTCTAGAGAGACGTTGGCTTGATTGTATGGAATGACTCCTTCTCTTCTAATGAATGAGAATGATCTGAAACCCTGGGGTCTGGCCCTCCTTATATAGCCTGGTGGAATGATTTATAGCCATTAGATCAAACCGACTTAATTGGACGAAGATTATTAATCCTTAGAGGCGGTTTAGTCCATGATCCACGCCCTCAGCCCTAATTGGCTAAGGAGGGGTGGGCGCCTTGGGCCCCTAGGGAGGGCGCCCTGGCCCTATGCCAGGTGGGCAGGCTCATCTCATAGGTTGGGGTAGGTTGTGCGACGGTCAGGGGTCCATAGCCCAAGGGGCCCATGAGTGTACCCATCTATAGTACATGTATTCAGGTTCATACGGTCCATTTGATTATCCTGCAACTAGTCCGCTTAGCCAACGCTTCGTATTCACGCGTGATGTATCCCATGGAGTCGCGACTTCCTTGCCCTGGACGCAGTGATGGCGTGCTGCTGTGCCGCTGCAGGCTTGCAGCCATTCAGGCATTCCCTAGGCCTGGAGTTCCCCTATCGATCAATCTCCAAACCGTCAACCGTAAGACTATGATCACATATTGAGTTCCCCGTTCAGTAGTCTTGACCTTGACACAACGGATGTCAGACTGAAGAAGATAACTTGGTTAGGGCCTAACTGTTTGCACTAATTTCTGTTCAGTTAGGGCCTAACTGCTTGCACTAATTTTCTAAATTTCTAATTCAATATATTTTTTGAACATCTTAGATGTTGTCTAAGAAACATGTTAAAAACAAAATTTAGATGCATATTGCTAATGATGTCCGAAGGCGGTTTATAGGTTTATTTGTGGTAATCATAATAGTTATTTTACCATTCTTTTAGCTTCTTTGGTGTACTGCATTATTTTTTATGAACTAATTACATGTTGCAAGGAAACCCATATAAATAGTATTATATATTTCAATCGTCATACTAAAACATTAGATTGTTGGGTCTAAAAATGTTGAGACAACTCTATAGGTGGGTGTCCCCTTGGCTAGGGGTCTTCCCGACTCTTCTAGACTCTTCTTCTTCGTATGTGGCGTTGATATATCGTTTCTCTCTATGTAATCATGACATGTGGCCATGTGGCCTCTCTTGGTCATTTCCTGATCACCCCCTACAAAAATAGATATTCATCAAAACCTGTGAAATTCTGATAGATAAAACCTTATTCTATTGTTGGTGATTGTTTTATGCCTTTCTTCATTCTCTTGTTGATATAAAAAAGATACTTATCTACCGTCAATAGTAAACATAACTAAATACACCAACATCACAAAACACATTATAGAATATCGTATATATTACATGAACATCACTAAAAACATCATAGAACACCATATGTGTACTAGGTGAATATCATAAAATACACTATAGAACATCACTAACTACATTATAAAATATCACATACATATTACGTGGACATCACTAAATACATCATAAAATATTACTAAATATATTATAGAACATCATATATATGTTACACAAACATCACTAAATACGTCATAGAACATCACATGTATACTGAGTGAACATCGCAAAAAACATCGCATATATATTAGATGAACATAACTAAATATATCATAAAACATCACATGTATACTGTGTGAACATCACAAAAAGCACTATAAAACATCTCATTTATATTACGCGGACATCACAAAAATATATCATAGAACATTACATGTATACACGTCAACATAAAAAATATCTCATATATAGCACATGAATAAAAAAAATACATAGAACATTACCATATGAATATCACAAAAAACAACATAAAAACATCGTAAAAAATAAATATGAAAAAAATAAAAGTAAGTTAAAAAGTATAAGAATATATAAACATAAAATAATAATAAACACTTAAAACATAAAAATTTAAAAAATGATGAAAAAAAGGAAAAAGAAAAAAGAACACTTAAAACACAAAAAATAGATGCACAAAAAGGAAAATGAAAAGAAAATATAAAAGAAAGAAAAATAAAAAATTAAAGAAAGATAATAATAAGAAAAATAGAAGTAAAAGGAATAAAAAGAAAAGAAACATAAAAATTTAAAATATTAAATATACATAAAACATAGAAATAAAATTAAAATAGAAAATGAAGCACAAAAAGAAGAAAGAAAAGAAAAAAGAAAAGAAAAGAAAAAGAAGTGAAGAGATAATAATAACTTACTTGCTTCCATACTTCTGTACGTGTTGTATTGTGCGGCTTCCTTCAGGAGCACGCGCCTCGTTTCCTGCATGTAGAAACCGTGTGCTGTTCAACTGATGCTTTTGTTGAGATTAATTAGGATTGTTAATTAATGATCAATTAATGTAAATCTCATAATTAGCATGTGCTAATTACAGAACTATAGGACCAACAGGCACCATATCCTTTGAGTCGCTGACAAAGGAAACTACCTCGTGTATATATACAAGATTTGTTCATCAATACAGGATATTCGTCATTTGCATGGTTAATCAATCCACTTTCACACAACACGTTATCACGCACTTGGCTCTGCCAACGCCGACGCTAGTAGGCCAGAAAGAGGCGAGGAAAGGAAGTTTGCCGGGAAACTTGTTGGAACTTTGTCGGAGTCGCTGCTTACCACCAAAGGTAGAAGATGTCAACCCCTGCCCTTTCCATGAACTCGATGGTCGGCACCATCAAAGACGGTCTGACGCTGTTGAAGCCACCATCATCGGTGGCAGCGAGCACCCTAGAGGCATTCGTCGTTTTAGCCTCCAAGGTGTTGTCCGTTGTGCCCTCCACGACATTTTCACGACCACCGCACTCCCCTCCGTCGCCACAATGGAGTGCGTCATGGTCGTGGACGTCCATTGTGGCCACGCCTGGTGCCTCGCTCATCGGGGCTGCAGTTTGCCCCCGGCGTGTGCCCGTCGCACGGCTCTGCCATGTTCATCCGCCCCGTAACATTGTCGATGCCGCTGGTGTCACCGAGGCCGCCGATGGAGTTCTTGCCGCCCCCACCACCACTGCCATCGACCGGGCTCAAGGTGCCATGGAACGAGGGTGGTGACTCTATATGGCTGGACAGTGTGGCACCCCCTTCTTGACCAACCGCAGCAACAACACAGGGGCATGGCCTCCTGGCTTCGCCTATGACCTTGACACCGTCCTCCCGTCGGTGCTTCGCACCACCTTTGAATCGCGGCTGCTCCTACGCCGATGTCGTAGCTGCCCGCCCCGTCTAGCGCCAGGGTGCCCTCCCGAACAGAGACGCCCTCGAAGTCGGGTTTGCCTCTTCCTCGAACGAGGGAGAGGCGGCTCCCCGCCTCTAAGCAGCCTCATATGGGTAGGTGGGGGTAGCCCTATCATTCTTGGCTCGCAGCAACGACCCTTGCGACCAGAGCTTGCCAGGGATGGGTGGTGCCCACCCTGCTCGCTGTTGGGTATTCTTAACATCATTACCAAAAGTAGACTTAGTTTTCTAATTCTGTTAACGGTGCCAAAAATGCCAAACCTATCTCTCATGCCACTTAAGCCAAGTTGTCATCCCCAGCATGACATGAGAGACGCGGTATTGAAATATGCAATTGCTCATCTAAATAAATAATGAATGGGATCTGCAAGCGCACAGATTAATACCGATGTAGCA
>Ga0182004_10000155_pt1 | contig 31961 bp, 24 predicted proteins | sample Sormic07211540_1_FD_120479 | JGI IMG/M metagenome (GOLD analysis project Ga0182004, IMG submission 120479) | Endophyte microbial communities from Sorghum bicolor roots, Mead, Nebraska, USA - 072115-40_1 MetaG | ecosystem: Host-associated > Plants > Roots > Unclassified | place: USA: Nebraska...
ATTGAGTTGAGAGACAAGAAATTTGATTGTAGAAAAAGATAAATATGTGCCGAAAAAGGAAGATCGATCTACTAAACGTATTTTAAATATTTTTCTTATTATCAACATACAAAGAACAACAAGAAAATATCACAACAAATCTTATGCATCTGCATGTATACACAACAATGTTGCTAAACCCTATGATGAATTTTAATTTAAAGAAAATTTTCATTTTACTATATTGTCATAAGCACAGAAATACAAAATAAATTATTTTAGCTTTATTTTCAAAGAAGCAAATTTAGGGTGTTACACTTGGCAAATAGAGGGGAAGAACTTGCATATATGCCAAGCCCCTCCGTGCTTGGCATCGTGTCCCTCACGCGAAATCTGTCGCCCTCGCCCATGGTCGCACGACTACTCCCTCCTCCCACCGCCAGATTTTTTTTGTCAAGTGATTAATGCAAAATCATTGGAGATTGTCTCTTTTCACCTTTGTCATATTTATTTGGGACTTGGCAAACTCCCTCATTTGCCAAATGAACTATGCAAAACGGTTGAGGATGCTCTGATGGCTTGCCTAACTAGCCTCGCGGTGGTCTGTGACCCTCGTCGTGATGGTCCCTATTCTCCTTAGTTGAAAGGTCCTAATATGGCTAGAGAAGGTGAATATCCTATTTAAAAATTCTACAAAGTACTAGAGCAAAGGGTTAGTATAACAAATGGCGTAATGCAATTTTGCTCTACCTCTACAAGAGATGAAAACCACCTATCAAAGCAAGTCTAGTTGCTATAATCTCTATGTTCAATCAATGACTAAGTCACTACTTACACTAGAGAGCTATCCAAAATTTCTATACAAGATAGTAAGCTACACTAGTTTATGGGAATGTAAAACAATGAGAGGTAATCTTTATACCGCCGTTTAGAGGGGATGAACCAATCATAAAAATAATATGAAATCTAATCATCAAGTGAAATCCAATGAGACAATCACAATAGAGACACAAGATTTTTCTTCCAAGGTTCACGTGCTTGCTGGCACGCTAGTTCCCGTTATGTCAATCAACACTTGATGGTTCAGCAGCTAAGATGTGTTACACGAACCTCATCCACACAATTGGACACCACAAGAACCAAACCACAAGTAAGGTAGCTCAATAACACGAGCAATTTACTAGAGTTACCTTTTGGCTTTCTGTCGCGAAAGGTACAAGCCCCCTCATAATCACCGAGAGCTGGCCACGAACAATCACCAACTCATACCAATCCTCTTCTATTGCTCCAAGCCATCAAGGTGGTGGCAACCACGAAGACTAACAAGAACTTCACAGCCACAATGATTCCCATGTGCCACTAGATGCAATCACTTATGCAAATGCACTTAAAATCACTCTCAATCTTACAAAATCAGGAATCTATGAAGGAGATGAGTGGGAGGTGTTTGCTTAGGCTCACAAGGATGTCAAGTATGTTAAAGTGCCAAGAGCATGAACCCCAGCCAGCCAAACACTAATCTTAAAAAAAAGTCGGCTAAATACTATTTATAAGACCCCAAAGAGTAGAGTTATTGGCTCTCTGTTCTCATAGAAAACAGGGCCACTAGATGCTCCAGTCGGATCGACCAGACGCAGACCCCAGCATTTGGTGCATGGATGCCTACCACGTGACATCTGCCTTTAACCGTTGTGCGTTAGATCTCAATGGTTAAGTTCACACTGGACGCTCTTCACAAGATGACAAGATGCAGACGCCTAGTGTCCGGTCGTTACTCAAAGAGGTTCTAGAACGTGATTTTTATCACTGGATAGGTCTTGTGCCTGGTGACCGGACTCGCGCCAGTGTCTAACTCCTTCAGCTCACACGTCTATGCCACGTTACACAGACTGGACGGTGAATAGTGTTTACACAATGTTTGGTTAGCAGCGTCCAACGCTATCAAGAAAGTGACCAGACATGCAGGTCTCTGCATCCGATGCTAAATCCTCAAAATAGAACTGACTGGACGCAGCCCCTACGTCCGTTGAGTGTTGCTCAGAGATACACTCCTGTGACTTCACCACCTTTTCAAATCTACCTCCGATGCAGTGGAAAATAGGCATTTCATTTCATAAAATGCCAAATCTCACCTCCCAAGCTTGGTGGGAGGGAGAGAGGATCCCAAACCCATCTCTACCCTTTAAACTCCACCTCCTTTGCAAATATGTCAACACCACCATGTGTATACCATCGTGCATGTGTGTTAGCATTTTCATAATCATTTTCTTTAAAGGAGTTAAGTTAGCTCACTAGGTTCTAAATGCATGCACATGAACAATGTCACCTAGTGGCACTCAATAGATCACTTAGCCAAAGAATCCCCCTCTTTATAGTACGGCTATTTAACCTAAGTGTGATCACACCCTCTATAGTGTCTTGTTCACCAAAACCGAAACCCTAAGCAATACCTTTGCCTTGATCTCCATAGAGTTTTGTTTTTCTCTTCCTTCTTTCTAAGTTCAACACTTGATCACCATGTGGTCATCACCACTATCACCATGCCTCTAGGCTCCACCACTTGGTATGTACTAACCTTATCTAATTCACACTCTTAGCATAGAAATTAGTACTTGAGTTTTATTAATTATCCAAAATTAAACTTGGGCTTCCACTAGTTCTCTGTTTTGTGGGCACTACATGGCGAGGATGGTTATCACGGAGTGAAGGATTGCCAAGGGTGGCGTGCCGGTGACACCTTGAGGGAAACCCTCACCAGTCAAAGTGTGGAGGTCTGCCCGATGCCATAGGGAAATGCTAGACTTGAAGGCCTTAATGGGCCCACCGCACCCGTTGAAGATTTGGAGTAGTTGGCTAGAGTTGGGAGATTAAAACTGTACCCTTGGATGCAGTTCTATGTGTATCTAGTAAGTGCCAACCGTAGTGTAATTTTACCTTGACCCCTGGTATAGTTTATAAATACACGGGGCGCTCGTTCAAGAAAGGGACGGATCTTTTTCGAACAAATTATTTAGCATTTAATCCACTTTAGTTTTCCACACTCTCTCTCTCTCTCTCCACCCCTCTCCCTTTGTTCATTTACTAAATACCTATGGGAAATCCTCGGCCTTTCCTGCATGGTCCTCCACGAGGGTGAGAGGCTAGGAGTAACCCCACAAATCTATTTAAAAGTTTCTCTCCATGACTATAGTGACTAATTTTTAAATTTAATATTATTATTATTAATGATGCATTGAAACTAATTAATAGTATATCTAGAAAGAACTTCTATTTAATTTTATTAATGATACATAAAGATTAAATTAGTTTGAATTCTTTTTATAATTTAGTTTAAACCTAATATATCTTTTGTTCTAAATTATTTATAATTTATAATTCCGTGATAAAATACTATATAAATAATGATTGGCTATCGGTGAACTTAGTTGTAAAATCCTGTTCATGTATGTTGAATTTAATTTAACAATATGCATTTTTAGTTAAATTGAGTAACTATCCAAATAGAATCCTAATTTGAGACATCCGTCTCTTATTTATATTCCAAAATATTCATAAACATGTTCAAATTTAAATTAAAATATGGTAAAAAATGATAGCCAAATTTGATTTCATGTGTCATCCTTAGGGGCTTTTTAGTTGGCGGAAATTTTAAATTTTGGCTACTGTAGTACTTTCATTTGTATTTGACAATTACTGTACAATCATTAACTAACTAAGCTTAAAAAATTCGTCTCGCAAATTATACAAATAGCTATTTTTATCTACATTTAATACTCCATATATATACCACAAGATTTGATGTAATAAAAAAATTTAAAATCTTTACAAAATTTTTGAGGAACTAAACAGCCCCTTACTATCGAAGAGGCACGTTCTCCACTCCACCTAGAAGCCGAGCTGGCGCCACCTTGTTACAAGACGACACGAAATTCTGGCCCAGTCCAAAGTCGACCGTTGGGTCCGCCTCCGCCCCGAAATCAAATCAAATCGCCCCTCCCACGCCACGAATCCATTCCACTTCCGCTTTTGACCGTTGCGTTGCATAATCTCCCTCCACAAAAACTCAAACGCTCCTCCCGCTCACGCCGCCGCTCTCCTCCCCAACGCACCAGCACCAGCGAGCGCGGCATTGAGAAGCAGCAGCAGTACAGGTTCACAGCAGAGCCACCCCGTCGAGGAGACGGACGCCGCGAGATGGTGTCCAGGACGCCCACCAAGGCGCCGCCGTCGCCCAAGCTCGGTACCGGCAGCGTCACCGTCACCCCGTCGAAGCCCTCCCCGACGCTGGTGGCGCGCCGCGGCCGTGCTCTCCGCCGCCGTGTTTCCCCCGCCACCGCCACCAAGCGCCGCCGCGGGAGCCCGCTCAAGTCGCTCGCGTCGGCGCCCGCCGCGGTCGCCGCCTCCTTCGACCGCTCCATCCGCACCTGCCGCCGCCGCCTCCTCAAGCTCTTCGCCCGCCTCGCCGTCCTTGGCAGCCCGCGCAAGCGCCGCGCTGCCGCCGCGGGGTTCCAGCGCCTCCGCTCCTCCTCGACTCCCCCTCCTCCTCCGCCGCTGCCTTCGCAGAACCCCGCGGTCCGCGCGCAGTCCGCGGCGCTCCCGCCGCCGCCGTCACCGGGGAGGCGGACGCTGTTCCTGGACCTCGACGAGACGCTCATCCACTCCCAGACGGACCCACCGCCGTCGCGGTTCGACTTCACCGTGCGCCCCGTCATCGGTGGCCACGCGGTCACCTTCTACGTCGTCAAGCGCCCGGGCGTGGAGGCGTTCCTCCGCGCGGCGGCCGAGATCTTCGACGTCGTCGTCTTCACCGCGGGGCTCCAGGAGTACGCCTCCCTCGTGCTCGACCGCCTGGATCCTGACGGGGAGGTGTTCGCGCACCGCCTCTACCGCGGCGCCTGCCGCGACGCCGGTGACGGCAGGCTCGTCAAGGATCTCGCCGCCACCGGCCGGGCCCTGGACCGCGCTGTCATCGTCGACGACAATCCCAATGCGTACGCTCTGCAGCCGGAGAACGCCGTCCCGGTGGCGCCGTTCGTGGATGATGACAACGATCAGGAGCTGCAGAGGGTGATGGCGTTCTTGGACGTTGCCGCGGGGTACGAAGACACCCGGGAGGCCATCAGATACTACAAGGATCTCGTCATGGCGAACTGAGCCGCTGTCCTGCCACCCGGGAGGCCATCGGATACTACAAGGATCTCTTCTTGAAGCAGTTTCAGGTTTAAAAGTTGGTACATTTTGGCAGATTTATCTACTGGTTAGTCGGAAAGAGAGAGGTTGCAGCAGAACAGGAGATGTGTTAAAGCTTTGACTTTTCAGGATCTTCCTGAATTTCAATGCGAGTTTTATGATGTAACTGAAACCAAATTGAATTGTTACAGTAGAATGTTGAAATCACCGATTACAAACTTATTTTTGTTTTGGATGGTGATGAGCATTCTGAGGCAGTTTTAGGGAGTCAGATGGTGATGAGCATCCAAGTTTCAGAGTCTTCCTGAATTTATCTATGCTGCTGAAATCAAATTGAAATTGTAGTATCTGCAGATGCTTTGAAACTATGGCGTTATAAGAATTTTGTCATTCGGTGTCCCTTATGGGAACAAACATTTTGGGGAACGAGGATTATAGGAGAAGAGAATATGAGATGATGTCCAACATTCAGGAAATTTCCTCAATTGGGGCCAAGCATGTCGCTGAAATCAAAATATGTAATTGTAGTCTGTGGAATGCTTTGAAGCTATGGAATTACAAGCACAGGGATATGTCTCCATATCTCTCGTGCACAATTTCCAACTAATTACTATCTTTTTGTTTCTTTCCCACATGATGCAAATTGATAGCTAGTTTCTAGGTATAAAAGAAAGGATGGACAAACAAACTGTAGATGCAAACAAGCGTTTTGGTCGAATAGACAAACAACTGTCAAACTGATACCAAAACTATTTGAAACTATTCTGATCATCTGTGTTCACTCCTACAATTTGGAACGCGACGGAGCACGCCCAGCTACTCCACGTTAGCGAAATTTTTTTACATCGTCCCATCCCAGATTCAACGGGGAGATTGGCCTCGGGCTCCTGTTATCGGTGCTCTCGAAGCATGGCCGTGTCCAGTGCGCTGCTCGGCCAGAGGGTCTGTCTGCTCCCGTACAGTTACCAGCCAATAGAGTGTTTCCAGCGACGTGCTGCACTGCTACTCCAAATAAAAAAAAGGGGCTGCCAAAAAAGGGGAAGGAGAACGGTCTTCTCTGCTCGCAGTTCCACGCTAGTCACCTCCTCCTGCTCCGTCTCCACATTGCTCTCTCTGTCGCCGTACTCTAGGCCCTGGGCGTTCCATGTCGTCTCTCACTGTCGCTGTGCGTGCATTCGCCGGTTCCTCTGTCTCACCGTCCACGGAGGGAGGAGCCCGGGCATGGCTAGGCGAGGCCGCACGCCGGCGCCGGCGCCTTCGCTGCTCCTGCCCTCGCCCCACCCCCGTCTCTCCTTCTAGATATGGCGGCGCAGCGGAAGGGCTCCAGCACGGCCTTCTTCGCGATCCTCATCGCCTCCGTCAAACATAGGGTCATGGTCGTCCTCGACTACCTTGCCGCAGTCTTCGCACCGAGGTTCGTTCCTCCTCGATCTCCATCTCAGTCTTGGTCTACTGTTTGATCTAGGTCTTCTCTTTTCTCAGATCGAGGCGGTGGAGGACGCCCAGTAAATTCAGATGTGTAGCAATGAACTCAATATGACCTGGGTTACTGTTGCAAAAAATTATTTTTTTGCTATATTATTTTGTCAGCGCTTAATTTTCAGAACTTTGTAGGACACGGTGTCTTCAGAATGAGAGGATCCTTTCTTGGATTTATCTTCTTCATTGAGAAGAGGTATAATTGCTCCTCTTCCCCATTTTTATTTATTCTCATAAGGACTGCAATACTTTGAGGGATTTTAGTTTGTCATTTCTATACATTCTTACGCTTATTTGCAGTGTCTCAGTTTCTACTGGACATCATTTATTTGATTTAATTGGAACATCAAATCCTGCAAATTGAGAATGTTGCTTATTTTCTCCTAATTGTGCAGGTCATCAGCCAATTGAAGGGCTCATTAAATCTTTAGTAGAGTCTTGGGGTCTTGTGGTATGATAGATCCTGTCTCTTATCCTGCCACCTCCTCAAACTATTATTGAGTTTGCCGCTGGGCCAATAAAAAAATCTTGGTGGTTCCAAAACAGCTCTTATTTTTCTTCTCTTCTCTTCAGACTAGGCGCTCTTTGCAAAATGTTTTTTTACTATAATTGCTGAGGGTGTATTATGGGTCCTGAAGTTATATGATTATGAGAGTTCTTTGTAGTTCAGTTAAAACTTTAGGATACAAATAGCACAGTTAAACCTTGCATAGGATACCTAAGTAGACTATGTCACACAAAGGAAGTACTCCATCATGTTCATTCAGACGTGTCTGAATATCACCATCACATCGCTGTAAAATTCTAAGACCTGCCAGCACAGCTGTATGCCTGTAGTTATTTTGATGATTTCCACGCCTACTATTGTTATCAAGAGTTTGTGAAGGCTGGTAACTTCTAAATGGTCGCTGAATTTTTGTATCTGCAACCTGATAAAAAGATATAGGTAGAAACTGATATTTGTCAGGATATAAAAGATTTTGCTACTTCTTGCGTAGATGCTTACTACACATTTTACCTTAAATTTATTATATATCGACTGCTACAAATTCCAGGAATTAGGAAGACTACATGTGAATTTAGTTTTCATTACCCCATTCTCAAATTTGCTTCTTATTCATGAAGCTTTGCATGTATCAAACCATCCTGAACTTCACTGTGACCTGTACTCACGTTTCTCAGTCTATGCTTAAATACACAATAGATCAGGTCTAGCTGCAGGCATATATGGCGGAGTGAGTTCATATTCATGTTTAATGAATTCTTCTATACAGTTTCCATTTCTTATACCAAGTGAAAATTGAGGTGTATGATTTATATTGTTTTCCAAGCAAGAAACACAGGTTACAACTCTGGGCTACTGAAATATGCAACTTATCACCTATTTGCACTTTTATCTAATAACTCATTAAATATTTGGACTTCAAATTTCATCGTGTAAATGAAACATGCAAGGTTTGAGATCACACAAATCAGCATGTCACTAAAATAGCTTCCTGAAAAAGAAATCTGAGCCCCCAAAAGTGTCAGAATACATTATTTGAAGTGTTTACTGCAGCATGTCCAGGCCACGTAGGTAGGGGCGAAGCTACGTTGAAGACTGTGGGTGCCCAACAAAATTTGAAAAATCACCATTACGAGGAGACTTTCATCATGGTTATAGATTAAATTTTCATAACTATAAGAGAAAGGCACCCCCCCCCTCTAATTTGCTCTAGCTTCGCCCTTGCACATAGGGTATTTGTACCACTTAGTTCAGTTACTATTACAAGCAAGCTTAGGCTTTCTGGTTAATTTCACAGTTAGTTTACCTCGGTTATGATTTTATATTAGTCTGTTGTGCCAATCATGAACATTTACTTATAAATTTTGGGTTTGTGCAAAAATCTTGATTGTGCATTTATTTGTAATTTCCTTGATAGTTGAACTGGCAAATGATTTCATCAGCGCAAGATCTACCTGGTGAATGGTGATGGAGTGCTGGTTGAGAAAGCTCACCTCCGTCTCCATCTCGAAGACATGCGATTTGTAGATTGACGCATACACTCCTATATGTATTTTCCCTACCTACTATTTTAGCGATTACTCTTCATGTAGGGTTAAGTGTGCCTACGAGTGCCCTACCCAGATCTGCCAATAGATTTTTTTTCAACCTGTCCATACTAATGTTGCATGTATTGCTATTGTTTTCTTCATGTTCGGTAATTCCTTCTTGGCTTTAACTATTTTGTGTATGTGCCCTACTTTTGAAGTTGGATATGTTGGACGCTGGTGCACAGACTGCCTAGCTTGGTACTTCTCTTGTATTTCTTCTATTTACTCAATAATCAAAATTAAAGCTCCTTATACTAGCCCATTTTGTTTGCAGCCTCAACTTCCAGTCAGCGAAGCCTGATTTATGTGCTCCTTTGGGTGCACTCAGCAAGCGGTATTCACAGAGATGGAGTCATCAAACAATTTCTGAAAATGATTTTCTGTTTTGGTGACAACCTTATTCTCACCCTTTCCTTCATGCCCCCTTCATGTGTACCTCACATTTTGTGCCTATTTTATATTCACCGTCCCTACCTTATTGTCGTGCCCATTTTTTGGTCCCTGCCGCTTTGCTTTCACAAGAAACCTTTATTTAGTTTCGTAAGAAAGATGTATGAGGTCAGGTGACATATACATGGATAGTTGCAGGCCAGAAAAATATATTTATTTCCATTGTTGTACTCTAATTTTAAGTTCCTGTCCGTATGTATTGCAATTTATGCTTGGAGTTCTATATAGACAACTCAAATTAATGCCCATCTTTATATTGGCTAATTATACCATCTTGTCTTGCAATTTTTTGGTTCCTAGGTTTTTGCTTCTGTGGGGAAGTTTTGTTTAGTTTGATAACAAAGATATATAGGGTCCAGGTGGTGTGTATGTGTGTGTGCATAATTGCAACCAGAAACCTATATTTATTTTGATTGTTACAGTGACAATGCATAACAAAACAGTGACTATGTGTAGTCATAGACGCCTTTTGGATCAGCAAAGGGCCCATATATAGGGCCAATATATTTGTTATCTTTTGCTTAATTATAGTTCAAGGTGTTCACAGACAAAATGAAACCAAGAAATAGTTACATGACTGCAAATTCAAAACTCAATAGCTGCGTATTTTTTGCACAAAACAACAATTCACTTGACTGATACTATGTACCCTTGCGGGGAAGTTACCCAATTTTGTTTACTGTGGCACATATATGTTTCATTATTCAGTCTTCTCTGTTTAAAACTAATCCAAAATGCAAACCCGCTACTCGACCCATTCTTATTCCACCATACAACTATCTTTTGAATGCCCCCTTTCTTACTGTAAATTTACCAACTTATTTAGCTAAAGAACCAATTTAGTCATTATCCCAAAGTTCTTGGCTGTACATTTGTGAAAAAAAGGATAAAAGGTAAATAGTTACATCAACAAAGACCAAGGAAGAAATGAGCAACTGATAATACTCTTAGCTCTCTACATCTGTTTACCAAGCACCAACCATTCTTCCCTATCCTACCTGATTTAATAGAAACCACACTGGTATCATCTATTATTTTTTAACTGATTGCCTTTGCTGCTCCACAGAATGACAACATAGAACAAGATGGCTGCTTCAACGTTTGGCGAAATGCACGAGGTTATATTTATCATGCCATGATTGCCTTGCCATCTCAATTCTATGTGCATAGCAACAGTTTCTGAGAAACACACATCAACATGTTTAGGAACTTTCATCGTGTCACTCCTCTACTCATTATGTTGTTCAATTATGCTTTGTCTACTATGCCTTGGTAATATCAACAGCTGTCTGATTCAATATATATTTTTCAAATGTCAATTTACCATCTACATCTATACCTACACATATAACATTATATTGCTTGCAAGCAAACTTCAATAGAAACTTACTGATCGCGCGCAGGGGCGCGCGTTTCCTACTAGTTTTTTCTAATTGTGCAGACAAGTCAGACATTGTAATCCAGTGCTAATCTTGCACTCCAACGAGCTAAGAAGAATCATCTTAATCTTGCACTCCAATGAGCTAAGAAGAATCATCTTAATCCGTTTTTTTCTGTACCCCCTAAGTACACCCTGGTAGAATGTCAAACATTTTAATTTCTATTGCCCATATGAGAAACTGTTGCAGAAATTTGTTCTCAAACTAAAATATTGTCCCTGAATTGATTAGTCCTAGAGACTAACTAGGATCATTTTGATCCCATAGAAGTGCAAACCCCCGTTCCCACCAAAATCAAAAGAGGTTCCAGAATCACCAGCATTTAGGGATGTCTCCTTTTTATTCATCCATATTATTTTGATGATGATCTAATATTCCCAAACTATAGAGGTGCCTCAAACTTTCTTGTACGAAAATAGGAGCCTAAAAAGGGAAGTTTTGTCAATGAGCATGAAAGTTTCATTCTAGAAGAGCCACAAGCTCCATATTTACATGAGAAGTTTCCATAGTCAATACGAGTAATTCACTATGATAATGCACATATGAGATGTATCAAAAGTTTTATTTCAAAAAGGTTATAAGAACAGCATACCCTTTTGTTTTGAATAAACAAAATTGTTCCATGAGTTAGAGGATCTTTTAAGCTAAAAATGCTCCTTTGGTTGGTGTAACGCTTACACTGATTGAACTGTTTGTCTAGCAATTGTTGTGAATCTACTACCACAAAGAACATAGATAAAAGAACTTTCTGACAGGAGGCTGGAGCCAAATCGGCTGAACCCATTTAAGTTGGGTAACAAAACCTATCCACTAATATATGTTGGAATATGATCCGAATTATAACGTGAGTCCTACGGGGACGCCTAGAGAACCCATGGTGGTTATGTTTATTAGTAGATTTGTTTCCGTATTTGACTGCAGTCAGTCCGTCCTATAAATACATCTTGTAAGCCGTTCTAAAGACTCTCGTCATATAGTGAAGATCGCCAATTGGCGCCCGTGGTTTTTTTCCACGAGAGTTTACCACATATCTGTGTCTCGTGTTCGATCTATTATTGCTTTAGTTTCTAACAATATAGGCCCATGCAATGCACCAAACAAAGAGAGAGGAAATGTGACACAATGAATGACACTAAGTGGATGGAGATTGGGGATTGATTGACCATACATAGGCTGGCCGACCCCACCCCTACTGCTCCAAGTATTCACCCACATGTGATGTATTTGAAAATTCTCCACTCGTCCCTTATGAATTACTCCTTCCGGTCCTCTATATCTGGCGCCTACCTGTTTTTTTTGGTTTGGCCATAATATCTAGCGGACTAGAATACCGAGAGAGAATTAATTACGGAGCAGGTTAAACGAAGCGTTCTCGGCAACAAAGTCTTGTGCGTGCGTCCCAGCTTGGCAACCAAAACGTTGCATCTGTCCTAGCTCGATTGCATGCTGACCAATAGACTTCTCAAGACTAGGCCGCTGTTACTCGCAGTTAATACCCTTCTTGGTCTCTGGAATTAGCTCGCCCATGCCAGATATAGAGGACCGGAAACATCCATAAAACTCGATGAAACCAATCTTGGGAGATTATTTGAGCACAACTTTGACTCGACACATTAGCTTGCGTAAGTTTTATTCTTTGACTACTACTCAATTTTGTGAGACTGTTCTCAGATAGGAAGATATTACCTAAATTGTTAAAAGATGAACACAACAAGATAGAAGTATTTCCTTCTTGAGTAAGTATTACTTGGAGAATTTTTTTTAGGCTAAGCTTTAAAACCCTCAGCTTCACATCTCCTAATGGTTTACATGTCCTATCAAAGCCAAATATGTTACACGATAAAACCCATACATATCCTACATTTTATTGTGTTAGTTTTGAGACATTACGAAGTAGTGACACTTCAAAGCCGACCTATTTCCTTCATGTTTACCTTTTATTGCTGGTCTTTCCCATATATCTGTTTATGCTCAATTTATTGTTAAATTCAAGGATTCTTTTTGTCAAGCGTTTCTCCAAACCAAACCCAAGATCTTTTCACTTATCATATCCACCAATATTATCTTCCCAAATAAATACTCCAATTCCTTACTCCATCTACCATTTGTAAAATCCCCTCAAATCCCTTGAAAAAGAAGGCAGATCAGAAAATAAAATAAAAATAAAATAAAATAAAATAAAAGAGGCACCAATTGACATTCCTCCACCAAATCAAACACATGTTCCTTTCACTTATCCTATCGGAATCATGGGGAGCTGATACCTTCCTAATACTTTTAGTGCTCCCCAAGATGCAATCCATACCATTGAGAGGTAAAAGAAGGTGCATCTGACCTGGGCCCATTTCAAACCACCTCTCCTCTTTGCCTACAAGTACCGCATGCCTAAGAACCGACTTATGCAAGCTATAAATAGAACTCCACTTCTAGAAAGAAGAGATACAATATTGAAAATCTCATGATAACACATTAAGATTATTATGCAATGCATCAAAGAAAATAAGTTAAGAAGTAAACCATAATTCTTATTTATCTCGTATATGTTCACATCTATATGATATTCCTCGATTTACTTCCAAACATGGATGTGACTAACAGGTCATCATCAAACATGCTTATTTGAAAAAAAAAGAAGAAGAAGACTAGAAAATTTGAAATAAATGATGTTATCACTACTAAAAAAATTGTGAGGCATTTTGGAAAAGGCCTCGGAGGTGGACAGGATATCCAACTTTCATTAACCGAGGCAGTTACAAATAACCGCCTCAGTTAATCGATTTACAGAGCGGACAACATAAAATGCTCGCCTCGGTTAACTTATATTAACTGAGGTGGTTTATTGTAATGCAACCGCCTCGGTAAATCATTAACTGAGGCGGTCATCATAATACAACCGCCTCGGTAAAGTAGACCCAGCCCGTTAGCCTACATCAACCCAATATCAATCATCTTATATAAACAGAGAGTTAGGGTTTCTCACATCAGCCTCTCACTCCCTTAACCCCTCCCTATCCTTAGCCACAGCACGACCCCTTCCCATCTCGTTTGCTTGACACTCCTCCCCTAGCCCGACGCTCCTCACATCCCGTTGTCTTCTCCCCTCCCGTCAGTGCCCCCTTCCCTCCCGGCGGTGGCCCCTCCCCTTCTCCCTCGGCGGCAGACCTCCCCTTCCCTCTCGTGGTAAGGGCCTCACCACCCCGGCGGCGAGGGTCTCCACCACCCTAGTCGCGAGCTGCTTCGGGGGCGGCGGATCCGCGGGCACGGCAGGTGTAGCTCCCAGTGGCGCTGCTCCCCTCCTCCATGTCATCCTCTCCGCTGGTGACGCTCTTCTCTAACCAGATCCAGACGCACGACAAAGCATAGGCGACCGGATCCAGACCTTCACTATGCGGGGACTGGCCTCTTCTTCTGCCCTAGCACTTGGGGGCCTTCCTCTCCCTTTGGTGGGCGGATCCAGGTAGGAGGAGCTCTCAATCAACCCCCACGGTGGCGAGCGCGGCCCTAGTGGCGGTGGCGGCGTGCAGACGATGGCGGTGGCCGAGTCTGGCGTGGAGCTAGGCCCAAATGCAGGCCTGTTAAGGGCTAGATCTAGGCTTTTTTATTTTTTTAGATTAACCATGGCGGGCATGGAATTGCCTCAGTTAATGGTCACATTTACCGTGACCTTACCAAAAACCACATCGATTAATCTTATTTGCTTCTATCGACCAATCTTACTCATTCAGTTAATAAGTTCTGACTCTATCGAGCCATTTTTTATTATAAGATCAGCCCATGTGACCCATTGATCATGCTTCCATGGGTCGGATCAACTATCTAATTGGTCAAGGCGGCCAATTCCCATCCTAACCCATCGAGGCCAAGGCATGAGACATGTGACGCGGGCTTTAGTAGGAGTCTACATCGTGCCCAGTGGAAGCATCCCTTTATCATCTGAAATGCACACGCGGATGTGAGGCTGATGAAACTGACCTAATAAATTGATGTCTATATGATGCAACTTTTCTACATTGTGAAGTTGAGCAGACTATATGGACTTTCTAGTGGCACATCCCGACTTCGGTAGAAAGAAACAAAAATCCTAATAAACCAGGCAGAGCATTTTTTTTCTCTCCATTTCTCTGTTGGATTTACACACATACTATAACCCAAAATTATTATATAATGATGAGTCAAAATAAAAAAATTATCTGAAATGTTCTAGACAAAAGGTTATTGAAAGGTTGATTAATCTGAAAGAGAACCTTTCATCATGTGAAATGCTCCAGAAAAGAAAGCAAGAAGAATCATCATCTCAAAGTAAGTAATGGGAACACTGGGCTAAACTATATTTTTGGCACTTTGGCAGCATTCCGTGCACTCCAAACCGGCCCTTTCTTCATTTATTATTGTTGAGGATCGTACCATTATTTGATCTCAACTTCACTCTAAAAGGCTTATTTGGCACAGCTCAACTTTACTAGAAAAGTTGTTTTTTTAGAAAATATCTTTATGAGCAACTTTCTAGATGAAGTTGAGCTGTTTTGGAAAAAGTGTTTGGTAAAATAGCTTCACCAACTACTTCATGCATAGATGAGAGAGAGAAATGTGAGAGAGACTACAATAAGCTACTTTTTTCAGCTTCATCTCAACTTATATTTTTGTGAGAGGAGAAGAAAAACACCTTCACCCATAAAGCCGTTTTAGAAATAATTATTTGGCAAAAAGAAACAGCTCACAACAGCCTATAAAGCTATTGTGAGTTGTACCAAACGGAACAAAAGAATAAGCTCTAAAATATATAATATAATAAATTAACAATCATATAAATAATAAAATGCGGTTCAGCACAAGCTAGGCGCCTAGGCTCGCTCTGAAAATTGTCAAAGACCACGTCAACACAAAAACCAAAAGGACAAAAACGACGGACCTTTTTCACTTCCCCGTGAAGCTACGAGCACCTGATTGCCGTGACAATCCTGGTAAAGCGTACACGGAACATAGCCAATTCGTCCGAACTACTACTCTACTTTAATTTGAGAGGTCAATTTGTTGGGAGATGACCTTATATATACACACGAGGGTGCGCGTGTGCAAGGACGAAGCCAGAAAAAAATTTAGAGGGGGCTGAACAAAAGTTCTACATCAACTTAGCTCTACTATTACCCCTCGTAAATATAGATTAATGATGAAGTTCACAAAATATATCTAAAAAATAAAGTTCTTAGCCCACCCTACCTTATAAATTTGTATCTAAAATTAAAAGGAGAGCACTAGAAATTCTACTGAGCCAGGAGCGGTAGGGGGGCTGGAGCCCCCCTAGCCCCACTACTGACTTCGTTGCTGCGTGTGTATTCATAAAAATGAGTGTGCGCTCGTGTTTGTGAGCGTCTGTAACTAAGTCTCACAGAAAATATATGCATACGCACCACACTCACGATCCAAGAATGCTAAGAGTGAATCCCATGAAGAAAGTATTAGCTTCCATGAACTTCCCTCTGATCAGCATCTGGGAGAGTTCTTTCTAACTAGCTAATACTAACCCTGCCCTGAACACATTCACAACTGTAAGCCAGAGGATAACCATAATTTGCCACCTCTTTGACACTGAAAGACTTTTCTAGACCATGTATAGATTTTTTTATATGGGCTTACGGAAACTAGCCCATGTATACACTTTAACACGGTGCAGTGAATCCATGAATAACTTCTTTGTTTCTAACAAATGCATTCTTTCTGTACTTACAATTAAACTTTTTTTTTAAAAAAAAAGGACAACAAAATCTCAACGATTCACACGATATGATGACAAAAGTCAACGAAATTTCCTTCGCAAAAAAGTAATGAAATTCCATCAGATACTAATAAAGACGATAGCATCGCATGGCGAATTCGAGCTCTGGGTCAGCCGCTACAAGCATGTTGATCACGCGAGAGCAACTCATCAACTAACTCCCAAATGAGGGAGTTTGTGTTCACATCGCCCATGTAATTTAAAACAGTTTTTATATGCATGCATTGTGAAGAATTCCCGGACACACCACACATGCATACGAGTAGACTAGTCTCCGTGTTCAGTCGACGAAGGAAATCAGGATAATAAATCTTTTTAGGAGACAACCACACGGTGCATCTCGCCATCTAGCTGGAGCCTGGAACTGCTGGACCCCATAAATAGTGCTTGATTTAGACCAAGCTGCTCCCTCATCATCATCTTCTTCTTCCTCCTCGCAACACGGAGCGGTCAGCTGCTGCTGCTGCAGGCAGAGATGGCAGGAGCAGAGGTTGCAAACGGCGCCGTGCACGAGGGCGGCGCCCTGGCTCTGGAGGAAGGCAGAGGAGGAGACGAAGCAAGGTGTGAGAGCTCCGAGCAGGACGGAGCCGGTCGTAGCCGCCCCATGTTCTCCGTGCCGTTCGTGCAGAAGGTATGCTTCTCTTGCTTTCAACCATTTGATGGCTGCTTCACTTTCTTTCTTGCAATTCAGCAAAAGGTATGCTTCTTGCATGCATGCTTAGCAAAAAAAAAATCATGTATCCTTGGGGAGGGATGATCAGTAGTGTTCAAACACTCTTACGGAGCAACAGACAGAGGAAAGAACAAGATGAAGAAAAAAGAACTGCTCATGTCTTCTGATCTGAGTTGTGCGCCAGAAATGGCCAAATTCAGAAAAATACTGTAATAAGTACACGGGCGGCTAAGGGGAAAGAAAACTCCAAACATTTCTTGTGCGTTGTTGCTACATACTTCACAACATCTTTGTCGTGTGATTCATCCAATCGACATCCAGTCCAGACAAAAGAATAATCAGTCGGCAACTAGGTGAATGAAGCAACCCCATATGTGTGATGTGAACGCGGCGATGTGTGATTCTGATGCAGATCGTCGCGGAGGTCTTGGGGACCTACTTCCTCATCTTCGCGGGGTGCGCGGCGGTGGCGGTGAACCTTCGGACGGGGGGCACGGTGACGTTCCCGGGCATCTGCATCGTGTGGGGGCTGGCCGTGATGGTGATGGTGTACTCCGTCGGCCACATCTCCGGCGCGCACCTGAACCCGGCCGTCTCCGTCGCGTTCGCCACCTGCGGGCGGTTCCCCTGGAAGCAGGTGCCCGCGTACGCGGCGGCGCAGGTGATGGGCGCCACGGCGGCGAGCCTGACGCTGCGGCTGCTGTTCGGGAACGCCAGGGAGCACTTCTTCGGGACCGTCCCGGCGGGCTCCGACGTGCAGTCGCTCGTCATCGAGTTCATCATCTCCTTCAACCTCATGTTCGTCGTCTCTGGCGTCGCCACGGACAACAGAGCCGTAAGCGCCGAAACCATTTATTATATAATAGTAATTCTTATCCTTATTATTATTCCCGTGCCACCTCAAACTTTGACCATTATCGTCATGATGAAATACTATGCTCGGTCGATTCGTCACGGGTCCTGCTTGTTCAGCTTCAGTTGTCCACCATCAATCGCCAGCATCCAATTTTTTTTTAAAAAAAATATGCAACAGTACTCCTCTCCTAATATCTAGGATTCCACTATAAGACTCAAATCGTAGACTTAGACCCCCAAAAAAAATCAAGAACCGAAACAAAAATACCAACATCGAATTTTTTAGACCTTATTCGGTTTCTAATTCCTAGGAACTGAATTTATCTTTCATCGGCAAACCGAATTTTTCATTAGACTTGCACTACTAATAGCCAGCCTAGGAGTTTAAAGTTTTGAAGTCAGAGATGTTTTCTCTTTTTAGAAAGCATATTGAAGAGTCTGAAAAAGTATATATAGATAGATTGACTAACAATCGAAAATTTAAAACGAATAAGTAAATAAAGGAGGTCATCAGCATTTTGAAACCATCAAATGGCTATGTTAACCATCGCTGTTCAGAGCGTTGCTTTCTAGTTGGATTATGGTTGCCTGTCACTTTTAATGAAAACCCACCGTACCCAAGGACAAGAAAAAGCGTTGCGTTAGTATAACCATAGAAGCTTATCGCTATCGGGATTTATCTCACCGGACTAAAATTTATGCGATCTTATAGCACAACACACACAGCCGTAAGTTAGTATCTGTTCTCCACTAGGAACTTTTTGACCATTGTCACATGCTTTATCACTGGTTGAATGGTCACAAATAGCATTAACGAAGTTAATATTCAGAACATCAAACGTGGCTCTTGACATGAAAACTTCCCTCTCACAAAACAAGAAAAACTTAAAGTACTCTCTCTATTCTAAATTGTAATTTATTCTGATTTTTCTAGGTACGTAGTTTCTGTTGCATACCTAGATATATGTAAAACTCGTATATCTAGACTAGAAAATCGATTTACAATTTAGAATGGAATTGTAGTAGTCTCTCCGCTCTAAATTATAAATCTTTTTGACTTTCCTGGTACATCAATTTTGCTATATATATTTAGATATAGATGTTGCTATATGTCTAGACATAACATATGTCTAGATATATAGCGAAATCGGTATACCAAAAAAGTTAAAGCGACTTATAATTTGAAACAGAGAGGGTACTTAACATTATACTAATAATTTAATAACTTTGTTCATCATGGCTGTGCAGAAAACTGATTATTCCTAGTTGGGTTGGTTGCATGACGTAGGCACTGAGTGTGCACGCATAGAATTGTGTGCCTTTTAGAGGAACAACAATAATGTCTCGGCCATAAAAGGAGCTGGGTTAAAAGAAAAGAAACAGAATAGTTGAAATAATAGTACTCCTTAAGGTTAAGGAACATCGTATACATGGTGTCTGACACATATGCATACAAGAGACCAGGCTAAAAAAAATGGATTGACGAAATCACTAAAAAGAATCAGTGTTAACGCTCATGTCTTCAACCTCAAAATTGGATAAATAGTCGACAATGCAAGCATCTGTACTGAATCTTGGACTCAAGCAACCCAAGTCAATAGATCATATGGTGCAAACATAGAATTGGGTGCCTTAGTGAAACTAATCATAAGCACATTCTCTTTCTTTGTTAAATCTCTCTTCCTCATAGACAAAATTCTGACGTGCACACCCTTATAAGGAGCTGACATGTAACATTATCCCTGCTCTTTTGCAGATTGGCGAACTCGCTGGCCTCGCTGTCGGAGCTACCGTCCTGCTAAACGTGCTCTTTGCCGGGTAATTAAATGCATGCATATATCTGCAACAGTGCGTTAATTGAAAACGCAACTGATGTGATGCACTGCGCGCACAGGCCTGTATCAGGAGCGTCCATGAACCCGGCGAGGACCCTAGGCCCGGCGATCGTCGTCGGCCGCTACGCCGGCATCTGGGTGTACTTCGCCGGGCCCATATGCGGGACGGTGGCCGGAGCCTGGGCCTACAACCTCATACGCTTCACCGACAAGCCGCTGCGGGAGATCACCCAGACCTCCTCCTTCTTGAGAAGCGTGAGGAGGACCTGAACTGGAGAAGCTGCCACCCAAACAAGCAACTCTCTGAAGATAGATACAGTTAACAGTGCTGTTCCTTTATTTGTAGCTACTCTCTCTCTCTCTCTCTCCTTTTGTCAATTAATTTACATATTATATAGTAATATGCTTGGCTTGTTAGATTAAAACGCTGCAAGATTGGGTCACCTAACTGAGGTTTATTTTTCTTCGCGAAGAAGAATTACCCTTCACCTTTTATTTAGGGATAAAGGTAAAATGAAGAAGAAATCATCAGCTATGCTCGTGTCTGTGTTTTCTTCTCTCTAATTTTGATTTTAAATATAAAAAAGAATATAAATAGAATGCTTTAGAACGAGCCATTAAGGCAGCTCAACGAGCTTTTGGTTTGAATTAGTTCCTAGGCCGTCTTTTTTTTTCTTTTTTGCTCTTTTTTTTTAAGTTTCTCGTCTCTGGTAGTAAGATTTTAACATCTAGACTTTGGTCCTGGCGCCGTAGGCACTGGCGCCAAGGTCACACGGCACGGCGCCACCAGAAGTGGCGTCAAGCTACCCTCTCAATTTTCGCTGGCGTGGCGCTGACGTGGCGAAGACCATGGCTTCGTAGATCTTTGGCGCCAAGCCTGGTGCCGTGGATCTTGGCACCAAGCTTGGCTCCAGCCGCGTTGGCATCAAGCCTGTCTTACATGTTAGCGTATCTCTTTCTCTCTTTCCTCTTTCTTTTTTTTCACTTCCTTTCTCTCTGAGCCGATGTGCTGCCGACCGTCTGCTCTACTCGGAGCCACTGTTCTGCCGGCCGTCTGCCCTGCCCCGAGCCGCTGCATGCACTATTATGGATTGTATGTACTGTATGGACTATTATTATAGATTGTATGGACTTTATGGACAATTATAAACTCTGTGGACTTTTAATATGCTCATGTATATGGTTTGAGATGATTGTGGTATATATTTCATCATTTTATATACTCATGTCATATTTGTATAAGGATTGCATCAAAAAATCGGGGAAACTCTGTCGAAATTTTCTTAGATAAGTACATTTGTGCAGAAAACCTAGAGCATTTAGCCTTTTTCAGTGATTCATCATGTTACTCTCATATCGTGCAAAGACTTTTACAGACGAATTGATTGATCACCACCGTCCCTTCTCAAATAGGCTTTTCAGTTTTCGAATCTAGCCTTTTCCAGTGACTTTCGCAATAGGCTTTTTAGTGATACCTAGTAGGCTTTTCAGAAGCACTTATTCCCCATTACAACGACTACTAAGTCTCAGGCTGCCTATATACATATAGTGGTGGAAGTGTTGCTACTCACTTCAAGCAAGAAGTTGGTTAAGTTGAAGTAGAAATGTTTGGAGGGTCATCTAGAGGAAAGGTAAAGGGAAAGGGGGACGAAGGGAACTCCTTTTCTATGGGAGGGTTCTCTTGGTCCTGGAGACTTTGAGGAAGCACTTTATGATAGGTTCCCCATTGAGAGCAAAAGTGATTTCATCAAAAAGGCACCACTAAGAGGATATGATGACCGGAAAGAAGAGTGACCAAAATGCATGCATGGTGAGGACTACTTGGTGCAGATGTTCAGGGAGGGGATAGATAGAGGTTGTCATTTCTTTAAATGCCTGCGAGCATGGGTAATTGATATTATTATTCATTGATTCAATATGTTACTATTTTATACTACAACTTATACGACATATTTATTGCAGTGTTCCTTGTCTGAAGAAAATTGTGCGTTCACTAGGTGGGTTGATCCTAGACCTATTCATCCGTACGCGGAGTACATCTACTACCTATAGGACCATATCTTCGATTTAGAAAGGAAAGTTGGTAGTGGTTACAAGGATGACAAAGAGGACGACAACAATAATAGTGTCGGTTCATAGGACGCACTTTGCCATCATCCATACTGCACCTACCCTAATCACAAGAACAAGGGCCCTCATCCACCCCCACTACCAACAATGGGAGGATACTGCAGAGAAGGTGTAACACAATTTGCTATGTAGCCACACTACTAGGTCAAAGTAAACTCATTCACAGGACACATCCATATGTTCGTTGTTTGGTTAAATTACCTAAGAAATGTTAGGGTTAGACGAAAGAACTATATACCCTTGTTTGGTACATGTTCTCACATGTCATGTCATATGCTTATTGTTGGCTTCAATTACCTAAGGCATGTTACGTTTAGTCCAGGACCTCTGTACCCTAGTTTGGTACATGTTTTGACATGCCATTTCATGTGTTGCGCGGTGTGAATTATGTAGTCTGCTAGTTCATTTATATTTTATTTGCAATACTTCAACTTGTTTCACCGCCTTCGCAATATTGAACTAAATATAATGACTACTAAATGAAATCATAAACACATATGACAAGTACAATAACATTTGAAATATATGACAACAAACTAAATAATGCATAACATGCCCTAGGTACAACCTTACTTAAAGTGCATTACATGATAACACATTGCAAAGTCCAACACTAAACAACATTGTTCGTGAATAGAACTAGCAGGTCATGTAAACTACTGAGTGCAACGAGGCCACTTTCCCTTCCTCTAGGCATCGGGATTCTCCTCCATTGCTGCCTTCGCTCGTCATACACGCTCAAGCTTCTTCTCCTTCTCCTCCCTGTATGCAACAACATGTCTCCTTTCCTCCTCTTCATTGTGCTCTTTCTGTAGAGCCTCCTCTCTGTGTCTCTTCTCCATATCTCTGCATGTTTCTCATCCCACTCCTTCAGGTCTTGTAGAAGCCACTTATCTAACTCCTTGATCTCAATGTCGATCTGCTGCTCAAAATCATAAAATGGTGGAGGGGCCTGCAACAAAGATAATTATTACAAAACAAATAAATCTGGCTTCATATGACAAAATACTTAATGCACAATAAAGTTTCTCACAATAAAGTTATTGCAGCGCTGTTGCAGTGTAGGCTCCCATGTAAAATTGGAACACGTTCCAATACCTCTGCTTATAGGTTTTCTCATCTTTAGGAATTTCTACCTTGGAAGGATCACCACAAAAGCATATGGATCTTGGAACACCGCTAGGAAGAGGCTTTAGGCCGTAAGGACTTCCGGTCGTCTGGCCATAGCTACAACTAAAACAATTTCCTTCTAATAGTTGAACCAAAAACATTAAACCCTAAACTTAGGGTTTACCAGATAATGCATAAACAATGAATGCATACCTTGATTTGCTAGCCTTTCCACGCTTTGGCACCCTATGGGTGTATATTACAAATAAATTTTAAAAAGAACATGAAACCCTAAGTAGTGATGATTCTTAGGTTCAAAAATATGACTAATATATACTGAATCGATACTATAAAAACTAGTAGAGGAGAGAGCATACCTTGCTCTCCAAGATCTACAGATCAAATCCAAGTTCCCTCAATAGAAAATGTCAAATCATGAGATAGGGGAAAGTGGTGACACAAAAAAAACCTGAGAGGGAGGAGAAACAAAAGAAGGAAGCCTCGGAGAGGAAAAGAGGCTGGCCAATGGTAATGGTGCCAAGCTTGGCGCCAATGGTGACAACCTCAAGGTGCCCGCCATGTCAGCTAGAACGGCGACGTGGTAAAAAACCATGGCGCTAATGGGGCTGGCCCCAAGACGTGTTACCTTGGTGCCATTGGCAATGGCGCCAAGGCCTGGGTCTATATTCTAAAATCAAACATTTAGGGATGTATTTGAGAGAATCTTTCAAAAAAGGTAAAAAAACAAAAAAGACCAGTTCCTAGGTCACGATCTGGATTGTGTTCCCATGTCACATCCTGATTCATGACTCTTGAGAGTGGTGACTCTTACTCACATGGACTTATGTTCCCATGTCACATCCTGATTAATGACTCTGAGAGTGGTGACTCTGACTCACATGGACTTATAGACCTCAGGATGGTTTTGTCAAACCATAAGCAACTAAGGCCTTGTTTAGTTGCGGAATTTTTTTGAATTTCGCTACTGTAACACTTTCATTTTTATTTGACAAACATTATCCAATTATGGAATAACTAGGCTTAAAAGATTCGTTTCGCAATTTACATACAAACTATGCAATTAATTTTTATTTTCATCTATATTTAGTGCTCTATGCATGTACCGTAAAATTCGATGTGACAGAGAATCTTGAAAAGCTTTTGGTTTTTTGTGGAAACTAAACAAGGCAGCAGGCGTCATGCAACTTCTGAACTCACGGCATGTTTCTACGTCCCATGTTTCTCCGGCATGTCAAACATTACCACGGCAAGTTGCCTGGCATATGACGATGTGGTACTTATACCAAGGAATTGACATGTTTTCACCAATACTAAGTCAATCATAGGCCTTGTTTACTTCCACTCCAAAATCCAAATTTTTTTAAAGATTCCCCGTCACATTGAATCTTTAGACGCATGTATAGAATATCAAATATAGATAAAAATAAAAACTAATTGCACAGTTCGATCGGAATTTACGAGACGAGTCTTTGGAGTCTAGTTAGTCTATGGTTGGACAATAATTACCACAAACAAACAAAAATGTTACAATGTCGCAAAAAAATTTCCTTCAGAAACTGGGCCCTACTCACATTCAATTCTGAACTCACGCATAACGCAGATCCCGCTGCATCTCCCTATTGGTAAAAAAGAGAACCAATACCAAGATACTAGAACATTGTTGCCGATTTTATAGCTCGGATACGTGAAAACTTCAGTAATGAAAAAAAAATCCGGAGATTTAATTGATCCATTGACCTTAGTATTCATGATTAAGGAGGGCGTAATGCAAACTATAGAGGTCGTTGTTTTCTTTGTATGCAACTGTCATGTTGTATATAGACTATAGGGTGGCTTCTATTTTCTTGCTAGGCCCGTAACTGCAGTAGCTTGTGCTTTTGCGACCTCGTTGAAAGATACCACACAATACCATCCCCTCAATGATGTGAAATGATGAACCTTGTTATCCACACTTTCTAAAATCAAAGTTTGATCGGATAGCATGTTGGTACTCAATTCCCCAATTCAACCACTCTATTAAGCTCGGGTTACATGGTAACTAGTACATATCCCCTCCGTTCTTAGTTGCAAGACATTTAAGGCCTTGTTTAGTTCACCCCAAAAACCAAAATTTTTTCACGATTTTCCATCACATCGAATCTTTCGACACATGTATAGAGCATTAAATGTATATGAAAATAGAAACTAATTGCACAGTTCGTCTGTAAATCGCGAGACGAATCTTTTAAGCCTAGTTACTCCATAATTGGACAATGTTTGTCAAATAAAAACGGAAGTGCTACAGTGTCAAAATCCAAAAAATTTTCACATCTAAACAAGGCCTAAATATTACTTCTGCTACGTATCTAGACATAAAGTATATCTGAATATATAGCAAAAGTAATTTATATAGAAAAGACATCATCTTATAACCATAGTCTTATAAAGATAAACCTTTTCATGCAAGATGTCCACATCAATGTTATATTTCTTCATGCAAAGTTTCCACATCATTTCCCATTAATTCATATCATCCTTTATTAATTACAAAAATATCTATGTCATCTCTATCATATGAAGTACTTTAAATCTTTAATATATTAACATACAAGCCATTTACAAACACGGTTTGTTTCATCACCTATTCCTCTATCGTATAAATATTCTATTAGCTTAGCAATTTTTTATCAAATCTGATATAATAAAATAGCATGCAAGTCAAATTCATACACACACATACACCATGTACATTACGGCCATGCAAACTAATGCGTGCAGAGAGGGACCGCTGCACATACGCTCGCCACTCTGAGGAGAATGCAATCCGCCTCAACCAGAGGCCTATTCCACCACAAGCACACGCCGACAGAGCAACAACAGAGCACAAATTTCAGTCTGAACATTTACAATTACGACAGACACACGTCATTTACACAATTGATCCTAGTTCGCAATTTCAAAGACATGATGATGACCAGAATTATCACCAATGATACCAAACTATATGAGAGTATTATGGGTTGAAATGTAAGGATTACTCAGATAATACTACTGAGGCACACACATAATAATTTGATAGAAGCACTAAACATGTGTATAACTTAGCTGATAAATAAATAAAGGAAATGACGATTTAGCAATTTTACAAGTAAACTAGAATCTAATGATCTAAGGCTGTTTACTGATGGTTACAAGAATGACAACTCGAGCACAAAAATTGATGCAACGTCCCAGTAAATCGACAATTGAATCCCTTACATCACTTGATTTGTTGTACAGAGCATACACTTGAACCTAGCAAGAAATGTGTTGGGAGCTGACAAACAATAGACTCATCTGATAAAAATTGCTAGACAAGGTTGCTATATTCTGTCATTGAAACATCCTGAGGAAGTTATTTGCATACGCCATCGGCCTCACATCAGGGTGTGGCTGCAAGATGCATCAGCAAGTGTGAAAAACCCTTAATCAGATATCCAGTTGCTAATCAGATTAGTGCTAAAACGAAGTTTAACAGGAGCATGATAAAAGGATATTCAAACTGTCAACCAAAGGGAACTATAACTATGAGGAAATGCATTTGATAAGTAATGGAACTAATGAAGGTGTTTTGAAATCTGGTGGTTTCCAGGTAATAACCACCTGAAACGTGGAACCTAACAATTCCAGTTTGACAAAATGTGAATACTAATGTTCCACTAAAAGTTCAAGGACATGTAAACACAAACTGGGCAAATTATTAAAACAGGCATTGTTCACTTCTGTTAGTATATACTTAAACCTTGAGCTTCAATCGACACTTCCCACATAAAAAGCTTGTGCTGGTGATCCAAAGTTAACACAAACGAAAGAAAAGAGAGCTACTCACCACAGCTGAGAAAGTAACAATATCTGGTTTCATTTCTGGAGCTGTGAAGCGAATAAATGCACCCTTGTTGCCCATCTGTATCAAAAAATGCAGTTCACAAGATTAAAATAGCACGATACAAATACAATAGTACATAAATTTGACAGCATAGATAAATAAATGAAAAATAGGACAAGATTTGACCAGAAAAACTCTATTCTTTGCATCAATAAACAAAAAACATCAAGACAAGCAATCAGCATGCAATGGCATAACAATGCAAATGGAAGTTAGTATAAGAAAGCAACACGGTAACATAAAGCTGTACACCTATACCTGGTCACAGTAATTAGGCGCAGAGAAGACTGTTATAAGCTTCCCATCATGTTCAATTTCATGGCCTTCATCCTTTACTTCATGGGACCGGACAATAAGATCTGGCAAGAAAACGAAGGTGAAAACATTTCTCATGTAAATTCCCCTTCAGTAACTAAGATCCCATGATATTTACCCAGGTTATTTTCCTGTAGAAACTTCTTAGTCACATCTGCGCCAAAGGAAAGAGCAACACCACGTTTGCTTGGACCTCTTCCAAGCTGAGGCTGAGGGTCACTCCATAGTAGTTCACACATTAGACCTGCCATAAAGAACCAGTAGTAACATTGTGTCATATGCCCATCATTGCCAAGTAGCCAATAGAAAGATGGCATCATACATCCTGAAAGCATCAAGCCATGAAAGTATGAAACATGTCGACAAGACAAGAACTTAGTACACGACAGTTGATTAGGACCATCTGGGGGTCCTACCCACCCAGCATGTCAGTTTAGGAAATAGTACACACACATGGATGCTTTCAATGATAAAGCATATAGAAATTTGGCTTCACTTTAAAAAGAATAATAGCTAACATTGTTCAACATTTTGGGTCAAGTCCATAGTTGAGCTACTCCAAGTTAATGGGAAGCAGTCATGTGGGGAATCTATGTCATGTGATACTGCAGCAAGGTGACCAGGTAATAGAGCTTCAGTATATCATCATAGTGGTTTAAGAAGATAGTAAAAGAAAACTCAAACCACGAACACTGTAGACATACACATAATAACTAAATCAAGTGTAGATAAACTGCCACAGTAGGAAATCATTTCATAATATTAGTTGGAAATAAGCAGCATCAACCAAGTATAGAAAAAAGAGGATATTATACCTTCTTCAGGTGGTTCACAGAAACGATCAATGGACCTGATGTCTGAAAGTTTCACCCCATCAACACTAAATAGCCCTCCATGAACCACAAAGACCTTGTTGTTGATGACATGCGCAAGAGGTAACCAACAAAAGACTTCAGCAAAAAGTTCAACAAACTTTTCGCCCAGTTTTGACCTCACTTCCCCCTCAAAGCCATATATTTTGTTCATGCTCTTGCTTTCATGATTTCCTCTTGCAAGGTACATAGCTGAAAGATTACAAAGATTCACCAGTGCAATATTAGTACATCTACAAATTAAAGGCCATGTCTATCAAAAGTTAACATGACACCACAACTGCTCAAGTAACAATATCATGAGTGGGTTGGATCTTGGAGATGCCTCTAGATCTCTCCTTGTACTATATTTTTCTTCTTAATGAAATGACATGAAACAATCCTGCATCTTTCAAGAGAAGTAACAAACTACACAATGTTGCTCAGTCACGGAATTAACAATATGTGAGAATACCTTTTGGATAGAGGCACTTGAAAGCAAAAAGCGTGAGTATGACTTCAACAGAGAAAGATCCTCTGTCCACAAAATCACCATTGAAGAGGTAAGGATTTTCTTCTGAGGGAAGCCCATTGAGGTCAAATATGTTGAGCAAATCAAAGTACTGCACGGGGAAAAAAAAGATTAATCATGCCAAACAGTGCAGCTTAAAGGAATCATATGGCAATACAAATTTTAGCCAGGCCAAATAAAATCACTATTTCAGATGTCCAATCCCCTCATGTACTGAAGATCTTTATAATCACTGTGCATCAAGGCTAATGTTTCTTCTTTCTTCCTATGTCAAATTTTAGAAAATGACAAGCTTTATTTCTACTTTATGTTATATACTAATAGTTTTATACAGTACATCAAAAAGAAATACAAACTGTTTGTTAATTTGTAGGTGGGCAACTACGGTCGAAAATAGGCAGTTTCAAATACAGATGAATTAAAAGGAGGTAGCTTGAGATACAACTTTAATAGAATGATGCAGTCATTTTGCGTTCTTCTCTTAGCAAGTATGCACAAAACAATGGAGCGAACAAAGTCTAAACAGTCACTTCAAGTGATACACCCGTTAAACATAAATACCTGACCATGCACATCACCGCAAACTGTAAAATGCCCACCGTTTGGAACATTCACATCAACAAGGGAAGGCATCGAACGTAGCAAATCCAAGGTTTTTAGAACAATCTGATAAGCATATCTACATTGACAAGTTAATGAAGAAAATGACTCAGAGAACAGATAAAGACAACAAGAAACATGTTCCATTATGAGATATTGTACCTTTTATGTATGCATTTCTGCTTCTTAAATTCATCCAACATTGCTTTGACAAAATCTATCGTTATTTCTTCGCCATCAATTCTTGGTCCCGCGTAGTGTGGCTCTACTTCTAGTGAACGAAAAGAATTGTGCACCTTAATTAGAATGTGAAATAAGCAGACATGTGTTGTACAAATAAGAGAAGTCTCCACCCACTCAAAAAAGGAAAGCACAAGGCTTGCATGATAAATAGACATTCAAACTTACAATCAAACAACACAAGATGGCATAATTCACAATAAAGTTAGTTGAGTTTCTGTAGCATGATAGCATCAAATGGATGGGAACTAGTAAGTCTGCAGTAGGTATAGTTTTTTAATAAATTAGCCAACGATGACTGGACAGGCTCGTATCCCTTATAAGAAGGTGCAAGAGAAACTCTTAATCACCCACAACAGCTATAAAGACACCTGCAACCATGCATTTTCACTTTTAGCAAGATGGTCTGCAGTCCAACACCTATTGTGTGCCACTAACCACATGAAGAACTTGGATTTGCCTGGTGCCCAGCTCTTCCAGATTCTCCCCCAAGGCCCAAACTGTACAGCCCCAATAAAAAATCCCTCATATGCAGATTTAGCAGAGTACACTCCTGAACTAGAGAATTGCCATATATGAGCATGATCTACTTCAGGTTGCAAAGTCAAATCCAAGAGGAGGTCCCACAACTTCAAAATTTCTGTCAACACGGGTACTGTAATGGCACCCCGTATGTCCTGCACCCATTTCATCTCGGTAAGGGCTTCATACACTGTCCTTTTCCTTGCTTTGTTGTTGACTGATCCAAAAGGAGTAGTCACTAATTGATCCAGGCTCTGTCCATGCAGCCACCTGTCGGTCCAGAAAATTGTGTTCTTGCCATTGCCAACCTCTGAAACAATGGCCACTCTAAAGAGAGCTTTGACTGCAGGGTGCATTTGGATTTGGAAAGTCACCCAGGGCCTATCAGGTTCAGATTTGTGCAGCCACAACCAACGGATCTGGAGAGCCCATCCCAGCTGCTGCAGCTGGGAAATGCCAATGCCTCCGAGTTCTGGTGGCCGAGTAACCTTAGGCCAGGCTAACAGGCAGTGTCCCCCCTTTGTATCCCTTCTGCCTCTCCAAAGAAAACCTCTTCTAATTTTGTCAATAGCTTTAAGAGTCCAGGGAGGAAGATCCATTGCCATAGCCAAGTATACCAATATGGAAGTGAGCACAAACTGAACCAAAATCTTTCTCCCAGACTTGGTGAGCAAATCCGCTTTGTCAGTTTCCGCAAGGAAAGCAAGACTCCCTAGGTATTTGCAAGAGAAATCTGATAGTTGACAGGGGAGATGTTCCTGTACGGTGATTGTATCCTCCTCCGAACACTGGATGGGGAAGCTAAGTTCTAAAACTTTAGCCACTAAACTTTAGACCTGAGAATCCAAACAGGCCTTAAGCATCCTCAAGTTTACTTCTACCTATTCATTCAGCATTATCCATTCCAATCCAAATGGAGCAACATTATTGGCAAATGTGATGCCTACTTCGGCAATATTTAAAACAAGAATTATGAGCAACCAAAATCATATAAATGTGTATGCCTCAAACTGCACCCGCACCTCAGCACCTTTTCTGAACTATTTAGGGTTAAACATTAACTAATAAACCTAAAGCACATTGCACATTTTCTTTACAAAAGCATAATGAACAAACAACTCTAATGCATATGATTTAACAAAAGCTAATGCATGCCCACTAGCACATGATTCTAACCAACAGTACCATATGAAGACTAGTAAAACTAGTCATACTAAGTAATAGAATTCCACACTGCAACCATTCCAAGGGGAGAGGAAAGCTATTCCTCGCAAATACCTAGGACTTCAACTCCACACACATGCACTTCAAAGAGTCCATGTGGAACCGTTGATTGAAAGGTCGGTAAAAGATTGTCAGGGTGGCAAGGACACCTACTTGTAGGGCATGCACACAGAACACAACACGGTGGCAGGGTCCAAGACTCTAGACTCCGAGCAGCCGAGTGGTGAGCACGACCAAGAGGATTATTTATAAGTTTGTTTGTTTCATTGGTTAATTACCTAATTTAGTTGGCTAATTTTAGTACTATGTTAAGAGTAAATATGGATCAGAAATAAAGGAGAAGGCAATGGCAATGAGAAGTATAGTAATTCTTATTTTTATTATTATATGTTTCGATGAATGGGCATAACGAATCTGGGTTACTGGACCGTAGATTTGAGACACTTTGTCTATGCTTTTTTTGTCCTCCACTACTGGTGTCAAGTCTGCTTATAAAATCCAATTCACTGGGTTCTTCGAGCCATTCAGCAACAACTTGTTTTGGAAAGCAGAGGCAGAAAATAAATGCAAGCAGGTCTGTGGAGTTAAAGTCTAGCAAGGAGTGTGGAGTTGAAGTCTTCGCATGGACCCTAGTTCAAAACAAACTCTAACATCCAACAGTCTAGCAAGGAGAGGATGGCCACCATAGTTCTCAAGGCGTCGCCTAGGCGCCCCCCCCCCCCCCCCCCCCCCCCCCCCCCCCCCC